>ERZ772886.2615-NODE-2615-length-14159-cov-7.588627_pt1 | contig 14159 bp, 13 predicted proteins | sample MGYA00512128_ERZ772886 | MGnify/ENA primary metagenome ERZ772886 (study PRJEB29015, sample SAMEA2737698) | human gut metagenome | biome: human gut; feature: human-associated habitat; material: faeces | place: China | collected 2012 ... | reverse complement strand
CTCGCAGAGGTCTTTCTGTTCGCATTTTACCACATAACCGTGTGCGTTGTACAGTTATTTTTGTGCATATGACATAAAATCCAAAAAGAAAGAGCCAAGGCATCCCTATGAGATGCCTCGACTCTTTCAGGTCAGCAACCTGAGTAAGGGAAAAGAAGCTTTTCCTTTTTAGAACAGCAGATGCGCGATGGGGCAGACGATCAGCAGGCTGATGATGGTGCGCTCCAGGAAGATGACGAACAGCTCCCAGATGTTGAGAGGAAGCTTGGAGCCGAGGATCAGGCCGCCGACCTCGGAGAGGTAAAGCACCTGCGTGACGGAGACGACCGCGACAATAAACTTGGCCATCTGGCTGGTGCACTCCGCGATCAGGACGGCGGGGGTGAGCATATCGGTGAAGCCGACGATCATCGTGGAGGCGACTGCATTCGCTTCGGGCACCTGAAGAAGCTGGAGCAGGGGGCGGAACGGGATGCCGAGCCATTCAAAGATCGGCGTGTAGTTGGCAAGGATCAGAGCGACAGTACCGATGGCCATGACGGAGGGCAGAACGCCGAACCACATGCTGCAGGCGTTCTTGGCGCCGCTCTTGAAGAATTCACCGATGCCCTTGTGCTCGGCAACGCGCTTCATGGCGAGGTCCATGCCGTACTCAACGTTGCTCTTGTAGCCCTCGGGGAGGGTGTCGGGAGCGGCCTTGCCTTCGACTAAGTACGTGTTGGGCTTTTTGCGCAGGGGGTAGAGGTAGGGACACACGATCGCGCAGACGATACCGACGAAGCAGACGATCAGGTAGTAGATGCCGAAGTAATCGAGCAGCCCCACCGTATCGAGAACGACGAGGGTAAACGTGATGGAAACAGCGGAGAACAGCGTGGCGATGATGCTTGCTTCCTTGGCGGAATAGTAGCCGCCCTCATACTGGTTGCAGGTAAGCATAACGCCGAGCGTACCGTCGCCGATCCAGGAGGTGATGCAGTCGACCGCCGCGCGGCCGGGGACCTTGAACAGGGGGCGCATGACCTTGGTGAGCAGCGCGCCGACGAACTCCAGCAGGCCGAAGTCGAGCAGCAGCGGCAGCAGCAGGGCCGCGATGACGAAGATGATAACGAGCGTGGTGAGCAGGTCATAGAGGACGAAGCCGCCCTGACCGCCGCCGGTGATCATACCGATGAGACCCACGTCTTCCTCGCCGACACCCAGATAGGTGAGCCACACGAAGATGACCGCGAGCACGCGGAGCACGACCCAGATGGGTTTGCAGGCGAAGCATTCCTTCATGATGTCGCTATTCATAATGAATTTGGGTTTTGCCAGCGCAATGAGGGACATCACCGCGGAAACGGTGAGGATCAGCACGCACAGCAGCGGCAGGAAGCCGCCGATGTAGCCCGAGATGATGTCGGCAAGGATCTTGACCACAACGGTCCAATCGCCGTCAGCATTCTTCACCGGGATCATAAACAGGATGATACCAGTGATCGACGGGATGATGAACAGAGCTTTCAGTTTCGCGTTACTTTTGGTTTCCATTCTCTCTCCTCCTTCATATTGGCAAGTCGGGCCGGAAGGCGGTCTCTCTCATAGCCGCTTCCCCGGCAGACAGCTCTTGCCTTTACTTTATACGAATTCAGCAGTAAAGCAAGTGCCAGCAACGTTCTCAATTTGTATACCAGCAATAAATTTCTCCATTTTGTCATTCACTTTTTTGTCGAACCTGTATGTATCTTTTTTGCTTTTTGGGAAAAAGCCCATTTTCCCTTGCCGTTTCAGGGATTTTGGAGAAGAAAAAGGGAGACGCGATACGCGTCTCCCTCCCGTTTGCTTTATTGCAAGTTTTCAACGTCCTTCTTGCCGACCGCCATGCGCTTCCATTGCTCAGGAAGGCCCGGCGCGATGAGCGGGAACAGATTTTCCGTGTCCGACGTCGGCTGGATGTTATAGGTGCCGTACTTGTTGACAAGATCGGCGCAGTCGTCCGGCTGGCCGAAGCGCGCCTTGAGCATCGGTGCCAGGTCATACGGCATGCCGGGGTCTTTTCGCGGCATAAAAATCACCTCCGGACTTAGTATGTCCGGAGGCGGCAGATTTTTTCGATTTGTCTCGCTCACGCGCGCAGCGTTTTGGGGTACACGCCCGCGTCGTGTAATTTCTGAAGCTCGCGCTGCACCATTTCCTTATCCTCGTGATACGTCATGCCGAACCAGCGCGCGCTCGAGCGCAGAACGGAGACACTGAGCTCGCCGCGGTCGATGAGTTCGCCGATCAGGCTCGGCAGCAGGCACTCTTTTTTGAGCTCTCCGTCGGGCAGCGCGCGGAGGAAATCCTTAAAATACGCGTCCAGCTTTTCAAACAGCCACGGCGTAAAGCCCCAGAAGTTCATCGAGACCGGCGTCTCGGGCGCGTAGACCGGGCCGTCGCCGTTTTCCTGAATGTCGCGGATCTTGCCGTCGTCGCAGGGCTTTAGGTGGAACGTTTCGACCACGCGGTCGAGCATCCCCTGTTCGTTCACATGGCACACACCGCGCGTGACCGTGCCGTGCTCGCTCACGGTGTTGCAGAGGTCGTATCCGACCATCGTGCCCTCGCCGCTTTCGGCGAGCTTTGAGAGCTCTGCGTAGATCGTCTTGAACGCGTCCACGCCGTAATAGTCGTCGGCGTTGATAACGACGAACGGCTCGTGCACAAATTCGCGCGCGCATAAAAGCGCGTGCACCGTGCCGAACGGCTTGACGCGATCAGACGGCACCGTGTAAAAATCGGGCACGCTCGAAAAATCCTGATACGCATAGCAGACCTCGACATTGTCCCCGTCCGCCGTTTTGCGCGCGGCAAGGTGATGTCCGACCATGTTCTCCATCAAGTCGCGCATGTCGGGCTTGATGATGAAGACCACCTTCGTAAAGCCCGCGCGCAGCGCGTCGAAAATGGAGTATTCCATCAAAATTTCGCCGTTCGGGCCGATGCCGTCCACCTGCTTATTGCCGCCGTAGCGCGAGCCCATGCCCGCCGCCATAATGACCAGCGCTGCTTTCATAAAAACAAAACTCCTCTCAAAGTTCTCGATCTCTTTTTCTCCGGGCGCGCACTGCGCGCTCATCTTCGCCCATCATAGCGTATCCGAACCGGCATTGCAACCGTCTTTTTCGTCTCTTGTCTTTTGCCGCAGGCGTGTTATACTGGTGTAACTATTTCTTAACACCGAGGTCACACCATGGAAGGATTTCTGCACGCGGTCTCTTCCGTCACCATCATCCTGCTGCTGACGGCGACGGGCTATCTCTGCGCGGCCAGGCGCTGGATGGGCCCGCAGGCCAAGGCCTTTATCGGCAAGTTCACGCTCTCTGTCGCCATCCCCTGCATGTCGGTCTACGGGCTGACGAATAACCTGACCCGTGATCTTCTGGTTCAGTCGGGCAGCTTTCTGCTCGTGCCGCTGCTCGGCACCGTGGTCATCACGATCCTGTCACTGCTCGTCGGCAGGCTCTTGAAGCTGCCGCGCAAAAAGCTCGGCGTTTTTATGATGATGTGCTCGGTGTCGAACGCCATCTTCGTCGGCCTTGCGATGTGCACCGAGCTCTTTGGCGACACCTGCACGCCCTACGTCATGCTCTACTACCTCGTCAACACCAGCTTTGTCCAGCTGCTGTTTCTCTCGCTTGTGCGCTGGTCGGGCGAGAGCCGCGGCTTTGACCTCAAGATGCTCCAGAAATTCCTGACCACGCCCGCCGTCATCGCCGTTTTCGTCGGCCTCGCGCTCGTGTGGTTTGAAGTGAGGCTCCCCTCGCTCGTGATGAGCTACTGCCGCTATATGAACAACCTCGTCACGCCGCTGGCGCTGCTGCTCACGGGCTATATCATCCACGACATCGGGCTCAAAAATGTCCGGCTCGACCGCGACTTAGGCATCGCGATGGTCTTCCGCTTCCTGCTCGCGCCCGCCCTCTCGGTCGCGCTGTGCAGGGCGTTCGGCGTGACGGACCTTGCTCACGACGTGCTCATCGTCGAAACGGCGATGCCGGTCGTGACGCAGACGGTCGTCGCCGCCGCGGAATACGGCGCGGACGAGCAGCTGGCCGCGCAGGGCGCGGCGATCTCCACCCTCGCCTGCTTCGTGGTGACACCGGTGCTGATGCTGCTGCTTTGAGCCCTGCACATAGCGAGAAAATGAGAGCCGGAAACGCAGCTTCGCGGTTTTCGGCTCCCTCTTTTTTCAATTCTCCGCCTTCTCCGTCGATTTTTCCGACGCGCGCTCGGGCAGCGCGATGAGCACCGCCATCACCAGAATGGCAGCAAAGCCGAGAAGATCCTGCCACGCGAAGCTCGTGTGCAGCCAGAGCGCCGCGCACAGCGTCGCGCTGACCGGCTCGGTGCAGGCGAGCAGGCTTGCGCGCACGCCGCCGACGTCGCTCACGCCCTGCAGATAAAGCGTGAATGCAAGCGCCGTGCCGACAACGGAGATCTCCAGCGTGCCGAGCGCCACCGCGGCGTTGAGCGCGACCGGAATCCGCCACGCCTGCGTGAGCACGAGCAGCACCACGCCGCCGATGAACATCCCGCAGCCCGTGCAGACACTCACGGGATAGCGCCGAAGCAGATCGCCCGGCAGGAGCGTATAGAGCATCAGCGCCACCGCCGCGCACAGGCCCCAGAAGAGCGCCTGCGGCGAGAGCGCGAGCGCGGTCAAGCTGCCGTGGGTCGCAAGCAAAAAAGCGCCGAGGAGCGCGAGCACGAGCGCGACGCCCTCGCGCCGCGTCGGCAGGCGGCGCGCACGCAGGCACACCCAAAGCAAAATGAGCGCCTGTCCCATATACTGCAGCACCGTGGCGGTCGCGCTGTTGGAGTAGCGGATGGCGGCGAGGTAGGTATATTGGCAGGTCATCAGTCCGCCGACGGAGAAGAGCACGAGCCGCAGCGCGTCGCGCCGGTCTGACCAGATGGCCCGAAGCTGCGGGCGGTGCCTTACGAGCGCGCCGCCGAGCAGCACCACGCCGGCCAGAAACATCCGCACCACGGTCAGCCATCCGCTGTCCACGCCCTGGCAGGTGAAGAGATACTGTCCCACCGTGCCGGACGCGCCCCAGCACACGCCGCCGAGCGCCGCGCACAAAAAGCCGCGCAGCGTCCTCTTTTTTTCGCCCATACACGCCCTCCCGCGATTATTTTTGCCCATTGTAGCAGACCGTGCGCCGCTTTTCAAGCGCCGTGCGCGTCTTTGCACATATTCGCTCCCCGCGGTGCATAGATTGAAGCAACTCGAATAGGGAGTGTTTCATTCATGAAGGGTAATATTGAAGAGCGGGCCTGCGATCTGGCAGTTTACATCATAGAAAACCGCACCACGGTGCGCGCCGCAGCCAAGAAGTTCGGTGTCAGTAAATCGACCGTCCACAAGGACATTCAGGACCGGCTTCCGCAGATCAACCACAGCCTCTACCTTCAGGTCAAGGAGATCCTTGAGATCAACAAAGCCCAGCGGCACATTCGCGGCGGCATCGCCACGAGAAAAAAATATAAGGGAGCTTGAAACTTTTTCCTCTGAATTTCGTCAAATAAAAGCAGAAACCGATCAAACACCGCACGGCCGGCAGGTTTTTCTCTTCCGCCGGCCGCGCAAGCTCTTTTTCCCTCTTGTAGTTTGTTGACATAATGAGTATAATGGCAATATTCCCCTGTTTTCGACAATAACGGAAAGGACCGTATCCCGCCATGCAGAAAAAAAATCCCGCGAAGCGCCGCCCCGAGCGCCTTGTGGTCACACTGTTATCCCTGCTCTTTTTATCGACCGCCGTGTTTGCGACGGTCAAATATGTCTTTCGCGCGCCCGAGCTTGACACGGACAAGCCCGTTGTAACGCCGGATGGCACGGCAAGCACGGACGTCGACCGGACCGGCACGGACGAGCCCGACGCTCTGGGCCGTACACGCCGCAAATACTGCTACAACATTCTCGTCTCCGGGCTTGACGACGACAACGGCGGCAGCGACACGAACATCCTCGTCCGCTTCGACGTGCCGAACAAGCGCATCGACCTTGTGAGTCTCCCGCGCGATACGCTGCTGCACAATGAATACCGCAACAACAAGCTCAACTTCGCCTACGCCAAGGGCGGCACGGAGCTGCTGATGGAGCAGATCGAAAACCTGCTCGGCATACCGGTTGATTTCTATGTCACGGTCAATCTCAAGGGCTTCATCGCGCTGGTCGATCAGATCGACGGCGTGGATTTTGACATTCCCATCAACATGGATTATGACGACCCCTATCAGGACCTGCACATTCACTTCACCAAAGGCCCGCGCCATCTCAACGGGCAAGAGGCGATGGAGGTCGTCCGCTTCCGCCACAACAACGACGGCACCGGCTACGGCACGGAGGACATCGGCCGCATCGGCACCCAGCAGGCCTTCCTCAAGGCGGTCGCCAAGCAGCTGCTGCAGATCGGCAACGTCAAGAACATCCCCGCGCTGGTGGATATTTTCTACACCTACGTCAAGACCGACCTCACGACCGGCAACCTCGTCTGGCTCGGCAACGAGGCGCTGAACATCGGCACCGAAAACATCCACTTTGCCACGCTCCCCGGCGACGGCTCCGGTTATTACAACAAGCAGTCGGTCTATGTGCTCGACGCGCAGGCGACCTGCGACCTGGTCAACGAGGCCCTCAATCCCTACAATGAGGCGCTCACGCTGGAGGATATGGATATCCTCGTCCCCTGACGAGATAAGGAGTAAGCACCATGAAAAAACGGCTTTTGCTTTTCCTCTGCATCTTTACCCTGCTGCTCTCCACCGCCGCGCAGGCGGAGGACGTGACAGCGGACGTCCCCGCGCCCGCTCCTTCGGCGGAGAAGGCGGACACGCTCTCCCCCTTTGCGCGCACGCGAAGCTACGACGGGCGCTTCACGGATGTGGACGCCTCGGCGTGGTATCACGACGCCGTCGCTGCGCTGTACGAATACGGTCTGACCGAGGGCGTGAGCAGCAGCGCTTACGCGCCGGAGGGGAGCGTCACCATTGCCGAGCTGGTGACCTTTGCCGCGCGGCTGCACGCGCTTGAGCGCGGTGCGGCGATCCCCGCGGCAGCAGCCGGCGAGGCTTGGTACCAGCCCTATGTGCGCTATCTCAAGGCTGAGAAATGCCTCGGCGACGAGCTTGACGGCCACTATCCGGAGGCCGCGACACGCGCGCAGATGGCAGGCGTGCTGGCCTCCGCGCTCAGCGCGGAGTGCTACGACGAGCGCAACGCCGAGGCCGTGACCGTCGGCTATGCCTCGCACCGCCGCATCACCGATGTGGACGATTACACGCCCTATCAGAGCGATATTCTCCGGCTCTACAAATGGGGCATCGTGGGCGGCGTGGACGAAGACGGCTCCTTCCATCCGAATGATACGCTCAAGCGTAGCGAGCTCGCGGCGCTGGTCGTGCGCATGGTCGAGCCGTCCGCGCGCCTGACGCTCTCGTGGCAAAGTCTTTCCTATCGCTCCGCCGCCGGTACGACCTGGGGCGACCTGATCGCGGCGCCTGCCGAGGTCTCCGCCGCGCCGGCAGCCGACGACGCCAACGCCATCGACGCGCTGATCCGAAAGATGCTCCACGACGGCGCCGACAGCATCACTCTGCAATACGACCGTGCGCTGACCAACGAGGGGGTCGCAAAGCTCACCCGCGCCTTTACGGTCGGCGTCAAGCGCCATTGCGAGCAGATGTACAACTCCACCTCCTGCCGCAGCTATTCCTCCGGCAAGGTGCTGCTGACCTTCTCCTCGACAGCCTGTGACGGCGCGCAGCTCAAAAAATACCGTGAGGAGACGCTCGCCCGCGCAATTCTCGTCCACGACGCGCTGTGGGAGAGCGGCTATCTGACGGGCGACATGACGCAGTATGAGCTGGCGCGGGCCTACTACGTCTGGCTTTGCAACAACTGTGTCTACGACGAGGGGATCGTCTCCAGCAGTTCTCTGAGCCATCTGGCCTATAGCGCACTGGTGGACGGCGTAGCCGTCTGCGACGGCTACACGGGAGCATACGACCTTCTGCTGCGGCTCGAGGGCATCGAGTGTACCGCGCTTATGAACGCCGACCACATCTGGACCGTCGCGGAGCTCGACGGCAAGACCTATCACATCGACACGACCTGGGGCGATCAGGGAACGCGCGTGGACATGAGCTTCTTCGGCATGACCGAGGCGCAATCCCGTACCAAGCATGCATGGTAAACGGAAGCGACGGATAAAAAGCAGCGGCTGCATCGCAGCCGCTGCTTTTTTGCTGTGTTGATGGATTCTCAGCGCTGGCCCTTGTCGTAGGGGATGCCCTCCGCCTTGGGAGCGCGGGAACGCTTGGAGGTGAACGCCAGCACGATGAGAGAGATGATATAAGGCATCATGTTGTACACCGGACTGGGAATGTTCATCGCCGTGAGGAAGCCAAAGCCCATGTAGACATTCGAGAGCGCGCGGAACAGGCCGAAGAGGAGCGCCGCGAGCGCGATGCGCTGGGGCTTCCACTGGCCGAAGATCATGACCGAAGCCCGCCACGCCATACTCAAACCGCCACTCGGACACACCGGCGGTGATGAACACGATGCCGCCGATGCCGCCGAGGAAGCCGGAGATCAGCACGCCCGCCCAGCGCATCTTGTAGACGTTGATGCCCACGCTGTCCGCCGCCTGCGGATGCTCGCCGCACGCCATCAGGCGCAGGCCGAAGCGGGTCTTATAGAGCAGGACGTAGGGCGCGGCGAGCAGCAGCGCGGTCACGAGCATGAACCAGCTGAACTCGAACGAGCCGAGATTGACGGTGAACGCCTTCTTCGCACCGGCATACTGCACGATGGAGGAAACGTCGTCGGGATTCGCCGCGGTGTTGATGGCCTTGACGATGACCGTCGCGCCCGCGGTGCCGAGCAGGTTCAGCGCGGTGCCGACAAGCGTCTGGTCCGCCTTGAAGTTGATGCAGGCCACGGCCAGCAGACAGGAATAGATCATGCCGACCAACGCCGAAATAGCCAGAACGCCGAGGATCATCACGATGGCGGGCACATTGGGCGAAATGTAGCGCATCGCCAGCGCGCCGCCGAGGGCGCCCATGATCATAATGCCCTCAAGGCCGAGGTTGATGACGCCGGAGTGCTCCGCGAAGCAGCCGCCGAGGGCGACCAGGATCAGCACGGAAGCAAAGATCAGGGTGTATTGCAGCAGCAGTACCATTACTGATCGCCTCCTTTCCCGGCCTCGGCCCGGGCCTGCGCTTCGGCTGCCCTGGCCTTCAATGCCGCCTTCTCCTCACGCTTGGCCGCGTAGGAATTCATCGCGTGCTTCATGAACAGCACGAAGCCGCAGAGATAGATAATGAGCGCCGAGATCAGATCGGAGATCTGCGCGCAGTACATGGACTTATCCACATACGCGCCGCCCGCCGTGATGTGCTGGATGAAGAACGAGGCGAGCACGGTGCCGATGGGGTTCAATCCGCCGAGGAAGGCCGCGGCGATGCCGTTGAAGCCCATCGCGGGGACGGAGGAGGTGGAGCACTGCCACTGCTCATAGCCGGTGAGATAGAGCATCGCCGCGCCCATGCCGGCGAGCGCGCCGGAGATCATAAGGCTGAGAATGACGTTGCGCTTTTCCGCCATGCCGCAGTATTTGGCGGCATTCTTGTTGTAGCCGGTGGCCTTGAGCTCATAGCCGAACTTCGTCTTTTCCAGCACGACCCACACGAGGATCGCCATCAGCACGGACAGCGGGATCGCGAGACCGACGTACTGGTTGTTGTTGAACAGCGCGCCGAGCCCCAGCGAGGGCAGCACGGCGGATTCGTTGATGTGTGCGAGCACCTTGGTGTAGGGGCTGGCGTCCTCCTTCACCGTGGTGAGGAGCATATTGGTCAGATACAGCACGATCCAGTTGAGCATGATGCCGGAAATGACCTCGTTGACGTTGCAGTAGGACTTGAGAAGGCCCGAGATCCCGGCCAGCAGCGCGCCGCCGAGGATCGCCGCCAGCATACACGGCAGCCAGCTCCAGCCGAGGCCCAGCGCCGCATACAGGCTCAGCGCCGCGCCGACGCAGTACTGACCGGCAGCGCCGATGTTGAACAGGCCGACCTTATAGGAGAACAGGATCGACAGCGCGCACATGAGCAGCGGCGCCGTCTTGACGAGCGTGTTGCCCAGATATTTGATCTGGGAGGCCTTGCGGTTATACGTCCAGAAGTTCCTGATGACCGTCAGGATCGCGTCGCCCGCGCCGTCGGGATTGATCAGCAGCAGGACGAGATAGCCGAGGAACAGGCCCAGCACGATGCACAGCAGCGACGCGACCAGCGTTTGCACGGTGCTGTTTTTCAGAAGATTCTTTTTCATGCTTTCACCTCATCTCTCTTGGCGCCCGCCATGTAGAGGCCAAGCTCCTCCTGCGTGGTGGACTTGGGATCCAGCTCGCCGACGATCTCGCCCTCGTACATGACGAGAATGCGGTCCGGCACGTCCATGACCTCGTCCAGCTCCAGCGAGACGAGCAGCACGGCCTTGCCCGCGTCGCGCTGGGCGACAAGCTGCTTGTGGATGTACTCGATCGCGCCGACGTCCAGACCGCGCGTGGGCTGCACGGCGACGAGCAGCTCGGGGTGCTTGTCGATCTCGCGGGCAACGATGGCCTTCTGCTGGTTGCCGCCGGACATACTGCGCGCCGGTGTGACCGGGCCCTGGCCCGCGCGCACGTCGTACTGCTCGATCAGGCCCTCAGCGTAGGCGCGGATGTTCTTGCGGCGCAGGAAGCCAGCCTTGTCGGTGAATTCGGGTTCAAAATAGCGCTGGAGCACCATATTGTCCTCAAGCGTATAGTCGAGCACGAGGCCGTGCTTGTGCCGGTCCTCCGGGATATGGCTCATGCCCATGAGACTGCGCTGCCGGATGGACGCGTGGGTAATATCCTTGCCCTCAAGCGTGATTTTGCCGCTCACGGCAGGCTCCAGTCCGGTCAGGGCGTAGACAAGCTCCGTCTGGCCGTTGCCGTCGATACCTGCGATGCAGACGATCTCGCCCGCGCGGACGCGGAACGACACGTCTTTGACGGCGTTGTTCTTATGGACCTTGGAGGCGACCGTCAGGTGCTCGACGGACAGGACCTCGCCGCCCGGCTTGAGCGGGCCTTTTTCCACGTGGAAGCTGACGTTTCTGCCGACCATCATGGCCGACAGCTCCTCCGCCGTGGTATTCGCGGTTTCGACCGTGCCGATGCACTTGCCCTTGCGCAGGACGGTGACGCGGTCGGAGACCTCCATGATCTCGTTCAGCTTGTGGGAAATGAAGAGGATGCTCTTGCCCTCGGCCGCGAGATTCTTCATGATCTGCATCAGCTCCTCGATCTCCTGCGGCGTCAGAACGGCCGTCGGCTCGTCGAAGATCAGGATCTCGTTGTCGCGGTAGAGCATTTTGAGAATTTCGGTGCGCTGCTGCATACCGACGGTGATATCCTCGATGATCGCGTCGGGATCGACGTGCAGACCGTATTTCTCGGACAGATCGAGAACCTTTTTGCGCGCGTCCTGCTTCTGCAGGAAGCCCATCTGGTTCGGCTCAACGCCGAGGATGATGTTGTCGAGGACAGAGAAGCACTCGACCAGCTTGAAGTGCTGGTGCACCATGCCGATGCCGAGCGCGTTCGCGTCGTTCGGGTCGCGGATCTCAACCTTGCGGCCATCCTTGTGGATCTCGCCCTCCTCCGGCTGGTACAGGCCGAACAGGACGCTCATAAGCGTCGATTTGCCAGCGCCGTTTTCGCCGAGCAGGGCGTGGATTTCACCCTTTTTCAGCCTCAGGGTGATGTTGTCGTTGGCGATGATTCCGGGGAAACGTTTTGTGATGTTCAGCATCTCAATCGCGTCATTCGTTTCCAAGTTCTTTCGCCCTCCTTCCGTTTTTATGGCCCGCGCTTGCGAGGACGGAAACCATTGTATTCAGTATACTATAAACCGGCGCATAAATCAAAGTTATTTTGTTCATCATGCCTGTTTTTTGTAAAAAAACTGCCGCTTGCCGCCGCGGAAGCGCGCAAAAACCGCCCAGCCTATGCGGCTGCGGCGGTTTGCTTTGCGTTTACGCGTCCATAACGGCGCTTTCGCGGATGCGCTTCGTGACCTTGGCCAGCAGGATGCTGTATTCCACGGCTGCGGCAAACGCGTCGTCGTAATACGGCTGAAGCTCCTCCATCGTCATGTGGTTCGCGCGGCAGATCTCGCTCAGCGCCTGCGCGACGTCCTCCTCATGCGCGTGCAGCTCCTCCGCCTGCGCGACGCGGCGGACGAGCGCCTTGATGCGCACGGCCTCTTCAGCGCCGGGGCGTGCGTCCTCGCGCAGCTGCTCGAGCGTGGAATTGGAGAATTTGCAGTAATCGTCCAGCGTCAGATTGTTCTGCGCCAGCTGTGCGGACATGGTGTCCAGCTGCTCCTCGACGGCCTTGCTGATCTCGGCGGGATCGGGGGTAAAGTCCTCCATGGTGTCCGCCGCCTGCCGCAGAAGGCGGTCGCGCAGCTCAAGCTCGGCACGCTCCGCATAATAATTTTCAAGGCTTCTGCGCATATTTTCGCGCATTTCCGCCATATTCTCGCACTGCCCGACCTCTTTTGCAAACACATCGTCCAGCGCATAGGGCGCGACGGTGCGGATTTCATGGATATGGCAGCGGAACTCCGCGTCCTTGCCCGCCAGCTCCGGCGCGTGATATGCAGCCGGGAATGTGACGTGCACAGTCACATCGTCGCCGGGGTTTTTGCCCAGCAGCTGCTCTTCAAAGCCGGGGATGAATGTGCCGCTGCCAAGCACGAGCGTCTGCTTTTCCGCCGTGCCGCCCGCGAACTGCTTTCCGTCCGCAAAGCCCGCGTAGTCGAGCACCAGCTCGTCCCCATTCTGCGAGGGCCGGTCAAACACCGGCGTCCGCCGCTGGCTCTGCTGCTGCAGCCGCACCAGCTGCCGGTTCACCTCTTCGTCCGTGACGTCCACGTGCTCCAGCTTGGCCCGCAGGCCGAGATATTGAAATGCCATAGTTGTTCTCCCTGATTATAGATTTGCGCGTTATGCGGTAGGGGCGGACGACTCTGTCCGCCCGACTGAGGTTAGCCTCCAAAACGCAAACCAGCGAAGCGTTTGTGTTTTGGAAAGGAGGAAACGGACTCAGAGGATAAGAGGCCTCGCGAACAGCGGGGACTCGTTCCGTCGAGGCCAGGATCTTTATACGTTTGTTCTGACAAGGCTCCATGAGGATGCGGTATACATTCCGCTCACTTATGAGTGCAACAAGGCGATCTACCGTTCTGATCTGAAAGGATTCCATTTCACACAGACTCAGTACGAAGTTCCTTTTGCAGACTTCTATTTCGAATAAAAAGCCCGATATGACAGGCCGTCCATCCGGGCGGTCTGTTGTTTTATCAGAAAGGAGAATTTCATGAAGCAGTACGTTATCAAGCGGATCCTGTCAGCAATCCCGCTTCTGATCGTCATTTCGTTTGTGTGCTTTGTATTTATCAATCTGATCCCGTCAGATCCGGCGGAAGTAGCTTTGAGAGTCCGGCAGGTTCCGATCATCACGGAGGAAGCGATCGCGGAAGTACGGGCAGAACTCGGTCTTGATAAGCCGTATCTGGTCCGGTATTTTTCATGGCTGGCAGACTGTCTGCATGGCGATTTTGGGATTAGTTATGTAAACCCAAAACGAACAGTTGCAGGAGAGCTTGCAAGATGCATGCCGGCAACTCTGCAGCTCGCCGGCGTTTCCTTTGTAATGGTGATTGTGCTGAGTCTGCCGATCGGCTTTCTTTGCGCGGTTTATAAGGACGGATGGTTTGATAAGATCATGAGAGGAATCGTATTTATGACAACGGCGATGCCTGCATACTGGGTGGGACTTCTTCTCATGTGGCTCGTATCGATCAAACTGGATCTCCTGCCGACAAGCGGAAACGGAACATGGAAACACCTGATCCTGCCGGCCTTTACCGTGTCGTTGAGCTATATCTCAACATATATCCGTCTGATCCGGAACAACATGCTGGAAAATATGAAGCAGGACTATGTTCTTTACGCAAATGTCCGGGGTAAAATCTATTCAATTTTAGTCTTAAACTTACTCAATGTCAATCGCCTTTGCCCG
>ERZ772886.2611-NODE-2611-length-14164-cov-34.385144_pt1 | contig 14164 bp, 10 predicted proteins | sample MGYA00512128_ERZ772886 | MGnify/ENA primary metagenome ERZ772886 (study PRJEB29015, sample SAMEA2737698) | human gut metagenome | biome: human gut; feature: human-associated habitat; material: faeces | place: China | collected 2012 ... | reverse complement strand
TACAGTGCGCGGGCATGGAGTGCCCGTGTACTGTAACGGAAGATGATTTTAGATCCCGGCCGGTGAATCGCGTGGGAAAAGGAGAAGCGGATGGATAAGATCAAGAAAAATTTTGGATTTGGCTGTATGCGTTTCCCGATGATCGGGGAAGAGGTGGACGAGAAACAGGTCTGTCAGATGGTCGATTATTTCCTGGAACAGGGATTCAATTACTTTGATACAGCACACGGTTATATCGGCGGAAAGAGCGAGCTTGCGATCAAAAACTGCCTGACGAGCCGTCACCCGAGAGAAAGCTATATTCTCACGGATAAGCTGACAGGAAATTTCTTCGAAAAAGAAGAGGATATCCGCCCGCTTTTTGAGTCCCAGCTGGAACGCTGCGGAGTGGAGTATTTTGACTTTTATCTGATGCATGCCCAGAATGTTGAAAAGTTTGAAAAGTTCAAGAAATGTCATGCGTATGAGACGGCACTGAAATTCAAGGAAGAAGGAAAGATCCGCCATTTTGGAATCTCGTTCCATGACCGTGCGGAGGTCCTTGACCAGATCCTCACCGAGTATCCGCATGCTGTACGGCGGGCCGGTCACGCCGCCGACGCTGCGCCCCGCCGTCTGGTACACCGCGCCGTGGTACGCCGTGCGCCGCGCCTGCCCGAACAGGCTTGCCCTGCGCCGTGCCGACACCCTGCGGCGGCGTGGCCGTGGCCGCGCCCATCTGCTGGCAGCGGGGGAGGGGGCATCCCGGCGGATATGGTTTGCGGCAAGGCAGGCGGGCTATTGCCGTAAGCTGTAGGGGCGAGCATTGCTCGCCCGTTCCCGCCGCCGCAGGCTCCCCGGGTCGTCGAGGACGCCGACCCCTGCGCACCGAATTTCTCACAAGGAGGGCAAACACATGTGCGGCATCGTCGGCTTTACCATGCCCGGGCAGGACCCGGCGGCGGCCAAACAAATCGTGCAGGGCATGGCGGACCTCATCCGTCACCGCGGCCCCGACGGCGAGGGCTGCTACGCCGACGGCACCGCGGCGCTCGGGCATCGGCGGCTGTCGGTCATTGATCTGGCGGGCGGCGGCCAGCCGATGCTCAATGAGGACGGCACGCTGGTGGTCGTGTTCAACGGCGAAATTTACAACTACAAGACCCTGCGTGCCCGATTGCAGCAGCGCGGCCACACGTTTGCCACGGATTCCGACACCGAGGTCCTGCTCCACGGGTATGAGGAATGGGGCCGCGACCTGCCCTGCCGCCTGCGCGGGATGTTCGCGTTTGCGGTGTGGGACCGCACCCGCGGCACGCTGTTCTGTGCGCGGGACCTGTTCGGCATCAAGCCGCTCTGCTATTATAAAAAGGGCGAGACGCTGCTCTTTGCCAGCGAGATCAAGGCGTTTCTGGCGCACCCGGCCTTTGAAAAGCGCCTGAACGAGGCCCGTCTGCCCGACTGGCTGAGCATGGAGTACCTGCCCGACGCCGAGACGCTGTTCACCGGCGTTTATGAGCTGCCGCCCGCCCATACGCTGACCTGGCAGGCGGGCCGGGTCACGCTGGCCCGCTATGCCGCGCCGCGGTTCCGGGCAAAGCGGGGGCGCAGTCTGCGGGCTTGGGCGCGTGAGATCGGGGACGCTGTCGCTGAGAGCGCCGATGCCCACCGCATTGCCGATGTCGAGGTCGGCTGCTTTTTGTCGGGCGGGGTGGACTCGTCGCTCATCACCTGCGAGATGGCCCGCCGCCAGCCCGCCGTGCAGTGCTTCTCGGTGGGCTACGCCGAGAAAGCGTATTCCGAGCTGCCTGCCGCCCGTGCCGCGGCGCAGGCGCTGGGCGTGCCGCTGACCGAAACCACCGTGACCGCGGATGATTTTTTTGCGGCGAACCGCGCCATTCAGTGGTATCTGGACGAGCCGATGCCCAACCCGGCGGAGGTGCCGCTGTATTTCCTGTGCAAGGCGGCGCGGCAGCGGGTCAAGGTCGTGCTCTCGGGCGAGGGCGCGGATGAGCTGTTCGGCGGCTATCCGCTGTACCGGCAGGCCGTCTGGGCCGAACGCTGGCAGAAAATGCCCCGGGCCGTGCGGCGGGCGCTGGCGGCCCTGCTGCCCGGCTGCGGCCTGCTGCACCGGGGCGCACTGCCGCGCTGGCAGCGGTCTGCCCGGGCCAACTATGTCTTTGAAACAACGCAGGAGCGCGATAAATATTTGAAGCGCGACTACTGCGCCCCGACCCCCGCGCAGCGCTGCAAGCCCTATTTTGACGCGGTGCGCGGGCTGGATGAGCCGACGGCGGTGCAGTGGGTCGATTGGCAGACCTGGCTGCCGCGGGACATCCTGCGCAAGGCGGACCGCATGAGCATGGCCCACAGCCTGGAGCTGCGGGTGCCGTTCTTGGACCGGCAGGTGCTGGCCGCGGCGCAGACTCTGCCCCGGCGGTACCGCTGCACCGGGCGGCACGGAAAGATCGCCCTGCGCGCCGCCGCGGCCCGCCGCCTGCCGCCCCAACTGGCCGACGCGCCAAAGCGCGGCTTCCCCGTGCCGCTGGCGGACTGGCTGCGGCAGGAGAAATATTACGCGCTGGTCAAGGCCAAGCTCACCGGCCCAGCAGCCGAGCGCTTTTTTGACACGGGTGCGCTCTGCGCCCTGCTGGACGCCCACCGTGCGGGAAAAACCAACGCTATGACGAAGCTCTGGGCGTTTTACTGCTTTATTGAGTGGTATGAGGTGTATTTCACGGGAAAAATCCCGCCGGATTTGTAAAAAAGTTTTTGCAAAATGCTTGACAACCCGGCTCTCCGTTGCTATAATATCTTACGCAGTATGTCCCTCGCGGACATGAACCCGCAATAAGCGCCCGTAGCTCAGCTGGATAGAGCAACTGCCTTCTAAGCAGTGGGCCGGGGGTTCGAGTCCCTTCGGGCGCATTATGTGGTGCCTATGGCGCAGTTGGTTAGCGCGCCAGATTGTGGCTCTGGAGGCCGAGAGTTCGAATCTCTCTAGGCACCCCACCAAAGACCGTACAGGCGCGTTCCTGCACGGCCTTTTCTTTTATAATGGGTCGTCGCCAAGTGGTAAGGCACGGGACTTTGACTCCCGCATTCGTGAGTTCGAACCTCGCCGACCCAACCACAGCTCATCCTGCATGAATGTGCAGGGTGAGCTTTTGTTTTGTAGGGGCGACCATTGGTCGCCCGCGGACGCCTGCGGCAATGGCAAGCCTTCCGGGCGGATATGGAATCCGCCCCTACGCCGTAGGGGTCGATGCTCGTCATCGACCCGGAAAGGCAGCGGCTGCCGCAAGGCCGGCGGGCGGCCAATGGCCGCCCCTACAGTCTGAAGCTCTTTTTCGGGTAGTAATGTAGGGATGGGTCTTGACCCATCCGAACCGCTGGCTGCTGTCGGCTAAGCTGCACGGAACGGTCAAGACCGTTCCCTACAAACCCGCCGAAGGCTCGCAATCATCCCGTTAGGTTTTTTCGACATCCCTCGCCCCCTCTGCGAGGGGGGCTTTAAAGCAAAAAACACCTTTTTTTCTTTAGACATTTATGCTATGATAAAATAAAATTTAGTTGCCAAAGCAGGTGTGTACACGATGACCTACGAAGAATTTGATAAGCGCTGCGACGAACTGGAAAACGCCCCGCTGCCGGAGCGCAAGACCTTCTTTGCCGATGTACTGGCCGGGGAGACCGAAAAGACCGATGTGCGGATGATGGCGTACTTCCGCTATGCGCTGCTCTTGTACCGCGAGGGCGACTTCCGCACCGCGCGGGAAATTCTGGAGCCGTTCATCATCGATTACAAAAGCTACCGGTACCGCCCGGAGATCATCGCCTGCTTCAACCTCGTCGGCGTGGTGGCCTACTATGTGCAGGAGTACGCACTGTCCCGCTTCTACATTCATGAGGGCCTTAAAATTGCGCGGGAACACAGCGAGGTCAGCCGCTACGCCTATGAGTACAACAACCTTGCCGTGACCTATCTGGCCCAGCAGGACTACGGGAAGGCGCTTGAGGCCATCCGCGAGGCAGAGAAAAACATGCCCGTCTCCGATGAGGTGATGCACGCCTACATCTACCGCAATCTGGCGGAGATCTGCTGCCATCTGGACCGGCTGGACGAGGCAAAGGATGCCCTTGCCAAATGCCTGGCCTACCGGGGCCGGGAGATCCTGCCCGAGGAAGTGCGGATCGTGAACACGCTGCTGACCTATAAGGCGGGCGACACCGCCGGGTACAAACGCTGCTGCGCCGAGCTTCGGGAGCACCTGCCCCGGCTGCACGCGCAGGAGTTCCTGGCCTCCTGCAAGGTGCTGTTCGACTGCGGCATGGATGCCGGGGACAATGCGCAGGTCGAGTGGGTGCTGGACGCCATGGATGCCTACCTGCGCCGCGACCCCAAGGAGGCCCAGGTCGGTCTGCGGGCCGAGACCTGCCGCTATGAATACGCCAAAGCCACCGGCAACACCGCCCTGATGCTGGCCGCGTTGGAAAAGAAGGAGACCTACTACGCGCTGGTGCTGGCCCGCAAGGAAGAAATCCGTGTCCGGGATGCGGGCCGCTACCTGCACATCGGCCAGCAGCTGCAAAATGCGCTGGAGAGCGAGGCTAGCGCCAACCGCACCAAGACGCGCTTTTTGGCCAACATGTCCCACGACATCCGCACGCCCATCAACGGCATTCTGGGCATGCTGGAGGTCATCCGCGACTGCCGCAGCGACGAGGCGCGGGTCGATGACTGCCTGGGCAAGATCGATATTTCGGCTAAGCACCTGCTCTCCCTCGTCAACGACGTGCTGGACATGAGCAAGATCGAGAGCAACAGCTTTGTGGTGGAGGCAAAGCCCTTCAACCTAGGCCGGACCCTTGCCGAGGTCGATGACATCGTCCGCTTTCAGGCGGAGCAGAGCGGGCTGCGGCTGTACACGGACCACGACGATGTGCACGACGCCGACCTGCTGGGCGGTGCGCTCTACCTGAAAAAGATCCTTGTGAACCTGTACAGCAACGCCATCAAGTACAACAAGCCCGGCGGGAGCATCACCACCCGCCTGCGGGAGGTGAGCCGCACCGCCGACACCGCGGCCTATGCGTTCACGATCCGGGATACCGGCATCGGCATGACGCAGGACTTTATTGACAACCACCTGTTTGAGGCGTTCAGCCAGGAGGACAACGCCGCGCGCTCCCAGTACGGCGGCACCGGGCTGGGTATGTCCATCGTGAACCAGCTGGTGCAGAAGATGAACGGCACGATCACCGTCGAGAGCACGGTGGGGGAGGGCAGCAGCTTTACTGTCACGCTGCCGTTTGCCATAGACCACGACCCGCCCGCCGCCGGGCCGGAGAAGGAAGCCTCCGCCGACCTGCACGGCAAGCGCCTGCTGGTTGTCGAGGATAACGAGCTGAACATGGAGATCGTCGAGTTCATGCTGAAAAGCGCCGGGGCCGAGGTCGTCAAGGCGTTTGACGGCGAGAGCGCCGTGCGCGCCTTTGCCGCCGACCCGGCGGGCTACGATGCGATTTTGATGGACCTGATGATGCCGGTCATGGACGGCTACGCCGCGGCCAGGGCCATCCGCGCCAGCGGGCAGACCCGTGCCGGGACTGTGCCCATCATCGCCATGAGCGCCAACGCCTACGCCGAGGACGTGAAGAAATGCCTGGATTCCGGCATGAACGCCCACATCAGCAAGCCGCTGTTCAAGGATGTCATGCTGCGCACGATTGCACGGTTTGTATAAATCTGCCGGGGACCATGCCATGAGGTCAAGGCACAATAAGGAGACTGCTAACATGAAAAAAGCTGTGATTTTTGATTTGGATGGTCTGCTGATCGACAGTGAGGTCATCTCCCATCGACTGTATGACGAACTGCTGCACCGGTACGGTAAGAGCGTGACCGTGGCCGAGTACGCCCGGGATTACAGCGGCAAAACGGGCGTGGCCAACATGACGAACGTCATTGCTCGGTACAATCTGCCCATCACGGTGGAGGAGGGCCTGACCTGGGAGGTTGCCCGGGAAAAGGAGCTGCTGCAGGATGTGCAGCTCAAGCCCGGCGCGGCGGCCCTGCTGTCCTGGCTGAAAACCGAGGGCGTGGCCGTGGTGCTGGCAACCTCCAGCGTGCGGGAGCGCGCCGTCGAGGTGCTGACCCGGCTGGGCGTCGTGCAGTATTTTGACGACATGGTCTTTGGCACCGAGATCGAGCGCGGCAAGCCCTGGCCGGATATTTTCCTGAAGGCTGCCGAAAAAGCCCACGCCGCCCCGGCGGACTGTCTGGTTCTGGAGGACAGCGAGGCCGGCATCCAGGCCGCCCACGCCGCGGGCATCGACGTCCTCTGCGTGCCCGATATGAAAATGCCCGCGGAAAGTTATCAACAAATGACGGCGGCCATGTTGAAAAGCCTCGACGATGTCAAGGGGTGGCTGACTGCGGAATAAGCGCGGCAGGGGCAGAGGGTCCGGGTCGATGGCGAGCATCGACCCCTACGCCGTAGGGGCGGATTCCATATCCGCCCGTGCCCGCTTGCCATACCCGCAAACACGACCCGTGTATAACCCCCTCCGCGCCTGCACATACTGTGCGCACGGAGGTGTTTTTATGAGCTATCTTGATTGTGCCCAGTATGACTGCTGCCATAACAAGGCGGGCTGCTGCTGCCTGGACAGCATCAACGTCCGCCATACCGGCCCCGGGGACGCTGTCTGCGGCAGCTACCGCAACAGCGGGGGCTGCGGCAACGTCGCTACCGACAACCAGCCGGCCTCGCCCGAGACCGAGATCCACTGCGACGACAGGGGCTGCCGCCATCTTGAGGGGCGCTGCTGCTGCGCCGACCACGTCAGCATTGACGAGTGCAGCTGCGGCCCCGAATGCGCCACCCGCGCCCCGCGGGAGACCGCCGAATAATTTTATCCCGGAACGGATGCCGTTTTCACAAAGCGGCATCCCTTTTTTATTGCTAAATCATCCGCTTTGTTGTATAATAAGACGATATAGTAGGTCTTGTCCGCCCTTTTGCGGATGTGTCGGCTGCTTGCCCGTGCCCGTTTGCGGCCAGGGCAGACACCCCGGGCGGATATGGAATCCGCCCCTACGCCGTAGGGGTCGATGCTCGCCATCGACCCGGGAAGTCTGCGGCAGCCACGAGCTTCCCGCGGGCGAGCAATGCCCGCCCCTACAAGGTGCGTTTTGACCGCGCAAACAAATATTTGTTATAAAAAACGAGGTGTCACTCCATGTCCGAAACTCCTGTTACCGTGCCGTTTGTCTCCTTCCGCCCGATGGAGCGGGAGCTGGATGCCGACCTGCGCGGCGCGTTTGCCCGCGTGCTGGACAACAGCTGGTACATCGGCGGCAGAGAGGACGCCGCCTTTGAAAAGGCTTTTGCCGATTACTGCGGCGTCAGGCACTGCGTCGGCTGCGGCAACGGGCTGGACGCGCTGGTGCTCATTTTAAAGGCTATGGGCATCGGCCCCGGGGACGAGGTCATTGCCCCGTCCAACACCTTTATCGCCACGGTGCTGGCCATCAGCTACGCGGGCGCAGCGCCCGTGCTGGTCGAGCCGACGCTCGAAAGCTACAACATCGACCCCGCCCGCATCGAGGCCGCCGTGACCCCGCGCACGAAGGCCATCATGGCCGTGCACCTCTACGGCCAGTGCGCCCCGATGGACGAGATCAACGCCATTGCCCACGCCCACGGCCTCAAGGTCATCGAGGACGCCGCCCAGGCCCACGGCGCGACCTACAAGGGCCGCCGCGCGGGCAGTCTGGGGGATGCCGCCGGGTTCAGCTTCTACCCGGGCAAGAACCTGGGTGCGCTGGGCGACGCGGGCTGCGTGACGACGAACGACGACGCGCTGGCCGAGCGCATCCGTGCGCTGGGCAACTACGGCAGCGACTACAAATACCACCATGTCTACAAGGGCCAGAACTCCCGCCTGGACGAGCTGCAGGCCGCGTTCCTGGCCGCCAAGCTGCCGCACCTCGACGCTATGAACGCCGAGCGCCGCCGCATTGCCGCGCGGTATCTGGCCGAAATGCACAACCCGGCGGTCACGCTGCCCGCCGAGCTGCCCGACTGCACCCACGTCTGGCATATCTTCGCCGTGCGCTGCGCCGACCGCAACGCGCTGGAAAAGCATTTGAACGCCCGCGGCATCGGCACGAACAAGCACTACCCGACGCCCATCCACCTGCAGGGCGCTTACGCCGAGCTTGGCCTTGGCAGGGGCGCACTGCCGCTGGCGGAGGAAATTTCTGCCACCGAGCTGAGCCTGCCGATGTTCTACGGCATGACCGACGCGCAGGTGCAGGCCGTCATCGACGCCGTGAACGAGTTTGAGGGGTGAACCATGCCGAAGGTCGGTATCGTAATTTCCAATTATAACGGCTGGCAGGACACGCTCGTCTGTCTGGACAGCCTGCAAAAGCAGACGTTCACGGACTTTGAAGTGATTTTAATCGACGATGCGTCGCCGAATGATTCCGTTGCACAGCTGCAAAATAAGCTGCCGCCGAACACGGTATTCCTGCCGCAAGAGCGCAACGTCGGCTTTGCCGCGGCCAACAACATCGGTATGCGCCGTGCGCTGGACGACGGCTGCGACTTTGCGCTGCTGCTGAACAACGACACGTCGGTCCGCCCGGATTTCCTTGAAAAGCTGCTGGCCGAGACCCCCGCGGGGGCGGTCAGCTGCCCGAAGATGCTGTTTATGGACCCGCCCGACGAGATCTGGTTTGCGGGCGGTGAGCTGGACCCCAAGACCGGCAAGGTAAAGCACCTGGGCGGCCACAAAAAGGACGGCCCCGAATTTGCCGAAAAAAAGCAGGTCAGCTTTATCACGTTCTGCTGCGTGCTGCTGCCGCGGGCCGTGATCGAGAAGGTCGGCTATCTCGATGAGACACTGTTTATGTACTGCGAGGACGTTGACTACTGCATTCGTCTGGCGCAGGCCGGTGTGCCGATGTGGTTTTTGCCCGATGCTGTCATCCACCACAAGGCGGGCGGCAGCGCGGGCGGGATGCTGTCGGTCTACTACATCACCCGCAACACGCTGTACCTGACCTGCAAGGGCAAAAGCGCGGCCTATGCGAAGCTGAAAACGATTCTCCCCCTCCTCACCGGCGCGGCACGCTACGCCCTGACAAAGCTGCTGGGCCGCAAAAAAGGCCGCAGCTACGGCGCGTTCCGAGGTGCCGTGGATTTCTGGAACGGGAAAATGGGGCGGATGGAGGGGTAACCCCCTTGGCCCCCTCCCCTGCTGGGGGAGACAAGAAATCTGACGTAAAGGAGACATCCCCATGGATCTATCCATCCTCTTGGTCCAGTACCGCCCCGACGAGGGTGAGCTGCGGCGGACGCTGGCGTCGCTGCTGCGGCAGAGCTGCCGTGATTTTGAACTGGTCGTGGCGGATGACGGCTCCGATGAGGACTTCTTCCCGCTGACGCGCAAAATTCTTGCAGAAAACGGCTTTACCGGCGCAAAATTTGTCAAGCTCACCCCCAACGGCGGCACGGTCAAAAACGTTTTGAACGGCGCAAAGCAGGCAGCCGGGAAATGGGTGTTCACCGTCTCGCCGGGGGACTATCTTTACGACGCCGACACGGTGGCGTGGCTGCTGGAGGTCTTGCGCCGCGATGCCCCGCGGGTCGCCTTTGGCCGCCTGGCCTGCTACGCAGACCGGAACGGCGCACCGATCCAGCGCCCCGGCGACGCGCCGTTTGACCGCACGCCCTACCGCCCCGGCGCGTATGACGCCAAGACCGCCAAGCGCAATATGCTGCTCTATGATGACGGCATCAGCGGCGCGGGGCTCGTGTATGAGCGGGAATTGCTCGTACAAGCGCTGGAAAAGATGGCGGGCCGCGTCCTGTTGGCCGAGGATTTCGCCGCGCGGCTCTTTGCCGTGGAAAACATCCCGATGGTCGGCTATGACCGCTGCATTGCGTGGTATGAGGTCGGCACCGGCGTTTCCACCAACGAGGGCGCGCGCGCCCGGATGCTGCGCGACTGGCGTGCCATGGTAGAGCTGCTGCGGGAGCTGTACCCCAAAGACCGCACCGTGCGGCTGGCGTATGAATATTACTTCAATGACCGGCACAAATCGCGGCTCGTCCGCGGGCTGGTCGGGCGGCTCATCGTGCCGCAGAACGCCCCCTTCAAAAAAGCCCAGCACGCCTGGGTCCCTCCCGTGAACGGAGATATTCAGGAATTAAAGCAGATTTACGAGTCAGCCCTTGGCCCCCTCTGCAAGGGGGCTCCCGCCGCAGCGGGTGAGGGAGAGAACCTGACGTAGCCCGAAATATTTCGGGCTGTGGCAAGGTTCAACCCTTCCGGCCCTGCGGGGGCCACCTCCCCTGCTAGGGGAGGCAAGGAGTAATACACAGAAAGGCAACCACTATGATCATCCAGACCATCAGCATCAAAAGCGTGACGGCGCAGGGGATGGGCACCCTCTCGGTCTTTGAGGGCAGCCATGATGTGCCCTTTGACATCAAGCGCATTTACTATATCCACGGCGCGCCCAAGGGCACCCACCGCGGCGGCCACGCCCACAAGGCACTGCGGCAGGTGCTGTGGTGCCCCTACGGCAGCATCCGCATCCGGCTGGACAATGGCCGCGAGAAGGCCGACGTCCTGCTGGACAGCCCCGACAAGGGCCTGATCGTCGAGCACTATATGTGGCGTGAGATGATCTGGGAGAAAAAGGACTCCGTGCTCTGCGTCGCGGCGGATTCCTACTACGATGAATCGGATTATATCCGTGACTACGATGAATTTTTGGAAGCTGTCAAGGGAAAGGATCTGGACTGATGCAGTGGACGGTACGCCCCTACACCCCGGCGGACGAGGCCGAGTGGGACCGCTTTGTCATGCACGAAAGCGGCAACGGCACGTTTTTGCAGACCCGCAACTTTTTGAACTACCACCCCGCGGGCCGGTTTACAGATGCCTCGCTCATGGTCTATAACGAGCACGGCGGCCTCGGCGCAGTGGTGCCCGCGGCGCTGCGGCTGGACGGTGCAACGAGAATTTTCCGCTCCCACCCGGGCAGCACGTTTGGCGGGCCGGTGCTGCGCAGTACCTACAACTCCGCGGCTAAGTCCATTGGGATTTTGCAGGCGATGGAGGATTATATTGCCACGCGCTACGATGCGGCGGATTTCCGCCCGACGCCCGATCTGTTCAACGGCGTCGAGAACGTCGCGCTGCAATACGCTTTCACCTATCTGGGCTACACCCAGCAGACCGAGCTGAGCACCTGGGTGCCGGTGGCGGGCCGCACGCCGGAAACGCTGCTGGCGTCCTTCCGCCAGAACAAAAAGCAGGATGTGAAAAAGGCGCTCAAGCAGGATTTAACGTTCCGCAAGCTGGAAACACGGGCGGAAATCGACGCCTTCCACGCGCTGCTTCGGCAGAACCTACAAAAATTCGGCGTTGAGCCTGTGCATACCGCCGATGAACTCTGGGAGTTCAAGACCAGCCGCCTACCCGACATTGCCGGGTTTTACGGCGTGTTTGCGGACGAGCAGATGGTCGCGGGCGGCATGACCTTCTACTTTGCCCAGGCCAACGTGCTGCACACCCAGTATCTGGCGGCGGATTTGTCCATCCGCAGTTACAGCCCGGCGGCGTATCTCTATTACCGGATGCTCTGCCTGGCCGCCGGGATGGGCTGCAACGCCCTGTCCTGGGGGATCTCGACGGAGGAACGCGGCAAGGTGCTGAACTTCGGCCTTGTGGAGAGCAAGGAAGGGTACGCGAGCTGCCATGCCGTGAACCTCGGCTTTACAAAAACCTTTAGCAAGAAGGAAACAAACGATGCAACGTGAGTTTGGCGGCTACCTGCCGCTGGAGCTGCCCCATGGGCAGGAGCTGTACACCGGCGCGGGCGTGCTGCGGCTGAACTGCGGCCGCAATGCGATTGTGGCTGCCCTGCGCGACGCGGGCGCAAAAAAGGTGTATCTGCCCTATTACAACTGCAACACGGTCTATGACGCCGTGACCCGCGCGGGCTTTGCGGTGGAGCGCTATCCGTTGGACGCGCGCCGTCTGCCTGTCTGCCCCGCGCTGGGCGACGGCGAGTGGCTGCTGTATGTCAACTACTTCGGCATTGCGCCGGACGACCTGCTGGCCGAGGTCAAGCGCCGCTGGCCGCGGGTGATTTTTGACAACACCCAGGCGTTTTTTTCAGCGCCCCGTATGGATGCCGACAGCTACAACGTCTATTCCTGCCGCAAGTTCGTCGGCGTGCCGGACGGCGCGTACCTTGTACACACGGGACTGACCGACGGGATTTACCCGGCGGACACCAGCTGGCAGCATGCAGCGTTTTTGTTCCGCTGCATCGATGAAAGCGTGAACAGCGCCTACGGCGACAGCCTCGACAACGAGAGCCGCTTTGACGGCGAGATCCGCGGCATGTCGCCCTCGACCCGGCGCATCCTCGCGTCCGTCGAGTACGACGCCCTGCGCCTGCGCCGCCGCGCCAACTACGAGGCGCTGCACGCCGCGCTGGCCCCGCACAATGCGCTGGACTGCCCGGCCGGTGCCGATGCGATGATCTACCCGTTTTTGTGCCGGGTTGACGGCCTGCGCGGACGGCTGATAAAAAATAAAGTCTACGTCAGCCAGTGGTGGAAGTACCTGCTGGAGCTGCTGCCCGCCGACTCCGTCGAGGCCGACTACAGCCGGTACCTGCTGCCGCTGCCCATCGACCAGCGCTACACGCCCGACGATATGCGCGCACTGGCGGCGCTGGTGCTGCAGCTGAAAGAGGAAGGGGAACCCGCATGACACAGCAGCCCAAGGTCAGTGTGTTGATCTCATTTTACAATCTGGCCCCCTTCGTGGACCAGACGATGGAAAGCGTGCTGGCGCAGAAAACCGACTTCCCCGTGGAAATCCTCTGCGCGGACGACGGCTCCGACGACGGCACGATTGAAAAGTTGCGCAGCTGGGAGGCAGCGCACCCCGACACCGTCCGCGTCTTTGTCATGGACCGCGTGCCGGGCAAAAAATATGAGGGCAACGAGCGCATCCAGCGGATGAACGCCATCCGCGGGCGGCTTTTTTACGAGGCCAAAGGCAGCTATGTCTGCTATCTGGACGGCGACGATTTTTACACCGATGACCGCAAGCTGCAAAAGCAGGCGGACATTTTGGACGCCGACACAGCCCACAAATACGTGGCCTGTGGGCACAACGGCTGCTACTACTGGCAGAGCACCGGCGAGACGAAGCCGATTGAAAAGCCCATCCGGGAATGTGCGCTGACGGCGAAGGAGTATTGGAGCTTTTTCTACATCCACACCAACGCCATGATGTTCCGCAACATCGGTCTGCAGGGCATTGACCCGTACACGAGCGGCATCCAAATCATTGATAACCTGCTGACCTACCAGTTTCTGCCCTACGGCGGGGTGTACTATATCCCGGACTGCATGTTCAACTACCGCCAGACGGAGGACAGCACCTTCCACCGCCGCAGCGTCTACCAGAATTATATCCTGAACGCCTTGATGCTCTACCAGCAAAAGACGGTGCTGCGCGGTTTATTCGGCGCGGGGCTGGTACGCACCCTGTTTGAGTACACCCAGCTGTATGAGAACCGCCGCGACCCCAAGCTGACCGAGGAGGGGCAGACCTACCTCGAAAACATTGACCGCTACGGCGCGGGCCGCCTGCGCCGCCTTGTGAACTATAATAAGGAAAGCGCCCCGGTGCGCCTGTGGTGTGAGCTGGAAAATAAATTCTGGTTCTTTATGACGAAGGTGTTCCGCCACTATATCTGGAAGCCCAAGGTGCGGGCCCTGCTGGAAGAGGCACGTATCAAAACCGAAAAAGGGGAGTGCTGAATCATGGAAGAAATGAACGAACTGACCGCCGAAGAACGGGCCCGCATTTTACAGCATGAGCTGGAGGCCGTCTACGGCTCGTCGTCGTACAAGATCGGCCGCGCCGTGACCTGGCTGCCCCGCCATGCGAAAAAGGCGCTGGCGTACCTTGCCCACAACGGCCCGGCCATCAGCGCCAAATATCTGTATACCTACGCGAAATATCACAAGGTCGCCAACAAGGAATACGCCTACTGGGCCTGCCTGCAAAAAAAGGACTACCCCGAGGCGCTGAAAAAATGGTTTCAGGAGACAAACTACACTCACACACCGCT
>ERZ772886.2600-NODE-2600-length-14201-cov-6.176728_pt1 | contig 14201 bp, 8 predicted proteins | sample MGYA00512128_ERZ772886 | MGnify/ENA primary metagenome ERZ772886 (study PRJEB29015, sample SAMEA2737698) | human gut metagenome | biome: human gut; feature: human-associated habitat; material: faeces | place: China | collected 2012 ... | reverse complement strand
TAGCACAGGTTGGACGGGAACGCATTGAGGAAACCATCGACCCAGAGTTGACCATCGAGCGAGCTCTGGAAACGTACCTCAAGAAAGGCTATACTCGTGAATGGATCAACCAGTGGTTGCAGGCCATCCAAGTCCGCAAGGAACTGACGGATGAATGGGATGCCCACGGTGTACAGAAGGGCGTGGAGTACGCAATACTTAACGATGAGATCTCCCGTGCATGGTCAGGGATGTCCACACGGCAATATAAGAACCTCAAGGGCCTGAAGCGAGAAAACCTCCGCGACAATATGACCACGCTGGAGCTGGTGCTGAATATGCTGGCAGAGGCGACCACCACGGAAATCTCCAAGCAGAAAGCTCCGGAGACATTTTCGGAAAACATTGATGTGGCGCGTGCCGGAGGAAAAGTGGCCGGTGATGCACGGAAAGCCATTGAAAGCCAAACCGGTGTCCCCGTTATTACCTTCAAGAATGCTGCCCAGCTCAATCAGGTCGTGACAGATCTGCTGGAAGGGGCCACTACGCCACCGGAGAAACAAGACAAAAAGCGCTGATTCACAGACAACAAAAGTGGTGGGTGGTCACAAAAAGAAAGACACCCTCACGGGTGTCTTTCTTTTTGGAGCAGGGATTTTGCTGTGCAAAATCGTTTGCCTGCGAGCGGGCAGCGGAACGCGCAAGGGCTGCCGCCTGCACACCATCACCGCCTCTAACGGCGAGGGCATGCCGGGCGGCGAGCGCATCCAGGCCACTATGGTCTTTGAGAAGATCATCTGATTACATTTGGAGCCATATACGAAAACGGGAGACTGCGGTGCGGTCTCCCGTTTTTTATTATCGCCGCAGGGCGGCCATAAAGCGCAGCAGATTGCCCATGGTGAAGCGCAGATCCTCCTCGGTTCGCGCGGCGGCTTGGGGCCAGGTACACAGCGCCGGATGGATGGGGAATACTCCGGACACGCCCTCCGCGTACACCGCGTCCAGCGCCGTCTCGCAGCCGCCCACCAGCGCCGCCGCCGGTACACCCAGCGCCCGGGCGCGGCGGGCCACGCCCACCACCGTCTTCCCCCGCAGGCTCTGGCTGTCCAGATGACCCTCGCCGGTGATGACCAGCGATGCGCCGCGGCATTTCCGGTCAAAGTCCGTGAGATCCAGCACCACATCAATGCCCATGCGCAGCTGTCCGCCGAAAAATGCCGCCGCACCGGCCCCGAAGCCGCCGGCTGAACCACCGCCCGCCAGCGTCAGCACCTCCATGCCCACGTCTTTTTCCAGCGTCTCCGCCAGATGGCGCAGGCCCGCATCCATGCGGGCCACCATGGCCGCGTCCGCCCCCTTCTGGGGTCCGAACACCGCCGCCGCACCAGCGGGACCGCACAGGGGGTTGTCGATGTCGCACATCACCGTGACCTCCGCGCCCGCCAGCGTCTCCCGCAGCCCCTCCATGCGGATATGGGCGATTTGGGTCAGCGTCCCGCCGGTAGGCACGAACGCCCGTCCCTCCTCATCCAGAAACTCCGCGCCCAGCGCGGCGGCCGCGCCGCAGCCGCCGTCGTTGGTGGCGCTGCCGCCCAGTCCCAGCACCAGCCGCTTTGCTCCGCGGGACAGCGCGTGGGCCATCAGCTGGCCCACGCCGTAGGTAGTGGTCTTTTCCGGATCGCGGCACGCGCCCGCCAGCGGCAGGCCCGCCGCTGCGGCCATTTCCACCACCGCCGTACCGTCCGGCAGCAGGCCGTAAAAACCCATGACCTCCTGGCCGCAGGGCCCTGTGCAGGGCACCTCCGCCCGCGTGCCGCCCACGGCGGCCAGAAAGGCGTCCACCGTGCCCTCGCCGCCGTCCGCCACCGGAATGGCGCAGATCTCCGCCTCCGGCTCCAGCCGCAATATCTCCTCCGACGCGATGCGGCAGATGTCCTCCGAGGACAGCGTTCCTTTGAAGGAATCCGGTATCAGCACATATTTTGCCATGGTCTCCGCTCCTTTCCGAAAAAGCGAGCCGCGGCAGACGCCGCGGCTCACGGGTTTGCTGCTTACAGCGTGTAGAACAGCGCTGCCATCTGGGCCGTCACATCCTCCGTGTAGCTGCACAGTGTCACGCAGTAGATGTAGTTGCCCTCCTTCATGCACACCAGCAGCTCATACATGGGGGTGTCCTGTACCGTGGCGGTGATGGCGATCGCGGGACACTCCGCACCGGCGAACTCCGCCGTGGTCACGGACGCTGTCACGTCCTCAAAGCCGTAGGTGCCCATGGCGTCGGGCAGCTGCTCTGCGGACAGCTCCACGTAGTCCTGAGCGCTCATGGTGGTGCCAAACAGCAGTCCCATGTTCTGGAACACCACGTTCATGGTCATCAGCCCATCGGTGGAGGAGGCGTACATATCGTACACGCTCTGGTTCTCCTCCATCAGCTGGCGCATTTCCTCGTCGCTGGTGCCCTCCGTCAGGAAACCGTTGATCTCCGCGATCTGCGCCTCGGTGTAGAACGTCCAGGTCTCGTCCAGCGTGCAGCCGATGCCGGCGAACTCGTTGGTGTAGGTGCCGCCGTTGACGCTGCCCAGCTCCGGCGTGCCGGCGTCATCGGCGGGCATGTCCACCTGACCTGAGGTGTCCTGATCCGCCACGGCGCCAGGGTCCACGGTGCCGCCGGCCTCGTCCGTCGTCTGCTGTCCGCAGGCGGCCATAGTCATCAATATCGTCAGCGCCATCAGCATGGCAAACAGCTTTTTCATGGGTCTCCTCCTGTACGAAGTGTGTCAGTTTCTGTCAACGGCATTGTACCAAATCGGCGTGGGAAATACAACAGCAAAATTTTCCGCCGCTGCGGCCGGCGGCTTTGGGATGCGCCGCCATTTCCCGACAGGATGCGTCCGCCGTTCCGGTTACAATAGGCGTGAAAGGAGGGACAAGCCTTGAAAACTGTCACCGAGGCCGTCCGGTCCGTCCCGCTCCGCTCCCTGCTGACGGGGTTTTTACCGGCGGCCGCCGCGTTTCTGCTGTCCGGCGCGGCGCTGGACGGCCTGTACAGCCCATGGGCGCTGGCGGCCGTCTCCGCCGCAGGCGTCAGCTGGCCCGGGCTCAGCGCCCTGCTGGGGGCGGGACTGGGCGCTTTCCTTTTTCTGGATTTTCAGGCGGGGCTGCGCCACACCGCCGCCGCCATCCTCATCTTCTGTGCCAACACGGCGTTCTGCACCACCCGCCTGTACCGCCGTCCGGTATTCCGGCCTGTGGCTGCCGTGTTGATGACGCTGCTGGTGCAGTCGGCCTATCTCATCCAGCGGCAGCCGCGGCAGTGGGCGCTGTGCGCCGCTGCCTGTACCGTGCTGTACGCTGCGGCGGCGCTGCTGCCGTCGCTGTCGGACACCAATGCCCCGGCGGTGAGCCGCGGGCAGGCGCTGTTCCTGCTGGGTCTGGGTCTGTCCCTCACCGCCTACGGCTGGTCGTTCTCCGGCTTCCGCGTGGGCGGCGTGCTGGCGGCGGCGCTGCTGATGGCCGCGGCGAAGTGCCTGTCCCCCGCCTCCGCCGCGGCGGCGGGAGCTGTGGCCGGTCTGACCATGGATCTGTTCACCGGCGATGCGGTGCTGCTGACCGCAGTGTGCTGCGGCGGGATGGGAGCCGCCTCCGCCGTCAGGGAGCGGGGCCGGTTGGCCGTGCCGCTGGTGTATACTGCCGCAGCCATGGCCGGATATACGCTGCTGGACGGACCGGACCCGCTGCCCCTGCTGTTTCAGAGCATGGCGGGTGCGGGGCTCTATCTCCTGCTGCCTCAGCGCCTGCCGCTGCGGCTCGCCCAGCAGGCGCCCGCGCCGCCGGCCCAGCCGGAGGCCACCCCCGCCGCCGCGTTCCGCGCCGTGTACGACAGCTTTTTCACCGAGGTGACGCCGCCGCGGCCGGAGAACCCCGCCGTGCTGTTCGACCGCGCGGCGGAGCAGGTCTGCGCAGGGTGTCTATTGCAGCGGGATTGCTGGCAGGCACACTACAACGACACCTACAATGCCTTCAACGACGCCTGTCCCCGCCTGCTGCGCCGCGGCAGCGCCTGCGCAGAGGACTTCCCCCTGCATTTTGCCAGCCGCTGCCTGCACTTCCCCCAGCTGCTGGAGGCGCTGAACGACCAGCTGCACCAGTTCCTGCTGCGCCGCGCCCACCGGCTCCAGCTGGAGGAAGCGTATCAGATGGCGCGGCAGCAGTACGCCCAGATGTCGGAGGTGCTGTCCCCCGGTATGCCGGTGTCGGCGCCGCCTCGCTTTGCCTGCCGCACCGCCATCGCCCTGCGGCCCAAGGAAGGCGAGACACTGTGCGGCGATCAGGCGGCGTCCTTCGAGGCGGGCGGCGCGGCGTGCCTGCTGCTGTCCGATGGCATGGGCAGCGGCGAGGCTGCCCACCGCGAGGCCGCCATGACCGTGCGGTTACTGAAGCAGTTTTTACAGGCGGGCGTGGAGCCGCTGCCGGCCCTGAAAACACTGAACACGGCGATGCTGCTGCGCTGCCGTGAGGGCGCGGGCTTCACCACCATCGACCTGCTGCGGCTGGACCGCAGCACCGGTGAGGCCGCGCTCTATAAATACGGCGCGGCGCCGTCGTATCTGAAAAAGCTGGGCCGCGTCACGCGGTACGGCGGCGCGGCGCTGCCCGCGGGACTGGAGGGTGCGGACCGCCAGCCCGATGTCATCCGCTTCGTCCTGCCGCCGGACGGCTGGCTGGTGATGGTCTCCGACGGCGTGGTCGGCGGCGACGGGGACGAGTGGCTTCAGGATCTGCTGGCCGGTTGGAGCGGCGGCACTCCCGACGCCCTGGCCCGCCGCATCCTCACCATGTCCGCCGAACACGGCGGGCGGTCCGACGACTGCGCCGTGCTGGCGCTGCACCGGCTGCGGGGCGAAGAAAATGGCCCCGCGCAGGTATAATCCGCCGCCGCGCCGTCCATACTACTACCGTCGCCCGATGCGATAGGGCGGCGCAGTAAACGGACAGCAAGGAGGGCATATGCTTGGTTAAAGGTATTTCCCGCCGCGTCATCGTGGTGGATTCTCCGGACCCCCAGATCTTCGAACAGGCCATTTTCATTCTGCGCACCGATGGCGGCGGCGTCAGCTCACAGCAGCTGGTGGATCAGGCCGTCCGCATCGCCAAGAACTATGCCCGCTGTCAGGGTCTGCCGCGCCGGCGCGTCCGCGTCCCCGGTTGGCTGTGGGCCGCCATCGGCGCGGCGGCCATCGGACTGACGTGGCTGCTGTGTACCCTGTTCTGATCTTCCCATGGTTTCAGCGGGCAGCGCCCGTTTGAAATTAGTTTTCCATCATTTTTCTCCTCACTTGGAGCGGACGTGACCCGTCCGCTTCCTTTTTTTGCGCAAAAAAACCGCAGGAGGGCTTACCCTCCTGCGGTTTCGTGTCTCAGTGCTTCTTTTTCCGCGTCACGACGATGCCGATGATCGCCGCCACGGCGATGACGCCCAGCAACACCCACAGCCATGTGAGCCCCGCGCTCTGCTGAGGAACGGCGGCGCTGTCCTGTGCGCCGGTCTGGCTGTCGGCAGAGTCCGGCAGGTCGTCCACGGAGACGGTGCCCTCGTCGATGCCGGTGTCCTCTGCGCCGCCGGCGCCGCCCGTGGTACCGGTGGTGTCGCCGGCAGTGCCGGAGTTGTCCACGTCCACGGTGCCCGTGCCGGCGCCGGTGGTGGTGCCGGAGCCGCCGTTGTTGGGTTTGTTGTCGGCGGGCTTATTGTCATCGGGCTTGCTGTCGCCCGGCGTGTTGCCGCCGTTGACGTTGCTGTTGTAGTTCACCGTGATGCCGGAGGCGAAGGCCCCCTCCTCCACGGCGGTGATGGTGTCCGGCAGGTCCACCGTTTTCACGTTGTCATTGCCCGTGAACGCGCCCTTGGCGATGGTGTTCACAGGGATACCGGCGATGCTGGCCGGCACGGTGACTGCGGCGTCCTTGCCGAAATAGCCGGTGATGGTGATGGACTCGTCCGCGATGGTGTAGTGCAGCGCACCCTCGGTGTAGACGGTGGCAGCCAGCGCCGTGGCCGTCATGGCCAGCGCCATGAGCAGCGACAGCAGTACGGGGATGAGTTTTTTCATAAGTCGCTCCTTTGCTTTGCGCACAGGGGCATAGTCCGCGCGGACTATGCCCCTGTTTTGGGTTAGGGTCGGAGATGGTTCTTAGCCCATGACATCAGGGCTTTCACTCTCATCGATGCCGCTGCCGCCGCTGGTGGTGATGATGTCCTCACCGGTTGTGAGAATGACCTGCATCTCCGGAGATTCATACTGCTTTTTATCCACTGATTTTTCTCCTTTACTTGTTCAGGCTGTTGTAGCTGCCGGACAGGATCGTATCCGCGTACACGTACAAGACCTCGCCAGCGCTGTTCTTCAGGATCATGTAGCCACGTCCGTAGAGAATGGTCTCTGCCGTCTTGACCTTGCCGTTGAAGCGGGTCACACCGTTCAGATCGTTGTTGTTACCAACGGACTCCTTCACACCCTCGGGCACCGTACCGTCCGCCGTCAGCTTCAGGTAATCCTTGCCCGCATCGCCAGCGCAGCGGCTATCAATGCTATACAGGATACCCTGCTTCACCAGCTCGTAGCCCTCGGGCACCGCACGCGTCGCCGTGAAGGAGATCACGTAGTAGCCATTGCCCTCGCTGGCATCCATAGCCGTCATGGAGATGACAGGCTTGGCCTCGGCGGCCTCGTCGTAAACAGCCTTCACGGTCATGTCACCGCTGGGGGCCAGCTTCAGCGTCTTGGTGTAGCCCAGAACGTTGCCGTCGTTGTCCGTCCAGTAGGAGAAGGTCTTGCCCTCGATGTCCTTGGCCGTCACGTTGATAGCCTTGCCGACCACCGCGTTCACGACCACATTGCCGACACCCTCGGGATAGACCACCGTCACCTTGCAGGCGATGCTGGGCTCCGTATAGAGTGCGCGCACCTGAATGATGCCGCTGTTGTTGGCCATGGCCGCGCGGATCTCAGCTTCCGTCATGGACCAGCCAGTGAAGGTGCAGCCCATCTTGATGGGAGGCACGGGGAACTGGATGGTATCGTTGGTGGTGTATGTCTTGGAGCTGATGATCTGGTCGCTGTGGGAGATGAACACCACGGTGGCCTGATTCTGACGCGCCTTGCCGTACACAGCCTTCAGGGTCGTCTCGCTGCCCATGATGAAGGTGTAGCTCTTATCGGTGGAGACCACCTTGTTGGATGCGTTGACCCAGTACAGGAAGTTCTCCGTGCCGGTGAACTTCACCGTCACAGATGTGCCGATGGCGAACTGCTCATACAGGTAGGAATCCTGCACCGCGCCGCCATTGACCGTGAACTCGGAAGCCGTGACATTCAGCCAGAACTTGCCGCCGCTGATGGGCTCATAGACCGCGATCATGGTCCAGTCAGCGGTGGGCTTGACCTCGCAGGTCAGGTCAGTGCTGTACGCCGTGCCGGTGTACTCGTTGACGAACCAGCCCACGAACTTGTAGCCGCTGATGGCGGACGCCGTGACCGTGGTGCCCTGCGCGTAGGTGATGTCGCTGCCGCCGCCGGCCACATTGGCCACGGGGCTGTCGCTGCCGGTGGTGCGGGACGTCACCATGACGGTGAACTTGCCGATCTCCACGCCGTAGCGACCCTCACTGTTGGCAGTCGTCACAGGCGTGAAGCCAGGAGCGCAATACTCCTTCTTGACGATGCTGCTGAACTCGCCGCCGGAGATGTTGACATCCTTGGCGGTCACGTCGCGGACCAGAACAGCGTCCGTATCCTTGGCGCCCAGCACCGTGCCGCCGGTAATGTCCAGGCCCACCAGGTTGGTCTGGCTCTTGTCGTTACCGATCTCACGGATAGCGGTGGAATACTTACTCTCCACCACAGCGTTGCCGGAAATGTTGATCTGAACCTGACCGGCGTAGCCGATGTAGGAGTCGATCATGATGGCAGAGCCGTCATAGCTGATACCGTTGGTCTGGGAATACTCATCGCCGATGACATTGTCTTTGGCAACGCCGCGGACCGTACCGCCGGAGATGTTCAGCGTACCGGACTTGATGCCGATACCGCAGTAGCCCTCCACCAGGCCGCCGGTGATGTTGACCTCGCAGGGCTGGGGCAGGTAGATAGCAAGCGTCTCGGACTTGACAACTGCACCCTCAAACACGTTGACGTGGGACACGCCTCTGTCAGTGCCGTTGCCCTGGATGGCGGGTGTCTTGGCGCTCTGCACCGTGCCGTAAATATTCAGCTCGGGAGCGTAGGTCTTGCCTCTGTCATCCTGGCCCTTGATGAACACCGCAGGAGAATCACCCTTCGCACTGTCCGCAACGATGGTGGAATCCTTGTCGATAGTCACGCTGCCGTTGTAGTTCACACTCAGCAGAGAACTGCTGGCCGCCTTGCCGGTGATGTCCACATCCACCAGCGTCAGCTTGCCGTAGGCATAGTTCGTCTCGCCGTCGGGAACATCAATGGTACCGTTCTGGATGGTCACTTCGCCGTAGGTGACAAAGCTACCGGTCACGGTCATCTTGTTCAGGTCGATGGTGATATTCGCGTTGACCTTGATGTTGCTCTCGGTCACATCCGCCAGCAGTCTCACGGTCTGGCCGTTCTCAGCCGCCGCAACGGCGTCGGCCAGCGTCTCATACGCCTTGACGGAATTGCCGTCCTTGTCCAGAATCTGGGCGGTCATGCCGGCAGCCGCCGTGAAGGAGCCGTTCTCGTTCTTGGTGATACCAACGCCGGGAGCCGCGAAGCTGGAAGTCTTGCCGTCCACCTTCTGCTCGGGGGAGACGTTGGGGTCGAAGTCGACGAACGTACCGCCGCTGATGGCGACATTCGCACTGCCGTCCACATACGCCTTATCGATGCAGTTGATCAGATACTTGCTGCTGCCTTCCCACTTCTGGTGCAGGTCGAAGGTGCCGCCCTTGACAGACAGGGTACCCTCCTGCACCTGAACCACGCTGACGTTGCCATAGAAGGTGCCGTTTTCGATGGTCAGGTCGCCCTTCACCACGTTGATGGTGTAGCAGTCGTTCTCCTTGGCATCTATGGTGCCGTTGCCGGTGATGGTCACCTTGGCGCCATTTGTGATGGACAGGATAGCGTTGGCCTTATCGCCCCAGATGTTCACCGTGTTCTTGATGGTCTTGCCGTTCAGGTCCAGCGTGATGCTCTTGTTGATGGCCAGCTGGGTGTTCTGCTCCACATCCGCCAGCAGTCTCACGGTCTGGCCCTTTGCAGCCAGACGGATCGCATCGGCCAGGGTCTCATACTTGGTGCTGCCGACCTTGGCAACATACTGGCCTTCCTTGACGCCGTAGGTGCCATCCGTATTCTTGGTGGGGATGAAGCCGTCAGCGCAATAGCCATCGGGAATACTCTTGTTAAACGTACCGCCGGAAACCTCGAAGTTGTCAGAGGTGGCCTTGCCGACACCGCGGAAAATGTACTCCCCAGATTTCTTGTTGGTGAAGCTGCCGCCGGTAACCCGCGTGATAGCGGTATGGCCCTCCACAACACCGGTCGCGATGACCTGCGGGTGGTCCCACTTTCCTGTGGTGGTCAAGTTCTGGATAAACTCGCCGCCGCTGATGGTGGTATCACCGTACGCAAAGATAACTCCTGTGTATCCGTTCGTCGCATAATTCAGCGTGAATGTACCGCCGCTGATATTCAGCACAGAGTCTTCCTCGCTCTTGACCACGTTCAGACCGCCGGTGTAGGTACCGCTGGTGATGGTCAGGGTGCCGTAGTTGTCGATCATGGAGGAGCCGGTGTTGCCCGCCGTGGCGGTCACATCCGTCAGCGTCAGGTTGGCATTGCTGTTCTTCGTGACCTCGATGTTGTAGTAGCTGGTGCCGCCGATAACACTACCGTTCTTCACGGTGACGGTGCCGCTGGTCACAGAGATCGTGGCCTTACCGACGTTGGTGTTGGTCAGGGTCTTGCCGCCCAGATCGAGGGTGATGCTCTTGCTGATGACCACGTCCTCGGTGGCGTCCGCCAGCAGTCTCACGGTCTGGCCGTCCTCAGCCGCCGCAACGGCGTCGGCCAGGGACTCGTAGCCCTGGCTGCCGATCTCGGCAACATACTTGCCTTCCTTGACGCCGTAGGTGCCGTCCGTGTTCTTGGTGGGGATGTAGCCGTCAGCGCACAGGGACTTGTCCACCTCGCTGGAGAACGTACCGCCGGAGACGGAAACCTTGTCGTTCTGCGTGAAATCGCTCGGGGTCAGGTCCTTCCAGTTGTAGGCCTTGACCGCGGCGTTGCCGTCCTTGGCCGTGAACGTGCCACCCTTGACCTCGATATTGGACAGGCCCTTGTAGCCGATGCGGTTCACGATGGAGATGGCCGCGCCGTCCTCGATGGCGCCGTCGTTAATGGTCTTGTCGATGCCGTCACCGGAGACGGTGATGGCCGTGCCAGCGCCGCTGATGTTCAGGCTGCCGGCGCAGACCTGCACGCCCATGGTCTTGGCGTTGATGACGCTGTTGTCGATGGTCAGCGTGCCGGAGCTGGGGAAGTAGATGCCGAAGCCGTTGGGCACGTTCAGCGTGCTGTTCTTCAGCGTCACGGTATCGTTGGCGTTGTTGCCGTTGGTCTCGATGCCGCTGTGGGCGGTGGTCGTCATCTCGACGCCATCGAACACCAGGCTGGAATTGTCATAGGCGATGGGACCGCTCATGCTGTTGGCGGAGGGGATCAGACCCACCAGCTGGCTGCTGACCACCTTGCCGTTCTTCACGGTCAGCGTCACATCGGAGTAGTTGATCTCGAAGGCCGCGCTGTTTGCATCCGTGCCGGTGCAGGTCCAGGTATGGCCGTTCAGATCCACCGTGCGGTCAATGCTGCCGGAGTTGAACGTTGAACCGGTGGTATAATCGCGCAGCAAGACGATAGGCTCGCCGCTGGCCGTCTGCGCCTTGAACGCCTCGTCCATGGTGTAGCAGGAGGTGTCGCCGACCTTGGCCAGATAGGCTTTCGCCACGCCGAAAGTGCCGTCGCCGTTTGGAGTAACGCCGGAATTCTCCACCACGTACTTGCTGGGGTCTTTGGAGAACGTACCGCCGGTGACAGCGATAGTCGCCTTGGTGGCGTCGTCGATGCTGGTCAGCGCATTGGTGCTGGGATCGTAGCTGCGGGTATCCAGCGCACCGTTGACAGTGCCGCCGGTGATGCTGACCTTGGCCAACTTACCCTCGGCGCTGCCGTAGTTCACAGAGAGCACGTTACCGTTGACGGTGCCGCCGCTGATCGTCAGATCGCTGTTGTGACCGCCGCTGTACGTCCAGGCTGCAACTGTGCCGTTGACCGTGCCGCCCTTGATCTCAGCGAACTTCCAGTTCTCCACCGCATAGCTGTTTTTGGAATTCAGCGTACCGTCTCCTTTCAGGTAGAACGTACCGCGATCGACCTTGATCACGATGAAGTTATCCTGAGTAAACGTGCCGCCACTGATGGTCAGTCCGGGATACTTGGCGATGCTGTCATCGCCCACGCGCACCAGGGACGCGCCCTTCACTCCAACAACGCCGCTGTTGTTCGTAACGTTGCCGCTCTCGAAGAAAAGCCAGCCGTCCTGAATGTCAATGACATAGTGGGAGCTGACGCCGGAGTTCGCCGCGGTATCCTCACGCATGATGGTACCGGTCTGCGCCGCGCTGCTGTCCTTGACGGTGACGCGGTTCTTAACGGTCAGCGCGGGCTTGCCCGCCACGGTGCCGCCGTTGAGGGTGTGACCGTTCAGGTCGAGGGTCAGTCCATATGTGCTTATGGTGACATTCTCGCGGGTGTCCGCCAGCAGGGTCACGGTCGCACTCTTAGCAGCCGCGTCGATAGCTGCCTGCAGGGTCTCGTACTTGACGCCCTTGACCTCTGCCACGTAGGTGGTCGTCTCGCTGGGCATCAGCTGCGTTACGCTGGTGGTCAGCTTATCGCCAGCCGCGACAGTCTTCGTGCCCTGCTTGCTCGCGTCTGTCGTGCCGTTGCTGCCGTAGTAGCCCGGCTGCTGCGCCTGCACAGTGGCCTCGGTGCTCTCCACAGTCAGCGCCACATCGTTGGACTTCTGGCCCTCGCGGCCATCGCCCAGCAGGATGTCGCCGTTGCTGCCCACCGTGCCGGTGAAGGTGCAGGTGGCCACGGTGGTGGTCATCGTGCCGCTGCCGCTGTTGACAAAGCGCACGGGCGCAGCGAACTGCTCCCAATCACCATTGTCGCCGCAGTTGGTGAACGTGCTGTTCTGGACGGCAACAGTCTGCGTACCGTTTGCCTTGTGGTTGAAGTTCACCGGCACCTGTGCCCCCGTGAAGGAGCAATTGTCGATGACCACTGCACCGTCCGCATTGGAGTAGACGGAAGTAGCCTTTGTGCCAAAGTCGCAGCCGGTCAGCGTGATGTCGTTCACGCCGGTGGTTCCGCTGATATACACGCGCTGGACGGTGATACCGTCGGTGCTGTCGCAGTCGGTCAGGTCCACAGTCACCTTATGACTGGTGTGGCGCTCACCCCACACGCCCAGATTGTCCAGCTCATAGGCCGTGATGGTGATATCCTTCTCCAGATAAGCACCGCCGGACGTGACCTGCTTGCCGGTATCGCGGCTGAACGTGTAGGTGTCGACCTCCAGGTCGCACTCGCCGCTGGAAATATAGGCATTGTTGCCATAGATGGTGATATCATCCGCCACGTGGCCGTGGGTCAGCTTGCCTACATCCTCGCCGGGACGGCACACGATGGTGATGCCGCCGGCATTGGCCATATAGGCCGCGGTCAGGGCATCCGCCAGCGTGGCAGCATAGCCGCTCTCAGAACCGGCAGCCCAGTATACAGGGGTAGCCGCTTCCCAAACGGATTCGTCCAGCAGCTCCAGGGTGTAGCTGCTGCTGCTCAGTGCCGCGATGGCAGCCTCCAGCGTGGCGTACTCGGTGTCGCCCACCTTGGCCACATTGGCGGCAGCGGGCAGCACCGCATCCCCATCATCCTGCGGGTCTGCGGAATCGTTTCCGTTCACAGAATCGGTAGGATCAGCGCCGCCCTCAGTACCGGTGGTATCATCCGCCGTGCCGCTGCCGCTGCTGCCTTCGACCTGCTGGTCGCCGGTGCCATCGCTGTCCTTGCTGTCTCCGACCTGCAAGCCGCCGGTGTTACCGCTGCTGTTGCTGTCGTCGGACACGTCCGTTCCGTTTTCGGAGACGATCGCGCCCTGGGTTTCGACGCCGTCCGCCATCGCAGCGTACGCCGCCGTCGGCAGCAGAGACAGCATCATTACCAGCGAAAGCAGTAATGACGCTGCTCTTTTGCCCATTCTTGTTTTGTTCATGTTCCCCCATCCTTTCATGTGATTTTTTGGTCTGTCTGCGGAATCATGCTGTGCGCTGTCCGCACCGTGCCCGCGGCACTGCACCGACGGGTCCGCACCCCCTGCGGATCAGTGGCAGGCTCCGCCGCGCGGAACGCCGTCCCATGCGGAAAAGCCATCGTTTCAACTGGGTTGAAACGGGAAAAGGGTACCCTTTTCTGCCGGTATCTCCCTCCAATGCAGGCGCCCCTTGCACCTGCGCGGGCTGGAAAATCGTCCCATTGCGGGGTGATTTCCCTTTTCTGGATATACACGGGATAGCATAGCACCATTTCGACAAACAATCAACTTTATTTCCGCACAAAATTCTTCGTTTTTTTCTATTTAATATCGACAAAACCCGGAGCATCGTGTGTCAAAGGCCGTCTCTCCGCACAATTCCGGCGTTTTCCCGCCGCCTGTGGCCGGCTGCGCGGGCATCTGCCGCAAAAGCGGAGCCACCGGCGAAAAAAAAGAAGCCATGACAACGTCATGGCTTCTTTTGGCAGGGGCAGAAAGGCTCGAACTCTCGACACGCGGTTTTGGAGACCGCTGCTCTACCAACTGAGCTATACCCCTATGTGGTGGGCCTTCGGGGACTCGAACCCAGGACCAACCGGTTATGAGCCGGCCGCTCTAACCAACTGAGCTAAAGGCCCAAGTGATTGTCTATCCCTGATTTTTGAAAAAGAAAGAGTGCCGCCACCAGAGTGGCGGCACTCTTGGCTCCCCCTGTTGGACTCGAACCAACGACACCGCGGTTAACAGCCGCGTGCTCTACCGACTGAGCTAAGGAGGAGTGTTGGCGCTACCTATCTTTCCGGGCCGTCTCCAGCCAAGTATTGTCGGCAGAA
>ERZ772886.2594-NODE-2594-length-14214-cov-3.435059_pt1 | contig 14214 bp, 10 predicted proteins | sample MGYA00512128_ERZ772886 | MGnify/ENA primary metagenome ERZ772886 (study PRJEB29015, sample SAMEA2737698) | human gut metagenome | biome: human gut; feature: human-associated habitat; material: faeces | place: China | collected 2012 ... | reverse complement strand
CCTATGGACCAACCGCATGACTTCGCCCGACGACCACATCCTGCTGCTCCGCGCCGCATTTTTTGCCGGGTACAAAAAAGTTTTAGCTTATCGATAGAAAAATCGCGATTTCCTTGTAGTTTTTTATTGTTATAAGTCAAAATTCAGAAAAAAATCGCAAAAAAAGTTAGTCTCTGCCTTGCAGGCTTTCTCTATTTATAGTATAATCTGAGTGATACGAGCCCGTCCACCGGCTGCGACCGGATTATTTTACAAAGGGGACCTGTTTCCATGGCAACATTTTACATAAACGGTGCCGAAGTTACCGTCGCCAAAAAGCAGAAGCTGCTGCGCTACCTGCGCGATGAGCTGCACCTCACCTCCGTAAAAGACGGCTGCAGCGAGGGCGCCTGCGGCGCATGCACCGTGCTCATCAATGGCGAGCCCTGCCGCGCCTGCGTTCCGGACACCGAGCGGCTCGACGGCAAGCACATCCTGACGGTCGAGGGTCTTTCCGACTTTGAAAAGGCTGCCTACACCTTCGCCTTCGGCGAGGCTGGCGCCGTGCAGTGCGGCTTCTGCATCCCCGGTATGGTGCTGTGCGCCAAGGCCCTGCTCGACCGCACGCCGGACCCGACGGAGGAGCAGATCCGCTGGGCCATCCGCAACAACTACTGCCGCTGCACCGGCTATGTCAAGATCGTCGAGGCCATCCGTCTGGCCGGGAAGATCCTGCGCGAAAAGAAGATCCCCCTGCCCGCCACGACGGACTGGAAGATCGGCTCCCGCGTCCAGCGTCTGGACGTCGAGGAGAAGGTCCTCGGCACCGGCAAATACCCCGACGATTACTACCCCGAAAAAATGTGCTACGGCTCCGCCGTGCGCAGCAAATATCCGCGCGCCCGCGTGCTGTCCATCGACACGTCCAAGGCGGCCGCGCTGCCCGGCGTTATCTGCGTGCTGACCGCAGCGGATGTGCCGGGCGAGAACATCATCGGACACATCGTCCACGACTGGGACGTCATGGTCCCCGTCGGCGGTGTCGTCCACTTCCTCGGCGACGCGCTGGCCCTTGTCGCAGCCGAGACGCCGGAGATTCTGGAAAAGGCCAAAAAGCTCGTCAAGGTGGAATATGAGATTTTGCCCGCCGTGCACAACCCCGAGGAGGCCGCCGCGCCCTATGCGCCGCTCGTCCACCGCAAGGGCAACCTGCTGACGCATAAGCACGTCTCCCGCGGCAATGCCGAGGAGGCCATTGCCCACTCGAAATTTGTCGTGCAGGATCACTTCTCCACCCCGTTCACGGAGCACGCCTTCCTTGAGCCGGAATGCGCCGTGGCCGTGCCGGACGGAGACGGCATCCGCCTCTACACGACGGACCAGAGCGCCCACACCACGCTGCACGAGGTCACGATGGCACTCGGCCTGCCGCCCGAGAAGGTCAAAATTCAGAATGCCCTCGTCGGCGGCGGCTTCGGCGGCAAGGAGGACATGACCGTCCAGCCGCTGGCCGCGCTCATCGCCTACAAGACCGGCCGCGCCGTCAAGTGCAAGCTGACGCGCGCCGAGTCCCTGCTCATCCACCCGAAGCGCCATCCCTTCGAGATGGACTTCACCATGGGCGTGGACGAAAACGGCATCATTCAGGGTGTGAAGGCCAAGGTCGTCTCTGACACTGGCGCCTACGCCTCGCTGGGCGGCCCGGTGCTCGAGCGCGCCTGCACGCACGCCGCCGGTCCCTATGCCTACGAAAACTTCGAGATCGACGGCTATGCCTACTATACGAACAATCCGCCTGCCGGTGCGTTCCGCGGCTTTGGCGTCACGCAGACGTGCTTCGCCGTGGAGACGCTGCTGAACCGCGCGGCCGACCTTGTCGGCATCTCCCCGTGGGAGATCCGCTACCGCAACGCCATCCGCCCCGGGCAGACGCTGCCGAACGGGCAGATCGCGCCGCCGTCCACCGGCCTGGTGGAGACGCTCGAGGCGGTGAAGGACATCTGCGAGCAGAACAGGAACGTCGGCATCGCCTGCGCGATGAAGAACGCGGGCGTCGGCGTGGGCATTCCCGATACGGGCCGCTGCATCGTGGCGGTCAAGGACGGTAAGCTCCATATCCGCTCCGGCGCATCCTGCATCGGACAGGGACTCGGTACGGTGCTGACGCAGATCGTCTGCACGATGCTGCACTGTGGGCGCGAGGAGGTTGTCTACGAGGCTGCCAACACGGTGAACGCGCCGGATTCCGGCACGACCTCCGGCTCGCGCCAGACGCTCGTGACCGGCGAGGCCTGCCGGCGGGCGTGTCAGAAGCTGCTCGCGGCGGCGGGCGCCGATGTGAGGGTGTCCGATTATTCCGGCATCGCGCACAGGCAGGGTATGGAATCGCTGCCCGGCGGCAACAGCAGCGGCACGGTCGGCACCGAGCTGCCTGAGGGGGCGAGCGTGGACTGGAAAGCGCTCGAGGGGCAGGAGTTCTACGGCGAATACCTCGCCAAGACCGACCCGCTGGGCGCGCAGAACGTTGCCAATCCCGTCAGCCACGTCGCCTACGGCTACGCCACCCATGTGTGCGTGCTCAACGACGACGGCACGATCCGCGAGATCGACGCGGCGCACTTCGTCGGCAAGGCGATCAACCCGCTCTCCTGCGAGGGGCAGATCGAGGGCGGCGTCACCATGGCGCTCGGCTTCACGCTGACGGAGCACTATCCGCTCTACGACTGCATCCCCAGCGCAAGGTTCGGCACGATGGGCCTGTTCCGCGCCGATCAGGTGCCGCCCATCCACAGCATTCTGGTGGAGAAGGAGGGGCAGGACATGGCCTTCGGCGCCATCGGCATCGGCGAGATCACGACCATCCCGACGGCTCCCGCCGTGGCGGGCGCGTACTTCGCGCTCGACGGCGAGATGCGCACCAGCCTTCCGCTGATGAAAACGCCGTATGAGCGGCCCAAGATGCCGCGCTATTGGTGGTAAGCCGTATGAGAAATGTTCTGATCATCTACACCGGCGGGACCATCGGCATGACGCGCACGGAGAACGGCTACGCCCCGCAGAGCGGGCAGTTCCGCCGCGCGATGGAGGCCATTCCCGATCTGTACGCCGAGCAGATGCCCCGTTGGGATATGCTCGAAATGAACCCGCTGCTCGACTCCTCCAACATGACGGTGCATGAGTGGAACAAGATCGCGCAGCTCGTTGCCGACCATTACGACGCCTACGACGGCTTTGTGGTGCTCCACGGCACGGACACGATGGCCTATACCGCCTCCGCGCTTTCCTTTATGCTTGAGGGACTGGCAAAGCCGGTCATTCTCACCGGCTCGCAGATCCCCATGTGCGAGATCCGCAGCGACGGGCGCGACAATCTCATTACCTCGCTGCTCATCGCGGGCGCGGGGGAGGTGCATGAGGTCTGCCTGTACTTCGGCGGGAAGCTCCTGCGCGGCAACCGCGCGACCAAGTTCTCCGCCGACGGGCTGATCGCCTTCCTTTCACCGAACTACCCGAGCCTCGCCGACGCGGGCATCACCATCCGCTACAACGAAAGCGCCCTCCTGCCGAAGCCGAAAGGCGCTTTGAAGCTGCAATTATTGGAGAATATTCCCATCGGGGTGCTGAAGGTCTTCCCGGGCATTCAGTTCTCGCTCTTTGAGCAGATCATGACCGAGCGGCTGCGCGGCATCGTCATCGAGACCTTCGGCGCGGGAAACATTCCCGGGGACGGCGGCGCGCTGCTGCCGATCATCGAAAAGGCTTTTCACAACGGCACGGTGCTGACGGTCTGCTCGCAATGTCCGCAGGGAGCGGTGGCGCTCGGCGCTTACGAGACCTCGAACGCCCTGAAAAGAGCGGGCGCGGTCAGCGGGCTGGACATGACGACCGAGGCCGCCGTCGCCAAGCTCTACTATCTCTTTTCCTGCGGCTATGAGAAAGAGCGCGTCAAGACGCTGATGGAGCAGGACCTCCGCGGCGAAATGACGGCGCCGTAGCTCACGCGAGGGTGTCGCGCAGCGCGGCGAGCGCCATCGGCGTGTCCACGTCGCGCAGCTCGTCGGGGGAGATCTCAAAGAGCGTCAGCGCGTCCTCGTGGCGGCGGATAACGGCGCTGCCGCCGCGGTCGCCCTCGAGCGCCGTCAGCTCGGGGAAGAAGCGGGCGGGGAAGATGCACGGATTGCCGCGCACGCCGCCATGTCCCATCGCGACGATGCGGTCGGGATGCCGGCGGAAAAATTCGACCTCCGCACGCACGCTCTCGCGCCGCAGCAGCGGCTGGTCGGCGACCTGATAGAGAATGGCGTCACAGTCCGCCATCGCCTCGGTGCCGAGCCTGACGGTGTGGCTCGCGCCCCACTCGGGGAAGGGGTTGACAAGGACGGTAAAGCCGAAGCGCCTGGCAAGCACGAGGACCTCGTCGTACTGCGTGACGACGGTCACGCGGGCAAACTCCTCGCGGGGGACGGTCTCGAGCGCGTGCTCGATGAGCATTTTGCCGTCCACCTTGGCGGCGAGCTTGTTGGAGCCGAAGCGGCTGGCGTTTCCGGCTGCCATGATAAGGCAGCCGATCCTGGGCGGTTGGTTCATGGAGATCATCTCTCTTTCTCGGTTATGGTTACTTTATCATAAGCAGTCTCCCCAGTGCAACCGGAAAATACACGCGCTATTCTGAAAGTAGGACTACGGCGTCTCTGTACAAACGGGGCGTTTGGTGTTAAAATCACAGCAAGAAAATGGGCTGATTCGCTGAAAACAGCTTGTTAGAATATCTTGCTTTTGTAAGAATTCCTAAAAATGTTCAAAATTTACCGAAGGAAGCGTCCCGGCAGGCGGGAACGCTGAAGGAGGTCTTTTATGTCGGAAGGATACAGCAGCAAGCCGATGCAGGCGACGAAGATCGGCGACCACATCGTCCGTGTGGACGCGGTGCAGAAGGCGAGGGGCAAGGCGGTCTACGTCTGCGATATGACGCTGCCCGATATGCAGTACGCCTACATGGTGCGCTCCACCATCGCCCGCGGAAGGATCAAGGCCATTCATGTGCCGGAGCTGCCGGAGGGGTACTATTTCATCTCCGCGAAGGATATTCCCGCGCAGGGCAAGAACGAGCTGTGGATGATTGCCAAGGACTGGCGCTGCTTCGCCGAGGACTATGTCCTCTACGTCGGCGAGACGATCGGCCTGGTGGTCGGCCCCGACCGCAGTGTTCTCAAGCGGATCAAGGCGCAGACCAAAATCGACTACGAGGAGCAGACGCCCGCCGTCACCATTGACGACGGTATCCACTGCGTCGGCGGCCCCATGTTCCCGGAGAAGAACAGCAACGTCATGTGCGAGCTGTTCTGCGAAAAGGGCCGGCCGATGGACGAGGTGTTCGCCGAGGCGGACGAGGTCTTTGAGGAGACCATCGAAACGCCCTATCAGGAGCACGTCCATCTGGAGACCAACAGCGCCATCGCGGACATGGAGGACGGCAAGTTCGTCTTCTATGCCTCTGCCCAGTGCCCGTTCTACATCCGCAAGTCCATCGCGGGACTGCTGGACATTCCCTACGACGATATCATCGTCCGCCAGTGCACCACCGGCGGCGCGTTCGGCGGCAAGGAGCATTTCCCCGACGTGCTCTGCGGCGCTCTGCTGGTGGCGGAGAACAAGATCCGCAAGCCCATCAAGATGGTCTTTGACCGCGAGGAGGACACGCAGTTCTCCGTCAAGCGCCATCCGTCCAAGTGCATCTACAAGACCGCGGTGAAGGACGGAAAGATCACCGGTGTGTACGGTCACATCTACTATAACTGCGGCGCGTACCTCTCCTCGTCCTACGTCGTGCTCCAGCGCGGCGTGTTCCACGGCAACGGCGTCTACACCTTTGACAATACCTATCTCAAGGGCGAGGGCATCGGCACGAATATGTTCCCGTCCTGCGCGTTCCGCGGCTTCGGCGCGCCACAGACGCTCTTTGCCATCGAGACGCATCTGGACCATCTGGCGCACCACCTCGGCGTCGATCCGCTGGAATTCAAGATGCAGTACCTCGCCAAGAAGGGCGACGAGACCACGACCAACGGTCACATCATTGAGGAGGTCAAGCTCCCCGAGATGCTGGACGTCATCACCCGCGAGTCCGATTACTGGCGCAAGGCGAAGGAGTATAAGCCCGGCTGCGGCAGGGGCATCGGCATCGCGCTCTACAACCACGGCGGCGCGTTCACCGGCAACGGCGAGCAGGCCATCATCAAGGCGCACGCGCGGCTGGTCAAGACCGGCGACCGCGTGAGCATTCAGGTCGGCTCCACCGAAATGGGGCAGGGCTTCAAAACGAGCCTGCGCAAGATCTGCGCCGCCACGCTCGGCGTGAGCATCGATCAGATCGAGTATCTCGATCCCGACACCTCCAAGGTCGTGGACTCCGGCCCGACCGCAGCCTCCCGCTCCACCATGGTCGTCGGTCGCCTTGTCGAGCGCGCCGCGCAGGAGATGAAGGAGCGCTGGAGCGAGGGCGACTTCACCACCGAGGTCGAGTACGAGCATCCCGACGGCTATCCGTGGGATCAGGCGACCTTCCGCGGCGACGCCTACCTCGGCTACGGCTGGGGCGTTGCCTGCGTTGAGGTCGAGGTAGACAAGCTGACGAACGAGGTCAAGACGCTTGGCGTCTGGTCCTCTCACGAGATCGGCAAGGCCATCGACGAGCTGATCGTCCACGGTCAGATCAACGGCGGCATTCTCCAGTCCCTCGGCTACGGCTCGATGGAAAAGCTGGAGGTCAAGGGCGGCCGCTTCAAGCAGAAGAGTATGTCCGACTATGTGATCCCCACCTCGATGGATTTCCCGAAGCAGTTCTACCACATTCAGGAAAATCCCTATCCCTGGGGCCCCTACGGCGCTAAGGGCATGGGCGAGCTGGTGTTCAACGGCGCTTCCGCGGCCTATGTGGACGCGGTCGAGCGTGCGCTCAACACGCGCTTTACATCCATTCCCATCCCGCCGGAAGCGATTGAGGAGGCTATGAAACATGTACACTGAGATTCGTTTTACATTGAACGGCGAGCAGAAGCTCTACCAGGGCGACCCGCTGAGAAGGCTGCTCGACGTGCTGCGTGAGGACTACGGCCTCACCGGCAGCAAGGAAGGCTGCGGCGAGGGCGAGTGCGGAGCCTGCTCCATCATCAAAAACGGCGAGCTGGTCACGAGCTGCATCATCCCCGTCGGCGCGGTCAACGGCTGCGAGCTTTTGACCATCGAGGGCATCCGCGACACGGAAAAGGGCAAATGCATCATCGACGCCTACGCCGAGGGCGGCGCGGTGCAGTGCGGCTTCTGCATCCCCGGCATGGTCATGGCGACCTATGTGCTGCTGAGTAAGAATCCCGATCCCACCGAGGAAGAGATCCGCGTCGGCATCAGCGGCAACATCTGCCGCTGCACCGGCTATGACCTGATCGTCGAGTGCATCCGACTCGCGGCGAAGAAAGGAGCGGCCTTATGGAACCGGTAAAGTGCTTCATTCCCGAAACGCTTGAGGAGGCGCTGCGTATCCGCAAGGAGACCGGTGCGACCGTCCTCGCCGGCGGCTCCGACCTGATGGTCGCGAACAGCATGGGCGCGGGCGTGACGCCCGCGTTCAAGGGCGACGTTCTCATCATCACCAACCTCAAGGAGCTCAAGGGCATCCGCGCGCTGCCGGACGGCAGCGTGGAGATCGGCGCGTGCACGACCTCGGCGGAGATCGCCCGCTCGCCCATCGCGCCCGAGCTTTTGAAGGACGCCGCGTCCCGCATGGGCGCGATCGCCCTGCGCAACAGCGCGACCATCGGCGGCAACATCGGCAACGCGTCCCCCAAGGGCGATATGCCCCAGCCGCTTATCCTGATGGACGCGGAGGTGGTGCTCACGAGCGTGGACGGCGAGCGCCGTATGCTCGTGGACGACTACATCATCGCCACCAAAAAGACCGCGCTGCGCGAGGACGAGATCATCACGAAGGTCATCATCCCCAAGCAGGACTTCACCCACACTTTCTTCCGCAAGATCGGTATGCGCCGCGCGAACGCCATCTCCAAGCTGACGCTCTCCGCCGCCGCCACCGTCCGTGACGGCGTGTTGGTCGACTTCCGCGCATCCTCCGGCGCAGCGGGCCCCAAGGTCGCCCGCTCCCGTAAAGCGGAGGAGCTGCTGATCGGCAAAAAGGTCAGCGAGCTTCACACCTGTAAGGAAGAATTCCTTGACGCATGGAATACGGTCATCAGCCCGCACGCCATGCCCGAATACCGCAGAAACACCACGCGCAGAATGCTCGCGTTCTTCATCGACGCGCTCGAAGCCGGCCATGCACCCGGCCGCGTGGATATTCAGGAATAAAAGGGAGGCAATGCCATGATCTACCATCCCCGGACCCCGCGGGAGGCCGTGAACCTCCGCAAGGAGCACGCCGACACGGCGGTCTATCTTGCCGGCGGCACCGATGACCTCCGCCTCGGCGGCGCCGCCGAGGGCAAGGACCTCATCGACATCACCGGCTTCGACTTCAACACCATCACCGAGAAGGACGGCAAGGTCTATATCGGTGCGCTCTGCACTCTACAGGACGTGATCGAGAGCGAGCTTGTCCCGGCATTTATTAGGGAGGCCGCCGGCTTCTGCGCCTCCTTTGCCAAGCGAAACAGTGCGACGGTCGGCGGCAACCTCGGCCTGCGCCGCTCCGACAGCTATCTTGCCGCCGCGCTGACTGCGGCGGACGCGGTGCTCAAATCCATCACGCCGCACGGCGAGCAGGACAAGCCCGTCGGCGAATACCTGCAAAGCGACTGCAAGCGTCTGATCGAGTATGTCGTGGTCGATAAAGACCGTACCGGCTCCGTCAAGCGCTTCGGCAACACCTCGTCGAGCCACGCGACGCTCATCGCCGCCGAGAGCGGCGGCATCTACGCGCTGAGCGTGCAGGGCAGCGGCCTTATCTACGGCACGACGCCGGACATTGCCGAGCAGGTCACCTATGTCGACGACCTGACCGGCAGCGCCGCCTATAAGAAGTATCTGGCGGGCATTGTTTTCACACTCGGGAGGTAAGGGCGATGGAACTGAAATGCAAGATCAACGGCGAAGAGGTGACCCTCCGCGCCGAACCCACCGCAAGACTGCGTGATGTTTTGTACCGTGCCGGTTACCGCAGCGTCCGCGACAGCGACGATGCCGAGGGCTTTGCCGGCAGCGATACCATCGTCTTCAACGGCAAGCTCAAATATGCGAACTTCATCCTGTTCTATCAGGCTGAGGGCGCGGAGATCCGCACCGCCGAGAGCCTGCTGAACGGGCGCGAGCTCAACAACGTGCAGAAGGCCATGGTCGCCGCGGGTATCGTGCAGAGCGCGTACAACGCGCCCGCTGCCGCGCTCATTCTGACCTGGCTGCTCGAGCAGAAGCCGAACCCCACCCGCGAAGAGATCAAGGATGTGCTGACGAGCATCTTTATCCGCGATGCGGGCTATGAGCATTATTATCTCGCCGTCAAGCTCGCGACCGAGCTGCGCGACTTCGGCGAATTCCGCAGCGAGATCGCGCCGTCCTTCCGCCCCAGCCTCGAGGTCGTCGGCAAGCCCTGCGGCAAGATCGACGGCACAGCGCTGGTCTCCGGCGAGCCGGTGTTTGTCGAGGACAAGGTGCCCGAGAATGCATGGTGCCTGCACGTCCTCCGCAGCCCCTTTGCCAGCGCCTACATCAAGTCCATCGACACGAGCGAGGCGGAGAAGCTGCCCGGCGTCGCCGCCATCCTTACCGCGTACAATACGCCGGAGACGCACTATATGCAGGCCGGTCAGGGCAATCCCGAGCCGTCTCCGCATGACCGGCGGCTCTTCAACAGGAAGGTCCGCCACGTCGGCGACCGCGTCGCGGGCATCATCGCCCGCACGCCGGAGATCGCCGATCAGGCCGCCGCGCTCATCAAGGTCGAGTATGAGCCGCAGGGCGCGGTCTACACGGTCGAGGAGGCCATGGCGGAGGGCGCGCCGCTCGTCCACAACGGCGAGGTCATCTACAACGCGGGCGCGCCCGCGGACCTCGCGGAGTACAATAAGCTCGCGGGCGACGAGCGCGAGGGCAAGGTCGTCTACCAGTTTCCGCTGGGCGCGGACATCCATAGGAACATCGCGGCCTCCAACAAGGGCGGCATCGGCGATATGGAAAAGGGCTTCGCCGAGGCGGACGCCATTGTGGAGCGCACCTACCAGACCAGCCAGATCCAGCACACGCCGCTCGAGCCGCACGTCTGCTATGCGCACATCGAGAGCGGGCGTCTGGTGCTCAACTGCGCCACGCAGGTGCCGTACCATGTGCGCCGCATCGTCAGCTGGGTGTGCGGCATTCCGGAAAATAAGATCCACGTCATCAAGGAGCGTGTCGGCGGCGGCTACGGAAGCAAGCAGGACATTCTGGTGGAGGATCTGACCGGCTACGCCGCATGGGTCACCGGCAAGCCCGTCTACTACCGCAACACCCGCGCCGAGGAGTTCTACGCCAACTCCACTCGTCACCCCATGCGCGTGAAGGTGAAGATGGGCGGCAAGAAGGACGGCACGATCACCGCGCTCTTTATGGAGGTCTGCGCCAACACCGGCCCGTTCGGCAACCATTGCCTGACCGTTCCGATGAACAGCTGCTCCAAGACGCTGCCGCTCTTTGCCGTGGACAACATGGCGTATGATCTGAAGGTCTTTTACACCAACACGCCGCCCGCAGGCGCGTATCAGGGCTACGGTACGCCGAAGGGCACCTATGGCATCATGATGGCGATGGCGGAGCTGGCGGACAAGCTGGGCGTGGACTACCGCACGATGGTGGAAAAGAACCACGTCAGCGAGGGCTATATGCTTGAGATCCTCAAGGGTCTCGGCGAGGGCCGCGAGGGCAACGTCGTCCCCGTCGGCTCCTGCGGTCTGGACGAGGCCATTGCCAAGGGCTGCGACATGATCGAGTGGGGCAAAAAGGAAGTCTCCGACGATCCCGACTGGAAGATCGGCAAGGGCTTTGCCATGATCATGCAGGGCAGCGGTCTGCCCGGCTTGGACCATGCCGAGGCCATCGCCAAGCTGGAGACGGACGGAACAGTCATTCTCAACAGCGGCGGCGCGGACCTTGGCACGGGTCTCGACACCATCTCCGCCAAGGCGGTGAAGGAAGTCCTCAAGCTCCCGATGGAGAAGATCACGGTCGTGTCCGGAGATACCGACTCCTGCGTGTTCGATACCGGCGCTTACGCCTCCTCCGGCACGTTCTTCAGCGGCAACGCTTCACTGCTGGCGGCGAAAAAGCTCAAGGAGAAGATCTTGGCAGAGGCCGCTTTGCAGATGAACGAAAAGGTCGAGGATCTGGACGTTCGCGCACCCGGCGAGGTCTATTCCAAGACGAGCGGCAAGGCGCTCACCTACGGCGAGCTGTCCCACGCGGCGATCGCGGGCGACGGCCGCGGGCAGATGGTCGCGCACGGCAGCTACGTCACCACCGCATCCTCCGTGCCCTACGGCGCGCACTTCGCGCAGGTCGCGGTCAACGTCAGGACCGGCGAGATCAAGGTGCAGAAGTTCTACGCCCTGCAGGACGCGGGCACGCCCATCAATCCCGAGATCGCGCTGTGCCAGATGTACGGCGCCGCGATGAAGTCCATCGGTCACACCCTCTATGAGGATATGAAGCTGGACGAGAACGGCAAGTGCATCAACGCGAATCTGACGGATTACGGCGCGCCGATGATCGGCGAAGCGCCCGAGGATTTCAAGTCCGTGCTGATCGACGTCAACGACGACTTCGGTCCCTTCGGCGCGAAGTCCATCTCCGAGATCGCCTGCAACGGCGCGGCGCCCGCCATCGGCATCGCCATTCACGACGCCTGCGGCGTTTGGATGCGCTCCTGGCCGATGACGCCGGAGAAGCTGCTGCACGAGCTTGGCAGGATCTGAACGACTCGCATCGTAAAAAAGGATTGAACCGAAAACAAAATGGTGCTATACTTTCTATAGCACCATTTTGTTTTGCGATAAAGGAGGAGTCCTTATGGTCATTACCGTTGGAAGACAGTACGGAAGCGGCGGCCGCGAGATCGGCACGGCGCTGGCGAACAAGCTCGGCATCGTCTACTATGACGATCTGCTGCTCAAGAAGGCGGCGGAGGAAAGCGGCCTTTGTGAGGAGCTGTTCCACAGCTTCGACGAGCGCCCCAAGAGCTTTCTTTATTCCATTGCGATGGACCCGTATTCCTTCACCATGCACCATGTGACGCCCAAGGGCAGCATCGAGCAGCAGGTGTATCTTGCGACCTATGACACCATCAAGAAGCTCGCGGACAAGGGCCCCTGCGTTCTCATCGGCCGCTGCGCGGACTACGCGCTCAAGGACCGTGACGATGTGATCAACATCTTCGTTTCCGCGCCGATCGAGAGCCGCATCAAGCGGGTTGCCGCGCGCAACAACATCTCTGAGGCGGAGGCGAAGGAGCGCATCAAGAAGACGGACAAATCCCGCGCATCGTACTATAACTACTATTCCTCGAAGGACTGGGGCGAAGCCAAGAGCTATGACCTGTGCATCGACTCGTCGCTTCTCGGCATTGAGGGGACGGTCGCGCTGCTCGAAGAGCTGGTGAAGCTCAAGGGCATGAAGTAAAAACAGAAAATGAAAAAGGGAGCTTTGCGCTGCGGCGCAAAGCTCCCTTTTTCGCAATAATGTTACTTGTCCTCTTCCAGCCTTTCCAGACCCGCGCGCAGCGCGTTGAAGGCGGCGGGCAGGGAGGAGATGCTGTTTTCAGCGCGCCGAAGCTCGCCGGTCACATTGATGCAGGTGTTGCCGAGCGTCGAAAGCACGCTGTCGCAATGGGCGCGGCAGTCGCCGATCATGGCGGCAAGCCGCTCGTGGACGCCGCGCTCATACTCCTCGGCGCGCTGGTGCGCGTCGAGCTCAATGCCGGCAAGGTGCTCCTTGATGGTGGAATACTGCTCGGCCATGGGGCGGAGCTTATCATTCTCCGCGCGCAGGGAAGCGTTCTCCGCGCGCAGCGCTTCGGCCTCGGCACGCAGCGCGGTCAGCTCATCATTGGCTGTATCCAGCGCGGCACGCAGGGTGTCGCGCTCCGCCGCGGCGTCGCTGTGCTCTTGGGTGAGGCGGTCGTTTTCGCCGCGCAGGGTGCTGACCTGCGTGCGCAGCTCCTGCTCCTGCGCGCAGAGCTTGTCGATGTCGCCCTCGAGCGACTCGATGCGGGCGGTGCTCTCCGCCGAGGTCTTTTTGATATAGTCAATGACGTCCTCACGGTTGAAGCCGCCGAACAGGGAACCCTTAAAGGTATTGTTTTCCATCCTGAATCCCACCTTACTCATACTCTTTCGATAGTGTAGCACAGTTTTCGCCCGATGACAAGCAGAAAAAGAGCAGCCTTAGCCGGCTGCTCCGTTTTCTTTTTTGCTTGGCTTTGCAGCCTTTTTTCCGCGCCTGCGGCGGGCGAAGCGGACGATGAAGAAGACCGCCGCGGCGATCAGCGCGAGAAAGATCGCCCAGAGCCACCAGACGGCCGCCGTGGTCAGCACGGCGAGCTGCAAGTTCTCGCCCTCCGCGGTGAAGAGCAGGTAGCTGCCCATCGAGGTCGTCTCGACCGGCTGCCAGCTTCCGTCGGACCGGCGGACAAAGACGGCGCAGTGATCCATGCTCACCTCCTCGGGCGGGAGATAGCGGATCGTGTGCTCGGCCAGCGCGTCGCGCGGGAAGGAAAGCTCCCACTGCTCGGCAACGGAGCGGTAGACGGTCATGGCGGGCAGCGTCCGCTCGGAGAGGAAGGAGAAATAGTTTTTAAGCGCGGTGCGGCGGTTATCCGCAAGCTGCGGGAACGCGTTGGGATCGGGCGTCTGCGCGGCGGCGGTGAGCGTGTCCGTCTCGTTGAACTCGCCCTCGACGAAGAAAATGCTGCGGCCGTCCGCGCGCTGCGCGTCGCTTTGGAGGGAGGCGCGGTAGGCGGTGTATTCGGCGGTGACGACGGTATCAAAGCGCAGGTCGGTCAGGTCGGTGCGGTCCCAGACCGGATAGCTCCCGCTTTGCTCCGTCAGACTGGGGAAGACGGAGAAATCGAAGGAGTCGCCGTAGTCAAAGCGCAGCGTTTTGAGCGTTCTGCCGTCGCAGACAAAGCGGAGTGTAAAGCTGAGAAAGTCCTCGGGCACGCCGTCGAGCGCGCAGAGGGCGGCATAGTCCATCGGCTCG
>ERZ772886.2589-NODE-2589-length-14227-cov-3.673935_pt1 | contig 14227 bp, 9 predicted proteins | sample MGYA00512128_ERZ772886 | MGnify/ENA primary metagenome ERZ772886 (study PRJEB29015, sample SAMEA2737698) | human gut metagenome | biome: human gut; feature: human-associated habitat; material: faeces | place: China | collected 2012 ... | reverse complement strand
ATGTTCATTCTCTCGATGATCGTCTACGGCGTGGCGTTCGATTTCTTCAATATCTCCGGTTCGCTATTCGTCGAAAAGGAGACCTCGGCGGCAATCCGTTCGAGCGCACAAGGCGTATTCATGATCATGACCAACGGTCTGGGCGCGCTAATCGGCTCCTATCTCGCCGGATGGGTCGTCAACCACTACGGATGGCCGCTTTCATGGTATCTGTTCGCAGGGTTCTCGCTCGTCGTAGCGATCGTATTTGCAGTCATATTCAAATACAAGCACGATCCGAACAGAATATGAAACGACACAAGCGACCTATGAAGAGAGGAGAGCTGTCGGACAGCTCTCCTCTTTTCATCTGCATCATTGGAGCCTACCGGTCGAACAGTGCGTTGAGCACCTTGGCCAGCCGATACCCCGACAGCACGAGCTGATACTCCGCGAACGGGGCGTGCGCATTGTAGAACTCCTGCCCCAGCTCGTCGCCGGGCTGCACCCAGTCGTAAATCTCGCGGCAGCGCCGCGCCGACTCCTCGAACCATTCGACGGGCGTCCCCTCCGTCATACGGGCGATCTCCTCGTCGGTGTAGTTGTCCAGCGCATGACGGTAATCCTGGAATCCCCAGAACTTATGGCGGCTGTCGAGCAGCTGTCCATCCCAGATCTTGTGGTAGTTGGTCTCGACGCCATGCAGCTTGACCGGAAATTTTCCGAGCGTCATGTTGTCGGGATAATAATAGACATGCGTCGGACAGTGCATGTCGCCGAGCAGATGCACCAGATATTTGATATGCACCAATACCGTCGAGTCGTCGAGCTTGTCATATTCGGAGAGCAGCGCAATCGATTGTTCGACGGCCACGACGCAGTCGCCCTTCGCGCCCGACGCCTCGCGCACGGCCGGCGTGCTGCGAAACTCCGCATCGACCGTTCCGGCGTGCCAGTGCGTCGTGAACTCATAGCCTTTCGAACGGCGCCACTCGTCCATCCACGAGGCGTAGTAGACGATCGAACGGTGGTCGGTGTAGCGCATGATGTTGGCTCGGGCGCGCGGCGTAAGATGATGTTCGGCAATGCAGGCGATCGCCGCATGGCCGGCCAGCCCGAAGGCGCGTATCTCGCGCGCGGCCAGCAGGAGGAAAAGGATCAGGATAAATCTCTTCATTCGTTCGGTTGTGTTTTTCGGAACACGTCGCCGACGCGATCTCCGTCGGGCACGTATCCGGATGAATATTCGGTTTAAGGTAAGTCGCAGTCGTTCGTACTGCCGGACGAGCCGTCGGCACGGCCCTTTATAATCGGTTCTACTCCATAGGCATTCGTATTTCGGTCGGTTCGAAAGGAGAACTGCGGAGCGGATCGGGCATTCCATACGCCGCCTCCGCAACCGCCCTCACTATTAAGAATAACACCTCCGCGGCGAAATACCCTATCGGAAATGAAAAAATATGCCCGGCCGCAATTTATCCCTCCCCCGATTCCTGCCGACCGGCGACACGACGGACGATGCCGGCAGGAAAGCCGCCGCCCCATGCAGCAAACCGCGCTTCGCCCCGACCCTGCACGCTGCCGGCCGATGGCAACGAAGCGCAGATGCGCCGGAAGCGAAGGGGTTTCACTGCGGATAACCGTCACATTCGTCCCGCCCCTCCAAAAAAACGAAACGGAGCCGAACCCCGCAGGATTCGGCTCCGCCTCATCCGGACGCCGCCGGATCACTTCGTCAGTCCCATCTTCTCGATCAGCGCCTTCGTCTCAGGCTTGTGGCCGCGGAAGGCGACATAGAGTTTCATCGGATGCTCGTGCCCGCCCTGCGTGAGGATGTGCTTGCGGAAGGCATCGGCCGCCGGCCCGCCCAGAATGCTGCCCGTCTCCTCGAACGCCTTGAAGGCGTCGGCTTCCAACACCTCGGCCCACTTGTAACCGTAGTATCCGGCCGCATAGCCGCCGGAGAAAATATGGGTGAAGGCGGGATTCATCGCCGTACCGTCCACGACAGGCAACACCTGCGCAGGTGCCATCGACTGCTTCTCGAAGGCCTCGACATCGCCCGTGAACGGCTCTTTGAGCGTGTGCCATGCCATATCGGTCATACCGAACGACAGCTGACGCACATTGGCGTAAGCAGCCAGATAGTTCTTCGCGGCGACGATCTTCTCGACCAGTTCGGCGGGCATTTTCTCACCCGTCTCGTAGTGCTCGGCCCACAGGTCGAGCCACTGCTTTTCGGTGGCCCAGTTCTCCATGATCTGCGACGGCAGCTCCACGAAATCGCGGTAGACGCTCGTCCCGTTCAGCGACTCGTACTCGCCCTGGCCCAACATGCCGTGCAGCGAATGGCCGAACTCGTGGAGGAAGGTGTTCACCTCGTCGAAGGTCAGCAGCGAAGGTTTCGTCTCGGTCGGCTTGGTGAAGTTCATCACCAGCGACACCAGCGGGCGCGTCTCGACGCCCTCTACCACCTTCGAACCGCGGAACTCGGTCATCCACGCACCGGCGCGCTTCGACGCACGCGGGAAGAAATCGAGGTAGAGCACCGCTACGAAGTCGCCCTTCGCGTCGGTCACTTCGTAAGCCGTCACGTCGGGATGATAGACGGCGATGTCGTCGCGCCTGGCGAAATTCAGCCCATAGAGCTTGTTGGCCAGCAGGAAGACCCCTTTTTTCACCTTCTCCAATTCGAAGAAGGGCTTCACCTGCTCGTCGCTCAGCGCATACTTCTCGTTCTTGTACTTCTCGGCGTAGTACGACCAGTCCCACGGCATCACATCGCCCTCGAAGCCCTGCGCATGGGCATAGTCGTTGATCATCGCATAGTCGGCCCGCGCATAGTCGATCGTCTCGTCGAGCAACTCCTGCAAGAAGGCGTTCACCGCAGCGGTATTCTCGGCCATGCGCTCTTCGAGCACATAGTCGGCGTAGGTTTCATATCCCAGCAGACCTGCGATCTGGCGGCGCAGATCGACGATGCGGCGGATATTCTCGCAATTGTCGAACTCGCCGCCCAGCGCACGCGCATTCGACGCCCGCCACAGCTGCTCCTTCGCCTCGCGGTCCGACGAATAGGTCATGAAGGGGACGTAGCTCGGATACTGCAACGTCACCGTCCAACCCTTCTCGCCGCGCGCCTTGGCGTCGGCCGCCAGCCCCTCCTTCACGAAGTCGGGCAGCTCTTCGACCCGCCCGGGATCGGTGATGTTGAGCGTGAAGGCGTTGGTCGCAGCCAGCGAATTCTGGCCGAATTTGAGCGTCGCCTCCCCCAACTCGGTCGTATATTGCCGGTAGAGCTCCTGCTTGTCGGCCGGAAGCGCCGCACCGTTGCGGGCGAAACTCTTGTAGGTCTTCTCCAACAGCCGTTTGTCCTCCTTCGAAAGGAACCAGCCGGGATTCTCGTAGACGGCCTTCACACGGGCGAAGAGCGCCGGATCGAGCGCGATGTCGTTGCTCAGCGCCGTCAGCTTGGGCTGCACGTCGAGCGCGATGCGCTGCATCTCGTCGTTGGAATCGGCTTCGAGCAGGTTGTAGAACAACCCCTCGATTCGGGAAAGCAGTTCGCCGGAACGTTCCAGCGCGACGATCGTATTGTGGAACGAAGGCTTGGCGGGATTCTTCACGATGGCCTCGATCTCGGCCCGCTGTACGGCGATGGCCGCATCGAACGCCGGTTCGTAATCTTTCAGTTCGATCCGCTCGAACGGGGGCGTGGCATAGGGCGTCTCCCACTCCGCGAGCAGCGGATTCGAGGTATCGATCTCGGGCAGGTCGGCCACGGGCATCGTGCGATCGGCACACCCTGCGACCAGAAGCGTCAGTGACATAAACGACAGAATTTTTTTCATTGTAACGTACTTATTTGAGGTTTTCTTGCTTATCGCGCAGTTCGAGCAGGTTCGCCGGCGGCATGAGCTGCCGCTCCGCAGCCGGACGGACGACCGCCAGCGAGTCGGTTTCGGGCTCCGGCTCCACCCAGAATCCGCAGGCCTTCAACAACGGCGCCTTGTCGGGATCCTGACCGCGGAAATCGCGGTAGAGCGTCATGCCGTCGGCCTCGCCGCCGCGGCTGAGCAGCTTCTCGCGAAAAGCGCGGGCGATCTTGCGGTTGAAGATGTCGCCGCTCTGACGGAACGCCTCGTAGGCATCCTTGTCGAGCACCTGCGCCCAGATATAGAAATAGTAACCCGCCGAATAGCCGCCGTCGAAAATATGGCTGAAATAGGGGTAGCGGTAACGCGGTTCGATCTGCGGGATCAGCCCCCGTTTCGTATAGAGCGCTTCGCGTTCGAAGGCATCGACGTCGAACGGCGCATACTCCCGCTGCGAATGGATGTCCATGTCCGACAGGGCGGCGGCCAGCAGCTCGGTCATCTCGAATCCCTGGTTGAACTGCGCGCTGCGACGGATCTTCCGCACGAGCGATTCCGGAATCTTGTCGTTGGTGCGGTAGTGCAGCGCATATTGTTCCAGCATCTCGGGTTCGGTGGCCCAGTTCTCCATCACCTGCGACGGCAGCTCCACGAAATCGCCCTCGACGTCGGCCAGCCCGCGGTACTCCACCTTGCGGAACAGGCTGTGCAGCGCATGACCGAATTCATGGAAGAGGGTCTTCGTCTCGTCGAGATTGAGCAGCGTCGGCGTCGAACGGGTCGGACGGGCATAGTTGGTCACCACCCCTACGACGGGCGCCACGCGCTCGCCGTTCTCGTAATACTGTTCGGTAAAGTTCCCGCACCACGCGCCGCCGCTCTTGCCCTCGCGCACGTAGTAGTCGAAGTAGAGTACACCCAGATGGCTCTCGTCCTCGTCGAGCACCTCGTAGACCAGGCAGTCGGGATTGTAGAGCGGTGCGACGATCGGCCGGAAGGTGATACCGTAGAGCCTGTTGGCCAGAAAGAAGATGCCGCCCTGCACGTTTTCGAGCGTGAAATAGGGGCGCAGCGCCTCGTCGTCGAGCGCGTAGTCGCGGCGGCGCACCTTCTCGGCATAGTACCACCAGTCCCACGGCTCGAAGGTCGCATCGGGGTGGTCGGCGCGCAACATCTCTTCCATAGCCGCCAGCTCCTCCTTCGCCCGATCGAGCGCCGGCGTCCATATCTCGTCCAGCAACGCATAGACCGCAGCGGGCGTCGCGGCCATCTGGTCGGCAGTCACGTAGTCGGCGTAGGTGTCGTACCCCAACAGGTGCGCCTTCTCGGTGCGCAGACGGATGTAGTCGTTCACCAGCGCCTTGTTGTCGTATTCGTCGCCATGGTTGCAGCGGTCGAGGTAGGCGGTGTAGAGCTCCTCGCGCAGTTTGCGGTCCTTGGCATAGCTCAGGAAGGGCAGCATACTGGGTTTGTGGAGCGTGAAAAGATAGGATTTGTCGCCGAGTCCCGCAGCCTGCGCCTTCTCCCGCGCCGCTTCGCGCACGGCGTTGGGCAGCCCCTCCAAGCGGTCGGCCGTCAGCTCCAACCCGAACGCATCGTTCTCGTGGAGCAGGTTGTTGCCGTACTTCACCGACAGCCGCGACAAGTCGCCGTTGATCTCTTTGAGCCGGCGCTTGCCCGCCTCGTCCAGCAGGGCGCCCGACCGGACGAACCGGCGGTAGAGCTTCTCCGTCAACCGCCGCTGCTCGGCCGTGAGCGGCAGCGCCTCGCGCCGGTCGTAGACAGCCTTGATCCGCCCGAACAGCCGTTCGTTCATGCGGATCTCGTCGGCATGGGCCGCCAGCAGCGGCATCGCCTCCTGCTCGACGGCCTGCATCTCGGGCGTCGCGTCCGAAGCGGCCAGCATCTCGAAGATCAGCGACGTGCGCTGCAACATCCGCCCCGAGGCATCGTAGGCCGCGATCGTATTCTCGAAGGTCGGTTCGTCCGACGTGCCGACGATCGCGTCGATCTCGGCATTATGGAGCGACATCCCCCGCTCGAAGGCCGGCAGGAAATGTTCGGGCCGTATCCGGTCGAAAGGCGGTACGCCGTAGGGCGTCGTCCACTCCTCGAAAAAGGGGTTGGCCGTTTCGACCTTCTTTTTCTGACAGGCGGCAAGCGACATAATAATAAAATAAATTAATAACAATCGTCCTAAACGTCCCATTCGATTGGCAATCTTTTTATAACTTTGCAAAGTTAAAAATTATTACAGAGTCATGCAACTATTTTACGCACCCGACCTTACGACGCCCCGCTATACGTTGGGCGAAGAGGAGTCGAAGCATTGCATCCGCGTACTGCGGCTCCGACGGGGCGACACGCTCCATCTGACCGACGGGCGCGGAACGCTCTACCGGTGCGAAATCGCCGAGGAGGACGCCCGGCGCTGCACGGTGCGCGTCGTGGAGCGCTTCCCCGACTACGAACGGATGCCCTACCGCCTGACGATGGCCGTGGCGCCGACCAAGAATATCGAACGCTTCGAGTGGTTCCTCGAAAAGGCGACCGAGGTGGGCGTGAGCGAGATCGTCCCGCTCCTGTGCGAACGTTCGGAGCGGCGTGCGCTCAAAATCGAACGTGCCGAGCGGGTCGTCGTTTCGGCCATGAAGCAGTCGCTCAAAGCCTTCTGTCCCGCGCTGCGTCCACTCACCCCGCTGGCCGACCTGCTCGCCGAGCCGTTCGACGGGCGGCGGCTGATCGCCCACTGCGACGCGCCCCGTATGGAAAAACGCCATCTGTTCGACACGCTCCGCCCGCACGAAAACCTGCTGGTGCTCATCGGCCCCGAAGGCGACTTCTCGCCCGCTGAAATCGATGCCGCGCTGAGGGCGGGCTTCGAGGAGATCACCCTCGGCCGGCAACGGCTGCGCACCGAAACGGCCGCCGTCGTGGCGACGGTCATGGCTGCCACACGCAATCACACACCCGACCAAACCGCATAAATCATGCTGATCGCCACACTTATCCTGCTGACCCTGACGGGCGCTGCAATTTTCGCCGCACCCCTACGCTGCAAGGCGTGGGTCGCGCTGGCCTTCGTCGTCCTGTTCGCCCTCGGCGGCACGGCCGCGGCCGTCGGAGCACTCGCCGGCATCCTGCCGCCGGCGGGGCTGTCGCTGCCCACGCTGCTCTTCGGCGAGGAGTCGCTGCGCATGGATGCGCTCTCGGCCCTCTTCACGCTGCTCGTCGCCGCAGGGTCGGTGGCCGCCGCACTCTACGCCAAGGGGTACGTCGACCGCTACCTCGACCGCAAACCTGCGGCGCACATCTCGCTGCACTACTTCGCCTTCACGCTGCTGTCGCTCTCGATGACGGCCGTCGTCACGGCCAGCGGCGGCTATACGTTCCTCTTCTGGTGGGAGCTGATGACCCTTTCGTCGTTCGTGCTCATCCTCTTCGACGCCGAACGCAAGGAGGTGCTCAAAGCCGCGCTGACCTATCTGGTGATGATGCACCTCGGCTTCTTCGCCCTGCTCATCGGCTTCGTGGTCCTGCAAGCCGCCGAGGGATCGGCCGATTTCGGCGCGCTGGCGAGCTACTTCGCCGCACACCGCCCGCTGCCGCTGCTGCTCGTCTTCCTCGCGGGCTTCGGCATGAAAGCCGGCCTCTTCCCCATGCACGTCTGGCTCCCCGAAGCGCACCCAGCCGCCCCGTCGCACGTCTCGGCACTGATGTCGGGCGTGATGATCAAGACGGGCGTCTACGGCGTACTGCGCACGGCGATGTACCTTCCCGCCGGCGAAACGCTCGCTACGGCAGGCGTCATCCTGCTGGGAGCAGGCATCGTCACGGGACTGTGGGGCGTGCTGCTGGCCGCCATGCAGAACGACATCAAGCGGCTGCTGGCCTACTCCTCGATCGAAAACGTCGGGATCATCTTCATCGCCATCGGCGTAGCCCTGCTCGGACGCAGCGCAGGCAACGACGCGGTGGCCCTGTGCGGCATGGCCGGCGCACTGCTGCACACCCTCAACCACTCGTTCTTCAAATCGCTGCTCTTCTTCGGCGCAGGCAACCTCTACGCCGAAGCGCATACCACCGCACTCGACCGCTTCGGCGGCGTGGCGCGCCAGATGCCCGTCACGGCGATCCTCTTCCTGGCCGGCACGGCGGCGATCTGCGCACTGCCTCCTCTGAACGGGTTCGTCTCGGAATTTATTATCTACACCGGCATGTTCCGCAGCATCGCCGAAGGGCAGCAAGTGCTGCTGGCGGCAGCCGGCGTCACGGCGCTCGCCCTGATCGGCGGACTGGCTCTGTTCGCCTTCACCAAACTCTACGGCATCGTCTTCCTCGGCGCGCCCCGCACGCACGAGGTGGCCGAAATGCACGAGGCGGACAACTACCGCATCGCCGCCATGGCGCTGCCCGCCGCAGGCATCCTCTTCATCGGGCTGCTGCCGTGGACGGTACTGCCGCTGCTGACGAAGGTAGCCGCGACGCTGCTGCCCGGCCTCGGCGCCGGCCGGCAACCGGCGGCCGAACTGCCGTTGTGGGCGGGCCTCACGCAGATCACGCTCGTCGCAGCCGTGCTGATCGCCGCGACCGCGCTGCTGCTCGTCGCCAAACGGCGCGCCCTGCGCCGCCGCACCGTCGCATCGGGGCCGACGTGGGGCTGCGGCTTCACAGCCGTCAACACCCGTATGCAATACACGGGCGAATCGTTCGTCGAAGGGCTGGAAAGCATCGTCCACCCCTTCACCGAGGAGGTCGTCGAGGGCAAAGCGGTCGACAAGCAGGAGATCTTCCCCTCGGCGCACGACTTCGACATCCGCCGCAAAGACCGCGTCGCGCGGCTCTTCTCGGCATGGTGGGTCGAATCGCTCCGCCTGCTCAACGCCCGCGTCATGCGGCTGCGCACGGGCAAGATCAACCACTATATCCTCTTCGCGCTGCTCTTCATCGTGCTCGTATTCCTATGTTCCATCCTCAACCTACTCTGATGACGACGCTGTTGAATATCCTGCTGCTCGTCGCCGTCGCCCTGTCGATCACGGGCGTCGTCAACCGCACGCGCGCACGGCTGGCGGGCCGCCGCGGCCCGCACTTCACGCAGCACCTCCACAATACGGCCCTGCTGCTGCGCAAGGGGGCCGTCTACTCGACCACGACCTCGGCGCTCTTCCGCACGGCACCGGCCCTCTACCTCGCGGCGGCCGTCACGGCGCTGCTCTTCATCCCGGTAGGCGACCTGCCGCCCGTCGTCTCGTTCCCGGGCGATCTGGTCTGCTTCATCTACCTGCTCGCACTGAGCCGCGCGGCGCTCATCCTGGCGGCCATGGACACGGGCAGTTCGTTCGAAGGCATGGGTGCCAGCCGCGAAGCGCTCTACGGCGCGCTGGTCGAACCCGCGCTGCTGCTCACCACAGCCACGCTGGCGCTCATGACGGGACATACCTCCTTCGCGGCGATCTTCTCGGCTGCGACGCCCGTCGAAGTGCGTTTCACGATCATCCTGTTGCTGCTGGGTTACCTGCTGACCAAAATCTTCATCGTCGAGCAGGGGCGCATTCCGGTCGACGATCCGCGCACGCACCTCGAACTGACGATGATCCACGAAGCGATGTGCCTCGACTACGGCGGCATCGACCTGGCCTTCATCCAGATCGCCGGCTGGCTCAAAGGCGCCGCGCTGGCCGTGCTGGCCGCCGACACACTGCTGCTGGGCGGCGCGCTGCACTGGTGGTGGGCCGCACCGCTGGCCGTGCTGCTGCCGGGCCTGGCCGTCGGCGTCGTCGAATCTACGCAGGCGCGCAACAAACTCTCGCGCAACGCAACCTTTCTGCTCACCATCGCCGCACTCGCCGCGCTGATCTTCTTCGTGGCGCTGCTGCTGCACCTCAATATCGACATCCGATGATACTCGCACTCGTACTTCTCTACGTCGTCTCGCTGGTCTACATCTCCATTACGGAGCGGTTCCGCAGCTATGCTTCGCTCGTGGGCTTGCAGGGATGGCTGCTGCTGGCCATCGCGCTGGTGCGCCTGCAACAGATCGAAATCTGGTCGCTGTTCTTCGTCGTGGCCGAGACGCTCCTATTCAAGGCGATCGTCGTACCGGCGATTCTCTTCGCCGTGATCCGCCGCACGAAGATCAACCGCATCGCGGCCTCCGGCACCTCGCAGTTCAACTCGCTGGTGCTGTCGCTCGCGGCGCTCGTGGCGAGCATCTCGGTCACCTACTGCATCGCCGAGGAGACGATCAATCTGGTCTTCTTCGGCGTGGCGCTCTACGCCCTGCTGAGCGGGCTGATCCTCATCGTCGTGCGCACGCGCATCTTCTCGCACATGGTGGGATTTCTGGTCATCGAAAACGGCGTCTTCCTCTTCTCGATGGCCGTCGGGGTCGAGATGCCCTCGATGATCGAAATCGCGATCATGCTCGACATCCTCATCTCGATCCTCATGCTCGGACTCTTCCTCACCAAGATCGGCGCCCGCTTCCGCATCGGCGACACCGACCTGCTGACCAACGTAAAAGACTGACCCTCGTATGATCGCACTCTACTTTCTGCTCTCCGCACTGATCGCCCTGGCCGCGGCCTTCGCCCGGCAGCGCCGCACGGTCAAACGGCTGGGCGCCGCCTTCTACCTCGTCCAACTGTCGCTGGTCGCTCACATCGTCGCCGAAGGCTACGGCGAGGTATCGTCGCAGTTCTTCCGCTTCGACGCGGCAGGCACGCTCTTCTTCGCGCTGCTGACGATCGTCTCGGCCTTCGTCTTCGTCCACTCGTGCGTCTACCTGCGCGACAATCCGATCAAGGAGTATCGTCTCTACTTCACGCTGCTGATGCTGCTCACCACGGCCATCACGGGCGTATACTTCGCCCGCAACATCGCCGTGACGTGGATCTTCCTCGAAGCCACGACCCTCTGCGCCGCCGGCATCGTCTACCACCGCCGCACGGCGCAGGCGCTCGAAGCGACGTGGAAATACATCTTCGTCTGCTCGGTAGGCATCGCCACGGCCTATCTGGGCATCCTGCTGCTCTCGTCGCTGGGCGACGGTTCGCTGCGCTACGAGGAGCTGGCGCGCAGCGTCGGCGGCGGCAACCCGCTCTACCTGAAAATCGCCTTTCTGCTGATCCTCTGCGGTTACAGCTGCAAGATGGAGATTTTCCCGCTCTACACGATCGGCGTCGACGCCAATTTCGCCGAGCCGGCACCCGCCTCAGCGCTGATCTCGACGGGGCTGGTCAACGCCGGCTTTCTGGCCGTTTTCCGCGTCTATCGCATCATGGAGCAGACCGAAGCGATCGGCTGGGTACGCAACGTACTGCTGCTGACGGGCATTCTCTCGCTGGCCGTGGGCGCGCTGTTCCTGCGGCGCACGAACAACTACAAGCGCTTCCTCTCCTACTCCACGGTCGAGAACATGGGCATCGCCGCGATCGGACTGGGCATCGGCGGCATCGGCGTCTGGGCCGCGGTGTTCCACGTCGTCTGCCACACGCTGGTCAAGAGCAGCCTCTTCCTGCAAATGGCCGTCGTGCGGCGCATCTACAACGGCTACCGCATCAACCGCATCGGCGACTACATCCGCATCAACCCCACGGGAGCCGTGGGACTGCTCGTCGGCATGGCCGTGCTGCTGGCCTTTCCGCCCTCGCCGTTCTTCGTCTCGGAGGTGATGCTCTTCCGCGAAACGATCGCCGGCGGGCGGTGGTGGGTGGCCGGCACGGTGCTTCTGCTGCTCTGCATCGTCATCTACTCGGTCTGCTACCGCATCGTCAAACTCTGCTACCAGCCCAATCAGGACTCTCTGCACCCCGCTCCGGCGCGCAACGCCCTGTCGTGGGCGGCCTTCTCGCTGCTGGCGGCGGCGATGGTCGTCGGCATCTGGCAGCCCGCGCTGCTGCAACAACTCATCGATCAAATCGTCTCGCTATAATGCACTACTACGTCACAGACAACCGCGCGGCGTGCGTGCCGCTGAACGAGATTCCCACCGCAGGCTACGCCGAGTTCTACGAAGACCTCGCCGAGCGCCTCGCCGACGAACGCTACCACATCGGCCACTATTTCGCGCTGCCCGACGGCGACGTGCTGCGAGCCTACTGTCTCCTGCTCGACGACACGGAGCATCGCGTGCTCGTCGCATCCTATGCGATCGGCTACTACGACACGCCGCTGCTGCCCTCGCTCACGGCGCGGCACCCGCAGGTGCACCCCTTCGAGCGCGAGATCACCGAACGCTACGGCGTGCGCTTCGCCGATATGCCGTGGAACAAACCTTTGCGCTTTCCCTTCGACCGCTACAACCGCAGTAGTTCGATCGACAACTACCCCTTCTACACGATCGAAGGGGCCTCGCTGCACGAGGTCAACGTCGGGCCGATCCACGCCGGCATCATCGAGCCGGGCGCCTTCCGCTTCATCTGCAACGGCGAGCAGGTGCTCCATCTCGAAATCGCGCTGGGCTACCAGCACCGCGGCGTGGAGCGGACCATGACGGCCGACGACAACGTGCTGCGCCAGACGCTCGTGGCCGAGAGCGTCGCGGGCGACAGCGCCGTGGCACACGCCACGGCCTACGCGCAGCTGCGCGAGAAGCTGGCCGACAGGAAGGAAGCACCGGCGACGCTCGACCGCGAACGAGCCATCGCGCTCGAACTCGAACGCATGGCCATGCACATCGCCGACACGGGGGCGCTCTGCATGGACGTGGGTTACCAGCTGGGACAGGTCGCCTGCGAGGCGCTGCGCACCGTGACGATCAACACCACGCAGGCGTGGTGCGGCAACCGTTTCGGCAAGGGGCTGATCCGCCCCTTCGGCACGAACCATCCGCTCACGGACACGACGATCGACCTCGTACGACGCAACATCGCCGACGTGCGGCGCCGTTACGACGAGGTGCGGCACGACATCAAGTCGTCGCCGTCGCTGCTCTCCCGTTTCGAGCAGTGCGGCATCGTCCCGCGCAGCGAGATGACACGCATCGGCTGCGTGGGCCCCGCCGCACGCGCGTCGGGCGTCGGCCGCGACCTCCGCTCGTCGCACCCGTGGGGTGTCTACGGCGTAGAGATCGCCCACGAGCCCTTCGTCAAACAGCAGGGCGACGTCATGGCACGGCTCATGATGCGCTGCCGCGAGACGCTCCAATCGGCCGACTACGTCCTGCGGCTGCTCGACGCCTGCGATCCGGCGACGCCGCTCCCCTCGCCCGACTACGCGCCGACCGCAAGGCCCGATGCGCTGGCCTTCGGGCTGGTCGAAGGCTGGCGCGGCGAAATCTGCCACGTGGCGCTGACCGACGCGCAGGGCGCCCTGCGCGGCTACAAGATCAAGGACCCGAGCCTCCACAACTGGCTGGCGCTGGCGCTGGCCGTGCGCGGCGAGGGAATCTCGGATTTCCCGATCTGCAACAAGAGTTTCAACCTCTCCTACTGCGGACACGACCTGTAAAGAACACACTTATGATCCTTCCCAAATTCATCGTCCGGCGCAGCCACGGACGGCAATATATCCCCGATCTGGACGCGGTCTGTCTGACCGAAAAGTTCCGCGGCCGCCCTGAACTGACCGAGCCGTCCGACGACGAACAGCGTGCGGCGTTGACGCGCGCAGCAGCGGTCTGCCCCACGCAGGCGATCGCCGCAGCCCCCTTCACGCTCGATCTGGGGCGCTGCCTGTTCTGCGGCGAGTGCGCCCGCATCGCACCCCGCGCGATCCGTTTCACGAACGACTACCGCATCGGATCGCCCACGCGCGAAGGGCTCCGCCTCGCACCGGGCATGGATCGGGTGCCCTTCGATCCCGCCGCCGTACGCGAGCAGATCGCGACGGCCTTCGGTCACGCCCTCAAACTGCGGCAGGTGTCGGCCGGCGGCGACGCATCGGTCGAAATGGAGCTCAACGCCACGGGCAACGTCAACTTCGACTTCGGCCGCTACGGCGTCGAATTCACCGCTTCGCCCCGCCATGCCGACGGCGTGGTCCTCACCGGCCCCGTAACGGCGAACATGGCCGAAGCGCTCGACATCTGCTACGACGCCGTGGCCGAGCCCAAGTTACTGATCGTCTGTGGTTCGGAAGCCTGTTCGGGCGGCCTCTACGCCGCAAGCCGCGCCGTCGACCGATCGTTCTTCGAGCGGCGGCACGTCGATCTGTGGCTGCCCGGCGCTCCGACCCACCCGATGACCTTCATCGACGGCATACGCACCCTGCTCCGCAAAAAACAACGCTGACATGACCTCGCTATCCGCACTTTTCCGCTCGTTTTTCAAGATCGGACTCTTCACCTTCGGCGGCGGCTACGCCATGATCCCGCTCATCGAAGCGGAGATCATCAACCGCCGGTTCTCATTTCTTCATAAGAGAAACCG
>ERZ772886.2588-NODE-2588-length-14232-cov-3.129364_pt1 | contig 14232 bp, 14 predicted proteins | sample MGYA00512128_ERZ772886 | MGnify/ENA primary metagenome ERZ772886 (study PRJEB29015, sample SAMEA2737698) | human gut metagenome | biome: human gut; feature: human-associated habitat; material: faeces | place: China | collected 2012 ... | reverse complement strand
CCTGCGATCAGCGGCGGCAGCAGCAGGCACACGCTCACGCGTGCGGCCAGCTCGGCCGCGCCCGCGCCGAGCACGAACTGCGGCTTGCCGATGCCCTGCACACAGTTGCGCACGACGAAGATGAAGCCGAGGAAGAGGTAGAGCGACAGGTCGACATAGAGATAGGTGTTGCCGTAGCGCATCGTCTCCGCCGTGACCTTATCGGGTGAGAGGAAGATATAGAGATACCCGCCGCCGCGCGAGAGCAGCAGTCCGGCCGCGATGGAGATGAGGCACATCGTCCAGACGATGAACAGCGCCTGCACCGTTCCTTTCTTGATGCGTGCGTGGTCGCCCGCACCGAGGTTCTGCGCGGTGAAGCTGGTCATCGCCGCGCCGAGGCCGTTGAGCGGCGTCATAAGAAGATTGTTGAGCTTGTTCGCCGCACCGAAGCCGTTCTGCGCCGCGTTGGAGACCATTTCGCCGCCAAGCGTATCGAACTGCACGATGACGCTCTGCATCACGATGATGCCGATGGCAAGGACGGAGAACTGCAATCCGAGCGGGATGCCCTGAATGAGATGGCGCGTAACGTCGCGCCTTGTGATGCGCCAGTCCTCGCGGTGCAATCGCAGCTCGGGATACTTCAAAAAGGCATAGAGAAAGCAGCCGAGCGTGCTGATGAGCTGCGCCGCAACGGTGGCGATGGCTGCGCCCGCGACGCCCCAGTGGAACGAGAGGATGAAGAGCAGATCCAGCCCCACGTTGAGGATCGTCGAGAAAAGCAGGAACGCGAGCGGCGTGGCGCTGTCGCCCATGCTGCGCAGGAACGAGCAGATGAAGTTATAGAAAAGCTGCGCGCCGATGCCGCCGAAGAGGATGGCGCAGTAGGTATAGGCCGCGCGGTAGACCTCCCCGCTCGTGGGCGTGACGTTGATCCACGCGAGCATGGGGTCGAGCAGCGCCAGCGCCAGCGCCGTGAGAACAGCGGTCAGCGCCGCGGAGAGGACGATCTGCGTCGCCATGGAGCGGCGGACGCCCGCGCTGTCACGCGCACCGACAAAGCACGATGTCACGGTGCAGAAGCCCGCGCTCGCGCCAAAGGCGAACTGCAGAAAGATCATCGCGAGCGAGGTGGTGTCGTTCACACCAGCGACCTCGCTCGCCGTCAGCGTCTGACCGACAATGGCGGCGTCGCTGATGGAATAGACCTGCTGGAGCAGGTAGGAAACGATAATGGGGAACGCGAACACGAGCAGCGTCTTCCAGCACGTTCCCTGCGTGAGGTCCACGGGCTGAAAGAACGAACGAAGCGAAAACGACGACTGATGATTCATAAGCCTCACCTTTTACCACGGTGTATTTTAATGTCTTTCATACGAGATTGTGATTATAAATTTGTAGGAAAGGGTTGTCAATGTCACTTTTGTCCAAAAAAAGTGTGCGCTTCGCGCCGCATCTTTTCTCTTGCGCCAAGGGCGTAAAGGGAGTAGAATAGCGCCGAAAACAAAGGGTGTCTCCCCTTTCGGAAAGGAGCGCGGAACGCGCCATGCTTGCCTTCCTCCTCGCACCGTTTTACCTGCTTTTTAACCTCTATCTGTTCCGCCGCATCATGGGCTGGGTGCGGGCGTGGTTCCCATGGTTCCGCAAGCGGAAGCATTGGGCCGTGCCCGCTGCGCTGTACGCCTTCTTTGCGCTCTCCTTTGTTCTGGCCTTTCCGCTGCCTGCCGGACGGCTGAAGCGCGCGCTCATGCTCATCGGGAACTATTGGCTCGGCGTGCTGCTCTATCTGCTGCTGGCAGTCCTGCTCGCGGACGGACTGCGGCTGCTGCTCGTCCACGGTCTGAAGCTCCGCTCTCTGCGCTCGGCGCGGATGCACCGCATCGCGGGCTGCCTGTGCGCGGCGGCCATTCTTGTGACCTCCGTCGGCGGCGTGATCAACGCCCGCGTCGTGCGCGTCACGCCCTATGAGGTCACCGTAAACAAGTCCGCCGGCAGCATGGAGAGCATGAAGGTCGTGCTGCTCGCCGATCTCCACCTCGGCTACAACGTGGGCCTTGCGCAGATGGAACGCATGGTCGCGCGCGTAAACGAGCAGGACGCCGATGCGGTCGTCATCGCGGGCGACATTTTTGATAACGCCTGGGAGGCCGTGGAGGAGCCGGAGCAGATCGCCGCGGTGCTGCGTGGCATCCGGTCGAGGTACGGCGTCTACGCCGTCTACGGCAACCACGACATCGAGGAGCCCATCCTGGCGGGCTTCACCTTCCGAGGCGACGGGAAAAAGCAGAGCAGCCCCGAGATGGACGCCTTTCTCACGTCCGCGAACATCCGTCTCCTGCGCGACGAGGCCGTGCTGCTCGGCGGCGAGGTTTATCTTTACGGCCGCCCCGACGCGCAGCGCCCGGGGCGCGGGATCGAGGTGCGCAAAACGCCTGCGGAGCTCGTCGAGGGACTGGACGCGGGCAAGCCCATTCTGGTCCTCGACCACCAGCCGCGCGAGCTGGAGGCGCTGGCCGCGGCGGGCGTGGACGTCGATCTCTGCGGGCACACGCACGACGGGCAGATGTTCCCCGGCAACCTCACCGTCCGGCTATTTTGGGAGAATGCCTGCGGCTGTCTCCGCGTGGGGTCGATGCACAGCATCGTGACCTCGGGCGTCGGTCTCTTCGGGCCGAATATGCGCGTGGCGACCAGAGCTGAGATCTGCCCCATCACCATCCGCTTCGCTGAATGAAAAAAGGGAAACGGTTTTGCAAACCGTCTCCCTTTTTTATTTTTTCTCCGGCAGCTCGTTCCAGAGCGTGAAGCCGAGGATCAGCGCACCGCCGGCGAGCTGCGGCGCCGTGACCGGCTCGCCGAGCACCGTCACCGAGACGATGACCGCCACAAGCGGATCCATGTAGCTCAGCAGAGCGACCTCCTGCCCCGGCAGCTCGCGCAGGGCGGAAAAATACAGGCAGTAGGTCACGCCTGTGTGGAAGAAGCCCACGATGAGCAGGCAGACCCAGCCGCGCGCGCCGAGCGTCCCCAGCGATACGCCGCCGGTCGCGGCGACGTAGGGAATGAGAATGACGATGGCGGCTAAAAACTGCAAAAAGGTCCGCTGGATGCCCGCGACGCTTCGGATGAACTTATTGAGCAGAATGACCGCGGCGTAGAACGTCGCCGCGCCGAGGCCGAAGAGCACGCCCCGCACATCCGCGCCGCCGCGGAGCCCCCCGACGCCGATGACCAGCACCAGTCCCAGCGTGGACATCACGAAGCAGACGATCTGCTTTCCCGTCAGCCTTTCGTGAAAGAGCAGAGGGCAGGCAGCGGTGACGAGCACGGGCGCAAAATAGTAGCTCAGCGTCGCGACGGACACGGTGGTGTAGCGGTAGGCCTCGAAAAGCAAGATCCAGTTCACGCCCATCGCCATGCCGGAGAGGAGCAGTAGCGCGGCCTCGCGCCGATTCGCGCGCAGCGCGAGCTTCTGCCCGCTCACGAGCAGATAGCCGCCGACGAGCAGCGCCGCCATCACCGCGCGGTAAAGCGCCAGCTCGCCCGAGGAAACGGAAATGCCGCGCACGAACGGCGCAAGCGTACCGAAGATAACGGCTGCGGCTGCAAGCATCCCGCGCGCCCTCCGCTGTTCCATGAGTCCTTCCTCCCTGCGCAAAAGAATGTCATCATTATAAGGGCTTCGCCGCAAAATGCAAGCTGCGGAACGCACAAATCGCGGCATTTACTTTCACACCGCCATCGGATAAAATAGAGGAAGAAAAAATTTTTTGCGTGTTCCGCGCGACCTTCGCGCCGCGTTTGCGGTAAATAGAGTGAAAGGAGGCGGGGCCAAATGAAGGACGAGCAGATCATCGCGCTGTATTTTGCGCGCAATGAGGATGCCATCGGCGAGACCGACAAAAAATACGGAGCGCGGCTCCTGCAGCTCGCGCAGCGCATTCTCCTCGACCAGTTTGCCTGCGAGGAGGTGCGCTCGGACACCTATCTGAAAACGTGGAACGCCATTCCTCCGCAGCGCCCGCCGGTGTTTCCGGCTTTTCTCAGCCGTTTGACGCGGCAGGGCGCCATCGACCGCTATCGCCGCGACGGCGCGCAGAAGCGCGGCGCGCGGGAATATCTTCTCTCCCTTGAAGAGCTGGGCGACGCGGTCGGCGGCGAGGCGGACGAAGCGCTGGACGCGAGGCTGCTCGCCGAGAGCATCGAGCGCTACCTGCGCACGCTCTCGCCGCGCGAGCGCGGCGTCTTCCTCGCCCGCTATTTCTACGTCGATCCGCTTGCCGACGTCGCGCGGCAGTACGGCACAAGCATCGGCGCGGTCAAAAGCCTCCTCTACCGCACACGGCATGGTCTGCGCGCACATCTGGAACAGGAGGGCTTTACGGTATGACAAACGAACAGCTCAGCGCTTCCCTCAGCTATCTTGGTGACGAGCTGCTGGCGGAGTGCGGCGCGCAGCGGCAGAGGCCGAAGCGCTCATGGCGGACGGCGCTGATCAAGGCCGCGTGCATCGCACTGGTGCTTTTCAGCGGCATCTACGTCGCCGGACGCTTCGACTACTCGCTCGGCGCGGGCTGCGCCTCCAGCCCCGGCACGATCGCGGACGGCCGCTATTATTACCACGTCCGCCACAGCGGCGTCTGGTGCTACGATCCCGCCATGGGCACGAGCGAGCGGGTGCTCAGCACCTTCTGGTACGATGGCTACGCAGTGAACGGCTACGGCATTTACTACCTTCGGGGCGAAACGCTCTATGTGCAGGTACACGAGACGGGCGAGCGGATAAAGCTCTACACCGCACCGCAGGACTGCACGCGGCTTTTCTTCTCGCTGCTCGGCGACGGGCGCATCGACGTCCGGCTCCGCTTCAACAGCTATACCATTCATCAGGACAAAGTCCCAACCGACACAGAGCCCAATGTACCGTCCTGGAGCTATAATGACACCATCGTCTGGAGCGAATACCTGCTCGACGGCAGGACCGGCGAGCTGCTGGAGGTCCGGCAGGAGTACGCATCCTCCGGTGCGGGCTTCGAGCAGTTCTATGAAAACACGCACCTCACGTTCGGCGGGTACGAATTTACCCTCGTGCCGAGCGGTCAGCGGGCGGACGGGGTCGCCCTCTACCGGCTTCTCCGCGACGGCGAGGACGTGACACCCGAGGGGACGCTGTTCGATCAGGGCTTCTTCGTGCTCCGCGGCGGCCAATACGCTCTGGTCGAGTGTGTGAGAGGCGGGAAGCTGACACACAATATGCTCTGCCTCGGTGCGGACGGCTCGGTCACAACGCTGCGCTGCCCGAACACACGCAGCTACGTCGCCGCGGCAGACGGGTTCGTTTTCTACGACCAGTACGAATGGCAGCTTGCCGAACAGCGATACGTCGGCGTCGGATGTCATGACATCGCGACCGGCGAGGAATGGCTCCTCACCGTCGACCGCACGGACCTCACGCGGGAGCTCTACGACTACACGACCGACGGGGTCTATCTCTACGCCTGCGCGCCGTGGAGCAGCGCGCACACGGTCTGGCGGCTCATCTCTGACGAGGACGGCAGGCCCGCCGCGCTGGAATACGTTGACACGGTGGGCCCCGCACGGCATTGAGACAGAGGAAACGGCAGCAGAGCGGGGGAGCTTCCCGATGGATGCTCCCCCGCTTTTTTCGCACACGGTGCGTTATTCCTTTTTCTGCGCGTCCTCCGCGCCGTTCTTCTCCTTCCGCTCGCGCAGAATGCGCCCCACGCACACGAGCGCAAGGAACGCCCACAGGGCGATGCCCGCCGTCCAGCCCTTGAGGTAGCAGCCCACCGCCATCAGGATCGTAAGCGGCAGAACGATATACAGCGTCCGAATTTTAATCATAGTTTCTTCCTCCCTGTTATTCCAGCTCGTCGAGCGTCATGGAAAAGCTCTCCGCGCAGTGCTCCATAAAGTAATCCAGCTCGGGCAGATGCATCGCGTCGAGCGCGGCGCGGGTCTGCTCGGCGGCGCGGCGGAACTCCGCGTTGCCCGCCTTGAGCTCCTCGACGCACTTGATGTAGGCGGATAGCTTGTCCGCCGCCTTGACCAGTTCGAGCACCTCGCCGTCCGCGCAGTCGAGCACGTCGTCGTAGTCCGGCCTGAGCTCGTCGGGCAGCATGGCAAGGAGCCGTCCGCAGGCGACCGCCTCGACCTTCTTGTAGGCGTCGCGGATCTCGGGCGCGTAATACTTGATGGGCGTCGGCATATCGCCGGTGATGATCTCGCTCGCGTCATGGTAGAGCGCGGCCGCGGCGACCTGTCCCGCGTCGATCTGCCCGCCGTACACACGGTTTCGGATCACCGCGAGCGCGTGCGCGAGCACCGCGACCATGTGGCTGTGCTCCTGCACGTTTTCGGAAAAGGTGTTGCGCATGAGCGCCCAGCGCGTGATGTAGCGCATCCGCGCGATGTAGGCAAAAAAGTGGCTTTTCATGTCTCCTCCGGTTCCCCGCGCAGGCCGTCGCCGTCGACGGCGGTGATGCGCACGTTTTGCACGGTGTTATGTAACCCTTTCATCCCCACCGTGACGGGCATATAGTTCGGCGCGTGGCCGACGCTGCCCTCGCCCCTGTCCTGCTCGAAAAGCACGGGAAAGGTCTTTCCCACGCAGCGGGCGAGATAGCCTTGGTGCATCCGCTCCGCGACGGCGGCGGCGCGCGCCGCGCGCTCCTCGCGCACGCTCATGTCCACCTGCGCCATCGCCGCGGCCTTCGTGCCGGGGCGGATGGAATAGGGGAAGATGTGCATGGCGGCGAAGCCGCACTTTTCAATGAAGGCGAGCGTCTCGCCGAACTCCTCCTCCGTCTCCTCCGGAAAGCCGGTGATGAGGTCGGTGGTGATGGCGGGGTCGTCGAAATATTCGCGCAGCAGCTCCACGGACTCATAATACCGCGCGGTGTCGTACCGGCGGTTCATGCGCCTGAGCGTCGCATCGCAGCCGGACTGCATGGAAAGGTGGAAGTGCGGGCAGAGATACCGGAGCTTTGCCGCCCGCTCGCAGAATTCCCGCGTCACCGTGCGCGGCTCGAGCGAGCCGAGCCGGATGCGCATCTCCCCGCCCTCGCGGGCGATAAGCTCTAAAAGGTCGATGAGCGTCGTGCCGTCCTTGAGGTCGTGGCCGTAGGAGGAAATTTCAATGCCGGTGACCACGATCTCGCGGTAGCCCTGCGCGCGCAGGGCGCGCACCTGCTCCTCCGCCTTGTCCATCGGCAGCGAGCGCACGGGGCCGCGCGCGTAGGGAATGATGCAGTAGGTGCAGAAGTTCACGCAGCCGTCCTCGATTTTCAGCATGGCGCGGGTGCGGCCCCCCATGCCGCCGGCAGGCAGCACCTCAAACACCCGCCGCTCAAAGGACTTGTCAATGGCCTCCAGATTTTTCTTTCCGGCGGCAGCCTCCTCAAGCAGGGAAACGAACCCCTCCCGGTCGCCGGTGCCGGCGATGAGATCCGCCCCCAGCTTCCGCACATCCTCCGGATGGGTCTGGGGATAGCAGCCGCACACTGCCACCACCGCCGCCGGATGCTGCTTCTGTACCCGGTGGATCACCTGCCGGGACTTCTGGTCGCTGACGGCGGTGACGGAGCAGGTATTCACCACATAGGCGTCGGCCTCGTTGGAAAATTCCACCACCTGATGTCCTTTTGCCCGGAGGGTCTGCTCCATAGCCTGCGTCTCATATTGATTCACCTTGCAGCCAAGGGTGTAAATGGCAACTTTCATAGGTTCTCCTTGCGTTTTCAAAATCGTTCTTATATAATGAATAATTACGCTATTGAAAGAGATTTCCGGGGGGATTCCCGTGATTTCCCTCCCATTATACGTTTATTTTCGGAATAGGGCAAGAGGAGGATTTTTTATGATCTATCTGGACCACGCCGCCACCACGCCGGTCCCCAAGGCTGTGGCGGACGCCATGTACACCGTGCTGACAGAACAGTACGCCAACCCCAACGCACAATATCCCTTCGGACAGGAAATGCGCCGCAGCGTGGAGGATTGGCGGGCTATGATTGCCAAAGCCGTAGGCTGCGAAGCAAACCAGCTTTTCTTTACCTCCTGCGGCACCGAGGGTGACAACTGGGCCATCCGGGCCGCCTGCTGGCAGAACCGCCATGTGGGCCGCCACATCGTCACCACCGCCGTGGAGCACCACGCCGTCCTCAACTGCTGCCAGCAGCTGGAGCAGGAGGGCTGGGAGGTCACGACCATCCTGCCGGATCAAAACGGCGACATTTCCGCCGAATCCGTTCTGGCGGCGGTGCGGCCGGACACGGCGCTGGTGTCCGTGATGATGGTGAACAACGAGCTGGGCAGCATCTATCCCATTGCAGACATCGCCAAGGGTTTGAAGGCCGTCAATGAAAAAACCCTGCTCCACACCGACGCGGTCCAAGGCTTTTTGAAAGTCCCCTTCTCTGCCAAAGCTCTGGGAGCGGACTTCATCGCCATCTCCGGTCACAAGGTCGGCGCCCCCAAGGGCATCGGCGCTCTTTATATCGGCCCCCGGGTTCGGAATCCCCGGCCCCTGCTGCCCGGCGGCGGTCAGGAAATGGGCCTCCGCTCCGGCACGGAGGCCACTGCCCAGATTGCAGGCTTCGCCAAGGCGGTGGAGCTGCGCTGCGATCATCTGGAGGACAAGCTGCGGCACATGGCAGAGGTCAAGGCCTACGCCGTGGAAAAGCTGACGGCCATTCCGGACCTCCAGATCATCGGTAGCGGCAAGGCCCCCCATGTCCTGTCCGTTTCCATGGCGGGCTGGCCCAGCCAGAATGTGGTAAACGATCTTGGCAGTCAGGGGATCTGCGTCTCCGCAGGCTCCGCCTGTCATCACGGAAAGTCCAGTCAGGTCGTGTCGGCTCTGGGCCTGCCTAAGCGGGTGGCTGCCGGTGTCATCCGGCTGAGCTTCGGCCCCGAGACCACCTTCGCCGAGATCGACGCCTGTGCGGAAGCCCTCCGGAATCATCACGATCACCGGATGCCCATGCTATAAAGCTATAAAATATCAAGGGGGAGCAGACTCCCCCTTGAGAATTCCCCACACGGTTCACTGCTATGCAGAAGGTGAATTGCCGCAAAGCTGCAAGAGACGCCCCTCTGGAGAGCTCGCTACGCTCGCACACTTGTGAACCGCAAAGTATGTTTTGTCAGGTACACGCCCTGACAAAACATGGATTCCATTTATTATTCTGAATAAGGAATTTCATTTTATGAATTTCAGCTATCTTCGCCGGGAGCCCGGCTTCTACCGCCGGGTCTTTACACTGGCTCTGCCAGTGGTCCTTCAGAACCTCATCACCACCTCTCTTGGCTTCATGGATACCTTCATGGTGGGTCTGGTCGGTCAGGAGCAGATGTCCGCCGTCACCGTGGCCAATGTACCCATCTACATCATCCAGCTCATCGTTTTCGGTCTGCAAAGCGGCTCCCGCGTGCTCATCAGCCAGTTCTGGGGTCGGGGGGATCGGGAATCCATCAACCGGGTCATGGGTATCGGCTTCTTTGTGGCAGGAGGCATTTCCACCCTCTGCGCTCTGACCATGGGTCTGTTCCCCCGACAGGTGCTGATGCTCATTACCGACAATGCCCGTCTGGTGGAGTTGGGCACCTCCTACATCCGCATCGTGGGCTTCTCCTATATTCTCAACTCCCTCTCCTCCATCTACATCGGTATGCAGCAGAGCATTGAGAATCCCCGCTTCGGCATGACGGTATTCGCCATTTCCACCGTCTGCAACACCGCAGGCAACTACATTCTGATTTTTGGCAAGCTGGGTCTGCCCGCCTTGGGCATCACCGGCGCCGCCATCGCCACCTTCTCCTCCCGTGTGGTGGAATTTGTCATTTCCCTTGTCTACGCCCTGCGCTGCAAGCAGATGCCCCTGATGCCCGCCTGTATTCTCCGGCCCGGCAAGGCCACCTTCCGCAGCTTTGTGAAATTCTCCACGCCGGTGCTGCTGAACGAGACCCTCTGGGGTACCGGCACCTCACTCTACACCGTCATCATGGGCCACATGGCGGGCAGCACAGACCTGATCTCCGCCTACACCGTGGCGGGCAACATCGACAAGATGGTGACGGTAGCCATCTTCGGCGTGGCAGCGGCGGCCGCCGTGATCGTCGGCAAGGAGGTGGGCATGGGCGGCAAAAACGCCTATCCCATTGGTCAGGCCCTGACCTTTGTGGCCTTTTGCACCGGCTTTGGTGTCGCAATAGCGGAGCAGCTGCTGTTCTGGCTCGTGCTGAAGCCCCACGTGCTGCCTCTGTTCTCCATGACCGCCGCCTCAGCGTCTCTCTGCGTGACCATGATGATCTGCTACTCCATCTCTGCCCCGCTCCACGCCTTTGCCACCACCGGCATTGTGGGCGTTCTCCGGGGAGGCGGCGATGTGCGGATCGCCATGCTGATCGACGTTCTCCCCCTGTGGTGCTTCACCCTGCCGCTGCTGGTGCTGCTGGGGCTGGTACTCCACGCTCCCATCGCCATCTTCTGCTTCATCATGGCCACGGAATCCGCTTTGAAGGTTCCCTTCGGCCTGCACCGGATCCGCAGCGGCAAGTGGATCCATGACGTGACCCAAGATCTGAACGCATAGGAGGGATCGTATGAAATCTCTGTTCCGCTGTCCTGTCTGCGGCGGTCCGCTGGACCGGGAGGAACGGGTCTACCGCTGCGCTGACCGACACAGCTATGACATCGCCAAGGAGGGCTACACCTATCTGCTGCCCCCCAATCAGAAGCACTCCGCCGATCCCGGCGATGACAAGGCTATGTCGGCAGCCCGCCGGGATTTCCTATCCAAAGAGTATTATATGCCGCTCTTAAATACGCTTTGTAGCCGGATTTTGCCGCTTGTGGGCGAGCATCCGGTGATTTTGGATGCCGGCTGCGTGCGGGGAAAAGCCGCTGAAGGTCTAGCTGGCTTCCAGCATACCGGGATCACCCCCGCGTATGCGGGGAAAAGCCGGTCAGCTCGGCGTAGTGCTCATCGGTCAGGGATCACCCCCGCGTATGCGGGGAAAAGCCTGATCGCTCCCGGTTCATAATGTGCAGGATGGGATCACCCCCCGCACATGCGGGGAAAAGTTCTGGGCACTGGTAAGGGCTGTGATGGCGTTGGGATCACCCCCGCGTATGCGGGGAAAAGTCTGCGCCCGGGTGCGCCTCCGCTCAAGTCGATGCGCCCGCTGCTCCGCAGGGCGGCGGACTGCTGCTCCGCCAGCGCGGCGGTCTCGGCAGGGGAGAGCGCCATGCCGAATTTTTCCAAAATGGGCGCACAGGCTGCCAGCTCTCGGTAAATGACCGAGGGAGAGGAAATAGGGAAAAGAGAATTCATGAAATCACCTCAGAGATTCTATACACCCGGAGCCGAGAGCGGAACAAGACTTGAATTTTTTCGGTTTTTGTGGTAATATAAGAGTTGAAAATTCTTGAAAGATTTGCGGAATGCAAATCTTTTTCCTTGTAAGGAGCTTGTATGGAGAACCATTTTGAAATTCAGATGACGGAGGACCAGCTGCGGGGCATCAGCTCCATCGGCCTGGCCCACATGGGGGATGCGGTGTTTGAACTGCTGGTGCGGGGATGGCTGTGTCAGCACGGCAAAGCCACCGGCAAAGGACTCCATCAGGCCACCATCCAGCTGGTACGGGCGGAGCATCAGGCGGCCTGCGCGGAAAAGATCCTCCCCATGCTGACGGAGGAGGAACTGGCTGTGTTCCGCCGGGGCCGCAACGCCCAGGTCCATTCGATACCCAGCCACGCCAGCCGTGCCCAGTACAGCACCGCCACGGCGCTGGAGGCCCTGTTCGGCTGGCTGTATCTGGGCGGACAGCGTCAGCGGGCCAGCGATCTCTTTGACGTGATGATGGAGGAATAAGAAATGCCTTTGGACGCAATTTCCCTCCGGGCCGTGGTGGAGGAGCTGCGGCCCCAGCTTTTGAATCTGCGCATTGATAAGGTGCAGCAGCCCGCCCGGGATCAGGTGATCCTGTTGCTGCGGGGCAACAAGCGGCTTTTGCTGAACGCCGGGGCTAATGCCCCCCGTCTCCAGCTGACGGAGCTGCTGCGGGACAATCCGGCAGAGCCGCCCATGTTCTGTATGCTGCTGCGCAAGCATCTGGTGGGGGCGCGGGTGGCAGAGATCACCCAGCCGGGTTTGGAACGGCTGGTGCGAATTGAACTGGACGTGACCGATGATTTCGGTCAGCCGGGCCACCGGACGCTGGTGCTGGAGGCCATGGGCCGCCGCTCCAACCTGATCCTGCTGGACGGCGAGAACCGGGTCATCGACTGTATGCGCCGGGTGGACGCAGAGATGTCCGCAGCCCGGCAGGTACTGCCGGGGCTTTTTTACGAGCCTCCCGCCTCCACAGGACGGCTGCCCTTTTTAGAGGAAACAGAGGAGGGCCTTGCCGAAAAGCTGGCCCAAGTCAATCCGGAGATCCAGCTGGATCGCTTCCTGCTGGACGCCTATTTCGGAATTTCGCCCCTGATGGCCCGGGAACTCAGCTTCCGGGCCTGCGGGGAAACGGACGGGCGGCTCTGCAATCTGGACGAGGCCGGAAGAAGCCCTTTTCAGGACGCTTTCTTTGCGTTTGCAAATTGTGTAAAGGAAAACCGCTTTACGCCGATCGTTCTGAAACGGGAGGGTGTTCCCTTTGAATTTTCCGCCCTGCCGGTGCACCAATACGGCCTTGCGGCGGAAACGGAGACCTTTGAGAGCTTTTCCGCTCTGCTGGACAGCTTTTATGAAGCCAAGGAGCGGCAGGAGCGGGTGCGGCAGCGGGGAGCGGACCTGATCCGCACCGCTACCACCGCCCGGGACCGGGTGCGGCGCAAACTGGCCTTGCAGGAGAAAGACTACGCTGCCACCCAGGAGCGGGACGCTCTGCGGCTGTCCGGGGACCTCATCACCGCCAACCTCTACCGCATGGAGCGGGGGCAGAGCAAGCTGGTCTGCCAGAATTACTACGATGAAGATCTGGCGGAGGTCACCATTCCGCTGGACCCGCTGCTGACGCCCCAGCAGAACGCCGCCAAGTATTATAAGCGCTACACCAAGGCTAAGACAGCGGAGAAGTACCTCCGGGAGCAGATGGACTTGGCCCGCCGTGACCTTGCTTATTTGGAGAGCGTTTTGCAGGAGATCCAGCAGGCGGAAACGGAGCAGGATTTTCTGGACATCCGGGGGGAAATGAGCGATGCCGGCTTCATCCGCAAGCAGGGGAAGAAGGTGCTCCAGCGGCCCTCCAAGCCACGGGAATTCAAAACCTCCGGCGGCTTCCGGGTGCTGGTGGGGCGGAACAACCGCCAGAACGACAAGCTGACCCTGAAGGACGCCGACTATCGGGATCTGTGGTTCCATGTGCAAAAGCTCCACGGCTCCCATGTGATCCTCTGTACCAACGGCGGGGAGCCGGGGGATCAGGATATTACAGAGGCCGCAGGTCTGGCAGCCTACTACTCCCAGGCCAAGGACAGCGCTAACGTGCCGGTGGACTGCACACAGGTGAAGTATGTCAAAAAACCGGCGGGCGCCCGCCCCGGCATGGTGATCTAAACCACCTACCGCACCGTCAACGTCACCCCGGAGGAGGACTTGGTGAGGCGTCTGCAAAACGGAAAATAACAGGAAAAAAGAGCACCGTAAGGTGCTCTTTTTTGTTGAATGGCTCAGGCTGTGTGAGGCGCGTGGCCGGTGTTGTCCTCCGTGTCGCGGAACAGCAGCGTGACGCACCAGAGACCTGCCAGCCCGACCAGCGCGTAGACGATCCGGGAGAGGACGGCGGCCTGCCCGCCGAACAGGAATGCGACGGTGTCAAAGCCGAACAGCCCCACGCCGCCCCAGTTCAGCGCGCCGACGATCACAAGGATCAGCGCAATTTTGTCAACGATCATATTGTACCTCCTGTGTGACAAGTGAACTGTCCGTAGTGTTTTCGTAAAAGACGGATTTTATTCATACCTTGCAAGGCAGATGCGTCTGCATTATAATAAAAAACGAAATTCAAAACAGCGAGGGATACCTATGGATCAACGATTTGAACAGACCGCCTTTTACCCGGCGGATATCTTACTGCCGCAGACGGCTGAAATGAAAAAATGGCCGGTGGTCGCCTGTGACCAGTTCACCTCCCAGCCAGACTACTGGCAGGCGGCGGAAGCAGCCGTAGGGGAGGCTCCGTCAGCCCTGCGGCTGGTGCTGCCGGAGGTCTATCTGAACGGCC
>ERZ772886.2571-NODE-2571-length-14301-cov-36.701741_pt1 | contig 14301 bp, 7 predicted proteins | sample MGYA00512128_ERZ772886 | MGnify/ENA primary metagenome ERZ772886 (study PRJEB29015, sample SAMEA2737698) | human gut metagenome | biome: human gut; feature: human-associated habitat; material: faeces | place: China | collected 2012 ... | reverse complement strand
TGGCTTAGCAGCTGCCGCACCTCGCTCGCCGTATCGGCACTTAGAATTATGCGGTTTTGCCCATAACTTACAGTTGAAATCTTCCCCGAAATCGGTTATACTGTTTTGTAATAAAGTTGAAATATGGGGCATTGTCCCCTTTTTAAAAAGGAGCAAGCAATGGCACACACCGTTATGGTCACCGGCGCAGACGGCTTTATTGGCAGCCACCTGACCGAAGAACTCGTCAAGCGCGGCGAAAAGGTCCGCGCGTTCTGTCTGTACAATTCCTTTGGCTCGCTGGGCTGGATCGACACCCTGCCGCCGGAGATCCGCAGCGAAATCGACATCTTCATGGGCGACGTGCGCGACCCCAACGGCGTGCGCACCGCCATGCGCGGGCAGGAGCGCGTGTTCCATCTGGCCGCGCTCATCGCGATCCCCTTCTCCTACCACAGCCCGGACAGCTACGTGGACACCAACATCAAGGGCACGCTGAATGTGCTGAACGCCGCGCGTGAGCTGGACACCCAGCGCGTGCTCGTCACCTCCACCAGCGAGGTCTACGGCACGGCGCAGTACGTGCCCATCGACGAGAAGCACCCGTTCCAGGGCCAAAGCCCCTACTCCGCCACCAAAATCGGCGCGGACCGCCTGGCCGAGAGCTTCTACCGCAGCTTTGACCTGCCCGTCACCATCGTGCGCCCGTTCAACACCTACGGCCCGCGCCAGAGCGGACGCGCCATTATCCCGACCATCATCACCCAGCTGCTGGCCGGTCAGACCGAGATCAAGCTCGGCAGCCTGACCCCGACCCGCGACTTCAACTACGTCAAGGACACGGCCAACGGCTTTATGACGATTGCCGACTGCGACGCCGCGATTGGCCAGGAGCTGAACATTGCGACGGGCATTGAGCATTCCATCGGTGATCTGGCCAACGAGCTGATCGCCCAGATCAACCCGAACGCCAAGATCGTCTGCGAGGCCGAGCGTCTGCGCCCCGAAAAGAGCGAGGTCAACCGCCTGCTGGGCGATTCCACCAAGCTGCGTGAGCTGACCGGCTGGGCGCCCCAGTACACCTTTGAGCAGGGCCTGGCTGCGACCATCGAGTTCCTGCGCGGCAACCTGGATCAGTACAAGGTCGGGCAGTATATTCTGTAACATCGCAGATTTTTCATGCACTGTAGGGGCCGGGTACGCCCGGCCCCCGACCTTGCCAAGCCGGACGCCTTGCGGCGCGGCGAACAGCCGGGCGAGGCATGCCTCGCCCCTACAGGAATCTGATTTTATGTCAAACGTTTCCAAAAAGAAGTTGTCCCTACCCACCGTGCAGCAGCCCGCCGCCCGGTGGGCTTTCGTGTTGGCGGTTTGCGCCTCGCTGGGCGTCGTCGTCAGCTACTACTGGCGCGTGTTCTACGGGCTGGACGCCCGCGGCGTATCTGCGGCGGGCGTGACCGGCCTTTGCGTGGGGCTGGCTGTGCTGGCCGGTGCGGCGGCGCTGGCGCTGCGGCGGGTCAGGGACTTTGCCAAAAAGGGCGCGGCGTGCATTCTGCTGTGCGGCGTGCTGTTTGCCTTTGCCAACCCGCCGATGCAGACCCCCGACGAGACCGACCATTATCTTCGCACCTACGCCATATCCATGGGCCGGTTCGATTTTGATGCCCAGCGCGGCTACCCCGAGGACGTGGACGAGCTTGTTGCGGCGTTCCCCGGCGCGTGGGTCAACGCGCACACCTCGGCAGGGCTGGGCACCGACCCAGACACCCACGCCGAACAGCCGTTCAACTCCGCCGGGTACGCGCTGAAGCAGTACGGCAAGGATGGCCGGGTGGAGAGCATCCGGGACAGTTTTGAACAATATCTTACCTGGTTGTATAGGGACTCTGTGCCGCAGCGCGTGACCGAGCCGGTCAGCTTTTTGATTTTGCCGTTTTTGCCCGGTGCGCTGGGCATGGCACTGGCGCGGCTGTTTGGGCTTGGCGCACTGGGCTGCCTGTACGGCGGGCGGCTCGTGAACCTGCTGGCCTACACGGCGCTGTGCTATGCAGCGCTGCGCAGTGCGCACAAATGCAGACCTGCGTTTTTGTGCATTATGCTTATGCCGATGTCGCTCTACATGGGTGCGTCGCTGAGCTACGACGCGACGCTTTTGGGCTGCTATTACCTCATGCTGGCCCTGTTGACGCGGGACCAATGGAACGATAAGACAGCGCTTTTTTATGCGCTGGCCTGCGTGTTCGCCAACGGCACCAAGCCGTATATCAATCTGCTGTGGGTCGTGCTGCCGCTGATTTTACGGAAATCCGAGTGGAAGGTGCGTTTCAGCCGCACCGTGTACGCCGTACTGACCGCTGCGGGCGCACTGGCGCTGACCCTCGGTGTGGAGCAGTACGGCACGCTTTTGCGCCACAACTACGGCGCGATTGCCCGCCAGGGCGGCACCACCGTGAACGGCGGTGCGCAGCTGCTGTTTGTTTTGAAAAATCCGCTGCGTTACATCGCGGTTTTGCTGGGCACACTGTATGAGAACGACGGGTTCCTCGGCCAGCTGGGGCTGTTCGGCTGGAAGGATATGCCGATTGCGTTTATCAGCATCACCGCACCGCCGGTGCTGCTGGCGGCGGCGATGCTCTGCACCGCGCAGACCGACACGCTGGGCCGACGCCGCATGGGCTGGCTGGGCGCGTTCGGCCTGGTCTACGCCGTGGGTGCGATGACCGCCATGTACATCACCTACACACCGGTGGGCATGGTGCGCATCGTCGGCTTGCAGACGCGGTATTTCCTGCCGGTCTGGCTGCTGCTGGTGCTGGCCGCGGCGGCTGTGCTGCGGCGGGTGCTGGCCCCGCGGCTGACCGCGGCCAAGGGCGAGGCGCTGGCGGTAACGCTGTGCGGCTGGTATGCGTTAGCCGGGGCCGTGCTTTTGTTCCAGCATTACTTTGTGGGACCGGTGTATACGATTTATAAGTAAAGAAAAGGCTTCTCCCCTCGGGGGAGAAGCTGTCACCGAAGGGGACTGATGAGGGGCGGGTGTGCTCCGGCACGCCGTTCACGGGCAATTATGGCAAGGCCGCCCCTCATCCGGCCCTACGGGCCACCTTCCCCCACGGGGGAAGGCTTACCACAACACGAAAGGAGGCTCACGCCCATGCTGCATCTACTCTACGCCCTTGCGCTGCTGCTTCTGCTCTGCGGGGCCTGTGCGATTCTGGCGGAGCGGTTTTCCCTCTCCCCCGCCTTGCTGCCGCTGCCGGTATTGAGCGGCGCGGTGGTCGTGCTGTATCTCTGCGGGGTCGCGGGTTTCCTGCGCGTTGGCGCTGTGGCTGTACTGCTGGCGCTGGCCGCCGTGTGGGTCGTCGGGCTTGTGCAATACCGCCCCGCCGGGGTGGCCGCTGCCTGGAAAAGAGCGGTCTCCGCCCCCGGTTTCACGCTGTTTTTAGGCGGTGCTGTGTTTATCTGGCTGCTGTTCTGTGTACAGCAGCCGATGTTTACCCAGTGGGATGAGTTCACGGCGTGGGGCCTGGCCCCCAAGATGGTCGTGGAGCGCGGCGCATTCTATGTGGCCGACCCGGTCAACCTGAAGGCGTCCTTCACCTACCCGGCAACGAGTCTGATCACATTTTTGTTCCAGCCCTTCGGCCCTTGGGCCGAGTGGGCCTGTCTGGCCGCCATTGACACGCTGGCGCTGGCCTGTCTGGCCGCTGCGTCCGCCCTGCCGCGGGAGCGCTGGGCGGGCGGCGTGCTCGTGTTTGCGGCGGGGTTCCTGCTGCCGTTTTTCTTCTCGGCCACGCCTACGGGCAGCTACGCAGCGCAGTACGTCAACGCCATGGCCGACCTGCCGCTGGCGATGCTGTTCGGCGGCACGCTCTGCCTGTATTTCGCGGTGGGACGCCGCAAAATTGCCTACTGGCTTGTTGCGCTGCCGCTGGCCGTGCTGACGCTGACCAAGGACATCTGCTTTGCCTACGGGCTGATCACGGCATTCCTGATCGGGCTGGATCTGTGGCTGGCCGCAGACGAGCCCTGCAGAAAGGCGTTCCCCAAGGCTCTGCTCCGGGCGGGCGCACTGGCTGTTATCGTGCTGGCGGCGTTTTCAAGCTGGGGCCGCTACACGGCAGCTGTCACCCCCACGGCGGACACCGCCGCGAGCGTCGGCAGTGAGGGCCTGAGCTACGGCGCGGTATTGGTCGGCGGCGTAAAGCAGCTGCTGGGCATGGGCCGCACCGAAAAGTTCGCGCAGATCATGGCCGCCATGGGCAGCGCGTTCTTTACGCGGCGCATCTGCCTTTTGGGCGGCGGCATCATGGTTGTGGCTGCCATTACGATGGTCGCCGCCGCGGCATGGCTGGCCGCCGACAGGGGCGCACCGCGCCGCCGCGTGCTGGCCGCGCATCTGGGGTTTGCGTTCTGCTTTGCGGCGCTGTATCTGTTCCATCTGATTCTGTACAACTACAACTTCTCCGACCTGGAGGGACTGGCGCTCAAGGACTATGACCGCTATCTGGCCCCCTACTATCAGGCGTGGATGCTGGCGATGCTCTGCCTGCTGGCGCGCGGCGCGCGGGAGCGGCTGGCGCAGCTGGCGACGGGCGGCGCGGCGGCGGTGATTTTTGCCGTATTCTGCTGGCGCGGTGTGCCCGCGGCGGGCTTCTGGTCCGGTGCCGACAGCCTGTACACGCTGCGCGCCGACGTGCAGAACCGCGCCGACACGATGAACACCGTGCTGGGCTGGCCGGACCGCGTGCTGGTCATCAGCCAGGGCGACGACGCCACGCGATGGTATTATTATCGGTACGAGCTGACCGCGCAGGTCGTGAACGGCTTTGGCGGCTTCTATGGCCGCCTGGGCGAGACGCAGGACCGCTGGGACAGCGATTTTATGAATCTGGTCGAGAGCGAAAACTGGACGCTCTACGACTACAAGGCCGTCTGCGTGCCGGACACGCTGGTCGCCTACATGGCCGAGAAGGACTGCGATTATATCCTGATCGACCGCGCGGACGACTATCTGCAGCGGGAATTCAGCCCCCTGTTTGAGGGCGGGCTGACCAACGACATGCCCGCAGCGCTCTATCATTTTGAGGGCGCGGACGCGGCAGTGCCGTTCACGCTGGCAGCTGTGGCAGAAAGCGGGGTGGAGTAAATGCGTAAACCGCTTTTGAAGGCGCGGCAGCTGCTTTTGCTGGCGTATCTGCTGGCGGCGGTGCTCTGGGTGGTGCGGTGTCTCGTCGGCTGCGGCGTCATGCTGAACTACAAGCTGCAGGGCAAAATGCCCCAGACGCACGTGGATGCCGCCGAGCTGGTGACCGAGAGCTTTGCGCCCTATTCGTCCAACGAATGGTGGACGCCGCCGGACGACGACCCGGCGTGGTATCTTTCCACCGACAGCGACCCGCATATTTACTGGCAGGGCCAGGGGTATGTCGAGACCGCCGTGCTGGACGCGGCGCACCGACTCCCCCCGGGCGGCGTGGCGCTGTACTATTTGAAGCCCGGCCAGACCGACTACAGCGAGGCACAGAAGGTCTACGCCAGGGTCACGGCCCCCGGCGTCTACACGTTTGATTTGGGCGGGCAGTGGGTCACGGGGCTGCGCATTGACCCGGACAGCGTGGGCGGCGTGCCGACGCTGTTTACCGGCATTGATCTGAACCCCCCGCGCCCATGGTACACCCGCTTTGTCCCGACGGCTGGCTGGTGGCTGGTGCTGGCGTTTGTGCCGGCAGTGGCGGCGGCGATGGCGAACGCGGTTTGTTCCTTCTTTATAAAGAAGGATTCGTAGGGGAAGGATTTATCCCTCCCGGGGTGTGTGCGCTGGCGGAGACCTCCCCGGAGGGGTCAAGACCCCTCCCTACGGACTAACGTTTACGGGTGCCCTGTAGGGAGCGGTCTTGACCGCTCCGTGCCCGTGTGCGGCAATGGAAAACTTCACGGGAGGGATGAATCCCTCCCCTACTATTTCCCCGTAAAGGAGCTGACCCTATGGAACTACTCTGCGTACTGGCGGCGGTGGCGGCGCTGTTCTGCGGCTGCGCGGTGCTGACGCTGAAATGCCGCGTCCCGGCATCCGTCGCACCACTGACGGCACTGTCCGCCATCGTCGCGGTGCTGACACTGGCCGCAATGGCGGGCGTTCTCTACCCCGCCGCGTGGCTGCTGTATCTTCTCTGTCTGGCGGGCGGCGTCTGGGTCGCGGCGTCCTGCAGGGGCAGCACCGGCGCGGCGCAGCGCCTTTTCACCCCGGGCAGCGTGCTGTTCTGGGGCATGGCGCTGGCATTCACGGTCTACTTTTTTGTGCGGCAGCCTATGGCGACGGACTTTGACGAGCTGAGCCTGTGGGCAACGGCGGTCAAGATCACGAAGGTCAACGACAGCCTGTACGCCACCGCCAAGCTGGGCACGCCCTGGGCCGCGACCCAGAACCCCGGCCTGCCGCTGCTGGCGTATTTCTTCCAGTTTTTCGGCGATTATGCAGATTGGAAAATTTACGTTGGTTATGACATTTTGTATTTTTCCGTCTTTGCCGCCGTTGTGGGAGCTGTCCCGCGGGAAAAATGGCGCGTGGCCGTGCCGATGGCCGCCGTGTTGTGGTGCGTGCCGTTCTTCTTCACGAACTACAACCACACGATCTACCTGACGACCACCTACATGACCAGCTACGGCGACGTGCCCGCGGGGCTGGTGTTCGGCGGCGCGGTGGCCGCGTGGCTGGCGCTGCGCCAAAATTCAGCCCCCAAGTGGGCCGTGCTGCCGATTCTGGCGCTGTCTGCCAACATCAAGGCCAATACGTTTGTATTGGCGCTGGTGGCGGCGGGGCTGGTGGCTGTGGACGAGTGGCTGTTTGCCGACGACGGCGATTTCAAGGCCGGTCTGCTCCCCCGCACCGGGTTCAGCGTTGCCTGCTTTGCCGCGCCGATGGCAATTTACTATCTGTGGAATGTGCGCTATGTCGGCTGGCTCGTCAGCCGCAGCGCCAGTGATTCCGGCGTCGGCGAGACGAGCGCCCCGCTGTCTGCCGTCGTGGTCAACGGCATCAAAATTCTGCTGGGGCAACCGGTGGAGGGCTTTTACGCCGAGCGTGAGGCACAGTTCCGCACTGCGATGGCCGACATGGGCCACCAGTTCTGGACGAGTGACGGCAAGCTGAGCATGATCGGGCAGGGCCGCAATGTGGTCGCACTGATTGCCATCGTGTTTGCCGTGGCGATTCTGGCTGCAGCGTCGCGGCGGCTCAAGGCACGCATCGCGGTCATCGGTGCGCTGTCCGGCGTCTGCTTTTTGGGCTACAACCTCATGCTGGCGCTGAGCTACGGCTTTATCTTTGTGCCGTTCCAAGCTGAACAGCTGGTTGACTATAACCGCTACATTTACAGCTATTACATCGGCTGGTTCATTCTGGCGCTGGGGTGTCTGTCGGTGGCGCTGCTGCCGCAGATCACAGTCAATGGCGGGGCCGATGGCCCGACAGCAGTTTTTACTGCGGTCCGCCGCCAGCCGCACGCTGTGTTTGAGTTGTTTGTGCTGGCGCTGGCCTGCGGAATGCTGTTCCGCCAGAACCAGCTGATTCTGCCGCAGCTGAGCGTGCTGGGCTTTGCGGACAGCGAGTTCACGGACCGCCGCGCCGAGCGCGCCGAGGCCGAGCTGGTGTGCAGCTACCTGGCCCCCGATGACCGCGTCTTTTATGTCGGGCAGGGCGACAACGGCGAGGGCTGGTTCAGCGCCGTGTTCGACTTCTACCCGATTCTGGTGGATTACTCCGGCACGGTCACGACCGACCCCGATACCGGCGAGACGAAGATGATCGGCGGCGGCGGCGAGCTGGGCCTGCCAGAATTGCAGCCCGCCGAGGGTGTGAAAAACACCTATTACCACGCCTTTACAGCGCAGGAGCTGTACAGCATCGTGCGCGGCAACGGCTGCACGGTGCTGTACATCCAGACGCTGGACGATATTTTTGTGCAGAGCTACGCCGATTTGTTTACCGACAAGCTGGCGGCGGCGCAGAGCGGCGAGACGCTTTTGTACCGCGTGACCGATGCGGGCTTTGCCCCGATGCCGATGGAGGTGAGCGCGCAGTGAAGGCTTTGAAAAACTGGTTCTCCCGCCGCGGCGCGCTGCCGCTGACGGCGTATCTGCTGGCGCTGGCCGTCTGGCTGGTGCTGGGCGCGGCGCACTTTGGCAGTGACGCCGCCGCCCGGGCGCAGGGCCGTCTGGCCGAGGAGACGATGGCCGTGACCGACTGGCAGCTGGTGGGCCTTGTCCAAGGCGCGGACGGCACGCTGACGACACAGGACGGCGACCCGCAGATGATTTTGGAGGACGTGGGCAGCCGCGTGGTGCGCACGATTTCTTACACCGCCGAATTTAACGGTGAGGCGCGTGAAATGTGCCTGTACTACACGACAAAGGTCGGCGAGGATTACTCCGCGGACCGCCGGGTGTTCCCGCAGAGTCTGGGAAGCGGGCAGTACGTCTACACGCTGCCGCGCACGAGTCTGGCCGCGCTGCGGCTCGACCCCTGCAGCCCCGAGGAAAACAAGGCCGTGACGCTGACAATGAGCGACATCACGCTGAACGCCGCCGACACCCTGCCCGCCGTATGGCAGTATTTTGTGCCGACGTGGTATCAGGCGTTTTGTCTGGTGCTCTACCCCGCACTGGCCGCCGCAGCGGTGAGCATGGTTGGGGCCGTGGCTGCCAAGAGAAAGAGAAAATAATTTTGGGGTCAGGCGGATGCTTCACGCAGGTGGAGCACCCGCCTTTTTATATTGCGGGGCCTTGTGTGGCTGCCCTTGAACGGCGTGCCTGCCGCAAGGCTGCGGGCCGGGCATGCCCGGCCCCTACGTTCTACGCGGGGGAGCGATTTACCCCTCCCCGGGGTGTTTTCCGGTGCCACCGGCGGGCACGGAGCGGTCAAGACCGCTCCCTACAAACCACCCGCTATCGCTGCATCGCGGGGGAGGCTTTTTCCTTTTGGCACATTTTTCCATCTTTTTTGCGCTTTTGGAACATTTTTCGATTATTTTGCACAAATCGGTTGCTTTTGCGGTTCCTATTATACTATAATGATAAAGTATAGGAGAATGTGCATTTTTACTGCGCGTTTGCTCCGCTTGTAATTATAGGTGAATTCATGAGTGATAAAGAGAAAATCCTGATTGCGGACGACTCCGCGATGAACCGCGCCATCCTGACGGAAATGCTGGGTGACGGTTATGAGATTCTGGAGGCGGAAAACGGCAGACAGGCTGTGGCCATTTTGCAGTCCGCGACGGACATCGACCTGCTTTTGCTCGATATTATGATGCCCGAGATGGACGGCTTTGAAGTGCTGGCCATGATGAACAAATACCACTGGATCGACGAGGTCCCCGTCATCATGATTTCGGCGGAGAATGCGTCCAGCTACGTCGAGCGTGCCTATGATCTGGGCGCTACCGACTATATCAGCCGCCCGTTTGACATGGCCGTCGTGCGCCGCCGCGTCATCAATACTCTGATGCTTTACGCCAAACAAAAGCGGCTGGTCCGCCTTGTGGCCGAGCAGGTCTATGAAAAAGAGAAAAGCAACTCCACGATGATCAACATACTGAGCCATATTGTGGAGTTCCGCAACGGGGAGAGCGGTATGCACGTGCTGCATATCCAGACAGCCACCGATATTCTGCTGCACACGCTTGTGCAGAAAACCGACAAATACCACCTGACCGCCGCGGATATTTCGCTCATCAGCACCGCTTCGGCGCTGCATGACATCGGCAAGATCAACATTCCCGAATCCATCCTGAACAAGCCCGGCAGGCTGACGAAGGAAGAATTCGAGGTCATGAAAACCCACACCACAATTGGTTCGGAGATTCTGGAAAAGCTGCCGTTCCAGCAGGAGTCCGACCTTGTCAAGACGGCCTACGCTATATGCCGCTGGCATCATGAGCGCTGGGACGGGCGCGGCTACCCGGACGGGCTTAAAGGTGAGCAGATCCCCATCGCCGCGCAGGTCGTGTCTATGGCCGATGTGTACGACGCCTTGACAAGCGAGCGCTGCTACAAAAAAGCGTTCGACCACGACACCGCGGTGAAGATGATCCTGAACGGGGAGTGCGGGCAGTTCAACCCGCTGCTGCTGGAATGCCTGACCGAGTGCGGCGCGCAGCTGCATGCCGAGCTGAGCATTGCTTCGGACACCGGCAGCCAGCTGCACCGTCTGGCAGACGCACAGCATATATCCGATGCCCTCCTGCGGGAGAACGCACTGCCCGGGCAGAATCATATCGTGCAGTCGCTGTCCCGCCTGCAGCAGAAGGGTCGGTTCTTTAACCAGAGCGTCCGCTGCATACAGTTTGACTATGACGTTGCCACCGGTCATCTTTCCTTCTCGGCGTGGGCGGCGGAGCACATGGGCGTGCCCAAGGATCTGCTCCTGCCCGATGCAGTCGAGGAAACCGGGTTCGCCCTTGCGGACATTGCGCGCATCCAGAAGGCGCTGCGCGCCACCAGCGCAGAGCACCCCTACACCGAGCTTTCGATGCTGCTGCCCGTTGACGGCGAGCTTCGCTGGCATCACGTGCGCCTGTGCTCCCTGTGGAGCGATGACAGCGTACCCACGTATATCGGCGCTGCCGGGCAGGCCGACCCTGTAGAGCAGTTTTTTGACTACCATCATGACCTCTACCATGATGTCCTGACCAACGCCTATAACCGCCGCTTCTTTGAGAAGCAGCTGCGGAAGCTCATGGAAGTGGATGCCATAGCCATGCTGGACCTTGACCAGTTCAAGCAGATCAACGACGTCTACGGCCATCAGGCCGGCGACGACGCGCTGCGCATTCTGGTGAGTGCGGTAACGGCCTGCGTGCGCAACCGCAACGATGCACTGGTGCGGTACGGCGGCGACGAGTTTTTGCTGATTTTCCCGCATATCCCGGAGCATGTCTTTATAAAGCGGCTTGAGCAGATCCGCGCGACGGTGCAGGCGCTGCACATGATCGAATACCCCGACCTGCATCTGACGGTCAGCATCGGCGGTGTGTACGGCGCCTGCCCCCTTGAACCCGGCATCCGTCAGGCGGACAAGCTGCTGTATCAGGCCAAGGAGTGCCGGAACAAATGTATCACCGCAGCATTTTCCGCAGAAGAAGCAGAAAAAACAAAGCCAAATCAGGAATCCGATAAATTGTAAGAAAGAAGAAGGTCCCCTATGACACTGCAGGAATTTTATGACCGCATCGGCGGCGATTACAAGGCAACCATCAGCCGACTGCCCAGCGAGGCACTCATCAAAAAGTTTGTGCTGAAATACCCCGGCGACCCCAGCTTCAACCAGCTGAAGGACGCGCTGGCCGCCCAGGACTGGGAGCTGGCCTTCCGCGCCAGCCACACGCTGAAGGGGGTGGCCCAGAACCTTGGCATGGACCGCCTGTATAAGACCGCCGCCACGCTCTGCGACGCCGTCCGCGGCCCGAAGCCGCTGGAGGATGCCAGCCTCTGGCCGCCGGTGGTGGCCGCGCATGAGGAAGTGCTGGCCGCGATCCGGGAGCTGTAAAAACATCCGAGATGATGCCCGCGGCGGACGACACCGAAGCTGCCCGGGCCATGCCTGCAAAATATACGTGCGGCGCCGCGGGCCTTGCATCCCTGCCCGGCTGCCGCGCTAAAAAGACCGGAGCTGTTTTCGATGAATAAGAAGGAGAATCCCGGCGTAAGCAGACGCGGGGCAGCCATGCTGCTGTTGTTCAGCCTGGTTGTCAGCGTTCTGCTTGGCTTTGCCATGCCCGTGCACGCCGCGGACGATGGCCGGACCACCCTGCGCACCCTGCGCGTCGGCTTTTATGCGTACACCGGCTACCACATCATGGACGCAGACGGCAGCCGCAGCGGCTATGCCTATGAGACGCTGCAGGACATGGCCAAGTATGAAAACCTCAACTACGAGTATCTGGGCTATGACTGCGACGTCAATGAGATCATGGATATGCTGGAGAACGGCGAAGTCGATATTGTGCCGATGCTGCGCAAAACGCCGGAGCGTGAGGAACGGTTCGACTTTTCTGCCGAGCCGATCAGCAACATTGCCACGATGCTGACCGTCAAGGCCGGCAACCGCAGCATTGTGGCCGGTGACTACAGCACCTACGACGGGATGATCGTCGGCGTGAGCCGCACAGGCAATAGCCGCAATGACAGCTTTAAAGCCTACGCCGAGGAGCACGGCTTCCGCTACACCCTGGTGTCCTATGATACCGATGAGGAGCTGTCCAGCGCCCTGCGCACCGGGGAGATCACCGCCGCCGTCTCCAACCGGATGCGCCAGACGAAGAACGAATGGATCATTGACACCTTTGACGTGCAGGACAGCTATATTGCCGTGCGCAAGGGTGATGCCCCGACGCTGCGGCTCGTCAACAACGCTATTGCGGCGATGAACCGCGACAACCCCAGCTGGCGCACGACCCTGTTCAACAAATACTACACCGGCAGCCATACCAGCAGCAAAATTAATCTGACCGACGCCGAGGAAAACTATGTCACCGCCTGCAACGACGCAGACACGGCGTTCACGGTGCTTGTCAACCCGGACCGCTACCCTTACTCCTACATGACGCCGGACGGCATGCCCACCGGCATCATGGTGGATATTTTCCAAAAGGCAGCAGGCCGGGCGCGGCTGCGCTACAAATTCCTGAAGCCCGCGGATCGCAGCGAGTACAAGGCCATGCTGGCGGACGGGCAGGCGGATTTTGTCATTGACCTGACCGACGACATGTCCCAGGCGGAGGACTACGGCTACAAGCTGACCGACAGCTATCTGTCGGCGGAGTTTTCCTGGGTGCTGCTGCGCCGCCACAACGGCGCGCTGAACAATGTTGCTGTCGCATACGATTTTTCCCCCTCCTCGCTGGAAATGCCCGGCCTGAGCGACACGGCCCATATAGAGTACCTGAATTCCTTTGATGACTGTCTGGCCGCCGTGCGCGACGGGACCGTCGATGCTTACTATACCTACACCTACCAGGCCGAGCGCACGGTCTTTGACGACACGCACAACGAGCTGCGCTCGATGCTGAGCGACGAGCAGCGCAATTTCTGCATCGGCGTCCGGCAGGACTACGATGTGCTGCTGCGCACTGTGCTGAACAAGAGCATCGACAGCCTGACCCGCGCCGAGATCAGCACCATCACCAACGCCTACATCAACCTGGGGCAGCAGCCGTTCTCCCTGACGCGGCTGGCCTATCAGTACCCGGCCATTATCGTGCTGACCGGCCTGTGCGTTCTGGTTACCTCGGTCTGCATCGCACTGGCCATCCGCTCCCAACGGTTCCGCGCCGAGACCGAAAAAGCCCTGCGCAAGGCCGAGGAGGCCAGCGTTGCCAAGACGGAGTTCCTGTCCAACATGTCCCACGACATCCGCACGCCCATCAACGGCATTATGGGTATGCTGGACATTGCCGAGGACAACTTTGACAACAAGGCCCGCGTGCGGGACTGCATGACCAAGATGCGCGGTGCGGCGTCCCACCTGCTCTCCCTCATCAACGACGTGCTGGACATGACCAAAATCGAATCCGGCAATATGCAGATGCTGGACACATCGTTTGATCTGCGGGCGCTGCTGGATTCCTGCTGCTCCATCGTGGAGGGCCAGATCGTGGACCGGCACATGACCTTCACAAAGCAGATCGGCCCGTTCTGGCACCCGTACCTGATCGGCAGTGAGCTGCATATCCGGCAGGTGCTTATCAACATTCTTTCCAACGCCGTGAAGTACACGCCGGAGGGCGGCGTCGTCACGCTGAGCGCCTGCGCGGAGGGCGACGTTGTCCGCGTCCGCGTCCGCGACACCGGCGTGGGCATCCCCGCGGCGGATCTGCCCCATGTGTTCGACCGCTTCTATAAGGTCGATAAATCCCACCACAGCAAGGGCACCGGCCTCGGCCTCGCCATCGCTTACGAAATTATGAAGCACCTCGGCGAGGAGATGAGCGTCACCAGCGAGCCGGGGCAGGGAAGCTGCTTCACCTTCACGCTGCACATCGCGCAAGGCGCGGCCGAGCTGCCGAAAGCCCCGGCGTAAGCCGACGCATTTTTCCTGTTCTCATATGCGTTTTTTGAAAGGTCGGCTTCGCGTGGAGCCGGCCTGTTCATTTTTTTGCATAAATTGATTTTCCCCATTGACATCGGGAAGTCTCTGTGTATAATGATAGTGAACATTGTTCATATTGAGGTGCCCCCATGAATACAATCGTGACCTCTAAAGAGGAGATTCTGAAAACCAGCCGCGAGATGATCCGGCAGCAGGGGTGGTCGGCGATCAGCATC
>ERZ772886.2551-NODE-2551-length-14372-cov-4.141021_pt1 | contig 14372 bp, 8 predicted proteins | sample MGYA00512128_ERZ772886 | MGnify/ENA primary metagenome ERZ772886 (study PRJEB29015, sample SAMEA2737698) | human gut metagenome | biome: human gut; feature: human-associated habitat; material: faeces | place: China | collected 2012 ... | reverse complement strand
GGAATACATGGAAATGGACACGACCATCTCCTCTTCTATGTCAAACAGTGCGATTGGTACACAAAATGAGCAGATCATGGCAGAATACCACAGCAGAACCGGGCAGATCCATGTCGTTGTATTTAATAAAAAGAGCGGATCCTTTCGGGCAGGCTGCTTTGCGGATGCAAACAGCAACGCAACGGTATATATGTTATCGGAAAAAGGCTGTACCGGCAGTGCCCTCTTTTTTACCCTGATTCCGGAAGCTATGAAGGACGAAGAATTTAAGGAAAATTATGATACTCTTCTAAAATGTAAGGAAGCCGGATTTTCCGCTTACTTTGACTACAGCTGGCAGTGGGCTTACCGCGAAAAATTTGAAAAAGCGGGACTGACGGCACTCCTTGGCTGCGGCTTTGACCCGGGTGTGACACAGGCTTACTGCGCCTATGCCAAAAAGCATGAATTTGACACAATTGATACCATTGATATTCTGGACTGCAACGGCGGCGACCACGGCTATGCCTTTGCCACGAACTTCAACCCGGAAGTCAACCTGCGTGAGGTTTCCGCTCCGGGCAGCTATATTGAAAACGGCAAATGGGTTGAAATTCCTGCGATGAGCATTAAGCGTGAATATAACTTTGACAGTGTCGGTGAAAAGGATATGTATCTGTTACACCACGAGGAACTGGAATCTCTCGCCGTCAATATTCCGGAAGTCAAAAGAATCCGCTTCTTTATGACATTTGGACAAAGCTACCTGACCCATATGAAATGCCTTGAAAATGTGGGTATGCTTTCAACCACTCCGGTCAATTTTGAAGGGCATGAAATTGTGCCGATTAAATTTTTAAAGGAACTGCTGCCGGACCCTGCAAGCCTTGGCCCACGTACACACGGAAAAACCAATATCGGCTGCATTTTCACCGGAAAGAAAGACGGCAAAGACAAAACCTACTATATTTATAATGTGTGCGACCATCAGGAATGTTACAAAGAAGTGGAAAGTCAGGCAATCAGCTTTACGACCGGCGTACCAGCCATGTGCGGCGCGTTAATGCTTCTGACAAAGAAATGGGATAAGCCGGGTGTCTACACCGTGGAAGAATTTGACCCGGACCCGTTCCTTGATGCACTCGACAAATACGGTCTGCCTCGCCGTGAAAACCACAACCCGGTACTGGTGGACTAATGAGCCAAAAATCAACGCATATAACAGACCTTTTCGGCACATTACCGACACCGTCCTATATCATTGATGAGAATGTCCTGCGGCGTAACGGAGAAATTCTTGCCTCCGTTGCCGCACACACAGGCTGTAAAATTCTGCTTGCACAAAAAGCATTCTCCAATTATGATTTTTACCCGCTGCTTTCCGGATACCTGTCGGGTACGGAAGCCAGCGGACTTTACGAGGCAAGGCTCGGTGCGGAAGAAATGCCGGATAAAGAAGTTCACGTATTCTGCGGAGCTTACCGCGATGATGAATTTGAGGAGCTTTTAACTTACGCGGACCATATTGTCTTTAACTCGCCGCATCAGTTTAAAAAATTTGCACAAAAAGCAAAAGCGGCAGGCAAAAGCATCGGCCTGCGCATTAATCCCGAATGTTCCACACAGGACGGACATGCGATCTATGACCCGTGTGCGCCCGGCAGCCGCCTTGGTACAACGCGCGCCGTATGGAACCGTGAAATGACAGGTGAATGGATTTCCCTGCTTGACGGTCTGCATTTTCATACGCTGTGTGAGCAGGATTCCGATGATTTGGAAACAACACTCGCCGCCGTGGAACGCAGCTTCGGTGATATTCTGCCGCAGATGAAATGGCTGAATATGGGTGGCGGACACCACATCACCCGCAACGATTATGACATTGCACGGCTTGAAAAATGTATCACCTATGCACAGGATCAATGGAATCTGTGTGTGTACCTTGAGCCGGGTGAAGCCGTTGCCTTAAATGCCGGGTATCTCATTACCCGCGTTTTAGACATTGTTGAAAACAATGGGACACACATTGCCATTCTGGATACCAGTGCCGCCTGCCATATGCCGGATGTGATTGAAATGCCGTATATGCCGCCACTTTATGGTGCCAAAGCGGTGACAGATAAACCTGCCACAAACGCAGATTCAACGCATCCTGATTTTGTATACCGGTTAGCCGGGCCTACCTGTCTTGCCGGAGATGTGATTGGCGATTATACGTTTGCCGCGCCTTTACATGAGGGCAGTCTGCTGGTGTTTCAGGATATGGCAATTTATTCTACCTGTAAAAATAATACATTTAACGGTATGCCGCTCCCGGATATTTACAAAATGCAGACAGACGGCGCTTTTGTAAAACTCACCGATTTTGGCTATTCGGATTTTAAAATGCGCCTTGGAAAATACCGGTAATATGCTTCCGGCATTGTTCCGTAAAAGGCGGTACCGCAAGGATATTTTTATCCTTACGGTACCGCCTTTTTTACGCAAGTCTTTTTTATGGCTTTTACCGGCTGTCTAAAAAGAACGCTTCATTTATTTTTTGTAACCAAATTCAGGAATGTTATTCCATCTGTTACGGAAATAATGTGCTACCATCTTAGGTTTTCTGTCTCTTGTGAATAAGCCCTTCTTATTCCCCTGGACTCTTAATAAACTCTGGCTTGTAGCAAAGTCTGCAAAGTTCCATGCCTGCTCACCTACTACATAATCAAATTCATCAAATACCCTGTTATTCATCTCGTAATACTCAACCTGATATTCCTCTGTATACATAACAGATGTCGTATCATGAAGTCCGCTGACTGTATCTGCACCATATTCCGTAAACATAACCGGCTTACCAAGCTTACCCCAGTCTGTAAGTTCCTTACGAAGTCCTTCTTCAGATACTTCAAGGTCAGGACCGCCAAAATACCAGCCATAATAACGGTTAAGACAGATCACATCACTTAACTTAGCGGAACAGTCATTATCAGCCGTCGTTCCCTGAACACTTACCAGTGTACAAGGACGCTTCTGTGGATCCAGTTCCCTTGCAAGGTCATATAATGGCTTAAAGTAATCATATGCTCCCTCATCCGATGAATCCGGTTCATTGGCAATACTCCACATTACAACACAAGCATGATTCTTATCTCTGGATATGAGGTCACGGATAACATCCTTATGATGTTCCTGTGTCTGCACCCCGTGTTCCTTATCAAATGTGCTGATTCTTTCACCGCCGAAGTTTGCACCGCCGCCAAACTTAAGATTAACACCTACTGCCGTTGTTTCATCAATCACTACAATGCCTTCTTCATCGCACTGTCTCATCATTTCTTCACTATATGGATAATGGCTCGTTCTGAAACTGTTCGCATGCTGCCACTTCATAATCGCTATATCCTTGGTATTCATAGGAAGATTTATTCCGCGTCCATTTGGGAATGTGTCCTCATGCTTTCCATATCCCTTGAAATAAAATGGCTTTTCATTAATAAGGAATCTGATTCCATCTACTCTTACGCTTCTTACCCCATAAGGAAGTGTATATACATCTTCCCCTGCCGTTACCTTAATCCGGTAAAGATACGCATTTAACGGCTGCCATAATCTTACCGTATCAAGTTTTATTTCCCCTGAAATGCCATCTGCTTCGGCAACCTTTTTGCCTTCTGCATCAAATACTTCTACTTTACATGCTGTATTATCTTTATCCGCCCCTTCAATATCTACCTCATAATGAAGTGTTGCTGATGGTACAGCTTTTCCAAAGTCAATATCTGATGTCACCGTAATATCGTGAATATATGTCTTCGGTGTTGTATAGATTTTAACCGGTCTTGTAATACCACAATAGTTAAAGAAGTCAAAATTAGGATTATTCTGAGGCTTTCCGGAATCACTCTGACCTACGCCTCCCATCAATCCACTCATCATATTTGCCTTGCCGCCTACAGGAAGTGTAGAATAATCAATAACATTATTTACGGCAATTGTAAGAAGATTATCTCCATCTTCTAATACATCATTTAATTCAACTTCAAATGGAAGAAATCCACCCTTATGCTCACAGATTAACTTGCCATTCAGATAAATCTTCGCAAAATGTGTTACGGCTGCACAACGAAGCACAATTCTCTGGCTCTTTACATATGCGGGAACCGAAATATTTCTTTGATAAAATACCCATCCATAATGATCTCTGAAATCAACGCCTTCTTTTAAATCGTTATATGAAGCAGGAACCGGCATTGTATCTGCATCCTTTAATGGAGCCTCATACCACTTTTCGTCAAACCCCTTGCCATTGTCTAACTTAAAATCCCATACTCCGCTTAAATCGCTTAATAATCTTGACTGTGTTAAAATTGGATATAACATAATTCATTCCTCCTGATATTTAAACTTATTAATAAATTTTATTCTTCAATATGTCCGGCAGTAAATGCCCGGAAATATTACTGCACCTTCGCTTCTCTTCTTTCCTTAAGAATCTTTGCATTTTCTTCCACTCTCTTCTTATTAAGAGGATATAAAAACTGTAATGCAAGGAAGAGAAGTATCATTCCTAATGCCGGCACAAGACAGGTTACATTGTAAATGCCGTCTACCACCTTAGGATCATGTGCCGTAGCTGCCGTATAACCTATGATTGAGAGCAGTACCCCTGATATTCCTGACGAACAGGCCTGTCCTAACTTTCTTGCAAATGAATATACTGAATATATGGTTCCATCCTGACGGACACCTGTTCTTACTTCTGAATCATCAATTACATCTGTAATCATAGCCCATATCACCATATTAAACATTGCGGTTCCTACTGATGATATCAGTACCAGTACAATCCATACCCATACATTATCTGTGTGAATAAAGAATAATATTAAAAATGCTGCTGCACTTATTATACTTCCAATCACTGATAATTCTTTCTTACCGACCTTTGCTGACAGCTTTACTATAAAAGTAGAAAGAACAAGTATAACAACCATTCCTGCCAGGTTTGCCAGCGACATCGCTGAAACATTACCAAAATAATTCGGATATATATAGTTATTCATGTTGCTAAGTGATAACTGTGCAAGCAGGAATAATAACGCACATACTATGATGCCAATTAATGCCTTGTTATGGGCGATTTCACTAATAAGCTCCTTAAATGAAAACTTCTGTGTATTCTGCTCAACCTTTACTCTCTCTGTTGTCATATGATAGCAGAGCATATAACAGATGACTGCTCCGATAGAACATACAAGCGCACCTATCATCATTTTCTCACCGGATAATACTTTATTACCTGCTGCATCTGTATAGTATACTGCAAGCGGTAATACGACGCCAATCACTGTCTGTGCAAGTGTTGCACCAATTGTTCTCCAGTTGGAAAGAGAAGCTCTGTCCGTTGGATTATCCGAAATTGCTGATGCCATTGAACCATAAGGAATATTAACGCCTGTATAACATATACTGCCCCAGAGCAGATATGTGAAAAACATCCAGAAAATCTTAAAGCCCATTGGCATTCCTTTAAAATATGTTGCATACATCAGAAATGATGCTAAAGCAACCGGACCACACATTCTTCGAATCCATGGAGCGAATTTACCCTTCTTCCCGGGTCTGCTTCTGTCTACAATCTGTCCCATCGTAACATCCGTGACCGCATCCACAAATCTGGCTGCCATCATCATCAGACCGACTATTGCTGCCGAAACACCCATGACATCCGTATAAAACTTAAGCAAAAACATTGTTGACAATATAAATGTAAAATCATTACCGAAGTCCCCGAACATGTAGCCCAGTCTGTCCTTCATCCCGAAAGGCTTTACCTTTCCGTTATTCTCTTTCATAATATCCTCCGTTTCCTGTACTCCTGTACACCTTATAATTTTTAAAGACCGTCCTTAAATATTTTGTTTTCTTTTCTATGGTTTAATCATAACGTGTTTCACAGATTCCGGTTATTACTAAATTTAGTATAATTAGTACAATTTTTGTTTGTACAATTTTTATGGTAAAAATTATACTATAATGCATTAATATTTTACTAACATGTTAGATTTGTATTATTGACATGTTAATGTTTATCCGTCAGCATAAAATTATACTTATTATCCGTATGTTTTTTTATAATTTGGTTTTTACGTAAACTTCTGTTATAATATTTTTACACATATGGATTAAAATATACAAATAACTATCGCGGAGTAGTGTGAAAAATCGCCTACGCGAATTTCTCATCGCATCTTCGCGACAAGTCGCTCAGAAATGGGTATTAATATGAATAAAAATAAGTACAGGCTTACAGGGGTTATCGTAATATTTTGTGCGGTGTATAGTGTTTTGATTTTCTGGAATAAGACAAATATGAAGACGGTTCTTACAGAGGTCTGTAAAGAACTGCTGTTACAGACCGGTGTACCGTCCTATGCCTATATTAAAAATGTGGACAATGACGATTTCACATTTTTTGAAAATGTAATCAATGATATTTGTCCTATTAATGAGTATTTAATGGCAAATGAAAATACAGGAGCGGTTTACACTGCGGCGGATGGCATTGCACAGGGAAATCCGGCGCAGGATTCGGAAAATACTTCCGGTAAATCTTCCGAAAATGCTGCGGATGTGCAAATCTCAGCTGAGCAGACAGACCGGACGGTACCATCGCAGGAAAATACTTCAAATGCGGCACAGCCGGATAACAGTGCGCAAAATGCAGACACACAGGCACAGCAGGGAGAAAATGCGGATGCCCGCCAGGTTATTTCAAGAAATACGGTAACAGGTACGGTATTTTCTAAAGCCCAGCTATGTGATTTTTCGTTTGTTTCCAAATTCTATACGGTAACAAGCATTACATCGTTGACAGAAAATATTTTAAGACCGGAAGAATTTTTAAATAAAGATTTGTCTATTACAAAGGATGTCACCAAGCCGCAGATTTTGATTTTCCATACCCATTCGCAGGAAACATTTGCAGATTCCGTGGCAGGTGACCCCACAACAACGATTGTGGGGGTGGGCGACTATCTGACAGAGCTGCTGACACAAAAGTACGGTTATCAGGTGATTCATGATACGAGTGTTTACGATTATGTTGACGGTAAGCTTGACAGAAGCAAGGCGTATACATATGCGGAAGAAGGTATTGCAAAGATTTTGCAGGAAAATCCGTCGATAGAGGTTGTGATTGATCTGCACCGGGACGGTGTGGCGGAAACCACGCATCTTTTAACGGAAGTTGATGGCAAAAAAATGGCTAAAATTATGTTTTTTAACGGTTTAAGTTACAGTCGTGTCAATGGGGATATCGGCTATCTGTACAATCCGTACCGTGATGACAATCTGGCGATGAGCCTTCAGATGCAGCTGATTGGAAAGGCTTATTATCCGGATTTTCTGAGAAATATTTATGTCAACGCATACCGTTACTGTCTGCATGAGCGGGGACGTTCCATGCTGATTGAAGCCGGGGCACAGACCAATACGGTAGAAGAAGTTAAAAATGCCATGGAGCCGCTGGCGGATATTTTAAATAAGTTTTTAAGTGGTGAAAAAGTGTATGAATAAGAGTTGATAAAATAAGACATTTGCACTATACTAGTAACGAAATGCAGTGATAAAATGCATTTTATAAAATGATGATGTTGCAGACATTACGGTAAACAGGCTTTTTTATAATCCGTTCTTTGGGGCGGGTGTCGCAAGGAGATTGGATTTTCAATGTCTGCGGAATGGAGAGTTATATGACATTAGAACAGTTAGAGCCAAAAGAAGTATTTCATTATTTCAAAGAAATTTGTAAGATTCCACACGGTTCAGGAAATGTAAAGCAGATTAGTGATTATTGTGTTGATTTTGCAAAACAGCACGGATTAAAATACAGACAGGATAAAAGTCTGAATGTAATTATCTGGAAAGACGGTACGTCAGGATATGAAAACAGCCCGGCAGTTATTTTGCAGGGACATATTGATATGGTTGCGGTAAAAGAAGAAGACTGTATAAAGGATATGGAAAAAGAAGGACTGGATTTAGAGATTCAGGACGGATATTTATCTGCAAAACAGACTTCACTCGGTGGAGATGACGGTATTGCGGTTGCATACAGCCTTGCCCTGTTAGCGTCTACGGATATTCCACACCCGCCGCTGGAAGCCGTATTTACTGTTGATGAAGAAATCGGTATGCTGGGTGCTGCGGCAATCGACCTTTCTGATTTAAATGGAAAAATCATGCTGAATATGGATTCCGAAGATGAAGGTATTTTCTTAGCAGGCTGTGCGGGCGGTGCTTCCGTACGCTGTGACATTCCTGTGACAAAAGGTACAGAAACCGGTGTCAGACGTACACTCACTTTAAAAGGATTTACCGGCGGACATTCCGGTACGGAAATCATCTGCCAGCGTGCCAATACGAATGTCTTAATGGGCAGAATTTTAATGGAATTAAACAATGAAATGTCTTTCTTTGTGACATCAATTTCCGGCGGTGAAAAAGATAATGCGATTGCAAAGGTCGGTAAACTGGAATTATTAATCCAGCCGTCGGATGCGCAGACATTTACAGAAACTATGGAAAAGATTACGGCAACGTTAAAGCGTGAATACGAAGTAACCGACCCGGATATGCAGATTGTGATAACAGAAGATAATGAAGAAAAAGAAACGCTCGTATATCACCCATCCTGCACGATGAAGTTAATGCTTGCACTGGTACATCTGCCATACGGTGTTGTAAAGATGAGCAATGATATTAAGGGGCTGGTACAGACGTCTTTAAATCTGGGTATTATTCAGGAAACGCAAGACTGTGTCAGATTGTGTTATTCTGTAAGAAGCAGTGTAGGTTCCGAAAAAGAATGGCTCATTGAAAAGCTGTACAGCCTGACTGAATTTTTAGGTGGAAGCTGTACAATAGACGGTCCTTATCCGGCATGGGAATATAAGAAGGATTCCAAGCTGCGCGAGATTATCTGTGAGGTTTATGAAGAACTTTATCATGAAAAACCGCTGATTCAGACAATTCACGCAGGCGTGGAATGTGGACTGTTCTCTGAAAAGATTCCGGGACTGGATTGCATTTCATTCGGTCCGAATATTTTGGATATTCATACAACAAATGAACATCTTGATATTGCATCTGTAGAAAGAACATGGAAGCTGATTCTTGAAGTGCTTGAAAAACTTAAATAAGGCATTGGTACAGCAGTTCAACAGCTTTGGCAATCGTATCTGTCTTTAAGGCAGAATAATTAATAACGAGCGTGTGGTTTACGGCAATGTCCCGATGAAAATAATACTTGGAGAGGCAGGTGATTTTAAGACCTGCCTCTTTTGCTTTTTGTGTAAGCTGTTCATCACTCATAGACGTATCTACTTTCATCAGGAAATGCAGACCGGCATCCTTTTCCTGAATAGTTACAAGTGCATCCAGCGGGCTTTTTTTAATGGCAGAGATTAGAAAGTCGCGCTGATTGCGGTAATAAATGCGCATACGGTTGATATGCTTTTCAAAATGTCCTTCACGGATAAAGCGCGCCAGCGTGTACTGTTCAAAATTCGATACCGTACAGGAATAAAAGCCAAGCCGCCGGTTAAACTGCTCCATTAACGGGAGCGGCAGAACCATGTAACTGATACGGATTGTCGGTGCGAGACTTTTGGTAAAGGTATTCATATAAATAACCTTATTCATTACATCAATGCTTTGCAATGACGGAATCGGTTTGCCAAGCAGGCGGAATTCACTGTCATAATCGTCTTCAATGATGTATCTGGAAGGCTCTTTGGAAGCCCAGCCTAACAGTTCGTAGCGGCGGCTGACCGGGGTTACGATACCGGTCGGATAGTGGTGTGACGGCGATAAATGTAAAATGTCCGCATTGCAGGCAGAAAGCGCCGCCATATGAATTCCTTCATTATCTAAAGGAAGACACAGACAGTCTACGCCGTGGCTTTCATAAATCATGCGGATTTTGCTGTATCCGGGGTCTTCAACGGCAAAGGTCTGATCTGTTCCGAAAAGCTGGATTAAAAGACCGTACAGGTATTCCGTACCGGCACCGACAATAATCTGTTCCGGCAGGACTTTCATGCCGCGGAAATCGGACAAATGCCGTGCTATGGCTTCACGCAGTTCTAAAATGCCGGCAGCAGGAGAAGGGGTCAGCAATTCGCTGCTGCAGTCAGACATGACTTCCTTCATCAGCTTTGCCCATGTATAAAACGGAAAATTGGCGCCGCTTGCGTGATTGGTCGAAAAGTCAATCTGATAAGAAGTATCTGCATCAGGTTGTTTTGAAAATGTTAAAGATGTATGGGCGGCAGACAAAAAATTCGTATTTTCAGGCTGTGAATGTGAATAGGAAGCAGCAAAAACAGGCTGTCCTACAGCCGCAATATCGGTCACATAGTAGCCTTTTTTGGGCAGGGAATAGATGTATCCTTCGGCAATTAACTGGGCATATGCATTTTCAACGGTAATGGTGCTGATGCCGAGATTTTTGGCAAAAGAGCGTTTGGAAGGCAGTTTGTAATCCGGTGCAAGTTCACCGGATAATATATCATTTTTAATACATTTGTATAAATGTTCGTAAAGGCTGTCAGAGCCGGTATTATCAAAAGAGTAAGTAAGCATATGGTTCTCCTTGCTGTAGTATATGTTAGAAATTATAATCGCTTCCGGCAGGAATGTAAATGCTTATTCATAACAAAAAAATATTAGTTGACAAATATCAAAAGATAGCATATACTAATAACAGATTTTCAATAATCCTTTTTCGCAGGCAGTATTTTGTGTAAAAGGTTCTTAAAATTCAACAATGGAGCAATCCATAAATCAGCCGGCACGTCCGGAATAATCCATTATTTATTTGTGAATATCTTGAATTTTCAAGTATATTTAAATTAATATTTTATGCAAAGGAGAGTAACATGGAGTACGGGGATTTTTTACAGTGTGTACAGGAGTATGCAAAAAAAGAAACAGGCAGAGGAGGTGTTGTAAGCATTAATCATGTTATCAAAAATAATGGCTGTGAACTGGACGGTCTGGTCATTATGGAAGAAGGAAAACATATATCGCCGACAATTTATCTGAACGGGTTTTATAAACAGTATCAAAATGGCAGGACGGTAGAGGATATTGTCAGAGAGATTCTTCACATATATAATGAAAATAAAGATAACATTCAAATTTGTCCGGACTGGTTTCAGGATTTCGATAGGGTGAAACAAACCATCGCATATAAAGTCATTAATTATTCCAAGAACGAAAAATTATTAAAAAAGATTCCGCATAAGAGGGTATTAGACCTCGCAGTAGTATATTATTGCCTGCTCAGCCAGTCAGAAGGAGAAACGGCAACGGCATTAATATATAACAACCATCTGGAGGGTTGGCATGTAACAGAACAGCAGGTGCATGAAATTGCTGTAAGTAATACGCCGGGCTTGTTGCAGAGCCAGATTTATCCGCTGTCTTCCCTGATAGGACTGGTATTAGAGGATTTAAAAATGGAAAAGGAACTGCTTATGGCAGCAGAAATGTATGTGCTGACCAATAATACAAGGCTTAATGGCGCAGCGTGTATCTTTTATGAGGATGTCTTGAAAAAGTTTGCCGATACGCTCCAGACAGACTTATATGTTCTTCCCTCCTCGATTCATGAGGTGATTCTGCTGCCTAAACTGGCACGTTACGATGCGATGAATCTGGAGGATATGGTGCGGGAAGTCAATACTGACGGCGTATCAAGGGAAGAAGTATTGTCGGATAAAGTGTATATATACCGCCGCAGTGATGGATTTATTACGATGTCATTTTAAATACCGGATTTTTCAGCCGGAATGCTGTGTGGTATTTAAAACAGAATCGGCATTTATGCAGGATATTGGGGATTTAAAGAAATATTACACATCAATTTCTGATAGAACAAAAAACAGCGGCAGTAACACTGCCGCTGTAAAATGGATGTACATGATGGGGGTCGAACCCACGGCCTTTCGCTCCGGAGGCGAACGCTCTATCCACTGAGCTACATGTACGAACTTAATTATTTTACAACAAAAAATCATTTTTGGCAATGATTAATTGAATTAAATTAAAAAAAAATAAAAGCACCTTGAAAATTTAATGCTGCACGGTAATTTATCGATAGACAGGCGGCGCCTGTTCCATTATAATAAAGTATAACGCTAAAGAAGGGGAGAAAATTTTATGACAAGATTAAAAGCATTATTAAAGAAAGCAGACAAGGCGGCAGTCATCGGAATGACAGCTGCGGCAGTAGCAATGGCGGCACTGGGTGCAGGAGGGGTAAAGACTTACGCATCCGATTATTCCGTACAGAAGTATGTGGACAGCTCCGATGAAAGCCTTGTGCTTGACGGGGATACATGGCACTGCTACAAAAACGGACAGATTGACTATGATTATGACGGCATTGCCTTAAACGAATACGGCTGGTGGAAGGTTAATAACGGTGAAGTTGATTTTTCCTATTCAGGAATGGTATTAAACCAGTACGGCTGGTGGTATGTCAATAACGGCGGACTGGACGGCAGCTACAGCAGCATGGGTGTAAATGAGTACGGCTGGTGGAAGTATGACAACGGAACGGTTGACTTTAACTACAGCGGCATTGCCTTAAATGACTATGGCTGGTGGAAGTTTGTAAACGGCAGCATTGATTTTGGCGCCAACGGACTGGACTTTGATGAAGCAACCAATACATGGTGGTATTTTAACGGTGGTGCGATTGATTTCGCATTTGACGGTATGGCATTAAATGACTTCGGCTGGTGGAAAGTCAACAACGGTTCGGTAAACTTCGGCTTTAACGGCTTATGCAGCAATGAATACGGCACATGGAAGTTTAATAACGGAACGGTTGACTTTGGCTACAACGGATTTGCCGCAGACGGCGAGAATACATGGTACGTCGTAAACGGCAGGGTAGCGACAGAATACTCCGGCACGGTAGACGGTAAGGAAGTCAGAAACGGTCAGGTGATGGATACCATTGTGATTCAGGTCGTACACCACGACAGGGACAGAACGGGAGCGGTTACAGAAGGCAACCCTGATACAAGCGGACTGGTCGGATACATCGAATACCTTGCGGTGCCGGTAGACAAGGAAGGAAATATCACAGAGCCGGTGTATATTTCATACTGGTGTCCGGATGATTATGGCTTTACATCAGATTATATCATTACAGCATCATCCGTTCTTGCAGATGGAACACTTATTCATTCAAACTCAAGTTCGGAGAGGGATGACATTCGTCCGTATATCAAAGACGGTGTATTAAATCTGTATATGTCATGGTTTATGATGTAAGGATAAAAAACAGAAAATGAAATAGTAAAATATGCAGTCGAGGCAGAGTTTATATTCTGCCTCGATTTTTAATTTTTCTGTCTGTCATATTTTTATCGCAGGCAGAAAAAGATGATTTTTATGGAAAGAGAGGAAGTTCAATGAAGATGAAAAAAGAAAAGATACGGCTTAAGCCGCTGGTGGCGGTCGTATTTGTGGTAATACTGGCGGTGGTGATGCTGGCTTCTGCATTAATCAGTGCAAAGGCGGCACCGCTTACCTGGCAGGATATCTGTAACCGAGGGGAAAGTGACATGACAGCGGTGGCAGCATATGATTTAAAAGCGGGCTGTAAACAGTACGGCTGGAACCAGACGCTTGATGCCGGTCCGGATGGAAATACCTATACCGGTACAAACCACCATTATGACAATGTTGTAGGGGATGAACTCAGCCGTGTCATGTATGCGCATAAGCTGCGTGTGGCAGACGGCATGACGGTCAGCATCGTTGCGGCACAGAATGATACGGAAGATGAAGGCGGACTTACCTATATCAAGGGTAACAACTCCGGTGATAACCTTTACTTTTACTGGTCGATGGGTGAGTATGATGCTGACGGCAACGTGGTGTTTGACGGGGACTGGAGAGGTGTCAACGAATCCTGGACGATCGGACAGGAAACCAATCACGGTACTTACGGTGCAAGCGGATATCCGTCAGGTATCTCCCAGTCAGACCGTGAAAGCCGTGTGACCTATGTCATGCCGGTATTCCGCTGGGCAAAGGGAAGCCTTGCAGTCGGTGGAGGTTCAGAATTTCAATTTAAGAAGATAGATTTATATGACAGATTTGAAATTATCCAGCTTGTCACCAAACCGTTTACCTACACATTCTATGCGGACGGCGGCACATTCAGTGACGGCGGCAGTGTTAAGAGCATGGAGCGCCTTGGCATTAATAATGTCAGTGTGCCTGCAACACCGACAAGACCGGGTTATGTATTCACCGGCTGGAAGATTACATCAACAGGTGGCAAATGCAGATTATGTCTTAAAGGAAAATACGACTATGTA
>ERZ772886.2537-NODE-2537-length-14407-cov-2.865036_pt1 | contig 14407 bp, 10 predicted proteins | sample MGYA00512128_ERZ772886 | MGnify/ENA primary metagenome ERZ772886 (study PRJEB29015, sample SAMEA2737698) | human gut metagenome | biome: human gut; feature: human-associated habitat; material: faeces | place: China | collected 2012 ... | reverse complement strand
TGAAAGCGTGGGACCGGACGTGCTCGGTGCACTGGCCCGTGCAGGCGCTGATCTTGTTCTGGCAGAGGCCGAACGCAGGCAGGCCACGAGGGCCGCACAGCCTCTCAACAGGCGCGAGAAGAAGCTTGTCCGTCTGCTGGAAAAGCAGGACGAGGAAGAGGAACGCCTCGGACGCATGCGGGCCGGCAAGGAAGACGCTCTGCTCCTTCAGGGCTCGCTCTGGCAGTGGCCCCAGGATTTCAGAGCCCCCGAAGTACAGGTCTGGGGGCGGGATGGAGAGCAGCAATTGTCCTGGATAAGCGCTGGACGGTCCGGGAAAACATGGAACGCCTGTTCCACAGCGCAAGGCGCGGTGAGCGCGGACTCGCGCACGTGGCTGAGCGCCGCAGGCAGCTCGCGGACGAACTCTCCGCGCTGCGGCGCCGCCGTGATGAAATCCTTCTGGGCATGGTTGCGGGGCCCGGGAATAACCAGGATGTTCCGGCGCCGGCGAAGCTGCCCGAGGTTCCCAAACACGTGCAGCTCTTCGTAAGTTCCGACGGGTATCCGCTTCTGCGCGGCAGGGACGCCCGCGGGAATCTTGCCGTGCGCAAGCTGGCGGCCCAGCATGACATCTGGGTGCACGCGGCAGGCGGACCCGGCTCCCACGTGATTATCCGCCTGCGCCATGCGGGGGAGCAGGTTCCCGGAAGAACCCTCGATGAGGCTGGATCGCTTGCGGCCTGCAAGAGCTGGCTCAGAGGCGAAGAAAGGGGGCTTGTCACGTACTGCGAGGTCCGCCATGTGAAACCCATGCGGGGGGCCGCGCCGGGCACCATGCGCATGGACAAGGTGCTCTTTACGCGGGAAGTGAATGTGGACGCTTCTCTTGAGGAAAGCCTGCTGCCCGGAGGGACCGTTTCAGGACGGAGCTGATACAAATACGGCATCCCGGAAACGCGTGGTACGTTTTTATCGCAGGGAGAGAGCCCTGCAGGCTCTTTCTCACCGCTCTTTCCCCGGCATGTGCGGTGATTTTCCGGATCTTTCCCCGTGACGCGTCCCGCCCGGACCGCGGCACGCCTTTTGCTGGCAGAATGGCAGGCGGGCCTGAGCAGACAGGCCCCGTACAGGAGAACAGGCTATGAGTACAGACGGCATGAAGGCGGGAGCCATGTCTCCCATGACCATTTCCCAGCGCACCGATCCCATGGCCATGCATGGCATGGTGACGTCTCCCCACTATCTGGCGAGCCAGGCAGGCCTTGATATCCTGCGCCGTGGCGGCAACGCCGTGGAAGCGGCCATCGCAACGGCTGCCGCGCTGACCGTGGTCTATCCGCAGATGTGCACGCTGGGGGGAGACAATTTCTGGCTTATTTACGATGCCGGTTCCGGAACTGTACGCGGCCTCAACGCTTCGGGCCGCGCCGGAGAGAAGGCGACTATCGGGTTTTACCGCTCAAAGGGACTCACGAAGATTCCTTCACGCGGATGGCTTGCGGCCAATACGGTTCCCGGTGTGGTTTCCGGATGGGGCAGCGCCTTCGCGTACAGCCGGGATCACATGGACGGCACCCTGCCCTGGAAGGATCTGCTGGCGTCCGCCCTGGAACTTGCCGTGGACGGCGTTCCCGTTTCGTCCTCCCTCCACAGGTGGAGCGTGATCAACACGGATACCGGAGACAGGGAAGCGCGCTGTCTTCAGCGTTTCCAGGCTTTCTCGGAAACCTTTCTCAGGGATGGAAAGCCGTACTCCACGGGGGACGTGTTCCGTCAGCCCCGGCTGGCCGCCACGCTGAAAACCCTGCAGGAGAACGGTCCCGACGAATTTTACAGGGGCAGTATTGCGGCGCGCATATGCGCAGACATGGACGCCCATGGCGGTCTCCTGACCGCGGCCGATTTCGCGTCACACACGGCTGACTGGGTGGAGCCCATAACGGTGCGCTACCGCGGGCGTACGGCCTTCAACCTGCCGCCCAATACCCAGGGCATGGCGTCTCTCGAAATTCTTAATATCCTTGAAAATTTCGATGTGGCTGCCCTCGGAGAGGGCACAGCCGCTTACTACCATCTCCTGGTGGAGGCCACCAAGGAAGCCTTTGCGGACCGGGATCGCTGGCTCACGGATCCCGCTTTTCTGGATATTCCCCTGAAGTTTCTGCTCTCTCCGGAGCACGGCCGCAATCAGGCCGCGCGCATCAGCATGGAGAAGGCGGCTCAGCATGTGCAGCCCATGGATCCCGCGGGCGACACCATATGGCTCGGCGTCGTGGACAGAAAAGGCTGCGCCGTCAGCCTTATTCAGAGCATCTATCATGATTTCGGCTCTGCCATCGTCCCCGGGGATACGGGCATCATCCTTCAGAACCGGGGCAGTTTCTTCTCCCTCGATCCGGGGCATGTGAACTGCCTTCAGCCCGGAAAGCGTACATTCCACACGCTCAATCCGGCCATGCTGCTCAGGGACGGCAGGCCAGAGCTCGTATACGGAACCATGGGCGGAGAGGGACAGCCGCAGACGCAGGCAGCCCTGGTAACGCGCATGATCGATTTCGGCATGACGCCGCAGGAAGCCATCGACGCGCCCCGCTGGCTGTACGGGCGCACCTGGGGTGCGGACTCCAATGATCTCAGGCTCGAGGGACGCATCCCGGACGAAGTTGTCTGCGGGCTCGCCAGGCGCGGCCATCCGGTGAAGAAGGTCGAAGACTATACCGACGTCATGGGGCACGCCGGGGCCATTCTCGTAAATCAGGAGACAGGTGTCCTGCAGGGCGGTTCCGATCCCAGGGGGGACGGTCTCGCCTGCGGCTACTAGCCGGTGCCGGTTCAGCCCCTGAATGTTTTTATCCAGCTGAGGGCTCCGGCCAGATCGTAATAGCGCAGGACCGCGTCCTTCATCCTGAGCTCCGCGGGGAGCAGGGAGTCGAATTTGCCGTACAGGGTTTCGGGTATGTTGCGGGCGAGGATGTTTTTGTCCGGGGCATCTCCGTCCCGCACGCTGCGGACAGCGTCCATGACCGCGCGGCGGCTCGTGTCCTTCACTTCTATGATGCCGTGGAGATCGCTCGCGTCCAGCCCCTCTGACCGCAGAAGTGCGGAGATGGTGCGCGTGGTTCTGTCCCCGAGCCACGGCAGAATATAGAACTTCTCTCCCCAGGAAACGCAGCTGCGCGAGAGAAGTCCGAGTTCCCGGAAGGCGTTTGCGCCCTCGTCAAAGAGCTTTCTGGCCATGAAGTCGCAGAGCCCGGGTTCCTTCCCGCCCCGGTAGAGTTTCAGCATTTCCCTGCGCACAATATCGTGCACGGCCGCGCCTCCTCCGGAAAAACGCGGTGACAGGCCGTCCTGTGCGGGCTCAAGGCTGATTTTTCTTCGGGCCTCGTCGATATCCGTGATTTTCCAGAAACGCCCGGCGAAGAGGATGCGCTGATTTTTTTCCAGAGGCTCTTCAAGAGGGAGGGCACCGATATGCTCCTCGCCGCTTTCGAGCTCGTAATATTCCGTGGTGCTGAAGGACGTGGAGAACTGGCTGTCTTCCGCCATGGAGAAGCCCCTGTCCGTGAGTTCTATTCTGTGATCCTCCGCGGAGCGGATGACATCCCTGTCGGCGAGCGTGTGCAGGAGCTGGATAAAATCCGTGTCGCTGACGCGGAACGGCCCGTTTTTGCAGAGCAGATTCCACAGTTGTGAAGGCCGTACTCCTCCATACTGGGCGGTAACAGAGATAATTTGCTGCACAAGTGTGGAAAAGTGGGGGCGGGGCGGCGCGAGCGGTTCGAAACGTCCCTGGCTGAGCAGGCTGAGCATGGCCAGGCTCTGAAAGAGCTCGAGCCGCAGCATGTCCCAGATGGAGCTTTTGCGAGTGAGAACGTTCTCGGTGATGAAGAGCCTGAGCAGGGGGCGGCCGCCCCGTCTGCCGGATCGCCCAAGCCTCTGGCGCAGGCTGGCAACGGACCATGGGGCCGCCACCTGGGCTATGCTGTCCACACTGCCTATGTCGATGCCGAGTTCCAGGGTCTTGGTGCAGACAGCGGTTGTGGGCTGGCTGCCTTCCTGCAGGCGTTTTTCAAGGCTGAGGCGCAGGTGCCGGGCGAGGCTCCCGTGATGCGGGAAAAATTCGTTGTCCATGCCCTTTTCCCTGCACAGGGCGCTCAGGCTTCCGGCGATCTGTTCGGTGCGGGAACGGGAGTTGGTGAAGATGAGATTGTTCTTCCCCCCGAGAAGCGTGAAGAGATCCTGAATAAGCCTTTCGTCACGGGGAGCCTGGTCTTTCGCCCACGGAGACCTGAAATGGTGCGTGTAACCGCGTACCTGAATGACCGGTCTGGCGGCCGTTTTTTCGTCATCGATGACGACGCAGGGGTAATCGCCCCTTCCCGGTCGCAGGAAGTTTTCCGTTTCGCCGATATCGCCCAGCGTGGCGCTCAGGGCAATACGCGGCACGGGGCGGTGCACCTTGCTTTCGATCCGTTTCAGGAGGGTTTGTGTCTGCCAGCCGCGTTCCCCGGAAAGGAAGTCGTGAAACTCGTCAATGACAACGTAGCGGAGATCGCTGAATGCGGCCCGGCACCATGTGTTGTGCCGCATGAGGAGCGTTTCAAGGGATTCCGGGGTGATGAGCAGAATGCCGCGCGGACATTCCAAGAAGTTCCGTTTGGTTTCCCAGCCGGCGTCGCCGTGCCAGGCAGTGACGGGAACGCCCGTGTCCCGGAAAATGCCGGCGAGGCGCTCAGCCTGATTGTTGATGAGGGCCTTGAGCGGGCTCAGGCAGAGGGCGCCCAGACTGCTGGCGGGCTTTGTGGTGAGGAGCGAGCCGATGGGCAGAAAGGCCGCTTCTGTTTTGCCTGAGGCCGTGGCTGCTGAGATGATGACGTCGCTTCCGCCCCTGAGGATGACGGGTATGGCCTTTTCCTGAATGGGGCGCAGTTTTGCCCAGTGCTGATCGGCTGTCCATTTCTGCATGGCCGGAGCAAGAAGGCTGATGGCTGACTGCGGCATGAAGGTCCTCGGTCTTAAGGGCAAAAAAGCTCCGGTCCGCGGTGGCGGGCCGGAGCGTGAAAGCGCCGGAAGGGAAAGGGAAAAGGCTAGGCGACGGTCAGGGTGATGGCCCTCTTCAGGCGATCAAGGCTCTCTTCCTTCCCGAGGAATTCCATGATGTCCGGAAGGTGCGATCCGCCCATGAAACCGACCAGGGCGGTGCGCAGCGCCGGGGCGACGTCCTTGAATTTCAGGCCGTGCCCGTCGACATAGGCTTTGAGAGCATCGTTGATTGGCTCACTTCTGAAGTCAGAAACGTCACCGAACACGCTGATCAGAGCGGAGAGATGTTCCTTGGTCTGGGGCGTGAGATTTTTGGCAACGGCCTTTTCATCATATTCAAGATCGGCTGCCTTCTTCAGCATGGGGGCGAAGTTAGCGGCCAGCTGGATAAGAGTCTTGGCGCGGTCGCGGAACATGGCGCACAGGGCCTGCAGCTTCGGTTCCGGAAGATCCCTGTAACCGGCTTCTTCGGCGAAGGGCCTGGTCAGGCGGGCGAGTTCTTCCACCGGCAGATTGCGCATGTAGTGCGCGTTGAGCCATTCCAGCTTGCGCACGTCAAAGCGGGCGGCGGAAGGATTCATGTGCGTGCCGTCGAAGAGCTCGATGAGTTCGTCAAGGCTGAAGATCTCCTGGTCGCCGTGGGACCAGCCGAGGCGGACAAGGTAGTTCACCAGAGCCTGGGGCAGGAGACCGTCCTTCTGGTACTCGATGACGGCCCTGGCGCCGTGGCGCTTGGAGAGCTTGGCTCCGTCCGGTCCGAGAATCATGGGCACGTGACCGAAGGTGGGAACAGGAAAGCCGAGAGCCTGATAGATGAGAATCTGGCGGGGGGTATTGGACACGTGGTCGTCACCGCGGATGACGTGGGTGATGCCCATGTCGTGGTCATCTACAACCACGGCCATGTTGTATGTGGGGGTGCCGTCCGAGCGGCGGATGACCATGTCGTCAAGTTCCCTCACATCGACACTGATGCGGCCTTTGACCATGTCATCGAAGACAACCTTGCCTTCCAGGGGACACTTGAGGCGTACGCAGCGGCCCTCGCCGGGGCCGAGATTGAGATTGCGGCAATGGCCGTCATAGCGGGGCTTGAGGCCGCGGGCCTTGGCGCGCTCGCGCATGGCGTTGACCTCTTCCTCTGTGCATCCGCACCAGTAGGCGTGGCCGGTCTCAAGAAGCTTGTCCACGTACTTGTTGTAGAGGTCCATGCGTTTGGTCTGGTAGGTCAGCTCGCCGTCCCAGGTGAGGCCGAGCCATTTCATGGAGGCCAGAATGGAATCCGTGTATTCCTGTTTGGAGCGCAGAAGGTCAGTATCCTCGATGCGGAAACGGAACTGCCCCTTGAAATGGCGGGCGAGGAGCCAGGAGAAAATGGCGGTGCGGGCGCCGCCGATATGCAGGTGCCCCGTCGGGCTGGGGGCGAAGCGGGTTATGACAGACATTCGGAAACTCTTTTTTGCGTAAAGGTGTGAATTTTCAGACGGCGCGGCGTTATCACGGGCACCGTAAAAAACGGGCTTGTTTGTACCCAGTTTTTGCCGGCTTCGCAACGCTGGCTCCGTTCATTCCTTTCCTGGGCGGTCCGAGGGGCGCGGGGCCGCGCTTCTGCGCTGCGGGCGTGGACGGCACAGCGTCCGGCGCGCGGGGCGGATGCCGGCGTTGGGATCCCAGAAGCCGTAGCCGTTTTTCCCTGAGGGATGATCCTTTCTGCGGTCGACCCACCATCTGCGGTCCACGCGTCCGTACCACCAGCGGTTGTGATCAGTGCGCATCGCGCACTCGGCGACGGCCCTGGCTTCCGGCGTCCTGAGCCGTTCGAGGGCGGAGGCCAGCCACTCGCGGGCAAACTGGCAGCCCTTGTCCAGCTCTTCCTTCAGATTGAAGATGAGATCGAGCTGATCGCAGTCCTTGGCGATGAGGGCTTCAGGAGTACTGCGGGCCTCGAACTCGTCGTAGAAGTCCAGTATTTCTTCCATGCCCGTGCCGTTAACTGAGTCGGCCATGGCCCTGCGTTCGTCAGGGCGGCCGTAAAGCTGGTTCTCGTAGTTGAGGTCACCTGTCCGGGCTTCCTGCAGGTCGTGGAAAAGCCCGAGCAGCGCGGCATGGCAGGGATCGGCGCCCGCCATTTTGGCCAGACAGTAGGACATGAAGGCAACGCGGAAGCTGTGATCAGCCACATTTTCCTTTCCCTGTCCGAGAAACTGCCATCCGCTCCGCGGCGTATGGCGCAGCATGCCTGCCTCGAAGAAAAGGTCGGTCAGGCGGGCGAGGCGGCGTGAGGATGTCCGGTTTTTTGTGCTGCGGCCGCGCATGCCTATTCTCCCTTCCCGATGTCGTACTTCCGCAGCTTGTTGTGCAGCGTGGCCCGGGTAATGCCGAGCGTGCGCGCTGCCTCGCTCTTGTTGTCCTTGGTCATTTTGAGGGTTTCCTCGATGGCCTTGCGTTCCACTTCCTCGAGGGGAAGCCCGGCCAGGGACGTCCCGCCCTCTTTCTCTCCGGCCTTTGCCGCGGCCATTTCCTCCTCAGAAATGGAGAAGGGCAGTTCTTTTTCCGTGATGAGGTCGCCAGTGCAGAGAATCACGGCGCGTTCCACGGCGTTTTCGAGCTCGCGCACGTTGCCCGGCCAGGAATAGTGCAGCATCTGATCCATGGCCTGGGGAGAGAAGCCCTTGATGTTCTTGCGGTTACGCTCCTCGAAATGGGAGAGAAAGTGTGCTGCCAGCAGGGGAATGTCATCTGTGCGCTTACGCAGAGGGGGGATCTCAATGGTGATGACGTTGAGGCGGAAATAAAGGTCTTCCCGGAAATTGTGGTTGGCCACTTCTTTTCTGAGATCCCGGTTGGTGGCCGCGATGACACGCACATCCACGTGCTCGCTGCGGTCTGAACCGAGCCGCTGGATTTCTCCCTGCTGAAGGGCCCGCAGGAGTTTTGCCTGCAGTCCGATGGGCATTTCTCCGATTTCGTCCAGGAAAAGGGTGCCTCCGTCGGCCTGCTTGAATCGGCCTTCGCGGCGTCTGTCCGCACCGGTGAAAGCTCCTCTTTCGTGGCCGAAGAGCTCGGATTCCAGGAGGTTCTCGGCGAGGGCCGCGCAGTTGACCGTCACGATGGGCTTCTGGGCGCGGGGGCTTCCCGCGTGCAGGGCGCGTGCCACAAGTTCCTTTCCTGTGCCTGACTCGCCGGTGACGAGGACCGTGGCGTCGGTGGGAGCGACCGTGCTTATCATGGCGCGCAGATCGTTGATGGCCTTGGAACGGCCCAGTATCTCGGTGTTTTTGGGAACCTCGGCCAGCTGTCTTCTGAGCTCGCGGTTTTCCACGCTCAGGCGGGAATGCTCGATAGCGCGGGCCAGCGTATTCTTCAGTGCGTCGAAATCAAGGGGCTTGATGAGGTAGTCATAGACCCCCACGCGCAGCGCTTCCACGGCTGTCTGCACGGAGGAATAGGCGGTCATGAGGATGACAGGCAGTGACGGGTTGTAGCTCAGGATTTCCCTGAGCGTTGTGATGCCGTCCACGCGGCCCATGCGTACATCCGTCAGCACGGCATCAAAGGATTTTTCGCGAACCTTGCTGAGAGCTGTGTCGCCGTCATCAGCCTCGTCCACATCATAGCCCCATGTCTTGAGGAGCATGCAGAGCATGCCGCGGTGGGCTTCGTCATCGTCAACGATAAGGACTGTATTCTTGCTGTTCATCTCAATTACCTGCATGGAGGCCGCCGTCCGGCGACGTGTCGGGCGAGGCATCGGGAGTTTTTTCCTTCACTCTGGGAAGCCAGATGCGGAAAATGGTTTCGCCGGGATGCTTGTCCGTGGCCTGACGGGAGTTCACCGAGATTTCTCCCTTCAGGGCTTCCACGATTTTGTGCACCGTGGCCAGGCCTATGCCGGTTCCCTTGGCTTTTGTTGTGAAATAGGGGTCGAAAATGTGGGCCAGGTTTTCCTGGGAGATGCCCGTGCCGTTATCCTTCACAAGAAGGCAGACCCGGTCGGATGTCGAAGAAATGGCCAGGGTCAGAAGGCCTCCGTCCGGCATGGCGTCGAGGGCGTTGAGGCAGAGGTTCAGGAGAGCCTGCCCCAGGCGATCGGGATCGGCGAGCGCTTCTGGAACTTTGTTCGGCAGACGGATGAGAATCTTCACGCCGCGGTTTTCCGCATCGCGGCTTATGAGGCTGGTCACGTGGTCCAGCATATCATCCATGCGCGTGGGCCGGATATTCACGTCCGTGGGCCGGGACAGTCCGATGAGCTCCGTGATCACGCGGTTCAGGCGATCCACTTCCTTCACCATGACGGTGGCAGCCTTGCGGTCGTCGCTCCCCTCGGGAAAACGCATGCCGAAATAGGTGGCGTATCCCTTGATAGAACTGAGAGGATTGCGGATTTCGTGAGCCACACCCGCGGCGAGATTGCCCACGGCGGCGAGCTTTTCCTTGCGGCGTACTTCCTCTTCGAGGACAAGCACGCGTTCCTCGGCGAGACGCTGGCGGGAACGGGACTGGCGGGCGCGCTCAGCATAATAAAGGGCCAGCAGACAGGCAAGACCGATGAGGAGCGTGACACCGGCAAGCATGGTTACGTAGGCTCTGTTCTGGGCCTTGGTGATCTCGAAGGGCGACACGTCCATCCCAAGAAAGACCATGGGTGTGGGCAGGGGCTTCGGTTCTATGAGCGGAATGTGATGGATACGCGGCGGCCTGGGCCCGGGCATGAAGTTGCGGTAGACGACGAAACTGTGCGTGCCCTCCATATTGAGGACGCTCCAGCGCACGGCCCCCTGGGGATCAAGCTGATGGATGGCGGCTTCGTCTGCCTCATGCCCGTCGATGTTCAGAATTTCGCCGATACGTTCGGGATTGGAGTGGGCCACGATGGTGCCATCCGGCATGACCACGGCGATGAACGTGATATCGTGGCCGCGGGTCATTTCCTCAAGCAGGATCTGCAGCCTGACGCCGGGCTGTGAGCGCATGCCGCTCCGCAGGATGTTTTCGAAGGCCATGATGAGCGAGGCGCCCTTTTCCGCAAGCAGGCGGGTAAGCGTCGCCTCGTTGCGTTCCACGGAAATGAAGGCGGGCAGGCTGACCATGAGGACCAGTGTGAGACCTGCGAGGGCGAGCAGAAAACCGATGGGAGTATGGGCGATGTTTTCCGGTGAGAAGAGCTGCCCGAAAAAGCCGAGGCGTTTGACGCGGGCGATTTTTTTTGCCCCCGCAGCTCCGGCTTTTGTGACGGTTCCGCTGACCACGGGGCTGCCCGCCGTTTCCTGCTGAACCGCTTCTGCGTTTTTCCTGTTCCCGTCTTCCATCTGCTCTCCAGTCCTTCCGCTCTGTTATCCCCGTACTTCCCCGGGAGGGCAGGGCGCCAGCGCGAGCCGGATGACGTCCCCGTCCGTCCATGTGCAGGTGCGGCCAGTGAGGCCCAGATTCCTGAGGGCGGCAGCCGCGTTCCCATTCTGTCCAAAGAGATAGCCCTGTGTAAAGCGGGGCAGGGACGCCTGTGCGATGCGCATGTCCTGTGGCACGGCTCTGCGCAGTGTCCTGAGAATGAGAGCGGACATGACCCGTGTTCCGAGAGCCGGATCAAAGGGGCCGGCTGCCAGGTTTTCCACAAGAGAGGGCTCATAGGCCACACCCATACGGATGACGGGGAGTCCGGCTCTGGCCGCACGCTCCGTCCCCTCCGCCAGGGCGTCAACCGTGATGTCCATGCTCCAGGGAGTGTAGCGCCCGCTGGTATAAAGCGCTTCGAGCGCCGTGCCCCGGATGACAAGGCATGGGTAGAAGCGGAAGAACGTGGCGCCGAGGGAAACTGCCCTGTCCACGTCCTCAAGAAAAATATCCCGGGTGGAACCGGGAAGGCCTGGCAGAAGTTGGCATCCGAGCCCGAGTCCAGCTTCCCTCACGAGACGCATGCCCCTTACGGGTACGTCAGGGCCGTATCCGCGGCCGGCGCGGCGCAGCACTTCCGGATCGAAACTCTGGATACCGAGTTCGACCGTGCGGCATCCGTAGCTGCGCATACGGGCGAGGAGCGGGGCGGAAAGGCAGTCTGGCCGGGTTGAGCATCTCCAGCCTGTGATGAGTCCTTTCCCGAGCCAGTCCCGGGCCCTCGCGAGGCAGAGTTCCAGGTCTTCCGGCGGCTGCCCCGTGAAAGTTCCTCCGAAGAAAGCCAGTCCGCAGGGCGGCAGTCCGCGCTGTTTCCTGAAGGCCAGCATGCCGTCACAGGCATCGAGCACGGCGGCAGGGGGCGTGTGAGCGCCCTGTCCGGTCTGGATGTTCTGGGCGCAGTAGATGCAGCGCGTCCGGCAGCCGGCGAAGGGAAGAAAAACCGGCACGATGGGGGCGTGCTGGGGCTTGCGGTAGGGCCAGGGGATGGAAACGGAGTGTATCGACATTGGGATCTCGGGCTGGTATAATCGGGAAATTTGACAGGGTTTTTCCTGAGCGGACGCATGCCCAGTCCCGCCAGCCGCCAGCATTGTGCGCCAAAATACGGTGCTTGTCACGGGAGCGCCGGCAGCCCGGGGGCGGGCGCCTCACGCGTCAGGGCCTTTGATCTGCCGCCCGGTACGCGCGGGCAGGCCTGCGAATCGAGAGGAGCGGTATGCCGGTTTCACTGTACGTTTTCCTATGCTTTTTTCTCCCCTGTTTCTTCTTTGTGTGGAAGTTCATCGCTTCCCTGCAGAGGGAAGCGCTCAGTTACGTGCTGCTGGCTTTTTCCCTGCTTCTCTGCGCTCTCTGGAATATATGGGGAACTGTTCTGCTGGCAGCGCTCATGGCCGTGAACTATGGCCTGGGACTGGCTCTTTCCGCTCCCGGAGGGGGCGATACCTCGTGGCGGCGCAGAGGCCTGCTGGCTGCAGGCATTCTTCTGAACTGCCTGCCTCTCGCCGTGTTCCGCTATGTGCCTGGCTTTGCCGGCGAGACGGAGAGCTTTACCCTGGTGTCTCCCTTTTTCCCCGGCCTCGCGTTCTGGATGCTGATGCAGATCGGCTGGCTCTGGAGCATTTACCGCCGTCAGATTGAGACGGAAGGCTTCCTGCGCCACGCCGTCTTTTCCACAGCCTTTCCCTATCTTTTCGCAGGCCCCATCGTACGCTACGAGCAGGTCGGCAGGCAGTTTGACGGACTCGGCATGCCTTCCTGCCAGGACGTCGCCAGGGCGGTCTGTCTGATCGTGCTGGGGCTTGCCAAAAAGGTGCTTCTCGCGGACACACTCGGCGTTTACACCTCCCGGATTTTTGACGCGGCCCAGAATGGCCTTCCCCTTTCTACGGCCGAGGCCTGGGCCGGATCGTTATGTTTCACGTTCCAGGTCTATTTTGATTTTTCCGGATATACGGATATAGCCATCGGAGCAGCCCTTCTCATAGGTCTGCGGCTGCCTGAAAACTTCCGTTCGCCGTACAGGGCCACCGGCTTTATCGAATTCTGGAGGCGCTGGCATATCACCCTGTCCAACTGGCTGCGCGATTTCCCCTATATGGCTATTGGCGGCGCCTGGTGCGGCAGAACCCGCCAGATTCTGAGTTTTGCCTGTGCCATAGTCCTGGCGGGTCTCTGGCATGGCGCGGACGTGACTTTCCTTGTCTGGGCGGGGCTGAACGGAGTCTTCCTGCTTCTGAATTTCATCTTCCGTTTTTTCATAAAGGGGCGCCCGGCTGAAGCCCTGGCCTGCTCCCTGCCTGTCCGCGCGGTGTCCTCGGCCCTGACCTTCGTGGCTGTAAGTCTGTGCTGGGTGGTGTTCCGTTCTGAAAGTCTGGGCGCCGCTCTTGCCATGTACAGAACGCTGCTGGGATTCCCTGTCGTTCCGGGAGGCGTCGAAGCCCCGGCTGGGCTCTTCGCCAACGGCTATTTTGTTTCCTGCATGTCTTTCGTGCCTCTTGCCGCTGCCGCCATCGTCGTCTTCGCGTTTCCCACATCCCGCGAGTTCACGGCCGGCAGACAGGACGGTTCCAGACCGTGGCTTTCCTGGGCTCCGACTCCGCTCTGGGCTGCGCTTCTGGCCGCGCTCGGGTTCTTCTGCCTCGTCTGGTCCTGGACTCCCGCGCCTTTTATCTTCTAGGCACTGTCTTTTCGGTTCCGAAATGTTCAAGGAGATTGTGATGTCTGAAAAGCTGGGCGCCGGAGAGCGGTTGTATCAGGCCTTTATCAGGCGCTTCGTCATTGTCCTCTGCTCGTTCTGCCTCGCAGCGGCAGTTCTGGCCGTACCTTTTTCCCTTGCCTGGCTGTACCAGTCCGGCGATCTCGCCATAGATCGGGCCATCGGGGCGCAGGAGGGTGACGGTTTTGCTCTGTACGGCCCCGGCTGGGGCCTAGAAGAGCGGGAGGCTCAGCCCTATAAACTGAAGCTGTATGCCGGGAGGAAGCCGGACGTTCTTGTTCTGGGTTCATCCAGCGCCCTCAGCCTCAGGAGCAGCGTGTTCTCCGGAAGCATGGTCAACATGGCCGGGACTGCGTCCTCGCTTTCCACGCTCAGGGCGTCTCTTGATGCCGCGCTCAGGATTCACAAGCCCCAGGCCATTATTCTGGCTGTGGATTTCTGGTGGTTCTCTCCGGCCTGGGAAAAGGATCCCTTTGAGGAGAGGTCTCTGCCGCGGAGAGAGCTTCAATACGGCCCGGATACACTGAAGGCGCCGTGGACATGGCTCATGCACAGACGTATTTCCCTGGGGCAGTTTTTCGCGCCCCTGTACGGGGGATTCCGTGAAGACCGTTTCGGCGCCAGGGCACAGTGGGACAGCGAAGGTTTCGGACCTGACGGCTCCTGGTATCCCCTTGCCCGCCTGACAGGGGACGAGCAGGGGAATGAAGCCTTTGCTGACAGTCTTTCCCGCCAGAAATACCGTCTGCGCGAGTTCGCTCCCTCCGGCGGTCTCAGTTCTGATGCTGTGGATGCGTTCGCCGATATTTTTTTCCGTATAAAGGGGCGCGGCATACGACCCGTTGCCTACATTACGCCTGTAGCCGCTCCCGTGTACGATGCCATGCTGGGCGATGACGCCTCCTACCGGCACCTCTTCGATCTGAAAAACGCCCTCATGGCCAGGGGCATCGAGGTTTTGGACGCCAGCGATCCGCGGACTCTTGGTATCACCGACTGCGAGTTCCTGGACGGTCTGCGTGTGGGAGAGGTGGGCTGTGACCGTATCCTGCACGAGCTCACGAACCGCTGGCCGGAGCTGCTCTCCTACGTGAACATGGAGAAGCTCAACCGTGTGCTCAACGAGTGGCCGGGGCATGCCTGGGTCCGCGATGAGAGGGTGAGCGATGCTTTTGAGACGGATTTTCTTAAGATGGGCTGCCTCAAGAAGACGCCATAAAGCCTGAGGCTGGGAAATGACACGGAAAGGGCGCCGCCGGCCAGCAGCCGGCG
>ERZ772886.2535-NODE-2535-length-14426-cov-5.953587_pt1 | contig 14426 bp, 9 predicted proteins | sample MGYA00512128_ERZ772886 | MGnify/ENA primary metagenome ERZ772886 (study PRJEB29015, sample SAMEA2737698) | human gut metagenome | biome: human gut; feature: human-associated habitat; material: faeces | place: China | collected 2012 ... | reverse complement strand
TCTGGAGCGGGGCATCGAAAAAATTGAGGTTGCCCAAAGCGAAGGCATGGACATAACAGTGGACTTCTATCCCTATCACGGTACTGCCACCACCTTGGCAGGCATTTTGCCCGCATCGTTTTTGACTGAGGACTTTTCCAAGATCTTAGCCCGGCTTACAAAGCCGGAGACCATTGACCGTCTGCGGTATTGCTATCAGAATCCCGGCCCCCAGGATGAGCTGATTGCCCCGGAGTTTCGCTGGAGTCATGCTATGATCAGCGGCGTACAGCGGCCAGAGAACAAGCGGTTCCTGGGTAAGACGATTCACGAGTGCACAGAACTGGCAGGTTACGAGGATGAGTATCCCTTCATCGCGGAGCTGCTGGCATCGGAGAATGGCAGTGTCAGCATGGTAGGACTGAATATCAGCCCGGAGGATATTATCCGGATCGCCAAACTCCCCTACTCCATGGTAATATCCGACTCTCTGTATAATATTACGGACACGCCCCACCCTCGGATCTACGGTTCTTTCAGCCATATTCTGGCTTACTATGTTCGGGAGACCCATGTCCTGACTCTGCAGGAAGCCATCCATAAGATGACTCAAATGCCCGCTCAGCGGATGCACTACCGGGATCGTGGCGTAGTGAAGTCTGGTGCTTTCGCAGACCTGCTGGTATTTGATCTGGACAAGATCGGGGACCATGCTACGTTTGATGATGCCAAACAGCTATCTACTGGGATGGATTTGGTGTTTGTCAATGGCCAGATAGCTTGGAAAGATGAGACTCCCTTAGCGCGGGCCGGCATCAGTCTGAATTGAAAAATACACTGTCGAAGAGGGAGATTGTATGAAGAAGGCCATCGGTATCATCACACAGAGCTGTCTCATTGCGGATTTTTATCGCGGTATTTTAGAGGAGCTTTTTGATGATATTGCGGAAATTTTTACTTACAGTCTCGATAACGGCACCTTGCGGGAACTGAAGGAGTGTGACCTATATGTGCGGGCCGTCACCAGCTACGACCTAATCCATTACAGCTGGGCGGAGCCATACTTCCCGCCGGAGGAACGGACGGTCTTTTTGAACTGGCTCTTTGAGCTGGAATACGGCAAGCTGGGCCTGCCGAAGCCGGATCTGGTGCTCTATCTGGATATGCCCACGGAGATCACGGAGCAGATGATGCGCAGCCGGGAGGCCGCCACCGGCACCCATGCCGACATTCACGAGCAGGACGAGGCTTATCTGAAAAGCTGCCGGGAGGCCGCCCGTGAAATCGTGAAGGACTGCGGCTGGACCGTGATCCACTGTGCCAAGGGCGATGCTCCCCGAACCGTGGAGGACATCCACAACGAGGTGTACAAGACTGTCAAGTCGCTGCTGTAATGCCTGTCCCCCCAGCGGGACGCGGTGCGTCCCCGCCGGTTCAGCAGCAATCGCAGCCGTTGTGGACACAGCCGTTTCCGCAGCTATATCCGCTGCCGCAGCATACCAGTACCACGATCAGAACGAGAATGATCCAGAGCCAGGAGCTGTCATTGTTGTTGCAGCACATACCACTACCCCGCTTTCTGTTTGATAGGCTATCTTATGCCGCTGTCACCGGAAACCGGGCTTGGACCGGACAAAAATCCGGAAATTGTATTCCCCTTCCCTGCCGGGGACCGGGAAAGCAAGGAGGAACCAATGTCTGAATTCAGAAGAGATGATACTGCCAGCTGGGACGCACAGGAGGTCCGGCAGGCGCAGGGGGCGCGGCGGGAGCCGACACCCGCTCACCACAGCAAAAGCCGTCACCGCCGGCGGAGACGGAATTCGCTGGCGGTGCTGGTCGGTTACCTGATCTTTGTCCTGCTGGCTTCCGCCATTCTGGCGGGTATGGGCTGGATGCTGGGCTCGGATTTCTGTGCCTTCAACCGGGGTGCTCTGCGGGAGACCTCGGTGGAGGTAACGGCGGAGGACAGCGTGTCCACCGTGGCGGATAAGCTTCAGGATGCGGGGCTCATCAAGTACAAGTGGTTTTTCAAGCTCTACGCCGGGATCTCCCATGCCGATAAAAAGATCGGCATCGGCACCTATACACTGAATACGGAGATGGATTACCGGGCGCTGATCCTGGGCATGCACAACTCCTCCGGCAACCTGACGGCGGAGACTGTCACCGTCACCATCCCCGAGGGCTATACCGTGCGGCAGACCATCCGTCTGTTGGCGGAAAAGGGCGTCAATACGGAAGAAAATCTGCTGGAGGCCGCCAGGACCGCCACATACGATTACAGCTTCATCAACAACAATTCCGAAGACCCCAGCCGTCTGGAGGGCTACCTGTTCCCGGACACCTATGAGTTCTACAAGAATCACAATGCCAAGAATGCTCTGGGTAAGCTGATCGATGCCTTCGCTGACCGTATCGACGAGGATGCGTTCGCCTCCTCCAAGGCCAAATCCATGGGTTACAGCATGAAGGATGTGGTCATCATCGCCTCCCTCATTGAAAAGGAGACGGACGGTACGGATCAGCGGGATATCGCCTCCGTCATCTATAACCGCCTGCAAAAGCCCGGCGAGACCGCAGGGCTGCTGCAGATCGACGCTTCCCTGCTCTATGGTCTGCCGGATCACACCGGCGCCATCACCAACGCGGACAAGGCGGTCGATACCCCCTACAACCTGTATCTCCATAAGGGACTGCCGCCTACGGCCATTGCCAACCCCGGCAGTGCGGCTCTGAAAGCGGCTATGGACCCCAACGACACGGATTATTATTACTACGCATTGGGCACCGACGGGAAGCACCACTTCTCCAAGACCCTGTCTGAGCACAATGCCTTTGTAGGGAGCAGTTCCTATGGTGGATAAACAGAGAAAGCTGCCGGAGCTGCTGGCTCCGGCAGGAGATATGGAACGGCTGAAAATGGCCGTGCTCTACGGCGCGGACGCTGTATATCTGGCAGGTACGGACTTCGGTATGCGGGCCTTCGCCGGAAACTTTGACCCGGATGAGCTGAAGGCGGCGGTAGCCTATGCCCATGCGCACAATGTACGGGTCCACTGCACCATCAACACCATGCCCCGGGGGGATGAGATCGTCCGCCTGCCGGCGCATCTGGAACGGCTGAATGACGCCGGTGTGGATGCGGTGATCGTGGCGGACCTGGGTGCCTTTACGCTGGCGGGGAAATATGCCCCCAACTGCCAGCGCCACATCTCCACTCAGGCCAGCATTTCCAACTATGTCACTGCCAACGCCTGGTATGATCTGGGCGCTTCCCGGGTGATTTTAGCCCGGGAGTTGAGCCTTGAAGAAATTCGGACCATCCGGGAGAACACCCCGGCAGAGCTGGAGATCGAGGCCTTTGTTCACGGGGCCATGTGCGTCAGCTATTCCGGGCGGTGTCTGCTGAGCAATTATATGACGGGCCGGGATGCCAGCCGCGGCGCCTGCGCCCAGCCCTGCCGCTATCATTACGCCCTGATGGAGGAAAAACGCCCCGGCGAGTATTTCCCCATTGAGGAGGACGAAAAGGGCATCCAACACACAGCGGTGATATTCTGAATTCCCGTGATATGTGCATGATCGACCATCTGGATGACCTGCTGGATGTGGGGCTGTCCAGTCTGAAGATCGAGGGCCGGGCCAAATCCGCCTATTATGCCGCCATCGTCACCGGCGCTTACCGGCACTGTCTGGACGATGCCGCTGCGGGCCGCCCCATTGACCCGGTGTGGCGGGATGAGGTGGAGCACGTCAGCCACCGGCCCTATGCCACCGGCTTTTACTACGGTTATCCCGGCCAGTACTACGAAAATTCCCGCTACATCCGGGAATGGCAGGTGGTGGCGCTGGTCACGGAATGTGACTCCGACGGCAACGCTGTCATTTCCCTGCGGAACAAGTTCCGCACCGGTGACACGGTGGAGCTGGTAGGGCCGGACCTGCGTCCCTTTTCCATGACGGTCCCGGAAATGCGGGATGAGGCCGGGACCGTGATCGAAGAACCCCGAAATCCCCAGATGCTGCTGAAGCTCAGGCTACCCCATCCGGTGCCGCCTATGACTCTGGTACGCCATCAGGTAGAATTGTCAGCCAAATAAGGAGATAGGAGATATTATGAACGCAGATGTTGTGATCATCGGCGCCGGCCCTGCCGGCATCTTCACCGCCCTGGAAATGGTCAAGAAGGGCAGCAAGCAGAAAATCATCATGGTAGAAAAGGGCCAGGCGGTAGAAAACCGCCACTGCCCCAAGGACAAGACGAAGAAGTGTGTCAACTGCAAGCCCTACTGCCACATCACCACCGGCTTCTCCGGTGCCGGCGCTTTTTCCGACGGCAAGCTGTCCCTCAGCTATGAAGTGGGCGGCGATCTGCCCACCCTCATCACCCCGGAGCTGGCGCAGGAGACCATCAACTACGCTGACCAGATCTATCTGGATTTCGGTGCGGACGAGCACATTGAGGGTCTCGGTAATGACGAGGAGCGCAAGGAGATCCGCAAGCACGCCATTCAGGCAGGCTTAAAGCTGGTGGACTGCCCCATCCGCCACATGGGCACGGAAAAGGCTCAGGGTATCTACTACGCCATCGAGAAGTATTTACAGGAGCACGGCGTAGAGATGTACTTTGGCTACGAGTGCAGCAACTTGATTCTGGAAAATGACGTCTGCAAGGGCGTTTCCGTGTCCAACGGCAAGGTGGACATGGAGATCTACGCCAAGCACACCGTGGTCGCTACCGGCCGCCGGGGTGCCGACTGGCTGGAAAAGCTCTGCGCGGAGCACAACATCGCTCACGCCCCCGGCACTGTGGATATCGGTGTTCGTGTGGAGGTCCGCAATGAGGTCATGGAGACCGTAAACCGGGTCCTGTACGAGTCCAAGCTGGTAGGCTATCCCCGGCCCTTCAAGAACAAGGTCCGTACCTTCTGCCAAAACCCCGGCGGCTTTGTCAGTCAGGAAAACTACGACAACAACCTGGCGGTGGTCAACGGCCACTCCTACAAGGAGAAGAAGAGCGACAACACCAACCTGTCCATTCTCTGCTCCCACAACTTCTCCGTGCCCTTCAACCAGCCCATTGCCTACGCCCAGAAGGTGGGCGAGCTGACCAACATGCTGGCCAACGGCCAGATCCTGGTGCAGCGCTTCGGCGACATTCTGGACGGCAAGCGCACCTGGCAGAAGGAGCTGGCCCAGTCCAACGTCAAGCCCACCCTGAAGGACGCCGTGGCCGGCGACATCACCGCCGCCATGCCCTACCGCGCCATGACCAACATCATCGAGTTCATCAAGATGCTGGACATGGTCGTCCCCGGCTTCGCCGCCAACGAGACCCTGCTGTACAGCCCTGAGCTGAAGTTCTACTCCAACAAGGTCAAGATGGACTCGAACCTCGACACCAACATCAAGGGCCTGCACTGCCTCGGCGACTCTTCCGGCTGGACCCGCGGCCTGATGATGGCCTCCGTCATGGGCGTGCTGATGGGCCGCAAGCTGGCTGAGAAGGAAGGCTGCTGAAACGCCTTTCTGCACTAAGCTGCGCTGAATATTTGGTTCCCGATGCCTCTCCGCACTCCGCGGAGGGGCATTTTTTGCGCTTCCTGCGGCAAAACCGTGCAGGATACAAAAATCGGCAGAAAAAGTCAATTTTCGTCAACCCTGAAAATTTATGGGAATTTGAATTGATTTTCTTCGTTCAAACTGCTACAATCTCAAGTAGAACTCAAGAAGAAATTGTGTCTTGCGCATAATGCGAGGAGGGATCACTTATGTGCGAAGCCCCCGGAAGCGTAGTAACGCTGCTATGTTCCGGCATCCAGCTTTACAGCGCCGAGAGGCGCATTGCGGACTGCATCCTTGCAGATGTAAAGCGGGCGTCGATGTGTACGTCAGCAGAACTGGCCCGGCTGAGCTGTTCGTCCGAGGCCACCATCACCCGGCTGTGCCACAAACTGGGGTTCGAGAACTACCGCAAATTCCAGCTGGCGCTGGCACGGGACGCCATGGAGCAGCAGGAAGCCCAGCGTATGCGGGACGAAGGGCAGGACGAGCTGCATCAGGCACTTCTGAACATTCTGGCAAACCGCGAAGAGGAGCTGCGGGCCACCATTCAGGCCATTGATACCCGCCAGCTGCGGCAGATACTCTCTCTGCTGCGCAGCTGCGAGGTCATGGAGGTGGTCTCTGAGGGCGGCGGCCTGCCGGTGGCCTTCGATGCCTCCATCCGGTTCAGCCACCTGGGCAAGCGGTGCGTTTCCAGCGCAGTCCACGAGAAGAACCTTGCCTTTGCTCAGACGCTGACCCCCAAAGACATCCTCATCGTGCTCTCGGCCTCCGGGCAGAGCGCCAGGCTGGAAGAGGTGTCCGCTGTCGCCAAAGGGCGGGATGTACCGGTGCTGGTCATCACCTGTGACAGCCACGGCCCGCTGGCCCAGCTGGCCGACTATGTGATGACGGCTTCCAACCGCGAACAGCGGCTCATCGAGGGCAGCCATGCGGCATCGCTGCTCTCGCCGAACGTCCTTATCGAGGTGCTTTACTACCTGCTGCGGATGGAAAATCTGTAAAAAACAAACGCTGGCACGTTCGTGCCAGCGTTTGTTTCATCATCAGAGCTCTAGATCACTGGGCAGGATGACATCCAGCTCCGCCGCAGGCTCTGCCACGAGGCGGCGGCTCTGGTTGAAGATGGCCTTTTCCAGCGTGTTGCGGGCGAGACGTCCGTTGCCCGCCGTGCGGGCATCCTCTGCCTGGCGGCGCTCGTAGTAGCCTCGCAGCGGTTCCGTGCAGCTCTCGGCCAGCCTGTAGCCCTTGCCCCTCGCCAGCACATTCGTGATGTCCAACAGCTCATCGGCGGTGTAGTCCGGGAACTCTATCTTGTTCGGGAAGCGGCTGGCAAGGCCGCTATTGGCAGTCAGGAACGTCTCCATCTCCCTGGTGTAGCCCGCAAGGATGACCACCAGCTCGTCGCGGTGGTCTTCCATCCCCTTCACCAGCGTGTCGATGGCCTCAAGGCCGAAGCTGTCCTGCTCGCCCCGGTAGAGGCTGTAGGCCTCGTCGATGAAAAGGACGCCGCCCAGCGCGCTCTGGATGACGCTGTTGGTCAGGGGGGCGGTGTGGCCGGTGTAGCGGCCCACGAGGTCTCCCCGGCTCACTTCCACCAGCTGCCCGCCCTTGAGGGCGCCGATGGCCTTGAGGTATTTTGCCACGAGCCGGGCGATGGTGGTCTTGCCGGTGCCGGGGTTGCCGGTGAAGATCATGTGCATCGAGAGGCTGGCGGTCTTGAGGCCCGCCGCCGCACGGCGCTGCTGCACCTGAATGTTATCGGCAAGACCGAAGACGTATTCCTTCACTGGTGCAAGGCCCACGAGGTCGTTCAGCTCTTTCCTGATTTCTTCCACTGCGCCGGTATAGGCGGCGGGCAGCAGGTCGAAGAGCTTCTGGGACCCGGCGTCGTTGAGGGCAAAGTCCAGGCCGTCCTCCCGGGCAGTCAGTGTAATCGTTCCGGTAAGCGTGGCATCTGTTTGCAGACAGTATTCGCTCAGAGCGCGGAATATCTTATCGCAGCAGGCCGAAAGCCCCGCCGCACCCTGCTTCGGGCTGCACTGGGCCGCCACATAGTCCCGCACATCCGCGCCCGCCGACAGGGTCAGGCCGAGGCGGGTCTTCACTTTTGCGGCCAGCGCGTTGAGCTGCTGGGCTGCCAGCGCGGCGAGGGCTTCCCGCGCAAAGGCGCTGGTCTCACAGACATCGCCCAGCGCCGAGACGAAGGCCGCACCGAACTTGTCAGCCAGCACCTCCCGGCCCTTCTGGGAGAAGAAGACGAGGTACTTGCCGCAGGGGGTGATGCGGCTCACAGCCCCGGGGGCAAGCGCCGTTCCGGCGTCCACGAGGATGCCCTCCTTGTTGACAAGATACCGGCTGGACAGGGGCGCACTGCCCTTGACGGCGAGGTCTGCCAGCGTCTTCAAAAAGCCCGGGTAGCAGCTCTCGTAGTGCTCAAAGCCCAGGATCTCGCCCGGCGCATGGAGGGCGGCGTACAGATCCTGCAAAAAGAGCTTTTCAGCCCCCGAGTTGGGGTAAAGCGCCAGATCCATAATGGCCAGCTTATCGCTCTGCAAAAGACCCCGGGCGGCCATGCAGCGGGCCGTCTCCGTCAGAGTGAAATGCCGCCCCGTGCCGGGCGCACCGCAGAGCAGGATGACGTTCCGGGCCGTGGGGGCCTCGGTCCCCAGCACGAAAGGCCGGCGCATGGCCCGCACGACGCCGTCTACGAAGGCGTCCTGCCCCAGCACTGTCTTTTTCACCTCAGCGGCCAGCCCTTCGAAGCTGCCCAGATGCTCCTGTTTGACTTCGGTGGTTCCTTTGGCCAGCAGGCCGTCGGCCTCCATATCCTCAAGCATCTTCCGGCTCTGGGCCAGCGCCTCCTGTGTGGTGTCTCTGCGCAGCTCGGCGTTCTGTTTTTTCAGCATTTCGTCCAGCTTTTTCTGCTGCTCGAGCAGGGCTGCGTTCATATCGGGCAGACCGGGCTTTTCCGGCGGCGTTTTCTGCGTATCAAAGCGCAGTTTTCCTCCCGGGCCGAACACTCCGTTCATCAAGTTCTCCCAATCGTCGGTGTATGCCATCTGCCTGCCTCCGTCCTGCATTTTTTCCCAGTATAGTGTACTTTGCCCCCTTTTGCAAGAAAAGTCTTGAAAATCCACGGGCAGGCGGGTACACTAATTTTATATTGATTTGATATGCGAAGGGAATGGAACGAAATGAAAACGCCCGCAGAGTGGAAAACGCTGTTCGAGAGCAGCGCCTTTGCACGGCAGACAAACTACAGCGGCCCTCTGGGGCCGGAATATAACCCCTCCGGCACCCGGCTCCGGCTCTGGGCGCCCACGGCGCAGAAGGTATCAGTCAATCTCTACCGCCGGGGCGACGGCGGGGCCTGCATGGGGACCCTGCCGCTAGAACAGCACGGGCAGGGCGTCTGGTCGGTCTATCTGCCCGGCGACCAGCACGGACATTACTATACCTTTACCGTCGAGGTGGACGGCACAGCATACGAGACGGGCGACCCCTACGCCCGGACGGCAGGCATCAACGGCCTGCGGAGCATGATTTTAGACGCGCCCCGCATCGACCCGCCCGACTGGAACCACGACCACCGGGTCATCGTCCCGGCCTCCCGCCGGACGGTGTGGGAGGTCAGCGTCCGTGACTTCTCGCAAGACCCGGCCTGCGGCGTTCGGAATGCATGGCGGGGCAAATTCATGGCCTTTACCCAAAAGGGGACCACCCTTTCTTCCGCCGGCACCTTCCCCACCTGCCTCGACTATCTCAAGCGGCTGGGAGTGGGCTATGTGCAGCTGATGCCCATCTTCGACTTCGGCAGTGTGGACGAGAGCCGCCCCCTCACCCGGCAGTACAACTGGGGCTACGACCCCACCAACTACAACGTCCCCGAGGGCAGCTACTCCACCGACCCCACGAAAGGCGAAGTCCGGGTGCGGGAGTGCAAGGAGATGATAGCTTCTCTCCACGCGGCGGGCATCGGCGTCATCATGGATGTGGTGTACAATCATATGTACCGCAACGAGAACCCGCTGAACAGCACGGTGCCTTATTATTTCTTCCGGCAGAACCCGGACGGCAGCTTCTCCAACGGCAGCGGCTGCGGCAACGAGTTTGCCAGTGAGCGGCCCATGGCCCGGAAATACCTCATCGACTCGGTGCTCTACTGGGCGCAGGAATATCACATCGACGGCTTCCGCTTCGACCTCATGGGCCTCTATGACGTGGACACCATGAACGAACTGCGGGCCACGCTGGACGCTCTTCCGGGCGGCAGAAGCATCCTGATGTACGGTGAGCCGTGGCAGGGTGGCGGGAGCCAGCTCCACCGGTACGAGGCCAACAAGGCGAACCTCGCCATGTTGTCCAAGCGCATCGGCATCTTCTGCGACAACACCCGCGACGTCATCAAGGGCGGCTGTTTTGACGCCCGAGGGCCGGGTTACGTCGAGGGCAAACCGGGCAGCTTCTGGGACATCGGCGGGGCCGTGGCCGCGTGGTGCCGCAGCGACAAACTGCCCGCCCATTCGCCCTCCCAAATCGTCAGCTATGTCTCTGCCCACGACAATTTCACTCTCTGGGACAAGCTGATGCTCGTCCGGTACGCCCGTCCCGAGTACACTGCCGCCGACTCGGCGGCGCTGGCCCAGAACCGGCTGGCGGCGGGCATCTATCTCACCTGCATGGGGATGCCCTTCATGCAGGCCGGTGAGGAGTTCGCCCGCACCAAAAAAGGTCAGGGCAACACCTACCGCTCTTCGCCCTCCCTCAACCGTCTGGACTGGAAGCGGGCCGCGCAGTTCCACGGTCTTGTGGACTATTACCGGGGCCTGCTGGGCCTGCGGGCGCAGTTCCCCCGCCTGAGCGCCTCGGACGCGGCCAGCCCGGCGGCCATCAAGTTTTTCTCGCTGGAACAGCCCCTCGTGGGCTGGACTTTGCCCGCCGCACCCGGCGACGGCGCGGCATGGCGGGCGCTCTGCGTCTTTTACAATCCCACGGAAGAAGAAAAGCGGGTCCGCCTGCCCGACGGCCAGTGGAAATTGCTGAGCGACGGCGTATCGTCTGCGCTCTGGAAAGGCCTCAGCCGGGTCTGCGGCGGCGAAGTGACACTGCTGCCATACAGTGCAACGATTTTCGGCCAGGTATAACAAAAAGCGGCCCGCCGCTTTGCGCGGCGAGCCACCCAATCATGTCCTGATTTAGCCCTGCGGGTCCTGCTGAGGTGCAGACTCGGCAGAGTTCTCCTGACGAGATGCGCCGTTGGTGCCATTGCCGCTGTTGGAGGCGTTCTTTTCGCCCAGCGTCAGGCTGACAGTCTGCATCTGACCGTCGCGGGCGACGGTGATGGACAGGGTATCACCGGCAGAGTGCTCCTGCATCAGGGTGCCAAGGTCGGTCTTCTGGGCTACCTCGGTGTTGTCGATGCTGACGATGCGGTCGCCGGCCTTGAGGCCCGCCTTATCAGCAGGGCCGCCGGAGACGACGTCCACGACGTAGATGCCGTAGGCGTTGACGCCCAACTGTGCCGCCGTCTGTGCGTCGTTGACAGCCAGATAGGTGATGCCCATGTAGGGACGGCCCGTGACGTAGCCGTTCTCCAGCAGGTCCTGCGCCACCTTGATGGCGTCGTTGATGGGGATGGCGAAGCCCAGACCTTCGGCGTCAGAGCTGGAAGACTTTGCGTTGACGATGCCGATCAGCTCGCCGTTCATGTTGAACAGGCCGCCGCCGGAGTTGCCGGGGCTGACAGAAGCATCCATCTGAATGAGGGACATGGTGTTGACAGAGCTGGAACTCTGGATGGAGACACTGCGGTTCAGGGCGCTGACGATGCCGCTGGTGACGGTGCCGCCCAGCTCACCCAGCGGGTTGCCCACGGCCAGCACGTTGTCGCCCACGGCCAGCTTGTCGCTGTCGCCCACGATGGCGGGGGTCAGGCCGTCGGCATCGATCTTGATGACGGCGATGTCGCTGGTGGAATCCTCGCCCACGACGGTGGCGGTGTAGTCCTTGTCGCCGATGGTGACGGTGATGTTGGACGCGCCGCTCACGACGTGGTCACAGGTGAGGATGTAGCCATCCGAGCTGATGATGACGCCGCTGCCGGCGCCGCTCTCCACCTGGCTCTGGCCGTACCAGGACCACTGAGAGTAGACCACCTGCTCGGTGGTGATGACCACGACGCTGGGGCTGACGGTCTTGGCCACCTGTGCGGTGGTCATGCCGCTGGAAACAGTCGTGCCTTCGGCGGCGCTCTCAGAGTCTGCCGAAGAGCTGTCGGACCGCTCCACCTGCTGGATGATGACTTTGTTATTGCCGCCGAAGCGTGCGCCCACAAAGCCGCCCATAAAGCCCATGGCTGCGGCCAGCACCAGAGCGACGATGCTCTTTACAGCCTTGCCTGCATTCTTCTTAGGCTTCTTCGGCGCGGCAGGGGCTGTGTTCTGCGGGCCTGCGGGGGGCGGCGTTGCGCCGCCGGAAGGCTGGGTGTTCTCGCTGAAGGTAGAAGCAGTGTTTGCGGTGTTCATGCCGCTGGAACCCACATTGGGGTAGCCGGTATCACCGGCAGGATTATTGGAAGAGGAATAGTCATATTCCCATTTGTTTTCATCCATCGTGATTACTTCCTTTCTAAGGGATATGGTCGGGGGAAGAGCTTTTCCGCTCCTCTCCGGCACGGTTTTATTCTATCTGCTAATTGTGAAAATCAATCGTTTCCCCAGTGAAGAATGTGTGAAATCAGAAGTTGTTTCCATAGCCAGAGTGCGCCGGATAAACGAGATTTTTTGCCCGCAGGCAAGGCGATTTTCCGCAGCAATCCTGACGGATTGCAAGGGAAAGCAACGCAGAATGCGGTCAAAAAAGCCGTTCAGACGGTGTGCAATGGTTATGGAAACAGCTTCCAAGTCCTAAGGAGTTTCTATGAAAATCAGCGTCACTCAAACGGGCTTTGCCCTTTATAAAGAGGCCGACATCATCGGCCAGTGCGACGTCACGCCCACCCCAAAAGGCGCGGACATCACGGCCCTGTCCGTCCTGCCCCAGTGGCGGCGGAAAGGCTACGGCTCCTACCTGTTAAAAGAGATATTGCGCCGGTTCGGCGGTTATGACCGGGAGGCTGCGACGGTGTTCACCGCGCCTCTGCCCGCCGACGAGGGCGAAGGGCTGTTCTGGCAGAAATTCGGCTTTGCGCCTGAGGATGGGCGGCTCGTCCGCCGCCGCACCCCCGATTTGACGGCGGTGCGCTTCGTGCAGGACTATCTTGCCGCCCATCTCCCCCACCCGAAGCTCTGCATCGACGCCACCTGCGGCAACGGCGGCGACACGGCGTTCCTCTGCCGCCTTGCCGGCCCGGAAGGCCGGGTGCTGGGCTTCGACATCCAGCCCGAGGCCATCACTTCCACCCGCGCCCGGCTCAAAAAGCAGGGCCTCACGGCAGAGCTTATCTGCGACAGCCACGCGAACCTCTTACAGTATGTCCGGCCCGGCACGGCGGACATCGTGATGTTCAACTTCGGCTGGCTGCCCGGGGCCGACCACAGCGTCTTCTCCACAGCAGACAGCAGCATCCCTGCGCTGGAAGCCGCCCTCGCGGCGCTGCGCGTCGGCGGCGTGCTCAGCGCCATCCTCTACAGCGGGCGCGTCATCGGCACGGACGAAAAGCAGAGCATCCTCGGCTGGCTGCAGGCTCTCCCACTGGAAAAATATACCGTACTGGTGTGCGATTTTGCCAACTGGGCCGACACCGCGCCCCTGCCCTGCCTTGTTCTGAAAAAATAGCAAAAACTCTTGCATCCATGTGGATTTTCTGTTAAAATAAGCGTTGTATGTAATTTTATAGGAGAGTTTCCCATGGAAACAGACCCTATTGTTTGCTGATACATCCACCCGGCCCTTCGCGGGGCCGCATCTCAGGAGAACGAAACTTTTATGACAAATCGTGAAGAAATCGAGCGCCGCCGGACGTTTGCTATCATCAGCCACCCCGACGCCGGCAAAACGACGCTGACCGAAAAGCTGCTGCTGTACGGTGGAGCCATCAATCAGGCAGGCTCTGTCAAGGGCAAGCAGAGCGCAAAGCACGCCGTGTCCGACTGGATGGACATCGAGAAGCAGCGCGGCATCTCCGTCACTTCCTCTGTGCTGCAGTTCAACTACGCAGGCAAGTGCGTGAACATTCTGGACACCCCGGGCCATCAGGACTTCTCGGAGGATACCTACCGTACCCTGATGGCGGCGGATTCTGCCGTCATGGTAATCGACGGTTCCAAGGGTGTCGAGGCGCAGACCAGAAAGCTGTTCAAGGTCTGTGTGATGCGCCATATTCCGATTTTTACATTCATCAACAAGATGGACCGCGATGCGAACGACACGTTTGATCTTCTTGATGAGATCGAGAAGGAGCTTGGCATTGCGACCTGCCCGATCAACTGGCCGATCGGTTCCGGTAAGAATTTTAAGGGTGTCTATGATCGCAACACAAGAGAGATTATGACGTTTTCCGATACATTAAAGGGAACCAAGGAAGGTACGGAGAAGCATATTTCCGTGGACGATCCGGCGCTGATTGCAGAGATCGGACAGGATGCGTATGATAAGCTGATGGAGGAGATCGAGCTTCTGGACGGAGCGAGCGCGGAGTTTGATCAGGAACTTGTGACGAAGGGAGAGCTTTCACCGGTATTTTTCGGATCTGCTCTTACCAACTTTGGTGTAGAGACTTTCCTGAAGCATTTCCTGAAGATGACAAACAGACCACTTGCAAGACATTCTCACGATAACTTCATCGGTCGGAATATCTGTTTCAAGTTTTATGCCAATTATAAAGCACAATTTGGCATCACCTTGGAGGAAGATAATGCCATTGCCGATGAACCTCC
>ERZ772886.2514-NODE-2514-length-14518-cov-10.673996_pt1 | contig 14518 bp, 14 predicted proteins | sample MGYA00512128_ERZ772886 | MGnify/ENA primary metagenome ERZ772886 (study PRJEB29015, sample SAMEA2737698) | human gut metagenome | biome: human gut; feature: human-associated habitat; material: faeces | place: China | collected 2012 ... | reverse complement strand
TACGAGAATATGCCTGCTGCAGAAGTGTTTTTATGCCATGAAAGGGTGAATTTGATGGAATTATCTATGAGAGAGAAAGAGCTGTTAATTAGTGTCTGCTGATTAAGTATCTATCTGCAGCTTCCAGCTCTTACATCTGTTCCAGTCATGCCAGAAGCGGAACAGATGCAAAAGAGCGTAAAGTATTCGCCGCTGAATCCTGAACAGATTCGTCACGAATACAGATAATGCGATAGAAGTCAACTGCGTTTCTTCCAGTTTTGTGGTAATGCAGCTCATACCATAACAGCGTTTGATCAGACTTAAGGTGCGCTCCACTTCGATTCTATCGGTATTATCCTGATACTCCTGTTTCTTATCAACTTTTGTTGTAGCGCTTGGTCTGCCCAGCTTTGGACCTGATAACCGGATTCCATGTTCCTTGCAATAGTTCCTGGTTTCCCTGGTCCGGTATATCTGATCTGCCAGGACCCGTTCCAGATAATAACCGGTACGCTCTCTGAATCGTTCTATTGCTTCAATCAGGCAGGTACTCTCGTTGTATGCCTCGAAAGATATTTTTTCGATACGCCCATAACCTTCGCTGTCAAGACTGAGATCAAATTTTGCACCAAATTCAACAGGTGCTTTGACCTTGTGCTTCCTGCTCTTAGCAAATGCAAGATACTCTTTTCTGGCACGTTTGCGATATCTTCTTGGCAACTTAAGACCATAGCACTTACAAAAACAGTAAATCATGGTCTCCAGTTTTTCTCTTGCTTCATTCAAAAGTGAGATATCCTGCGGATAACGTATGTTTGCAGGCGCACAGGTTGCATCAAAGGCTGGTTGAAATCAAGGAAGGAATGCTGTAAAGTCAGTAAAATCAAGTGTTTGCAACTTAATTGAATAAATTTTATTTGAAATACTTGACAGAAATAGTTAAATGAGTTAGTGTATAACTATAAGTAATGACATTATGATATAAGTATATAACAACAATATGAAAAAGAAACTTGTGATGGGGTGTTTTGCATCAGATAAAAAATGACAAGTAGATGTGGAGGGTAGAAATGAAGGCATTAAGTGTAGATCAAAATGGGAAGCTTGATGTATGTGATGTTCCAAAGCCGGTCTATGGAGATTGCCAGGCTCTTGTGAAAACGTTGAGTTGTGGTGTCTGCAATGGGACAGATATGAAATTAATTCATGGTTCATTTAAAAACATGACGCATTATCCAATGCTTTTAGGACATGAAGCAGTTGGACAGGTTGTTGAAAAGGGAAAGTATGTTACAAGCTTTGAAATTGGAGATATTGTGCTGCTCCCATTTTTATATGGTGATGTAGGGAAATATTCTTCAGGATGGGGTGCATATGCAGAGTATGGGATTGTAGGAGATGCAAAGGCCTATATTTCACATGGTATGGGACCTGGAACAAAGGAGTTTGATGACAGCTTTTACGCACAGACAGTCATCAAACCAGAGTATGGTCTTACTGCAGTTGAAGCATCTATGATAGTGACTTTCCGAGAGGTGTTAAGTGCCATCAGGAGATTTGGATTTCAAGCTAATCAAGATGTCGTGATTTTTGGTGCTGGACCTGTAGGACTATGTTTTACTCGCTTCTGTAAGTTGCTTGGGATGCGCACAGTAATTACTATTGATATTTCAGACGACAAAACGGAACAAGCGCGTAACATGGGAGCTGATATAGTAATTAATAGTTCTAAAGAAGATGTAGAGGCGATGGTTTTGAAATATTTGCCGGAAGGGGCAGATTATGTAGTAGATGCAGTGGGAATTAACCAATTGCTGAATCAGGGAATGCGACTGATAAAATATAATGGAAAAGTATGCGGATATGGTATTTCTCCAAAACTTGGAATGGATCTGGATTGGAGTGATGCACCTTACAACTGGCAGTTACATTTTGTGCAATTTCCAAGAAAGAAAGAAGAGGCAGAAGCACATTCTCAGATTATGGCCTGGATTGCAGCGGGTGCATTAAAACCAAGTGATTTTATATCAAATGTTTTTGAATTCGACCATATTTTAGATGCATTTGGGCTTGTAGAAAAGCGCTTACCAGATACAAAAAAAGTGGTAATTCGATATTCTTAAACTGGAATTATACTGTCTATTATACAAGAAGAGGAGAAAATGATGAAGATATCAAAATTATTCATGACATTACCTGAAGCATATGCGTGTACACCTGATGGCATGGAAATTGATAGATATGGAAATTTAATATTATCTTGTCCTAATTATGCGGATGAACATATGTCTGGATGTGTGCTTAGAATCACGAAAGATCGACGCGTAGAAAAGTGGTTTGATGTTCCTGTTCATCCGGAAACAGGTGTTGCAAGAAATATGGGGATCGCTTTTGACAGTAATTGGAATATATATTTGTGTGACAATCAGGGATGGTCAGAACGACCTGAGCTTCTTTATAAGGGAAGAGTTTTGAAGTGTGAGGTTGATGACGCGGGAAATATTAAAAAAACAACTGTGATTGCAGATCACATGGAACATCCAAATGGAATCAGAATACGCGGTGAGTATATGTACGTGACGCAAAGTTATCTTCACCCTGTTAAAGATCCATCTGGTAAACTTGTAAGCTGTGTATATCGTTTTCGCCTGGATGAACATGATATTGATATCACAAACACACTTGAAGATCCACATATTTTGACCACCTTTATTACACAAAATCCGGAAACTCAATATGGCGCAGATGGGATTGCTTTTGATAGTGCAGGAAATTTATATGTTGGAAATTTTGGTGATGGGGAGGTATGGAAACTCGTTTTGAATCAAGATGGGTCTCTAAAGGAAAAGAGTCTCTTTGCCAAAAATCCAGAAGAACTCAAAAGCACGGACGGTATGGTGTTTGATGAAAATGGAAATCTCTATATCGCAGATTTCTGTGCAAATGCGATTGTTAAAGTAACAAAGGATGGATATGTTTCACGTCTGGCTCAGAGCCCGGATTGTGATGGGCTGGATGGAGGTCTTGATCAACCTGGGGAGCCGATTATATATGATGGAAAAATTGTAGCATCTTGTTTTGACCTTGTAACAGGACCGGGAAAGGTGAATACAGCACATGAAATGCCGGCAACTTTAGCGGAGGTAGATATTTCGTGAAATATTTGATGGCACATGACTTGGGTACAAGCGGAAATAAAGCAACCCTGTATGATTGTGATGGAGTATTAATAGGCTCCTGCGTGGAGAGTTATGTGGTCAGTTACCCTAAAGATACATGGGCGGAAATAAATCCAATTGATTTGTGGCGGGCAGTTTGTAATTCAACAAAACAGTTGTTAGAAAAAACAGGTATAAAGGCAGAGGATATTGCTGCAGTTAGTTTTTCTGGACAGATGATGGGATGTCTGGTGGTTGATCAGGACGGAGTGCCGCTCAGACCTATGATGATATGGGCTGATACACGCAGTGTCAAGCAGGAACAATTTATGAAGGATGCCATTGGAGAAAAACGTGGTTATCAAATTACTGGACACCGCTTAAGTGCATCATATAGTGCTGCTAAGCTATTATGGATTAAGGAAAATGAACCGCAGATTTATGATAGAGCATATCGTATGCTTCAAGCAAAAGATTACATTATTTATCGACTGACAGGCCAGTTTGTGACAGACTTAAGTGATGCATCAGGAACAAATTTGTTAGATATTGAAAAACAAACCTGGTCGACTGAATTGATCCAGGCATTTCAAATTCGGGCAGAATTACTTCCTGAATTGCATAGTTCTTCCGATATTGCTGGTACAGTCACAAAACAGGCAGCGAAAGAAACTGGATTGATTGAGGGGATGCCGGTTGTAATTGGTGGCGGAGATGGTTCTTGCGCCTGTGTTGGAGCAGGTGTTGTTCGCAAAGGAAAAATTTATAATGTACTAGGGTCGTCATCTTGGATTAGCATGGCATCTGATCATCCTTTCTATGATGATCAGATGAGAACCTTTAACTGGATACATTTGGATCCAAAATTATATACACCATGCGGGACAATGCAGACTGCTGGAATGTCTTATGGCTGGTATCGAGATGCTTTTTGCCAATTAGAGAGAAAAACTGCTCATGAAGAACAGGAAGATTTTTATATGTTGTTAGAGCAGGGAATTAGTAGTTCGCCTCCGGGTGCAAACGGGTTATTGTATTTGCCATATTTATTGGGAGAGCGTTCTCCAAGATGGAATGTGGATGCTAGAGCGGCATTTATAGGAATTGGAATTTCTACTTCAAAGGAGGATATGCTGCGTTCTGTGTTGGAAGGAGTAGGCTATAATCTGAAGGTAATTCTCGAACTTTTAGAACAGATACAGCCTGTGCAAACCATAACAATGATAGGAGGTGGTGTAAAGAGCATGGTTTGGAGGCAAATTCTATCGGATATATATGGAAAAAAACTTGAATTTCCACAATATCTGGAGGAAGCTACATCTATGGGAGCTGCAATCTGTGCGGGTGTTGGTATAGGAATGTTTGCAGATTATAGTGTTGCTGAAAAGTGGAATATGGTACAATCATATCAAATTCCGAAACAACAAAATGTGCAATTGTATGCGGAACTGTATCGGGTTTTTAACAAAAGCTATGAAAGTCTCAAAGATGTTTTTGGAGAATTGGGAACCTTTAGAAGAAACAACACGAAATAATCAATAATATATAAAAATAAGGATGAGTACACATGGAAGCGGTAAAATTAGATAACTTTTTAAAGGTAGATAAGGGAATACCTGTTCCTCTTTACTATCAGATAAAACAGGGTATACTACAGGCGATTCAAGAGGGTGCTTTAAAAGTAGAGGATATGATTCCGACGGAAGCAGAATTATGTGAAATCTGTGGTATTAGCAGACCGACGATTCGTCAAGCGTTGGGTGAACTGGTATCGGAAGGTTATCTTTATCGACTGAAGGGAAAGGGTACATTTGTTTCCAAGACAAAAATAGATGCAAGATTTCTGAATAAATTGCAGGGATTCAATCAGGAAATGTTGGAAAAAGGTTTGAAACCATCTACTAAGGTGATTAATTTTTCGTGTGTTCCCGGAAGGGAAGATATTAATGCAAAAATGAAGCTTGAAGCAACAGAACCGTTATTTTATCTTGAGCGAATCAGATATGCAGATGATGAACCGTTGGTATATGTGGAAACCTATTTTCCATATCGGCAATTCCAGATGCTGACGAATGTGGATTTTAATCAGAGTTCTTTGTATCAAAGTATGAGAGATCTTGCACAGGTAGAGGTTACAAGAGTACAGCGTGTGCTTGAAGCGGTAAATGCTGAAAAACGAGATGCAGATTTACTTGGTATTCCGAAAGGAAAAGCAATGGTAAGAGTGCAAACAGTAGGTTTTACAAAAGAGGGAAGGGCAGTAGAGTATTCCGTGGCAAGATACCGAGGTGACAGAAACAGCTTCAGTATCGAGTTACAGGTATAGATTTCATACGGAATATACGACAGCGTTTTCAAAAATAAATGAAAGTGGCTGTCGAAATATTTAATTATATATGTAATGACATAAATATGTTAATACAGGAGGAAAGAAGATGGAAAACTTAAAATCAGAAAAGGTTTTAACAGCAAAGGAATTGGCCTCATATTTTGACCATACCCTTTTGCGGGCAAATGCAACAGTTTCAGAGTTTAAGAAGTTGTGTGATGACAGTAAACGATACGGTTTTTGCATGGTAGCTATTAATCCTGCTCCAGTAAAGCTGTGTAAAACGTTTTTAGCGGGCAGCCATGTTCATGTAGGAGCTGCAATAGCTTTTCCACTTGGACAGACAACTTTGGAAGATAAGCTGTCTGAGACCAGAAATGCGATTAAGAATGGTGCGGATGAAATAGATTATGTTGTGAATCTGACCAAACTGAAAGCAGGTGATACGGCATATATTGAAAGTGAAATGGCAAGAATAACGGATATTTGCAGAGAATTTAGTGTTGTATCTAAGGTGATTTTTGAGAATTGCTATTTAACAGAAGATGAAAAGAAAACACTTTGTCATATTGCCACAAAGGTAAAGCCTGATTTTATTAAAACGTCTACGGGTTTTGGAACCGGAGGTGCAACGTTTGAGGATGTTGCGCTGATGAAACGGGAAACTGAAGGAAGTGGGGTAAAAATCAAGGCAGCCGGAGGGATTCGTACCTTAAAGACAGCGTTAGAAATGATAAATCTTGGAGTAAGTAGAATAGGATCTACTTCAAGTGTTGCCATTATGGAAGAATATATGGCTCATTCGCCATTATTATAAAATACATTAAAAATAGCATTCAAAGGAGGATACTGGTATGAGAAAAAAGTTTTTAGGATGTGCATTAGCGACAGCTTTAAGTGTATTAGGGCTTGTTGGATGTGGTGCAGGTGACACTGAGACCGTTACATCGGCAGATTCGGCAGCTGAGGTGCAGGTATCAGATAAAACCGAAACCGAGGAAACCGATGCAGCACAAAAGGAAATCACTTGGGCAACATGGGGAAATGAAGGAGAATTAAAGCGCTTTGAAGAATTAAATGAAGCATTTATGAAGGCAAATCCAGATGTTAAGGTGAATTTTATTCCGATACCCAATAATGGATATATGGATAAGGTCTTAGCAATGATTGCAAGCGGAACGGAACCGGATGTTTACTATATTGCAAGCGGTTATCATAGTCTGGCATTGGAAGGAAAATTAGAACCATTAGATAGTTATATGGAGAATGATGCAAATGTTAATAAGGATAAATTTTTTCCCAATCTGTTGCCTTATCTGACAGTTGATGGCCAGTTGTATGCTTTGCCGGTAGACACTGCTCCAAGAGCATTGTATTATAACAAAACAATGTTAAAAGAGCTTGGGCTGGAAGATCCGAATGAGCTTGAAGAGCAGGGAAAATGGGATATCAATGCCTTTGAAGAAATGGCAGGCAAGATTAAAGATGCAGGAAAAATTGCGCTGGTGCTGGATAACAATCAGGAATCAAATATTTGCTGGTTTAGATCAAGTGGTGCAACTATGTATGATGAAAATGGAAAATGTATTATTAATAGTCCGGAATCTGTTGCAATCTATACAAAGATGCAGAATATGATTAAAGATGGAAAGATACAATGGAATGCCAATTCTAAAATAGATCCCAATGGTTTGTTTATGGGTCAGCAGCTTGCGTTTGTGGAAGCAGGAAGATGGTTAATGCCACTTTTCAAAGACATAAAGGACTTTGAATTTGATATTTGCCCGATACCTGCAGGTCTTACGGGAGATCGTACAGTATATATTAGTTCCGTTCCGCTTGGAATGTCAGCAAATTGTAAGGATAAGGAGACGGCATGGAGATTTATGAGCTATTTCCTTGGAGAAGAAGGTCAGACATTCCGTCTGAAGGACTATGGAAACTGTATCCCATCTATTAATTTGCCGGGGCTGGATGAAGCAACATTTATGAATGAGCCTTTACCTGAACATAAAGAAATCTGGAAAAAATATCGTGAAGAAGGCGTGCGAGGATATGTGGAAGATTCTTTGTATCCTGAAACAGGCAAGGCACTTTCTAACGCAGAAGATGAGATGTTTGTTAATTTTGCAGATGTACAAACAACTTTACAGAGCTTACAGGATCAGATCAATCAGATTGTCAGTCAGTAAGTAAGAGCAGATATGTTTGGGTGCCGGAACATAAAGTGTGAGAGAAACATGCTTCAGTTCCGGCACTCAAAGAAAATATTTTTGACAATGGCAAATGGAGAAAGTTCTTTCAGACTTTTTGGCAAATAAATTCGATTATCATGATGATTTTGGAAGGAATTATGATTAATTTTAAACAGAAATCAGAATCAAAAGCTCCTGTTCCAAGCTGTATATTATTCCGTTTTTTGATTGATAGTATGTTATAATAGGGACATACGCTGGAATCCCAGAGAATCGCTTTAGAAAGCATTCGGGAATTTGCAGGAATTAGAGGCTGTCGGGTATGCAGACTTCTGTGGCTTGATCGATTCCTTCTTTGCACTGCAGGAAGAACCCTTCCGGTTCCATACATTTATCAGAGATTATATCAAAAGCATTACAGTGTACCGGGAAAGCGTTGTTTTCAGTCTGGACTGTGGCTTTGGTCTGCTGGATGGAGTTGTCAAGGAAATTACGGCGAAGCGAATCGATTTCAAAACGCCTTCCCAGAGAATGTAAGCCTGAAATTTTGGAGGTGACAGAAAGAAGCAAAAGCCATATCAAAATAATCAAGTGGTAACAAGGAATGGAGGAATTCAAATGAAAGTACTGTTTTTAGATATAGACGGTGTTCTGAAAGAGGAAAGTTATAAAGCTGCATTTCAGGACGAATGTTTTGCACGGCTAAAGAGAATCATTGATGCAACGGATGCACAGATCATCCTGACCTCTTCCTGGAGAGTGAATTACTGGAAGTTTGTAGAGGACGGATTCCAGACGGAGAACGAAGATGTTCTGAGACTCCACCAATACTTTGAAAAGTATGGTTTGAAAGTATCCGGACGAACGGATCTCACAAGACGCTCAGGTCCTGACAGTCGCCCGAGTGAGATCAGAAACTGGCTTGCAGACAAGCCTGATGTTGATACTTTCTGCATCTTGGATGATGACGATTTTTACCGTTGGAAGTGGCTGTCACAGTTTTTGGTGGTTACGAGAGTCAAAACGATTGACGAGGACAGATACAGCAGCTGGAAACGCGCACTGTCTGATGCGGATGTAGAAAGAGCAATCAGAATCCTGAATACAGACAACAAGGCGTTGGTCGAGGAGCAGTTTACGCCGTAAGCGGTTGTGGTTTCATTTAACTTGCAAAATCTCTGCACAGACACTTGAAAGAAAAAGTAGAAAGGAGCGGCGTTATAATCTATGAAAAAGCTCGATAACTTTTCCAGTTGCCTTGATGTGCTTCGACGTGCCAATTTTGAGCTTGCAAAAGAAAATGAGATTTACAGAACAGGGATCATCTGGCAGTTCAATCTTACATTGGAACTGGCATGGAAGGCATTGCAGGAGATTTTGAAACTGCATGGTGCAGCCGGTGCGGAAATAGGTTCCCCTATGGAGATCCTGCTGCTTGGTTATAAGTTTGGTTTTTTGAACGATTCTGCGGTTTGGATGCTTATGCTGAAAAAGCGAAATGTTTCAGTGCATATCTACAATGAAGATGATATTGATGAAATGATTCTTCTGGTGCGTGACAGTTTTTCCCAGCTTTTTCCGCTCTTGAAAAAACACTGCAGGAAAAGCTTGCAGAAGTTCGTGCGGATTGGGAGTAACATAAAAATCACTTAGAGATGTAACTCTAAGGGATTTTGTCATACCAGCTAGCTGGATTATACCATATGGAAAGATATCGTCTTTTTCATAAATAGCACTGCAATACCGCATACAAGAAATTCTGTAATAGGAAATGCAATCCAAATCCCGAAAATCTGTAAAAGATGATTTAGTCCCCACATCAGCGGTATCAGTAAAACGCCTTGTTGGAGAAGCTGGATCATCATACTTTGTATCACGCTATCCGTTGCTTGCTTATAAGTTGCTATCATTGTGGATATACCGCTGAACACAAAGCCCAGCGACAGAATGCGCATTGCCGATACGCCGAATGCACGCATTTCTTTTGATGCAGAGAAAAGAGAGAGAATTATATCTGGAAAGCATAGTATCAGTACTGTTCCAGCAATCATCATTATGGTTGCAATGAATGTACCTGTTTTATAAGTTTGCCATAAACGCCTTTCCTTTTTTGCTCGATAATTGAACCGCATGATCGGCAGACAACCTTGTATCAGTCCATTTACTGTCATAACAATTAGCTGCTGCACTTTGAAATATGCTCCAAAAAACGCCACAGCCGTATCAGAATACTCCACCAGAAACACATTTACAAAGTTCACCATAAAAGAGCCTAACGCATTCATGATAAATGATGGAAGTCCATAGGAAATGAGCATGCTTAGCATTTTCGGTTCAAAATGATAGCCTTTCCACATTGGTTTCACTTTTTGTTTTGTGAAAAATAATTGTACCCATGCAATCAACATGGAAAGTGTGTACCCTAAACAATGCCAACAACTTAAGCGATATTGGCATTTACCCCGCATAAAAAATCAAACAAGATTTCAAAGAAAATGATGTACAAAAGTGAGCTAAAAGTTTGTGCAAAAAGCGAATTGACAAAATGAAAACGCCGACAAAATCGAAATAGTAGATTTTGCTATTTCGGAGGTCGGAAACATGAACCAGTTCTTTTATCAGATCACCCGTAAGGCATCGGATCTTATCAATTCTGATGACTACCGTGAGAGGAATATTACAAGGCAGACCGCATTTACAAGAAACAGAAAATTGTCCTTTCCTGTTATGATCGTTTTGCTGCTGAATTTTCTCACAAGAACGATGCAGATCGAGCTTGATGATTTCTTTGCAAATGTTCTGGATGCGGGTACAGATTCTGTGACAAAGCAGGCATTTTTCAAAGCTCGTAAAAATATTCTGCCTGATGCATTCAAGGAGCTGTTTCTCATGACAAGAGATATGGTTCTGAACAAGAATAAGATCAAGCGCCATAAGGGTTATCGTATTCTTGCAATAGATGGTTCGGAACTCCGACTCGATAAAACCAAGGAGAACAAGGATATATATCTGCCCAGAAATCATTCTCCTGAGAATAAAACAAATGCTGAGATCTCACTTCTGTATGATGTGATCTCGCATTATGTCATAGATGCCCAGATCGGTTCCATTGGCGTCTGTGAACGAGAATATGCTAAGAAAAATCTCGCCCATTTTTCAAGCATCTGCGATGAAAAAGACATCGTCATTTTTGATCGTGGTTATCCTTCAAGAGACATGATCGCTACCCTTACCGGAGTGGGATGCAAATATCTGATGCGGCTTCAGGCTTCATGCTTCAAGGGTGTAAAAGAAAACCCGTCAAATGATTTCAGGATCACTGTATCCACCAAGACAGATACGTATTCAGTCCGTGTTGTGCGGGTGATCCTTAAGTCGGGTGAGATTGAAACACTGATCACAAATCTATCTGAAGATGAATTCAGCGCTGATGATTTTCTTGATCTCTATTTTCTTCGCTGGGGTATCGAAACGACCTACGATACCTTGAAAAACAAATTGCTGATAGAGAAGTTTTCGGGGCGTTCACCTGTTGCAGTTTTGCAGGAATACTATGCCATGATGTTTGTATTAAACTGCATTGCCGCAATGTCTGCCACTGTAAACAGAAAGCTGTTATCACGCAAAACTGACTGCAAATATCAGTACAAAGCGAATGTAAATTTGATGATCGGCTACTTCAAATATCGACTGTCTGCTATGCTGCTGTTTGCAGGAAAGGCTCTTGATATTTGTCGGCAGCTTATATTGCTATGCCTGAAACAACCTGTTCCGATGATTAAAGGTAGGTCTGCTCCTCGTCCGGAATTTTCTCATCAGCGCAAGGTGTTTTGTCCCAAATATTCTATTTGATTTTTTATGCAGGGTAAATGCCAATATCGCTTAAGTTGTTGGCATTGCCATCCTGATACCCCCGTCAGATTGATTTTTTCCATGATACCATATCTGGGAGTATGGAGCCAGAGAAACCGGCGATTTTCTGCTGGTAAATTCTACGCATTTAGAGCGGCACTATGGCGGGGATAGGATAAAACACTCACATACCCCGCCGACTATGCGGGAAAAACCTTGAAATATAGGGCTTTTTAAGGCCCTAAATGCGTAGGTTGGTGCTTTGTTGCGATATGCTCCACGGTTACGGTGTATTGTTCATATTCTGTTTTCGGGAATCTTTATGAAATCTTCAAAATTGCCCGGTATGCTATCCGTAAAATCAAAGAAAGGACTTGATTATATGGATATGATTTTGAAAACGACTGACCTCTGCAAAAATTTCAAGGGGCAAATGGCGGTAAACAATGTGTCACTGAACATCCGGCGCAACTCGGTTTATGGTCTGCTGGGGCCGAATGGGGCTGGCAAATCCACGATCTTAAAAATGCTCACCGGCATTTTGCGCCCCACATCGGGAAGCATCGAGTTTGACGGCCACCCGTGGAAGCGGAATGATCTGGAGCATATCGGTGCTTTGATTGAGATGCCCCCGCTTTACGAAAATCTGACTGCATACGAAAATCTCAAAGTCAGAACTACATTGCTCGGCCTGGACGATGCACGAATTAACGAGGTATTGCAAATTGTCCAGCTCACGAATACCGGCAAGAAACGGGCCGGGCAGTTTTCTCTTGGTATGAAGCAGCGGCTTGGTATTGCTATTGCATTGCTGAACAGTCCCCAGCTTTTGATTCTGGATGAACCGACTAACGGCCTTGACCCTTTAGGGATTGAGGAACTTCGAGAGTTAATTCGCTCTTTTCCCTGCAAAGGGATTACAGTTATTTTGTCCAGCCATATTCTGTCAGAAGTCCAGCAGATTGCAGATCATGTGGGTATCATTGCTGGCGGCGTCCTTGGATATGAGGGAGAGCTTCGCGCCGGTGAAGATTTGGAACAACTCTTTATGGATGTTATTCGCAGAAATGGTAAGGAGGGATATTAAATGGAGATGGCATATATTCAGGCAGAGAACCTAAAGCATAAGAGAACTTTCACAAAAACGCTGATCGTTCTGGCCCCGTTTGTAACTGCGCTTATGAACTTTTTTGCCCCTCTTTGGTTCCAGCTCAATTCTTATAATTGGTGGTATATCCTGCTTTATCCTGGATTCCTTACGCTCACCTGTGCCTTGATTGAACAGCGGGATAATGGCAAACTAAAATATCGTGCCGTTGCTTCATTGCCTGTTTCGCAGAACAAAGTCTGGAAAGCAAAAATTGGAGTGGCCGGTATTTACTCCTGTGTGGGGAATTTCATTTTCCTGGCGCTAAATCTGTTGGGCGGTTTTGCAATATTAGTTATCAACGAAATTCCCCTGACAATCGGAATTTGGCAGGCTGCGGCCGGAACAGCTTGTATTGTCATTGCAAGCCTATGGGAAGTTCCGCTGTGCTTATGGTTATCAAAAAAAGTTGGTATCTTTGTCACGGTTATTCTTAATGCCGGACTTGGAAGCGTTTTAGGGATTTTCACGGCTACAACCTCTTTGTGGATGATCTGCCCGTATAGCTGGGTGCCGCATCTTATGATTTCCGTGTTAGGTATTTTGCCTAATGGTGAGCCGGTTGCAGATCAGAGTACGGCAATGGCATTTTGGATGATTATACTTGTATTGGTCATTTCGCTGGCCTGGTTTGCGGCGCTGTCATTTTTAACTGCAAGATGGTTTGAGAAAAAGGAGGTGGGGTAACTATGGTATCTGTGGTTCGCTGCTGGAAAGCAGAATATCAGAAGTGTAAACATAGCATTTTGCTCTATATGCACAGCATGATTCCGATTATATGTGCGGCGATTTTTGCGGGTTACTATCATATATCCAGATGGGAACTGGCAACCAAAATCAGTGCCTATCTGGAAGTGCTGGCCGTTGCGTTCCCGTTTCTGATCGGCATTATTGTGGGCCTGGTTGTTCAGATCGAAAATCAGGCCGGGCATTATCAGCTTTTGTTGGGAACAATCCCATCTCGCATGGCAACGTATATTGGTAAACTTGGTTTTCTGATGATCTGTGCTTTTGGCGCAACATTTTTAGCGTTAGGAACATTCGCTGCACTATATAGGGATGCTCCGGCAAGCCTTTACCTGAAAGCAGGGATTCTATTGTTGATTACCATGCTTCCCATTTACCTGATTCATTTGTTTGTGGGAATGAGCTTCGGAAAAGGTGCATCTATGGGATTGGGAATTGCAGGGAGTTTAATAGCTGCCCTTATGATAACAGGGCTTGGTGACGCTACATGGAAATATATTCCCTGGGCCTGGGGCGTTCGTGCTATGGATTACACTGTGCTTGCATGGGATAGCCCCCAACTGTATGCACAGGTAAAAACCGATTTTTTCAGCGGTATGATTATTTCTGTATGCTGCACTGTTTGTCTGCTGATTGCCAGTTTGGTTTGGTTTCATGGTTGGGAGGGAGGTAAAAACAGTGAATAAAAAGTGCCTGTTTGCCGTGGTAATTGTGCTTGTAAGTCTTATATGCTTATCGGCCTGCGGTGCGCTCCGCGATACCGCCGATAAAAATAAGGCGTTAAATGAATCTCTGCCGTATTATGAGCTGAACGCCGCAAACTATGATGAAATTTCATATAACGGCCTGACATATACCATAACGGATGAATGTCTTGAAATGTCAGAACTGCAAGAAGAAATCGGGCAGGTATCGAAACGCTTCAAAAATGTGGCGGGGGAAGATTTCAGTTTCGGCTACGTTTACAGTATTGTGGATGTGGATATAAGCAATGCCGTAGCTGTAAATATCAACAATGAATATCGGAAAGCTGACATTAAAAATAATGATGAGTAACCTCGACAATGTGGTATAATGGGGCGGGAGGTGATTTTTTGACCCACTTACT
>ERZ772886.2487-NODE-2487-length-14671-cov-4.412083_pt1 | contig 14671 bp, 9 predicted proteins | sample MGYA00512128_ERZ772886 | MGnify/ENA primary metagenome ERZ772886 (study PRJEB29015, sample SAMEA2737698) | human gut metagenome | biome: human gut; feature: human-associated habitat; material: faeces | place: China | collected 2012 ... | reverse complement strand
TTCCCGTTGCGATGCAAAGGATGACGTAAGCCCTCATACTTGGGACAGCGGTACGGTAACAACAGCGCCTACCTGCACAAAAGCGGGCAAAAAGACATATAGCTGCACCAAGTGCGGCGCGACAAAGACGGAGCCAATCGACGCCACCGGCCACAGCTGGAAGTCCGATTGGACGTCCGATGCAACGCATCACTGGCATGAGTGTGCCAATGAAAACTGCGATGTGACGGATAACGCGGGAAAGAACGGCTACGTGGAGCACTCCGGCGGCAAAGCGACCTGCACCCAAAATGCCGTCTGTGAGATTTGCAAGGCAAGCTACGGCAGCCTTGACCCGAACAACCACACCGACCTGAAACACATTGACGCAAAGGCCGCTACCGCTGCCGAAGAAGGCAACATTGCGTATTGGTACTGCGACGGCTGCAAGAAGTATTTCTCCGATGCTGCGGCAACCAAGGAAATCACCAAGGCTGCCACCGTGACGGCAAAGCTGCCCCCGAAAATCACAGCCGGGGATGGTGCAGCGGTCACGCAGGGAGAGAAAAAGGAACTGACCTTCACTTCTGATGCATCCTTTGCCGATTTTGTTCGTGTAGAGCTTGATGGCACTGCGCTGGAAGAAAAGAACTATACGAAGAGAGAAGGCAGCACCATCATCACGCTGAACCGTGATTTTGTTGCCGCGCTTTCCGTGGGCGAGCATACGCTTGCGATTGTTTCTCAACACGGTACGGCAACAGCTAAGTTCACCGTCAAGGCAAAGCCGACGGAAACGGCAACCCCGCAGCCCACTGTGACCCCGCAGCCTACAGCGCAGCCGACGCAGACAGCGCAGCCGACGCAGACAGCGCAGCCGACGCAGACAGCGCAGCCCCAGCCGACGGTGCAGCCTGTTTCCCCGATTCTGCGCACCGGCGACAGCGCCAACCCCGCATTGTGGTTTGCGCTGCTGATTGTCAGCGGCGGTGCTGCCATTGGTATAACGGTTGCCAGCAGAAAGAAAAAGCACAACAAATAATGGAATAGCGTTTCCTTGCTCCATCTTCCGAGCAAGACAAAAGCGGCTTTTGGATGAGATCCTCCTTCAGCTTGTCTCTATTGTACCATGCTTATGTGTATTTGGAATTTCTCATTTTGGCTTGTACTATTTATATTCTAGCACCAGGGGATGTGCCACCTACGAGTGAATAGTAGCTTTTTGTACAAAAAAGCACTGCTCGCCACTTTGCGAAGACACGCCCTAACACCATCGAAGATGGTGCCGCGCGAAGAGCGGTGAAGAAAAAATTACAAAATATTACGTATTTGCTTAAAAACAAAATTATTTAAAAAATAACTTAAAAGTAAATTTCGAAAAGTCGAAAATTGTATTTGAATTTGTCACAGCATGAGAGTATAATGTAGTCTAGGACTATTTATAAGGACCGTGAGGTTCTTCAGCAATATGGGTAATCCCCATAAGAGAGGAATTATATGGCTGTATCTTATAACGGATTATGGAAATTATTGATTGACAAGGGTATGAAAAAAATGGATCTTGTCGAGAACGAAAGAATCGGAATTAGTAGTAGTACTCTTGCAAAGATGAGCAGAGGAGAGACTGTGTCTATGAGTATCTTAGAGAAGATATGTATGGAACTTGATTGCGACTTCGGCGATTTGATTCATTGCGAGAAAGGTGAATCAAATAAGGGGGAAGTTGGATAATGGCGAACGTAATGGAATGGTATAAGTTCTCACTTGATAATACCAGCGGTTTGATGAAGCCTATTATTTTTTGCACTTCGAGTGAAATTGAGGAATTGAGCGAAGCTTATTCTATGAACATTCCGATTGCAAAAGAATTGCAAAAAAGTGGAAGCTCTATGATGAGAACTATGAAGATGGAGTCAATACTATCAAGTATTATTTCCAAGCTGGGTGATAATCCAATTATCAAAGATATTGATGTGATGTTTAATCCGGATTATCAATTAGATGTATTGAGAACGCTTATAAATGTTTCTAAGAGAAAAAGCTTTATGGTCGTATGGCCAGGTACTTATAAAGATGGCAAATTGATTTATGCTCAGGAAGGGTATAGTGATTATAAAAGCTTTGATTTAAATGACTATGATATCACGGTTGTGATTTAGGAGGATAGACATAATGAAGTATTCAGAATTAATTAACTTTCAGCCGATTGAATCTACCATTCAGCTGATTGAGGCGGGGGAAAGAGAAGCAGCTAAGAAATTGGTGCAGACCTATGTAATGTCAGATACGATGGCAGAAAATATGCAGGCACCTGTTTTTGATCAGTTGCAGATGGATGAAGTTGTAGACAATAAAGGTGTCTTAGTAGTAGGTAACTATGGTACTGGTAAATCTCACCTGATGTCTGTTATTTCTGCAGTAGCAACAGATGAAGAAAACTTACAGTATCTTCAGAATAAAAATTTTGCAAAAGAGCTTGAATGTATTGCTGGTAAATTTGAAGTTCTTAGAATTGAAATCGGTGGCGTAACGATGCCTCTTCGTGAAATGCTTTTTGGTTATATCCAGGAAGATTTTCAGAATAGAGGCATACCCTTTGAGATGCCTGATTTCGCTAATGTAAAGGACAACAAAAAGATAATCAAAGATTTCATGGTCAACTTTGAAGAAAAGTATCCAGATAAGGGATACATGATTGTTGTCGATGAGTTTCTTTCATATTTGACTTCAAGAGATGAGAGACAGATTGTTCTTGATCTTGAGTTCTTCCGTGCTCTGGGTGAGATGTGTTCTAAGTCAAAACTTCGAGTTATCTTTGGTGTACAGGAAAAGATTTTCGATAACCCTAAGTTCAGTTTCGTTTCAGATACACTTAAGAAGGTTAGCGATAGATTTACACAGCTGATTATTACAAAGGAAGCAACTTCTTATGTGGTATCAGAAAGAATTTTGAAGAAGACTCCAGAACAGAAGGCTTGGATCAGAAGCCATCTTGAAAACTTCTCAGAGCTTTATACTGGAATGTCTTCAAGACTGGAAGAGTTCGTGGATCTTTATCCTATTCATCCAGAGTATATTGATGTGTTTAATAAGATTAGTGTTATTGAGACAAGACATATCTTGAAGGATATTTCTTCAACCATTAAGTCAATCTTCAATGAAGAAGTTCCTGAGAATGCTCCTGGTATTTTTTCCTTTGATAGTTGCTGGCTTTCTATTAAGAATAATGGAATGTTCAAATCAGATCCTATGATTTCTAAGGTAGTTAATGCAAGTTCACAGCTGGAAGAAATCATCAACAGATCTTTCCCTAAGCCAGCCTACAAGCCATTGGCAATAAAGATTATCTATGCACTTAGCGTACATAGACTTACAACTAATGGTCTTGATGTTCAGTATGGTCTTACGGCTGAGAATCTCAAAGATGATCTGTGCTTATACCTTCAGATGCCTGAGCAGGAAGCTGAGTTTTTACTTTCAATTGTATCTCAGACCTTGAAAGATATCATGACCACTGTTTCAGGACAGTTCATTATCTACAATGATGGAAACAACCAGTACTACATAGATGTAGATAAGATTGTAGATTACGAGGAGAAAATTAAGCAGAGAGCTTCTGTTTTAGCAGAGTCTGAGTTAAATAGATTCTTCTATGATATCGTTTATTCCTGTCTGGAGTGGGATGCAAAACAGTATGTTACAAACTTTAATATTTATGAATATGACCTGAATTGGGATTCTCATAATATGTTCCGTGAAGGATATCTGTTCATGGGACTACCGGGAGAGAGAAGTACAGCTCAGCCTGAAAGAGATTTCTATATTCACATCATGCCACCTTACAATGTAGATAGTTCTGCTGTGCAGAATTTGGATGATGAAGTATATCTTTATTTTAAATCTTCTGAGGAGTTTAAGGAGCTTCTCGGATTATTCTCCGCAGCACAGCTTCAGGCACAGATAAGCGAAGGAAAAGATAAAGAAGCTTATGAGCAGAAGTCTGTAATTTACAGAAAGAAGCTTATTAAGTTCCTTGGAGAAAATAAGAATACATGCTTTGATGTGGTTTACAAAAAGAACAAGCATCAGCTGATTGAAGTTCTGAAGGGACGTTACAGACAGGATGAATCCTTCAAAGACACAATTGATTTAGCAGCTTCCCTTTGCTTTGACGATTACTTTAATCAGAAGTATCCGGAATATCCTGTGATGAAAACAAAAATTACTAGAAGAAATATGGCAGATAACGCGCGCGTTGCTTTTGATCACTTCGCAGGAAGAAAGACACAGCAGTCTACAATGATGCTGGAAAGCTTCGGTATTCTTGAGGGAGATAAAATTAAACCGGAGAATTCAAAGTATGCTGCTTATTACATTGATATGGTTAATAAGCTCTCGCCTCAGGGAGTAATCAATTACTCAGATATATTTGAGCCAAAGTTCATGGGAGACTATGCAGACAAGCGTTTTCAGATTGATTTTATTTTCACTCCAATTATCTTCTTGGCAATGGTTTATGGAGGATATGCTGAGATAACTCTGAAAAATAATAAGAAGATTACTGCATCAAATTTGGATCAGATTACAAGTGTTCTTGCTGGGGATTTATATGAATTTAAGTATTTATCACGTCCAGCGCAGACATCATTAGCTGAAATCAAAAAGCTTTTTGAGATTGTAGATCTCAATCCTGCAGAATTAGATGGTGATGACAATGCTAAACGTAAAGCTGTTGAAAAACTTTGTGAAAAAGCCCAGGAATTAAGTAATGCGGCAGTTATTGAAAAACAGAAGTTGAGCAATGGCTTTGAATTATGGAATGAGCCACTGGTTAATTCTGCTGTTGCAAGTGAGATGTTGGCTGCTTGCGAGGCTGTTAAAGAAGAATTCAGCAACTACGGAGCGAAGTATAATACTCCTGCAAAACTTAACAACTTTAGTTTATCGATGGAGGATATAGCTAAACTCGAAAAACAAGTACTTTTGATTAAGGCAATACAGGAATATGTAACCTTCAAGTCAGAGTGTTTAGAAACAGTTACATATGTTGCTAATATTGAAATGATGGAGCTTGGCGCTGATTTTAAATCAAAGATTGAAAGTGCAAAGAAAGATTTTAGAGATATCAGAGACAATATAATTGATGGCACAGCTGGAGATGCTTCAGCAAGATTAGTTGAAGATAAACTATCCACTATTAAAGAGGCCTATATTGAGCTTTATATGGATGAGCATAAGAAAAAGAGACTTGACATTAAAGATGCTCAGCGACGTGGCCAGATTTTAGAGAGTAAAGAGCTTGGAAATTTAAAGAAGCTTAGAGGAATTGAAATTCTTTCTACGGCAAAGTTAAGCGGAATTGAGCAGAAGCTTTCTTCGCTAAAGATATGCTATGACCTTAAGAAGGAGGATATTAAGTCTACACCGGTTTGCCCTCACTGTAGCTTGCGATTGGATGATAACGCTCCGAATGTGTTTGGTCAGCTGGATAATCTTGAAAACCAGATAGAGGATTTAATCAGTGAATGGAATAAGACACTGGTTGATACGTTGTCAGATCCTTTAGTAGCTTCTTCTAAGGAATATCTTAGTCCGGATCAAAAGAAAGTAATTGAAGATTTCATAAGCTCCGGAAGCCTTCCTGAGAAAGTAGATGACTTCTTTGTAAAGAGCATAGAGGCATTGCTTAAGGGATTTGAGCCTGTTGTTGTAGATGCTGATGAACTAATTCAGAAGTTGGAAGCACTTTCACCAATGGATGAGAATAGTTTTAAGCAAACTTTAGATGAGTTGCTTAAAACTTATACGAAAGGCAAAGATACTAGCAAGTTAAGAATTGTAGTTAAACGAAAATAATTAGGAGGGATTTAGATGGATAAAAGAAAGCTTACAATTGCAGATTTGGATGCAGTTAGAAGTATAGAAGGTTTTCCAATAGCGAATGATCAGGATATTATTGATGTTTCTGATGCGCCATTCTATACAGCTTGCCCTAATCCGTTTATAAAAGATTTTATAGAAGAAAACGGAAAAGCTTATATTGAAGAAGAGGATGATTATCATAGGGAGCCTTTTGCTGCAGATGTTAGTGAAGGAAAGAGTGATGCTATTTATAATGCGCATACATATCATACAAAAGTTCCTTATAAGGCAATAATGAAGTATATTCTTCATTATACAGAACCGGGAGATATTGTGTATGACGGTTTTTGTGGAACAGGTATGACAGGAGTTGCGGCTCAAATGTGTGGCACAATTGATGAAATGTCAAGATTGGTGTGGGAGTCTGAACAGAAAGGTGTTAACTGGGGCGTTAGAAAGGCTGTATTAAATGACCTTGCTCCTGCAGCAACATTTATATCTAAAAATTATACCACACCTATTGATGTGGACGTGTTCTCTAAGGAAGCATCACGCATTCTTGAAACATGTAATGAAGAATGTAAATGGATGTGGGAAACAATTGATCCACAGACTAAGGAAAAGGGGCAGATAAATTATGTGGCTTGGTCAGATGTTATTATTTGCCCAAACTGCAGTGGGGAAATTGTTTTTGGTAAAACTGCAGCAACAGAAGATGGAAAGATAAAGGACAAGTTTAATTGTCCACATTGTCAGATGGAGATTAAGAAGGGCGATGGAGAAAAAAAGAGAACTGTCTTTCTGGATGAAACTGATAATAAGACATATTCTATAGCAAAACAAGTGCCTATAGTTATTAATTATACTGTTAATGGTAAGCGTTCTACAAAAGAACCGGACGAGAATGATCTGGAAGTAATAGAGAAAATTGAAGCGATTAAAATACCGTATTGGTATCCAAGTGATTTTTTGCCAGCTGGATATAATACAGCACAACCGATTAGGTCGCATGGATATCAAAAGGTAAATTTTTTCTATACTAAGAGAATACTATATTTCTTGGCTAAACTATATGACTTAATTAGTAAGAGCGAATATAAGGATTCTTTGACTATATGGTTTACAAGTCAATTAATTAATATTAGTAAATTGAATCGATATAGGCCTACAGTTTCATTCCCATATAATCCGCTTAGTGGAACACTGTATATTTCGTCACTTACGTGTGAATCGAGTCCATATGCGGCATATGTAGGGAAAATAGCGAAGTTTACGAAGGCGCTTAATGATATTAAGGTAAGAAATACAATAATATCTACCAACTCAACAACTGATTTAAGACTAGTACCGGATAATTCAATTGATTATATATTCACTGATCCACCATTCGGTGGAAATCTTAATTATTCGGAACTTAGTTTTATTTGGGAATGCTGGTTAAAAATAAAAACTAACAATAAAGAGGAAGCAATAATGAACCCAGTACAGCAAAAGGAGCTTACTGAGTACCAGGATTTAATGACTAAGAGTTTTTGTGAATATGCGAGAATACTTAAGCCGAATAGATGGATTACTGTAGAATTTCATAATTCAAAAAACTCGGTATGGAATGCGATTCAGTATGCGCTTCAAAAAGCTGGGTTAGTAGTAGCTGATGTCAGAACTCTTGACAAACAGCTTGGAACATTCAAGCAGACAACGTCATCGTCAGCTGTTAAGCAGGATTTAGTTATATCCGCATATAAACCTAAAGAGAGTTTGAAGAAAGTATTTATGCAAGAAGCAGGGACAGAAGAAACGGCATGGGCATTTGTTAGACAGCACTTAAGTAATCTCCCTATTGTAGTTGATGCGGATAAGGATGGTAGGATTGACATTATTCCAGAAAGGCAAGATTACCTTTTGTTTGACAGGATGGTTGCATATCACGTAATGGCTGGTCTTCCAATTCCGTTGGATGCGTTGGATTTTTATAAAGGGTTAGATGAAAAATTCATCAAACGAGATGGTATGTATTTTCTTGCAGATCAAGTTAATGAATATGATACTGCTAGGATAAAGATGGATGTAGAACCTATTCAATTATCTTTTGTTGTCACAAATGAAAAGACAGCTATTGGATGGCTTTATCAACAGTTGAATGAACCACAGACATATTCTGATATTCAGCCCAAATTTATGAAGGAAGTAAAAGCTGTTGACAAATATGAAGCTATTCCAGAATTATCTACGATTCTCGAAGAAAACTTCCTTCAGGATGAAAATGGAAAGTGGTATATACCAGATGTAACTAAGGAAGGTGATGTAGCAAAGCTTCGTGAAAAGAAGCTTCTAAAAGAGTTTGACAGCTATATGCAGTCAAAAGGAAAGCTTAAACTATTTAGATCAGAGGCAATCAGAGCAGGTTTCTCTATGCTTTGGAAGGATAAGAACTATCAAGCAATTGTGGAAATTGCTCAAAGGTTGCCAGAACAAACAATTCAGGAAGATCAAAATCTTCTTATGTACTATGATATTAGCCTTGGAAGAATATAAACTGTTATGTATGAAGTTAAAGAAGGCATTTACCTGCAAGGGGCCAAGCATAGATTTATGTGTGAGATTCTCATTGAAGGTAAAGTAGAAAAATGCTATGTTCCTTCTTCATGTAAGTTAGAGAAACTTATTTCTTTAACCGGCGAACCAGTTTTGGTTACGCCGGTTAAGAAGAAAAATTCTGAATTAAGATATTCGCTGTACGCCGTAAAGAAAAGAAGATCCTGGATTCTGCTTAATCTCTCAGAAGCAAATACGGTTGTAGGAGAAAACCTAAATAAAAAATGTTTTGGATTTCTTGGCTCTACAAAAAATATGGTATATGAAAAACAAATAGAGAATTATAAATCCGATATTTTTCTACCAGAAGAAAAATTAATGGTTGAAATCAAAACGGTCCTTACTGAAGAAGAACAAGGTTTTTTTCCTGGAATTAAATCGGAGCGAGCGAAGAAACAACTTGAAGCGATTGATAAACTGTTGGACAAAGAATATAAGGCCTGTTTATTACTTATGGCGTTAAATCCTAGTACAAAAAGAATTGCGATTTCCGATGAATTAAAAGATTCTGTGCAGGCCGCTATAGATAAAGGCATGGTGTGTAAAGGATTTGTAATAAAGTTCAGAAATCGAAAACCTACAGTAGGTGATGAAATAGAAATTGTTATTTAGAATAATGAAATTTGAGGTTTTAGGATGTTAGAAATAGGCAGTTATGCATATGATAAAGAAACCGGACAAAATGTAATGGTGCTGGAGTGCATTGACCTTTGGGGATACATTTCTTACAAGGTATTTGATGCAGCTTCTGGCACTGTATATAAGGTGGGCGAAGATAGATTGGTTGCAGATTCTGACAACAGTAGATGCGATGAAAACTATCTCCGTTTTATAACAACGCTTTCAAAAATAAAGAATGAGATGTCCGATGGATTGCTGACTCCTATTTCTAGTGGAATTATTCCATTGCCACATCAACTTCATGCTTTAAAAAAGGCACTCCGTACAAACCAGGTGCGTTATATTTTAGCGGATGAAGTAGGTCTTGGTAAAACTATTGAAGCTGGAATGATAATTGAAGAGCTAAAAGCTCGTGGCCTTGTAAAGCGAGTATTGGTTGTATGTCCGACAGGTCTTGTGACTCAGTGGTCTATAGAAATGCGTGAAAAGTTTCATGAGCATTTTCAGGTTATTTTACCTTCGGACTATGACACTATTCGTAGACTAACAAATTCAAAAGATGTCTACGGAACCTTTGATTATGTAATATCTCCAATGGATTCTATAAAGCCAATAGAACGTCATGCGGGATGGAGTGATGAGAAAGTTGAAGCCTACAATCAGGAGCGTATCTATTCAATTATTAATAGTGGTTGGGATCTGATTATCATTGATGAGGCTCATAAGATTGCTGGATCATCAAGTGAAGTAGCGAGATATAAGCTTGGACAACTATTGTCAGAAGCAAGTCCGTATTTACTCCTTTTATCGGCAACACCTCATAATGGAAAGACTGAACCGTTTTTACGCTTGATTAGATTACTGGAAAGAGATGCATTTCCTAATGCTAATTCTGTAGTGAGAGAACAGGTTGAGCCTTTCCTGATAAGAACAGAGAAGAGAGATGCGATTGATAATCAGGGTGAAAAGTTATTCAAGAACAGAATAACTCATCTAGTTTCCTTGGAATGGGATGAGCGCCATTCTTTACAGAAAGAGCTTTATGAACAGGTTAGTGAGTATGTATCAAAGACCTATGGTAAAGCTGTTAAAAATAGAAAGAAGAATATGTGCCTTATTTTTCTGCTGATTATCATGCAGAGAATGGTCACAAGTAGTACAGCTGCTATTCAGGAAAGTCTTAAACGAAGACTTGATGTGCTTTTGAATCAAGAAACTAAGGCAAGTAATTTATCCTTGGAAGAATTGGATGAGATTAACATTGAAGATAATGTTGAGGATGCTTTAGAGGCTCTTTCTGTGAATTCTTCAGAAGAAATAGAGGAATTACAAAAGATAATTGCTACAGCAAGACAGGCTATGTTTCAGTATCCGGATGTTAAGGTTGAGAAGCTGGTAGAACTGATTGATAGCCTTAGAAGTGAGGATACAGACCAAAAGGTAATCATCTTTACGGAGTTTGTTGAAACAGTTAGATATATTAAGGAGTACCTTGAAAAGCAAGGATATAGAGTTTCTACACTGAATGGTAGTATGAGCATTGATGAAAGAAATGAAGCTATACGTGAGTTTAAAGAAGACTCAGATGTTTTTATTTCTACGGATGCCGGTGGAGAAGGTTTGAACCTTCAGTTTGCTAACATTCTGATCAATTATGATATGCCTTGGAATCCTATGCGTGTTGAACAGAGATGTGGACGTGTGGATCGTATTGGTCAGGAAAAGGATGTTCATATTTATAATTTTATCCTTGAGGGGACTGTAGAAAAACGTGTGCGTGAGGTTATTGAAGAAAAGCTTTCTGTAATTCTAGAGGAAATGGGAATAGATAAATATTCTGATGTCCTTGATAGCGAAGTAGCTGAATATGATTTTACAGACATGTATATCAAGTCAATTGAGAAGCCATACAATATTGAAAAGAATCTGAGTTCTGTAACAATGGAAATGAAGGACCAGATGAAGAATGTTAAGAGTTATAGGGATGTTCTCTGTGAGGAGAAAAATTTATCAGAATTGGTGGGGATAGAATCTAATTTCGATATCAATGACGCACTGAGAATGATGTATACCTATTATCAGCATTGGAATGGCAGAGAAGTTCAGTTGTTAAGCGATATGAGCGTTCAAAATCCTCAGTTTAAGGAAATGCTAAATGGAGAGTACTTACAGGCAAAAAATGATAAATTACTAAGTGTATCAATTGAGAACTTTCCTAATGAGGCTGGTTATTTTATGTTGTGGAGTCTCTCAGTTGCGGAGGATGAAAGTGCTGTAAAAATTCTACCGGTATTTGTAAACAGTGATTTTCTATTACGGCCTATAGCTGGAAAAAGGATAATGGATGTCTTTTTAGATGCAAACTCAAAGATTAGTTGCCAGGAATCTTTACCATTATCGGATGATCAATATGAAAAGCTTTGTGAGATTACCACAACCTATGCTTATGATACCTTTGTAGAAATAAGGGATAAGTATGTTGGCAAAGTGAAGGAGAGTCATAACAAGTTTGAGCATGCTTGGAATCTAAGAAAAGAAGCTGCTGAAAGCATTGGTATAGACAATATTAAGAATGCAAGATTGAAGAAGCTGGAAGAAGAAAAGAACGTGATGGAATCAGAATTTAAGCGTGAAAAGGAAATCTATCCTGAATTAAAGCTGATTCTGTTGGTGAAGCTGGAGGCTTAATGATAGAGAAGTATATAGTGGATGAGTCACCTGCGACCTATGCCGACAAGGTTCTTGTTGTAGATGATGAAAAACTAAGAGAAAAATATAATATTGCGGATGAGTTTGAGCAAAGAGGTCATAAGGCTGTTGAATATAAAAATGATCTGGAATTTCGTGTAGAGCATGAATCTGAAATCAAAGCTGAAGGTAATAAGATAGCTGTTTTTGCGGAAAGTAACCAGTATATTCCCTATGATCTTCTGCGTAGAATGACTTCTTATCAAATTAGTATGAGTAAGCTTTTTCCAAGTATTTATGGAGATATACCTGGAAGAGAAAGAGATTTAAATCTTATCATCAATGCTTATACTAGTAGTTTTACGAAGAATTTAAATGATAAAGAAGTTCAGGAGTTTTTTGATAATAAAGTATATTCAGAAGAGAATATAGAAGCTTATATAGATCATCTATGGAGTGAAATTCAGCGAGTAGTTTCGGATAATCCTGATTATGAAGATTGGCTTTATATTGCGGACCAGAAAGCTGAAATAGATGTACTTTGTAGTAGGTTTGGATTAGGAAAGGATACCTCTGAATTAAATGAACAGTTTAAAGAATATATTCTTAAGGAATATGGAAAGCTTTCTTCTAAAATAGGAAAGAATGCACCTACTTTGGTCAGTGGAACCTTGGAATATATGCATGAAAACAGTGAGAGATTTGTTCTCGTTGTAATGGATGGAATGTCTGAATTTGACTGGAATATAATCTCGGAATCATTTACAGATTTGAAGTATCAGAAGGCATCAACAATGGCTATGATTCCGACAACAACTTCCGTATCAAGACAGTGTTTGTTGAGTGGAAAACTTCCAAGCCAATTGATTGATCCTTGGAAACAAGCTAACGAAAAGAAAGAATTTGTAGAAGCAGCAAGAAATCTTGGTTATACAGAAACAGAGATAGGATATGAGCGCGGCTATGATGCAGAGTTTTCAAGTTTCGTAAAATGTGGAGCTGTTATTATTCTTGATTGTGATGAAATGCTGCATGCTCAGAAACAGGGGAAAAAAGGCATGTATCAGGACATGAAGCTCCTTTCTGAGAGCAAAAAGCTAGTGAATCTTGTTAGACGGATGCTTAAAGCTGGGTTTGATGTTTATATTTCTGCAGATCATGGGGATACAGCTTGTACAGGTATTGGAAAAATTACCGGTGCTGGCGTTGAGTTAGAAACTAAGAGTAAAAGAATGCTGGTATTGAAAGATTTTGCTGTAAAAGATTCTTTAAAAGGGAAAGATAATCTTATTGAGTATCCTAAGTATTATCTTCCAAAGGAATTTGATTATATGATCTGTGAAACAGGCGTTTCTTTTGATACTAAAGGAGAAAAAGTCCTGACTCATGGAGGAATTACTTTAGATGAAGTGGTAGTTCCATTTATAAAAATAAAGGCGGTAGAAAATAATGGCTAAAATGGTCGGTTTATCAAGAAATTTAAAAGAGCCTTGGTTGAATAAAGTGGCTGAGCTTGCAATCGAGGATTTAACTGAAGATGAAGTTAAAAATCAGTTGAATGAGTATCTGGGATTTGAGATAGGTAGCCCAACAAATCTTAGAAAGACCAGAGAGATTTTGATGAATATCTGGATCTATGAGAATGAATATTCTAAAGAGCTTTTTGCAGAAGCGAAGAAGCTCTATAAGAATTATCCAGATTATACTTTAGAGATACATTGGTGCTTGCTTTTGGCTGCATATCCTGTTTTTGGTGATGTATGTAGACTTATTGGTAAAATGTCAGAGTTTCAGGATGAGATTACTTTAGCACAGCTTAAGCAAAAAATTTTTGATGAATGGGGTGAGCGTACTACTTTATTTCATTCTATTGATAAGCTTGTTGCAACACTTAAGGCTTTAGGAGTGCTTACCTGTGATAAGCCAGGAAAATATCATGTGCACAAATTTGAAGTGAAAAATGCTAAGGTAATTTGCTTTATGATGCATACGATGATGAGCATTTCTGAGTCAGCATATCATACTGTAGGTAGCTTAAACAATGCAGCTTTATTCTTCCCGTTTAATTATATGGTAGATAAGACAAGTTTGATGGAAGACGATAGCTTTATTTTCAGTAATTTTGGTGGAGAAGCCACTGTTAGCTTGAAGGAGGCTTAATAAATGGCGGATTTTAATTATGAGATTGTAGAAGAAATTGGTGTTTTATCTGAAGGAAGTAATGGCTGGAGAAAAGAGCTTAATAAGGTTTCTTGGAATGGACGTGAGGCAAAGTATGATATTCGTGATTGGGCACCTGGGCACGAAAAAATGGGTAAAGGTGTAACTCTTACAGATGAAGAATTACAAGCTTTATATGGTTTGATAGATACATTATAGGGTAATGGAAATATAGCATAAATAATTAATAAGGTACGAGGGGGAGGTTTTATATGGAACCATTATATTCGGTTTGGCTGTGTAATCAGCAGTATTCTGAATACAAAGAAAAAATATCAAAATGGCTGGCTAATGGCATTAAAGTTATATGGTTTGGCCAGGATGAAAACGTAGTGGATGATTTAAAGACTACGTTTAAAAAGTATGCAAAAGTGTTTTTGCTACAAGCATTTGCTGTCGAATTTACAGATCAGGCATGTATTTTTGATGGAGAAAATGCAACTGATTTTGTTATAAATAAGTTGAAAAAAGGATGTCCGTTGTTTAACTCTGCCCAGTATTTGGTAGAGCATTGTAAGGCGGATGAACATATTGAAGTTCAGGCTTCTGCAGGTACAGGAAAAACTACTGTAATGATAGATCGCATTCTCTATCTTATGCATACACAACCTGATTTACACCTGCCAGAAATATATATGGTTACATTTACCATGGTTCTATGTCAAGATTTAGTACAAGTTAAAATGAGAAATTTTTCCCCATTTTA
>ERZ772886.2478-NODE-2478-length-14710-cov-3.753258_pt1 | contig 14710 bp, 9 predicted proteins | sample MGYA00512128_ERZ772886 | MGnify/ENA primary metagenome ERZ772886 (study PRJEB29015, sample SAMEA2737698) | human gut metagenome | biome: human gut; feature: human-associated habitat; material: faeces | place: China | collected 2012 ... | reverse complement strand
CCTTATCCTCAGAACTGCTTGCTAATAAAGTGGTTATAAAAATCTTCCAGAATTAGCGAAAATCTTTGCAATACAAAACTTTTCGTAAAATTTTTCGGGATGCCAATCGACTATACAGAACAGATAAAACTTATCGCTCTAAAAATCAGAACACTAAGAAAGGCTCGAAAGCTCACGGTACAGGAATTGGCCTACCGCTGCGACATCGAACGTTCGAACCTGAGCCGTATCGAAACGGGCCGTTCAAATCCCACGGTCAAAACACTTTGCATCATCTGCAACGCACTCGACGTACCGCTTCGGGCACTGATCGAATAAACGCCGCCCGCCGCCCCGTCTCCATTGCGTCGTTCCGTCCCTCCCGCTTCGTCCGGAAGGGACGAATCCCAAACTTATCCTGTACTTCGAGGGCCGGAAAAGCCTCCGATCCGCCGGACTATATAAATAAGTAGTATCCTTCCGGATTCGTCCCCCACGGGAGCGTCGTCGGCGTCACTGTCGGCGGGCCGCTCCCGTCGGCTGCGGTTATGCCCGCGCATTGTCCGCAGCGCCGATCCTGCCACGGAGCGCCTTTTCGGACGATCCGTGCGGCGATCCGAAACGGCAACTTCCTGCAAACAAGATCGTACAATTTATTATTTACTTATACAATATTATATTTCATCCACCAACAAACGTTGCTTTGCTTGTTTCGGCCGGCCGGTTTTCGGAACTTTATATTGATTAACCCGCTAACGAATCATCGTATGAAAGTGACCAAAGAACGACTCAGCTATCTCAAACAGGCGCAATACGTCCAACGCCTCGCCGAACCCTACATCCGCAAAGGGAAGCTCCCGCTATGGAAAATCCATACCAAATTCGTGATCGAAGAGGCTCCCGTCAGTCTGAACACGTTCCGCAAAATGCTGAAAGAAGACGTTTCACATCTCAATGAGAAGATCGAAATCTATCGCAAACAGATGGAGGAGCAGCACGACCGGGAGGTGGAGAAGAAACGGCGCAAACGTATCAGAAGCAAATAACCGGCCCGCAGCCCCGCCACACCGGCCGGCGCCGGTGCGGGCCGTTCCGGCCGCCGTGCCTCCCGTGCTGCGGCACGGAAACTCATTCCCCCGAAGCCGGAAACGCCGCCGCACAGGCACCTGCAAACGGGTCGGGAGACCCGCAAACGGAATACCCCCGCCGGAAACATTTCCGGCGGGGGTAATGCAAGGATCGGACTCGTCCGAACGTCCCCGTTATACACGTCGCACGCCGAACGGGCCTGCGACGGAACGGACGTTATTTATACTTGATCCACGGCGCGTTCTTGTCGAGCCAGTTCTTGACCTCGACCGCACGGTCGCTGTTGAGCGCATCGGCACCCAGATAGGCACCCCGCATGAACTCTTCGGGCGACTGACCGGGCCACAGCGAGACATAGAGTCCGGCCTTGTGCGCCAGATCGACCATCGCCTTCGACGTGCCCTCGATGCGGCAGCCCAACCGTTTGATGCCCATGTCGATCGCTTCGAGGATCGTCTCCTCGCAGATCGGCTTCGAAATAATCAGCAGCAGATCGACGTCGGGGTGGAGCAAACGCATCATTTTCAGCGCACGTTTGTCACTCGACGTGAACAGATAGAGCGAGTTGGCGGGTTTCTTGGCCATCACCGTGTTGTACACCTTCTCGCAGTACTCGCGCAGCCGCTCTTCGGGATAACTCTCGACCGGCTTCGTCTTCATTTCGAACTCGATGTATACGTTGTCCTTGTCGGCGAAGAAGTCCACCAGCTCGGGCAGGAAGATCAGGTCGTTGCCCTGGTTGGTCTTGACCTTGCGGATCTCGTCGGCCGTCATCGTCTCCACCACGCGCTTGCAGGGCGTCAGACGTGCCAGCGTCTCGTCGTGCGAGATCACCAGCTCGCCGTCGCGGGTCATGCGGATGTCGGTCTCGAAACCGCGCAGACCCGCATCGTAGGAGGCCTTGAAGGCCGGCAGCGTGTTTTCGTCGTACTCGAAACGGCTGCCCCGATGGGCGAAGAGCTGGATGACCTGCTCCTGCGCCAGCGCCTCGGCGGCACCGGTGAGCGCCAATGCGCAGACACCCAGTTTCAAAAAGAAGTTTTTCATAAGCTTATAAGGTTTTAGTTGGTTTCGGCGGCGTCGTGCTCATATCCGTCGCTCTTGGTGTTCCACATCGACAGCAGCACCAGGAATCCGAGCACGGCCATGGCGATCATCGTGATGAAGACCCAGCGCCAGCCGAAGTGGTCGGAGATGAAGCCGAAGCCCCAGCCCGAAACGACGACACTGACGTAGCTCACCATACCCACCACGCCGTTGGCCGTCGAAGCGGCCTTCTTCGTGGCGTGGTTCGACGCGATGACGCCGATGAGCGCCTGCGGGCCGTAGATGAAGAATCCCGCCACGGCGAGCATCATCAGCAGCACGACAGGATCGGTCGACTCCGGCAGGGCGAAGAAGAGCGAGATGAAGAGGATCACGCCCGCCATGCAGAAGACGCAGGTGCGCTGTGCGCGGCCCCCGAAGAATTTGTCGGAGATCCAACCCGCGAGCAGCATGCCCGTGATACCGCACACTTCGAAGATGGCGACCGTCCAGCCGGCCATGCTCGACGAGAGGCCGCGCGACTCCTGCAAGAAGGTCGGGCCCCAGTCGAGCACGGCGAAACGCACGATATAGACGAAGAAGTCGGCCACGGCCAACCCCCAGATCATGGGATTGAGGAAGACCTTCTTGCGCAGGAACGCCTTGAACTCCTCCGACGAATCGTGCTCGTCGAGCTGCGTCTTGGTACCCTCCAATTCGGGCAGGCCGACCGACTTGGGCGTATCGCGCAACGTAACGATGATGAAGATCACGCCCAGCACCGCGATGGCAGCCGGAACCCAGAACGTCCACTGCCATGCGCCGACATGCTGCAACGCGTTGGTGACATAGGCTTCGGCCGAAGCGGCGTCCATCTTTTCGGTGATGCTCGCCGTATTCTCCACGACGCGCTGCCGCATCTCCGGATCGCCCGTCATATCCGTACCCGTGTGGCCCATCAGATACCCGCACAAGATCGCGATGATGAAGGCGCCGATCGAGTGCGAAGCGTTCCAGATCGACATCTTGGTCGCCAGCTCCTTGGGCGGAACCCAATGCGTGATCAGGCGGTTGCACGGCGGGAAGCCGCACCCCTGGAACATGTTGTTCAGAATCAGCAGCACGCCGAACAGGACGACCAGCGTATGGATGAACGTCGTCCCGTAGGTCTGCCCCGTAATCCATGCGCAGATGATCGCACCGCAGCCGAAAATGAAGTTGATGACCGAACACACCGACAGGCCCGTCACCATGTGCCAGCGGCCGTTGGTGCGGTCCGCCAGTACGCCGTTGACGAATTTCGACACGCCGTAGATCAGCCCGACGAGGGTCATGATGACGCCGAAGGTCGTTTTCGAGATGCCGTACTCGGCCGTAAGACCGGGAATGGCGAAAGAGAAGTTCTTGCGAACGAAATAAAAAATGGCGTAACCGATCATCGTTCCGATGATCGTCCGCCACTGCCAGTATTTGAATCGTTTGGTCTGTTCCGCAGTCATAAGGCTTGTCGATTATGCGATTTCCCAAGCTCCGCCCTTGCCGAAGACGCGGGCGACCAATTCATCGTAAATCCGTGCGCGTTTGGCCAGATCGAGCAGATTGATGCGCCAGCGCAACAACTGCGTGAAATCGACCATGCTGCGCAACTGCTCGCGCGAAACACCGATCTGCGAAGGATCGGTCGGCGCACCCGCGGCGGCGAACAGCGCACGCATCTTCTCGAACGGATAGCACTGCGCCTGCAACCGTGCCTTGAAGGCGGGCCAGTTCTCCTTGACTCGCGTGAGTTGTACGCGAACCGTCTCGGCGTCGTTCCACTTCTTCGTGATCTCGGTATAACCCAGCTCCGGCACGGGGAAATCGCGGAACAGATCGAGCGCACGCCGCTGCTCCGCTTCGAGCGAGGGCCATGCGGCCACGCAGGCGTCGACATCGAGCGTCGAGAGATCCATCTTGAAGAACTCGTCGAAGAAGGCGCACATCGTGAGCGTACCGATCGCCACCTGGAAACCGTGCGACTGGAACTTGCCGTTGTAGCGATGGTGCGTCATGTCGAGCACGTGGCTGAACAGGTGTTCGGTGCACGACGCCGGACGGCTCGACTTGGCTACCTGCATCGCGATGCCGCTCAGCGTCAGACCGGCGAAGAGCGAAGCGATCGCTTCGGGTTTGCCGGCCGCCACCCCTTCGGGATCGGCGAGCATCGCATCCAGATCGTTCATGAAGACGTTCCACGCAGCGGGAATGATCGGCTCCGTACCGAACAGGTCGGCGATCATCCACTCGGCGCCGGCGGGTATCTTGGCCGCCAGATCGGCATAACCCGCCGCTGTCATCTCTTTCGGCGCGGCAGCCAGCACGCCCACGTCGGCCAGAATCACCAGCGGCGCATGGGTTTCGATATTGAGTTTGGCGCCGTCGCGCGACACCACTGCGCCCGACGACGAATAACCGTCGACCGAAGCGGCCGTAGCCACGCAAAGATAGGACTGACCGTGGTGGAACGACGCGAGTTTGCACAAGTCGTTGATGACGCCCGACCCGACGGCGACGGCGACGGCCCCCGTGCGGTCGAGCATCTCGTCGATCCGCTCCACATAGGGCCAGTCGGCATGAAACTCCTCCTCTTCAATAAGGAAACGCTCGCAGGGAATTCCCGCCTCGCGCATGGATGCGTCGACGGCTTCGCCGGCGGCTTTCCATGTATTGTTATAGGCGACGATGACGGCCTTCCGATTCGGAAAATACTCCTTAAAAAGAGCCGGAGCACGGTGAAGAACACCCTCGCCGAGTTCGAATGCTTTCGTATCGGTTGCGATTTTTAAAGCATCGAGAATACATTGCGTATTGTTCATTCGATTTAAGAGTTAGTAAGTTACTATTCCAAGACACAAAGTTACAAAAACCGCGTGGAATAGCAAGCTTTTAGCGTTATTTTTCCGACATTTATTTCCGGAAAGCCCTGTCCATCCTCCGGAAAGGCCGGCTGCGTTCATCTTTCGGCGGATTTATCGGAAACGATAATACCCGCGCGCCCCTTTCGAAAATAGAAATAAATCGTAAACATACACTACTAAATTTCGAATCGGTTCCGATTCTGCAAATCCACATCCGGTCGGCCCGTACCGGAAGCACATGGCGGGACGGGAGAAATCGCGGCGGAATCCGCCCCGCCGTCAGATGCTCTCCGCAGTTCCGTTCTCTTCCACACGCCGCCGCCTGTCCGCACTGCGATCTCTCTGTCCATACCCAAGCGGACGCGGAAGCCCTTCCTCCGAGCCGTCACACCCCAAAGAGATGCGTGCCGAAGTCCCTGCCGAAACGAGACGCCGGACGCAACGCCCAACCACGCCGAGACCGCCGAACGCCGGCGTATTAAAGCGGATGCGTCCCGTGTCTCCGGTCGCGGAACGGTTCCGGACGGACGATGACCGCAACGCATTTTTTCCGCAAAATAGTTGCAACTTTAAAAGTTAAATTCTATTTTTGTAAAAGCATTCGAAAGAAAATAGAATTAAAACGAAATCGAATTCGATCGGAAGCGTACGGCAAACGCAGTCGGGAAACTCCGATAACCGCCTTGCGGACACGCAAGACCGTTGAAGGCCGGAAACGACAACCAGCAGACGCGACGGCGGATGCCGAAGCGGATTCCGGCCTGCCGGCACAAAAGACGTTATACCTAAATATATAAATAGATGAAAAATACGATGAAAGCGCTCAACCTCCATGCGGTCGGCGACCTGCGTTACGAGGATGTGCCCATGCCCGTGCGTCAGGCGGGAGAGGTGTTGCTCAAAGTGCACGCCTGCGGAATCTGCGGAAGCGATCTGCCGCGCGTCTTTACCAAAGGAACCTACCATTTCCCGACGATTCCCGGTCACGAATTCGCCGGGGAGATCGTCGAAGCCGACGACCCGTCGCTCGTCGGCCGTCGTGCCGCAGTCTTCCCGCTGCTGCCGTGCCGCAAATGCGAAGCCTGCCAGGTGGGAGAATACGCACAGTGCAGCGATTACGACTACTACGGCTCGCGGCGCGACGGCGCTTTCGCCGAATACATCGCCGTGAAGGAGTGGAACCTGGTCTTCTTCGACGACTCGCTCTCCTACGAGGAGGCCGCGATGTGCGAACCGGCCGCCGTAGCGCTTCACGCCATCGGTCAGGCGTCGGTCGGCATCGGCGACACCGTCGCCGTGTTCGGTGCAGGCCCGATCGGCATCATGCTGGGCCTGTGGGCCCGAACCGCCGGCGCGTTCCGCGTCATCCTGTGCGACATCGATCCGACCAAAGTCGAATTCGCGCGCAAACAGGGATTCGACGCCGTGAACTCGCGCGAGACCGATCCGGTGGAGTATATCCGCACGCAGACCGGCGGCCGGGGCGCCGACGCCTGCATCGAAGGAGCCGGCGTGGCGCAAACGTGGGAGCAGGCCCTCAAAGCGGTCAAAAGTTTTGGTACGGTCGTCTCGATGGGCAATCCCGCCGGCGACATGACCCTCACCCAGAAAGGCTACTGGGAGATCCTGCGCAAGCAGCTCACGCTGAAAGGGACGTGGAACAGCAGCTACAACGACGTCCGCAACGAATGGCGCACGGCGCTCGCGGCCATCGCGTCGCACCGCATCGACGTGCGTCCGCTCATCTCGCACCGCTTCCCGCTCTCGGAGGCCGACAAGGCGTTCGGCGTCATGCGTGAGCGCAAGGAGTTCTTCAACAAAGTAATGTTCATCAACCGATAGTATCACCGGCAGGGAGGTCGCAGCCCCCTTTCCGACCGCAGGAGGCGGACAACACTTCCGCAGGAAGCGGTCTCCGGCCGCCCCCGTCTGACGAAACCCGGCACCATCAACACCCAACGATTATGGCAAAAACCGAAAAACTGTTGCAACGCATCGCGGAGCTGGAACGCGAAACCGGCATCCGTCGCACCCTCTTCGCCGCCTGTCCCAATTCGACGGCGGTCATCAAGGCCGCCTTCCGTGCCGCCAAGCGCAACAACGCGCCGATCTATTTCGCCGCGACACTCAATCAGATCGACTGCGACGGCGGGTACACGGGGATGCGGCCCGACGAGTTCGTGAAGCTCGTGCGCATGGAGGCCGCCGCCGTCAACTTCGACGGAATCTATATCGTGGCCATCGACCACGGCGGTCCGTGGCTCAAAGACAAGCAGCGCACCGAGAAGTGGTCGACCGAGGCCGCGATGGACGGGGTGAAGCGCTCGTTCGAAGCGGCGCTGCTGGCGGGGTACGATCTGATCCACGTCGATCCGACGGTGGACATCAACGTACCGGCCGGCCAGACGATCGACATCCGTCTCGTGGCCGCCCGCACGGTGGAGCTGATCCGGCACTGCGAAACCTTCCGCCGTGCGAAGGGGCTGCCCGAAATCTCCTACGAGGTGGGAACCGAGGAGGTGCACGGCGGTCTGGCCGACGAACGGACGTTCGACACCTTCATCGCCGAACTCAAAGCAGGACTGGCGCGCGAAGGGCTCTCCGACATATGGCCCTGTTTCATCGTGGGCAAGGTGGGAACCGACCTCCACACGACCCTCTTCGACACGGAGGTAGCCCGCAGCCTCACGGCGAAAGTCCGTCCGCTGGGCAGCTACATCAAGGGACACTACACCGACGGCGTAAGCAATCCGCAGGACTACCCGCTGTGCGGCATGGGCGCCGCCAACGTCGGCCCGGAGTTCACGATGAGCGAATACGACGGATTGGCCGAACTGGAACGTACCGAACAGAAGCTCCTGGCCGAAGGACGTATCGCCATGCGTTCGCGCATCACCGAGACACTCGAACGACTGGTCGAAGCGTCGGGCCGCTGGAAGAAGTGGCTGCTGCCTGCTGAGGAAGGATCGGCATTCGGCGCACTGAGCGCCGAGCGCCGCACGTGGCTCGTCAAGACCGGCTGCCGCTACATCTGGCAGGAACCCGAAGCGCTCGTAGCGCGCCAACGGCTCTACGACAACCTGCGCCGTGTGGGAATGGACCCCGAAGAGGTGGTACTCGGCCGCATCGAACACGATATGGACAAGTATTTCTACGCATTCAATCTGGTCGACCTTAACAACCTGCTGTAATGAACGTAAAAGAACTGTTGAAAAAATGCCAACGCGGCCGGACGGCCGTGCTGGCGACCAATTTCTATAACTTCGAGACCCTCACGGCCGTCATGCAGGCTGCGCAGCGAATGCAGGCTCCCGTGCTGTTGCAGCTCACGCGCAGCTCGATCGACTATATGGGGCTCGAACAGGCCGTCGGAATGGGCCGCAGGGCGATCGCCGACTACGGCGTCGAAGGGTGGATTCATCTCGACCACGGCGGATCGGTCGAACTGGTCGAGCGGTGTCTCGATGCAGGATTCGACTCGGTGATGATCGATGCCAGCGAACGTCCGTTCGACGAGAACGTCTCGACGACCCGGCGGGTCGTCGAACTGGCACGCCCCTACGGCGTGAACGTCGAAGCGGAGCTGGGCTACGTCGCCAAACTGGGACAGGCGCAGGGCGGCGGCTTCACCACGCCCGAAGAGGCTGCACGATTCGTCGAAGCGACCGGCGTCGATGCGCTGGCCGTGGCGATCGGTTCGGCCCACGGCTTCTACAAGCAGGCTCCGCGGCTCGACATCGAACGGCTGGCGCAGATCCATGCGGCGACCGACGCGGCGCTGGTGTTGCACGGCAGTTCGGGCATCCCCCACGACATGGTGCGCGAAGCGATCGCCAACGGCATCGTCAAGGTCAACCTCGCCACCGAGATCAAGGACAACTTCATGCGCGCGCTCAAAGGCGTACTGCTCGAAAGCGAGGAAATCGACCTGCGAAAGGTTTTCCCAAAAGCCGTGGCGCCGGTCGTGGAGCTGCTTTGCGAAAAATACCGCATGGTCGGCAGCAACAAGGTGAAATAGACGGATAAAATTCGGGCGACGAACTGCTGAGCCGCCCTCCCAAACATCGCATAGCCCCTGCCGGAATTCGGCAGGGGTTATTTGTATTTTCCCGCCACCCTCCGGCTGCCGTCCTGTTACACCGCGGGCTTCCCTGGGCATAAAAAAAGCGGCGCACCCGCGATGGTGCGCCGCAATCGAAAAAAGAATTCAAGCTGCTAATGAGCGAAACCGGCATAATCGGTCTGCAAAGCACTCGCTTCGTAGACATTGGTTTTCTTGCTTCCGGGAATCGTCTGCGTAGCGCGAATGACCCACCCCTCCTCTTTGGAGGGCTCGCCGCCCGGAGCCGCGATCTTCCAGAAGTGCTGGAAGGATTTGTTCCACGTAGTCGTATTCCTGCCGCATTCGTTGAAGAAGAAGGATACGACACACATGTCTCTCGTGCTTACACGGGTCATCGGCGTCGACTTGTCGTTCTGAACGAACTCCACCTTCCAGTTCTGCGGATCGTCATTCCAGATCGACGCGATAAAACACCCTTTCAGACCAGCAATACCGGGCGTGCTGATTTTGTCACTGCTACCGCCGTCCGTCCACGTGTAGGAGTACTTCTTCGATCCCGTGTAGGTGGCATTGCCGTCATATGCGCGAAGCTGATAAGCTTCGGACTGGTTGGTCGCTTTGGCCACCCAGTTGTCAACGACATTGCCCTTGATCTCGTAGATGCTGTAACCTTGGGGAGCGCCATCGACATTCAGGTTGCTTGCCCACCAACCGCCGCAAGCGCCGCCGTGGACATGCTCGTAAACAGGCAATCCGCTCTGACACTTGTAGCCGGAGTGGATATAGTTCTGCGGATAATGCGTATGCCCGATCATGATATGCGCCTCCTTGAACTGCGTCAGCAATTTGAGCGTTTCGTCATAATACTTGTCTTTGTTCACATTGGAACCCGTAGCCTCTCCGCCATTCCGGAAAGGAATATGACAGCAGAGGAAAACGATCTTGTCGGCTTTGTTCTCGACCAGATCCAGATCGGCTTTGAGCCAATTGTACTGCTGCTGCGAAAAACCTGCCTCATAAGTCCACGTAGACTGATTGGTCGTCGTACATACGACATTGTCCATCACGACGATGTGCGCCTTGCCGCGGTTGAACGAGTAGTCGGCCGGACCGAAACGCTCGATGAAATTCGTCTGAGCCGTATAGGTGTTAGCCTGTTTCGCATCGTGGTCGTGATTGCCCATGCAGTTGAAAATCGGCAGGTAATTCGCGCCGACCTGCACGTTCGACATTGATTTCTTCATCTTATCCCACTGCACCGTATTGTCGAACGTAATATCGCCCAACGTAACGGCATAGGCATTCTGCCACTTTCCGTTCGCCTGAGCACTCGTAAGCGTGGATTTGATATCGGGAATCGTTTCATTGCTCCACCGCGTCACATCCGAATCGGTCTTGCACTGCGGGTCGCCGATGGCGACAAGCGTAAAATTCTCCTCGACAGCGGGGAGCGGCTCCAGTTTGAAATCATTGCGATTCTCCTTGTAGCGCTGAATCGTAGAGGTCGAATAGAACAGGGGCAACTTGGAGGAGGGATCGAGCGCCACCTTATAGTTCGCCGGAGTAACGTAATAGACATTGCGGCAATAGCGGTTCGCCACGAGGCGGTAGTTACCGTCGGCATCCGTAGTGGTAAACGCATAGCCGTCCGTCACGGGAACGCCGGCAATACCTTTCCCCGTCGTAGCATCCGAGATCTGACCGATGAGGACGGTCTCATTCCCTCCGCTGGGAGGCGTAGGATCCGGATCATCATCAGGATCGGAACTTGAACAAGCGGCTCCGCCCAGCAAAGCCACCGTCAAAAACAGATAATAAAATTTTCTTAACATATCAATCCTCTCTTGTTTATGGATTTATTCTGAATAATCATCCCACTGTTAATAAACGGAGCCATGAATGACGAGCAATCTTTGGCTAAAAACCAAAGATTGCCCATCACTTACATCAATTTCTATTCTCTCCGAAAACTGAATTACTGCTCCCAACCATAATTTTGGCCCAGATTGGGATTCTTGGTCAAAGCCGTCGACGGAATCGGACGCACATAACGTTTCTCATCCCATTGGAGTTCATAATTATAGATCAGATAGCCGTGATCGCCATCGCTCAAAGTATAGTTCATATCGTCAGAGGACTGACCTATCGGATACGAATAAGTACCCTGCGCCTGATCTTTAAACAAATACTTATATCCGTTAAATTCAAAACCGTTATTATATTCGTCAGTAGACAGGTAGATACCCTTCCAGCCCTGATTGCCAGTGCTGCGGTCCCGAATCAGATTGCCCAGCTTCCAGCGATACAGGTCGGATACGCGCAGACCGTTTTCCATGATAAGTTCCGTCACGCGCTCGCGGCGAATTTCAAGAAGCGTATTCGAGAGCTTAATCGGCGAATCCGCATAATAGTCTTTCAGCCATTCGTCCTCTACATAATTCGCATCTTCGGGATAAATATTCGTTACACCGGCACGTTCGCGCAGAGCGCCGACCGTCTCGTTCCAAATGGACTTGTCCATCTCTCCCAACTCGGCTTTCGCCTCGGCATAGTTGAGCAGAACTTCGCCCAGACGCAGAATCGGCAACGAGTTGTCGGCCTTACCCTTCGAATAGTTCTCCTGAATCTCAACGCTCCACTTGATAAAGGCATAACCCGTCTTCGTCGTCGAGAAGTCGATATTCTTCAACATCGTCGTACCCGCCGAGTTCTGATAGGTGTGGCCGGGGCCATGAACGGTCTGGCTCAGGCGCCAGTCACGATTATCGAACTCTTTAGTCAACGACACCTGATCGGTCTCCACCGGCTTACCGTCGAGTGTAAGGAACATGTGTACCAGATCTTTCGTCGGAGAGTACTGCTGACCATAAGTGGCGGAATTGAAATTCCACGTCAATTCATTGAAGACATTGATCGGATCGCCGGCCATCTCGCGAATCCAGATCACCTCCTTCGTAGCGTCGGGGTTTTGAGAGGTGAAAATAGTGCGGAAATCCTTCTCCGGCGTACCCTTCTTGTAGAGTTCGAAACCGCCGTCGGTCATCACCTCCTTGGCTGCCGAAGCTGCCGCGGTGAGAAAATCGTTCGCCGTTTCATACTGGTTGTTCCAGGCCGCATTCGTAGACGGATTTACCGAATGATACTTACGGAAAGTACCTTCATAGAGGCAAACACGCGACTTGAAAGCAAGAACGACCCACTTGTTGATCACACCCTTATAAACATCGGTACCCAAGCAGTTTTCACAGGCATAATCCAGATCCTCGAGCACCTTGCTCATCACAAATTCACGATCGTCGCGGGCTGCGAACAGAATCGCGTCATCGATATCGAGCACATGGTCTACCCAAGGTACGTTACCGAAGGTCTTCACCTTGTCGAAATAGAAATAGGCCCGCCAAAAACGTGCGACACCGACATAATGATTGTAAACCTCAGGATCGACAACATTCTGGCAACGGGTCATGTTTTCGAGGAAATAGTTGGCTCGACGGATAGTGCGCCAATTGCTGATAGACCACCCCGACTGTTTGGTATAGTCCCAGATATTGGGACGATAGTAGTCGTTCGACGTCTTGGTCGCCACGAGATCGCAATACGCATCGCCCAACCCGATCGTACTCTCGGACGGGAGATAGTTCTGCAACATACCGTTGGCAAACAGGAGCAAATCCTTCTCTCCTGCAAAAAATGTCTCGGCACCGACTTTATCGACCGGAGAGACCGTAAGGAAGTCTTCGCAGGAAACGGTCGAAAGAGCCACGGCCGCTCCAAAGAATAATTTTACGATATTTGTTTTCATAATCATTTACGGATATTAGAAGGTGACATTCAAGCCAATCGTAATCGTCTTCAGCATCGGATAGCTATAACCCTGGCCTACACCCGACAACCCGAACTTCGTGCTGAAATCGCTATCGCCGTTGCCGATTACCTCGGGGTCGAACATCTTCGTATGCTTATAAATCGGAGAGTGTGTAAAGAGGTTCTCGGCCGATACGTATACTTTCAGATTTTCGATACGGATTTTACGCGTCATCTCCTTTGGGAACGTATAATCGATGGTGATATTCTTCAAACGGAAATACGAAGCATCCTGCATGTAATAATCGTTCTCATAGGTCAGCGGACCGACGTTTCGGTTGGCCGCATAGGCCACCTGACGCGTATAATAGGGTCTCGACGAAGCGTTGGTTACCACCCAGTTCGGCGTGCTGTAATCCATGATAACGGCATCGGTCGTATGCACCTTGGGCAGATAACCGTAGGGACGGTTGTACATACCCCAGAAGAAACCGGACTCGCAACCCGGATACCAATCGCGCTGGCCCACACCCTGAAAGAACAGACTCAGGCCGATACCGTTCCAGTTGGCGCCGAGATTGATACCGTAGAAATAACGCGGACTCTCATTACCGATACGCTCCAAGTCGCCGTGATCGTCGAGAGTACCTGCACCGGCATCGATCTTACCGTCGCCGTTGACATCGATAAACTTCAAGTCGCCCGCATAGGCACGGAAGTTAGAGCCGTTCTTGTGGAACGTATCCGGCACCCAGTTGTTGGCCTCCTCGTTGCTGAGGAAATAACCGTCGGTGCGGAAGCCCCAGATTTCGCCAAGCTCCTTGCCTGCGTAGTAACTGTAGATATTACCGTTGAGGTTGTAGTACTCCTTCACCCACGTGCGGCTGTCCCACACGCTCACTTTCACGTTGTAGTTGAACGGTTTGCCGCCGAGCTTGAAGCTGTCGCGCCACGAAAGCGAAGCCTCCCAACCCTTGGTTTTCAACGATCCGTAGTTGCCTTTCGGCGAATCGGCGCCGAGAAGTTCGGGATAGTCAGGACCGTTGATCAACATATCGTTGGTATAACGCCAATAGTAGTCTCCGGAGAACGACAGCCGGTTGCGGAGGAAATCCATATCCAGACCGATATCATAGGTCGTCACGGTTTCCCACGTCAACGATGCGGGAACGAACGAGTTGGGCGACATCGTATAAGGTTGTTTTGCACCATTGATCACGATGCCGCTTCTAGCTACGGACATCAGATCCATGAACGAATAGTCGCTGACATTGGCATTACCCAAAGAACCCACATTGGCACGAATCTTAAAATTGTCCAGCCAGTTGCGCGACCACGTCATCCAAGGCTCCTCCGAAAGGCGCCAACCGATAGAACCCGATGGGAAGAAACCCCAGCGCTGATTGCTCGGAAAACGCGACGAGCCGTCGTAACGCGCAGCGAACTCGAAAATATAACGGTTCAGCAGCGTGTAGTTGATACGGCCGAATACACCGACCATCGAACGATCGTAACCGTCGTCCTCGACCGAATACTCATCGCTGTCCATCAATTCGAAACTCGGAATCGACGCGTAAAGCAGGCCCTTGCGCTGGAGGTAGAGACGACGGTACTTGGTCTTCTCGATGTTCCAGCCACCCATTACATTGAGGTTGTGGTTGTCGCCCAGTTTCGGAGTCCACGTCAACACGATGTTCGACGCAAGATGATCCGTATTGTAACGCCAATCCGATTTGTAAGAAGAGGTATTATAGCTCTCCTCCGCGCCCGGAGCGACATAACCCGTCTGAATATCGGAAATACGCACCTGCGTCGAACGGATCGCCTTGTAAGTGAAGTCACCCGAGATTTT
>ERZ772886.2465-NODE-2465-length-14767-cov-13.586460_pt1 | contig 14767 bp, 17 predicted proteins | sample MGYA00512128_ERZ772886 | MGnify/ENA primary metagenome ERZ772886 (study PRJEB29015, sample SAMEA2737698) | human gut metagenome | biome: human gut; feature: human-associated habitat; material: faeces | place: China | collected 2012 ... | reverse complement strand
GCAATAAAATCATTGCAGCCCTTGCGCAGCAAAGGCTCGCCGCCGGTGATTTTGAATTTGCGGATACCAAGCTGCAGTGCAGCGCGGCAAATACGCAAAAGCTCCTCATAGCGCAATATTTCGTTATGTGGCACATGCTCACTCACCTCTGGCTGACAATAGCGGCAATGCAGATTGCAGCGGTCTGTAAGAGAGATGCGCAGATAATCTATTTTGCGGTTGTATTGGTCATACATGATTGTAGTCCTTCCCTCGCGTCACTCTCACCCGAGAATAACGCCTGCCAAAACAAATGTGGTCTTGCAACCACATTTGTTTTCAGCTTATTAAAATCTTATTCTTCGTCAACGCCCATAGCAATTTTTTCCGGGGTAATCGGCAGCGTCATGAAGCGCTTACCGGTTGCCTGATAAATTGCGTCGGCAATCGCCGGAGCCGGAGTATTAATTACCAGCTCGCCCACGGATTTGGCACCGAAGGGACCGCTTTCCTCATAGCTGCTGGCAAAATCAACATAGATATGACCGATATCCTCACGGCAGGGAACCTTATATTGCATGAAGGAGTTTTCATAAATACGTCCCTTGGGGCTGTAGGTTACATTTTCCATCAGAGCCATGCCTATGCCCTGCAGAATGCCGCCCTCGGTCTGCACCTTCGCCAGATGCGGGTTAACCGGAGTACCGCAGTCAACAGATGCGTAGAAGTTCACAACCTGTGCTTCGCCTGTCATCAGATCAGTTTCAACCTCGGCTACACCGGCCATAAACGGCGGCGGGGACAGCACGCTGTTCTGCTCCACTGTTTCTTCCAAAGCGATATCGTTATTCACCATGGAAGCGGTGGCGATATCAAAGAGGCTTACAGCCTTGTCGCTTACGGTATCACGCACCTCGCGTCCGTCAAAGACAACCTGGTCCGTACCGCATTCCAGTAGGCGTGCGCCTAATTGGCAAATCTTGCCGCGCAAACGCTGTGCGCAGACCTCTACGGCCTTACCTGTAATATATGTTGTACTGGATGCATAGGAACCGGAGTCATAGGGAGACGCGTCGGTATCCGCACCGAATACGGTAATGTTATCGTAATCACATTCCAAAACCTCTGCTGCCATCTGTGCCAGAACGGTATCGCAGCCGGTGCCCATATCGGCAGCACCGATCAGCAGTGTGTAATGTCCCTCGTCGTTAATTTTAAGGGTAGCACCGCCGACGTCGCAGTAAGGAATGGAGCTTCCCTGCATCGCAATAGCCACGCCCATTGTGCGTACCTTGCCGTCAGGCAGCTGCTGCAGCGGGAACTTTTGCTCCCAGCCGCTCATCTCGCGTACCTGCTCCAGGCAGCGGTCCAACGCGCAGCTTGTGTTGGGCGCACCGTAATATGCAGGCATAATATCGCCCTCATGCGTAATATTCATCTCGCGCAGCTTAATCGGATCCATTTTCAGACGTGCTGCCAGCTCGTTCACAGCGGACTCCACAGCAAAAATGCCCTGAGGAGCGCCATAACCGCGATAAGCGCCTGCGGCCTGCAGGTTGGTATAAACTACGTCAAAGCCGAAGCGGAAGGCCTCGGTACGGTACAGAGGAATAGACTTGTGACCGGAAAGGCCGACGGTCGTGGGACCATGCTCGCCGTAAGCACCGGTATTGGAAAGAGTATATAAATCAATCGCGCGGATTTTGCCTTCTTTAGTAGCACCAAGACGCACGCGCACCTCCATCTCATGGCGCGGGCTGGAAGCTATATGACATTCGTAACGCGAAAAAATCATCTTACTCGGCTTTTTTGTTTTCCAGGTAACAAAGGCCGGATACATTTCGCTTACACAGCTCTGCTTAGCGCCGAAGCCGCCACCTACACGCGGTTTAACTACTCGCACCATGGTTTTGGGGATATGCAGCGCATTGGCAATAATGCGGCGGCAGTGGAAAACAATCTGCGTAGAGCTGAGGATGTTCAGACGGCCGTAGGTATCAATAGAACAGTAGGTTACGAAAGGCTCCATCATATCCTGCTGTACAGCCTTGGTATGCGTAGTCTGGTCGATAACAACATCGCATTCCGCCAGAATCTTATCAACCTCGCCATCCTCGATAACCTCATGGGAACACAGGTTGCGCTTATTGTTGGCACCAACCGGGCAGTTCGCCTTCCAGGTATCCTCGGGATGCACGAGCACAGGGTTATCCAGCGCAGTGCGGAAGTCAAGCACTGCATCCAGCAGCTGGTATTTTACTTTAATCAAAGACAGCGCCTTGTCGACAGCCTTTTCCGTTTTGCCGGCAACAATCGCTACAATGTCACCCACAAAGCGTACATGACGGTCGAGCAGCAGACGGTCATAGGGACTGGGCTCGGGATAGGTCTGGCCTGCATAGGTGCAGCGCTCGCCGTCCTGGTCCACGTCCTCCCAGGTATAAATTGCTTCGATATCAGGCACCTTGGCTGCAATCGCGGTGTTGATGCTTTCAATAATAGCATTCGCATGCGGAGAACGCAGCACCTTGACAAGCAGGCAATCGTTCGGCACCAGGTCATCGGTATAGACAGGCTGGCCTGTCACCAGCTGCATAGCATCCTTTTTGCGGTAGGATTGATTAACTATTTTCATCTGCAGCTCCCCTCCTTATGCCTGCGCCTGAGCTTTTTTCCAGGCGATAAAATTTTGGATTCCGCGCAGCTGTCCTTCATAGCCGGAGCAGCGGCACAGGTTGCCTGCCAAAAATTCCTTGATTTCTGCTTCCGTAGGCTCGCTGTTTTCACGCAGCAGCGCGATAGCGTTCATAATCATGCCGGGGTTGCAGAAGCCGCACTGCTCCGCGCCTTGGTCTGCAATAAAGGCACCGAATTCCGCTGCCTCCTGCTGCATTCCCTCCATCGTTACGATGCTGTGACCTGCGGCACGCGCAGCCAAAACAGCACAGGAAAGCACCGGTTTATCATCCATAAATACAGTGCACAAACCGCAGTTGGTAGTATCACAGCCGCGCTTCACGCTGTAGCAGCCTTCCTTGCGCAGAAAATCGAGTAAAACTGTATCAGCCTCCACCATACGTGTCAGCTTTTTGCCATTTAAGGTTAAGGTTATCTCCATCAGGCCTTACCTCCCAGTTCTGTTAAACATCTTGCTGTCAGCACCTTAATCAGGTGTGTACGATACGCAGCACTGCCGCGCGGATTAGTTTCCGTCGGCAATAAGCCTGCAGCATATTCCGCAAAGGCCTGCGTCTTCTCGGCAGTCATAGGCAGAGTTGCGAGCTGCTCTGCATCCTTAACCAGCGCAGCCTTCGCCGGGCGTGCGCCCACTGCAACCTGCACGCCTTCCTGCGTCAGCGCCGCCGCGCAGGTCAGCACCGGAAAGTCGGTTTTGCTGATACGCACGGATTTATAGCTGTAATGCGCCGCAGTCTTTTTAACAATAATGCGCACCAGAATATCTCTGTCATACGGCATATTCACGAAATCTGCCAACGGCACGATACCGCCCTTGTATAATTCCACATAGCTGTCCATTACCAAAAGCAGTGTCAGCACATCCGAAAAGCCGAAGCGGCCGAACACACTGCCGCCTACGGTAGCAAGATTACGGAACTGCACACCTACAATATGGCGCAGCGCCTCCTTATTTGCTCCCTCACTGTAGGCGGTAAAGCCTTCATGCAGCTCCAGCCGGCGCAAGCTCACCATCGCACCGATGCGGAATTCCGTTTCTGTTTCCTCTATTGTATCCAGGCCTAAAGCCGACAAATCAATCGCTGTCTGCACATTGCCCTTGCTCAAGCGCATCCACAGCATACCGCCAAGCACGCGGTTAGGACGCTTCTGGTTCAGCTGCCAGGCCTCCTCCAGCGTTGCTGCCTGCTTATATTCACGAATTGTCAACATATACTGCCCTCCTGTTCTCTTTTTATTGCATACCTATTCCATTATATTTTACCATATTTTTTCTATACTTGAAAAGAGAAAAAATGCGCATAGGCTCATAAGTTACATTCTTCTACGGCATAAGAAAAAAAGGATGCCTCTCTGTAAAGCAAGAGAAGCATCCATAATTTTTTATTAATAATTCTAAGCAGGCTTATTTGCCTTTTTTAGCACCCTGACGGCGGTTACTGCCGGTTTTGGGAGCCTTGCGCTTATCAACAACGGAATTGCGTCCGCGCTTAGGTCCTGCGGGCTTTTTCTTTTTGGCAGCCACAGCAACGCGACGTGCCACAACACCGCCCTCCAGATTTTGGCGCTCCATCAGAATACCCAGCTTGGTTTCGATATTACGCAGCCATTTAACCTCGTCGGCGGTATAAAGCGTAATTGCTTCGCCCTCATTGCCCGCACGTCCTGTACGGCCGATGCGGTGAACATACCAGTCGACATCATGCGGAATATCGTAGTTTACAACATGGGTTACGCCCTCAACGTCCAATCCGCGGGCAGCCAGATCGCTGGCAACCAGAATCTGAATCTTAGCATCACGGAAGGCCTTCATAACAGTTTTGCGCTTGGCGGGAGACATTTCGCCATGCAGTACATCAACGTTGTAGCCCTGCATGCCTAGCCAGTCGCCCAGCTCCTTAGTGCGCTCCTTGCTCATGCAGAAAACAATCATCAGATATGGGTTCAAGCGGTCAATAAGCGCCGCCACAGCCTTGTTCTTGTATTCGTCGGTTGTTTTCAGGCAAATCTGCTTGATTTTCTCCACGGTAGCCTGATCCGGATTAATATCAATCAGCGCGCAGTTTTTCGTCAGCTTGCGTCCCAGCTTGCGCACCTCTTCCGACAGAGTTGCGGAGCAAAGCATCGTCTGATGCTCCGGCGCGGTCATAGCAATCAGCTCCAGCGCTTCATCCATAAAGCCCTGCTGTAGCATTTCGTCAACCTCGTCCAGTACCAGATAGCGCACACCGCCAAGGTCGGTGTTGCCCTTGCGGATGTGATCCAGCAGACGGCCGGGAGTACCGATCAGCACATGGCTGCGTCCCTCCAGCTTATATTTTTGCGTTTCAAAATCGCGTCCGCCGGTAACAGCCAGCACCTTGATATCGCTTTCGCCCAGGATTTTTTTCATTTCGGTGGCAATCTGCTGTGCCAGCTCACGCGTCGGCGTAATTACCAGCGCCTGCACGTAGCTTTTGGCAGTATCGATTTTTTCTGCCAGCGGCACCAGGAACGCCAGTGTCTTGCCTGTACCTGTCTGCGCACGGGCGATTACGTCACGTCCGGCAAACAGCGCCGGGATAGCCTGCTCCTGTACCGGCATCGGCTTTTTGATGCCCATTTTCTGAAGCTGCTCTACGGTGTGGGCACAAACCTTTAAGGCTGCAAATCCATTTGTCATTTCACATTCCTCTTTTCCTATTAAATTTATCTTCTGACCTTATGGTCTTTTTTCTCTATAACTTTAGTATTATATCATAAATCGGGCAGGAACGGAAAGATGCAGGCAAATTTTTCTATCTTATATCATGGCTGTAGTACGAAAACTATCTCTGCTTTTTACAATTAAGCATATAAAAATGCTTAGACAAACAAATTGTACATGCGACAAAAGGCCCCTGCCGGCAATTGCCGACAGGGGCTTTGGCTTATTCAATTTATTCAGCTAGCAGGCTCACATTTGCTTTTACATTACGCCTCTGAAATAGTGTCCTCTTGTAGTACCCGGCAGATTTTCCGGTGCCTCCACCGCACCGCCGAGAATCTTGCGGTACAGTGCCACAAGCTCGCCCAGACGTGCCGCATCGTAATCACGGCCGTCAATTCTCAGCGCCGCTACGCCTGCTTCCGCCATGTGCTGCACATTGGCAGTCATCGAAAGCTCATGTGCATTCAGAATATGCATGCGGCAGAACTGGTCCGTCACAATCGGGAAGCGTGCATCCTTACGGTCGCCCAGGAACAAAGGCTCTGCACAGTTAAACTTGCAGGCCCCCTTATCCAACGCACCCAGGAAGCTGCCGCCTACACAGTATTCGGAAACCATCATTTCCAAACGTCCCTGAATCATGCACTCCAACGGCAGCGGGCTGACGCTCACAAGATGCTCTACCTGCGCCATTGTCAGCTCGGGGCTTAGCACTACGCCTGCAGCGCCCTGCTCCTGCCAGAACTGCAGTGTCTGGCTGTTGAAAATATTCAAAGACATGTCTGCTACCAAATTAAGCGCAGCATGCTTCTTCGCCAAGGGCCACAGACCGTTGTTGTTGATGTAAACAAAATCCGGCTGCAGCTCTTCCCACAGAGTGAAGAGCTTATCGAAATATGCCAGCTGTGCTTCCTTGATGATACGCGGAGTAGCAAAGGCCAGCTGACGGCCTGCCTTGCGCACCAGCTTGGCAGCCTTAGCATAATCCGCCTCTGACGGCAGCTGATGATTGAAGCAGTCACCGCCAAAGAGAATGCGTTCAGCACCTGCCTGCAGCGCAGCATTGACCTTCTCAACGCTGTCGCAATGCACTACCAGAACGGATTCATGCTGTTTAGCCTTATGTGCCTGCGGCACTAATTGCTCGCTGAAGCTGTGCACCGCTGTGCGCGCCGGTGCGAAGGCATTAAGACGCGCTGCATCCAGTGCCTCGCATGCCATACGGCGTGCTTCGTTCATTTCACTCATCGGCACCATAACATTTTCGTCATGCTCAAAGATTAGGCTGTTCAGGAAATATTCTGTCGTACCGAGGCGGTCCAGCTGCTTGCGCACACCGGCCTCATCCAGCGCACGCTTGCGTGCTCCCTCTACGATAAAATCGGTTTCGCCGTAGCCGACATTGCCTTCATCATCCGTCAGCGTAACGGTCATGGGCTCGCCTAAGCGCGCAGTAACTACGGCATCTACCGGAATGCGTTTTTTAGCGTCCGGTCCGAAGAACTGCTGCGCATAGCTCATCAGTCTGTTTGCCGCCAGCATAGCCGCGGCGATCTGCTCGCGGAGCTCTGCCGGCAGGCTCAGGTAGAGCTTGACGAATTGCATCGCGGGCACCGAGATGTCGGCAGGACTGGGGACCTCCCCAAGCAGTTCCGAGGTCGTGACGCCGAGGTACTGTGCAAGGGCCTGAACCTTGTTTACGGACGGGACGATACCTCTCGCTACCTCGCTCAAAAGGTTCTTCCCTGCACCGCTTTCCCGGCACGCAATAGTCGGCGGAACCTCCCTCATTATGCAGATGTTTTTAACATTCTGCACAAACTTCTCGGCATCCATAGGCATCAACTCCTTATCTGAATTGTTGACTTGACACAAAGTTACTAAAAATGGTACTTTGCATCTTGACATTACGATATTTAGGATTTACTATTTACTCACGGTGAGCCGCGGCGCACCGGGTGAAAGGAGGTGGAAAGACATGGCACCAAACCCAGTTACGATCGCTAAGGTCATTCGGGTCATCGAGATCCGCGAAGTCCGCGGCGATGGGACGCACGATGACCCGGTCCGCGTGGCAACGTCCTATTGGTCGATGGACGGGAAGCAGCTCGCGGTGCACGATCCCGTCAGGCGGGATCAATGCCCAGAGCTTTCTCAAATGTCAACTCCGAGTCGATGAAATGGATCATTGCACGGATAAAGGTTTTCATCGTCTTGACATCCAGATCCTCGTGCTTACGAACATAATGGTTCTCATCGTTTCCGATCCAAGTTGCGCGCTGAGCCAATGTTTGTATTCTGCCGTCTTCGATTCGTCGAAGACTTTGCCCGAGGGCTTCGGCTTTGATAGCCTCCTCATCAGCGGGAAATTTATGGCAAAGGTAGTCTTTTACAAGATACTCCAATGCCTTGCGGTATCCGATGCCGCAAATCTGGGACAATCCTTCGGCCTCTGCCTGCTGAGCCTGTCCATAGGTTTCAACGAAGGTCAGCGACAGTCCAAGGATATCATCGCTGAAGGATTCACGATTTGGCGTCATCGGAAAGAGTTCATATTCGCCCATATAGTTTGCTATGTGGCTACTCACCAGTCCAATGCTTTGACGAAATTTCCCAAGAAAAACCTTGCGGCACTTCTGGCAGAAAAACATGGTGTATAAATTACAAAGCGTTGTTGCCTTGTCCGCGCTGTCCATCGCATATCTCGAATTCAGAACAGTTGGTTTCAGAGCGTGATGGCATATCGGACATTCATCAAGCTCAGGGATTTCAAAGTCAATCTTATACACACCATTATCATCAAAAGCCGTAATGCGCACCATAATACCACGCCCTTTCTACATTAACTCACAGTAAACCATATCACACCGAGAGAGAAAAAGCAAGGAGGTGTTCCCAATGAGGATCCGAGAATTACGAGAGCGCCGCGGTCTGACCGGCACGGAGCTGGCCCGCATGACCGGCGTGACGCTGCCCGCCGTGATCGGGTGGGAGAACGGCAGCAAGACGCCCACGACGGACAAGCTGCCGACCATCGCGGCCGTGCTGGAGTGCGAGGTCGGCGACCTCTACGACGACGAGACGCTTCGCGCCGCGAGCGAGGCGGCGAGGGCCGCGGTGGCGGCCAAGGGCGCGGCAGGCGCGAGAGCGCTCGCCGCAGGAAAGTGAGGAGGGATAGGCCATGCGAGAGCGCGAGGCGTTCCGCGATCAGCTGCAATCTTTGCGCGAGCAGTTTGCCGGGCAGGAGGTGCTGACGCTTGATCAGAGCAGTAAGCTCCTCGGTCTTGACCGCGCGGCGCTGCTCGGCGACAAGGATTTCCCGGCCAAGAAGGTCGGCAAGAAGTACATCATTCCCATCGTGCCGCTTGCGCGGTGGATGGCTACCTGGTGATTTGACATTACCACAAAGGAGGATGAAAGACAATGGCACCGCAATACCCGAATCTTTACCAAAGGGGTAGAAAAACGACACTTTTGACGCAGGAAGAGGCGGCGGAGCGGCTCGGCATCTCGCCCGAAACGCTCAAGCGCTACGAGGGCGGACGGCTCACACCGCCGGACGAGACCGTGGCGCGGATGTGCGAGGTCTACGGCGTGAGCTGGCTGGCGCTGGAGCACGCGAAGGCGACCGATCGGCTCGGCATCCTGCCGGAGCTGGAGCCAAAGCCCCTGCCGATGGCGACCATCTCGCTGACGAACCGTTTGCGCGACGCAGCGGACCGGCTGGCAGGATTGCTCCGCATCGCCGAGGACGGCGTGATCGACGACGCGGAGCGCCCGGAGTTCGACGACATCGTGCAGGACCTGCGCGAGACCATCGCCGCGGCCTATCAGGTGATCTACGCGGACGCAAAAAAAGAACGCCCCGAGGCTGGCACCTCGAAGCGTTCCCGTCCCCAGAGCAGGAGCTCTGAAAACCATTGCAAACATAGTATATCGCAGAAACAGACGAAAGTCAACACCTTCCGAGGGGAGGCGAGAGCATGACAGGACTGGACATCTTCCTGATCCTCATCGGCATCACGTCTCTCACGGAGCGGCTAATGAAGGTCATCGTCTATTTGGATGGAGGAAAGTATGAGCGAGGGCGTAATAAAGTCCGGCCATCGTGAGCCGTTTACCGTCCTGTATAAGTCGGCGATCCGCGACAGGCGGCTGAGCTTTGAGATGCTCGGATTTCTGACCTACATGCTCGACAAGCCGCCGGACTGGGAGTTCACCATCTCCGGCATGGCGAAGGAGCGCGGCGTCGGCAAGGACACGGTGCGCCGCCTTGTGGGACGGCTTGAGGAGGTCGGCTATCTGATGCGCGAGCAATCGCATGACGGCAGCGGGCGCTTTTCCGCGAACACCTACGTTTTGCAGGAAAAGCCACCGTTGTCGGAAAACACCGACAACGGTGAAAGCCGTCGTCGGGAAACACCGTCAACGGAGTTTCCGACCCAAAGTAAGAACGTAGAGACTAAAGATTATATTATGCCCCCCTATAGTCCCCCCAAGGGGGACGGCGCGGAGCCGAGAAAACAGCGCAGCAAAACCACGCCGACATGGAAGCCGGAGCGCTTTGAGGGCTTTTGGGCTTACTACCCACGCGGGGAGAACCGCATGGGCGCGGTGCGCGCCTGGGACAAGCTCAAGCCGGACGACGCGCTGATCGAGACCATCGGCCGCGCGCTGCAGGTGCTCAAGGCCTCTCCCGCGTGGCGGGACGGCGTCGGCATCCCGTATGCCTCGACCTTTCTCAACGGCCGGCGCTGGGAGGACGCCAAGGCCAAGCGCCCGGCGCAGAGCGCCAAGGCGCAGACGGTGCGCCGCATCGAGCAGCCGCCGGATAGTCAGGACGGAGGGTGGACATGGGCCGAGTAGACGCGCAGCCGAGCGCCGGCTTGGAAGCCGAGCGCGCCGTGCTCGGCGCGATGCTGATCGACGAGAGCATCGTCAGTCAGGCGCTCGCCGAGGTGGACGAGCGCGACTTCACCAGCACAGCCAACCGGCTGATCTTCCAGGCGGCGCGCGAGGTGTTCCGCGAGGGCGGGCACGCCGACGCCATCACGATCAACGCAAAACTCGGCTATGCCTCCGGCTCGCCGCAGCAGCAACAGCTCATCGACCTGATGGAGGTCACGCCCACGAGCGCGAGCTGGCGCGAATATGCGCAGCTTATGCGCGAGCAGGCGGCGTTGGGCCGCATCCGCGCCCTCTCGGCGCAGATCAACGGCGCGGCTACGCTCGACGACGTCCGTCCGCTGCTCTCGGAGCTGCAAGCGCAGATGACCTCGCGGCGCGGCGTGAAGGTGGTGCCGATGCTGCAGCTCCTGCAGGACTTCTCTGCGCGCCACGCGAGCGGCGCAGCCGCGGACTATGTGGGCTTCGGGCTGGACGTGCTTGACCACAACAGCTTCATCCGGCGCGGCGACGTGGTGGTGCTGGGCGGCTACCCGAGCGACGGAAAGACGGCCCTTGCCCTGATGATGGCCTACCACATGGCCAAGACGCTCAAGGTCGGCTTTTTCAGCCTTGAAACGTCCGCCGGCAAGATCGGCGACCGCATCGTGACGCAGGGCATGAAGATCGACTTCGACGCGATCAAGCGCAGCCGCCTGACCGATCGCGACTGGGGCACCTTCGCGGTCTGCTCGGAGGACACAGTCAAGCGCCGGCTTGACGTGATCCAGGCGAGCGGCATGACCGCGGGCGACATCATGGCGGAGTCCATCACCTACGGCTACGAGGTGATCTTCGTCGACTATGTGCAGCTGGTCGTCCCTGAGGGCAACCCGCGCGACCTGCGCAGCGAGCAGATGGCGACCGTCTCCCGCGCGCTGCACACCTTCGCCCAGAGCCGCGGCGTGCTGGTGGTGGAGCTGGCGCAGCTCTCGCGCCCCGAGCGCGGGGCATGGCGCGCGCCGGATATGCACGACCTCAAGGAGACGGGTCAATTCGAGCAGGACGCGGACCTCATCGTCATGGTCTACCGTCCCGACCCCAAGCAGAACTACTCGCAGGAGAAATGCCGCGTCATCCAGATCGCCAAGAGCAAGGAGGGCAGGCGCGGCAAGGGCGTGTTTGCTTTTGACGGCAAGCATCAGACCTTCGCGCTCTACACTCGCGATGACGAGAAGGGCCGGAAGGAGAAAACGGACGGCGAAGCGCCCGGTCAGATGGCGCTTGAAGAATTGCCAGAGGACAAAAACGCGCCGTTCTGAAAACAGAGAGAAAGAGAGATACAAAATGCCAAGAATCGGAGATCCCCACGCCATTTTGGCGGATATCGGCGCGGCCATCGGCCCCGGACATCGGGAGCTCCCGCGGCTGCTGCCCGGGCGCATCGTGTACATCAACCGCGCGCACCGCTGGTATCTCGTCGAGGCCGACCTCGGCGACGGCGTCAAGGTCCGCGAGGGCTTCAAATTTTGAAAGAGAGAAACAGGAGAACGACATGAAAACCATTGCGATCATGAACAACAAAGGCGGCGTCGGCAAGACCGTCACCGCCATCAACCTCGCAGAGATCCTCATGCATGACTACGGAAAGCGCGTGCTGCTGATCGACTGCGACGGACAATGCAATCTGACGAACTTTTACAAGCCGGGTTACGACCCCGACTCGGACAGCAACGTTGCAACGCTTTTGCTTGGCATGGCGGAGCCGCTCTGGAGCGATTCCGCCATCACGCTCTCGCCGTCGATGCTGCTTGTCCCCGCATCCTCGGAGCTCTATGACATCGACTGCAACGCGCTGCACGAGGGTATGCGGCGCACGCGTGTTCTGTATGATTTCGTCCGCGCGGCGGAGGATGACAACGGCGCGGACTACTGCATCCTCGATTGTCCCCCTGGGTATACCGTGGCGAGCGTCAACGCGCTGTTTGCCTGTGACGAGGTGATTGTCCCCGCGAAGATCGACGGTTTTGTCTTTGACGGCCTCGAGAGCGTGCGCGCTCAGATCCGCAGCCTGCGTCGTGCGCGTCCCGACGTGCGGATTGCCGGTGTGCTCGTCACAATGCGGAACAGCAGCGAGGTCGTGCGCGAGGGCGAGACCTTGCTGCGCCAACGCGGGATTCCGGTCTTTGAGCAGGTCATTCGGCGCACGGATAAGGTCGTGGAAACCACGTTTGAGAAAAAACCGTTGATCGACTACTGCCCGCGGAGCGTGGCGACGCAGGACTACCGCCGCTGGGTGGCGGAATATCTCGGAGAGGAGCTTGGTCATGGCGAAGTTTGACATCACGAAATTTGCCGAGGCTCTGCCCGACCGCGCGGATTTGCCCGAATCGGGCACGACGATGGAGCTCGCGCTCGGTGACATCCTCGACAATCCGCGCAACTTCTACCCGCGGCCCGACAATCAGGCGCTCGCTGCGCTGATGGAGTCCATTCAGGCCAACGGCCTGCTGGAGCCGCCGACCGTCGTGCCGGCAGAGGACGGTAAATATCGCCTGATCTCCGGCCACAGCCGCATGGCGGCGCTGCGGCTGCTCGCGGCAAATCAAGACGAGGCCGTCGCGAAGCAGTTCTCCACCGTGCTCTGCCGGGTGCTGCCCGCGATGACGGAGGAGCAGGAGGTCTGCGCGGTGATCGAGGCAAACCGTCAGCGCGTGAAGTCCAATGCGCTGCTCGCGCAGGAGGCGGAGAAGCTCAAGGAAACCTACATTCGGCGAAAGAAGGCCGGCGAGGAGTTCCCGGTCGGGCTGCGTGACTGGATCGCCAAGGAGATGCAGATCAACGCGACGAAGGTCGGCAACCATAAGTTTATTTCGGCAGCCGTATTCCCCGGACCGTCCACGACGAAGGTCGGCAACCTGCAGGTCATTAAAAAGGGCCTCAAGGTGCCGGGCATCATTGCCCGATGGGAGAAGGGCGAGCTGCCCGAGGCTGCGGCGCTTGAGATCGCCCGCATGGACGACGAGACGCAGTACAGGCTGCTGGATTGGATGATCGACAACCACCGGAGCTACGCGATCAAGGACGTGCAGGAGTATATCCGGAGCAGCGCGGCGACCGCGCAGGCGTCGGAGGACGAAAAGTACATCGAACTCCTGACACACATGCGCGATATCCTTGAACAGACTTTGCAGGACTGTGCCGATCAGCAAGCCGGTATTCTGGCCTTGAAAAACCGTTTCCGGTGGGCCGGCGGCGGGTCGAGCGAGGGCGGATTTGATGGGACCTCCAAGGGGCTGGAGCTGTACGGTGAGGATGGAAAGCGCATCCTGCGTCCGTGGGCAACCGTGTGGGATATGCTCGCCGCCATGCGGCTGCAGGACGGCCCAGCGCCGAGCAGCAAAGCGGCAAAGGCCCCGCGGGAAACCGTTGAGCCAAGGTGTGGCGAAGGTGAAACGCCGCTTTCGCTCGTGTGGCATGAGTCGGGCGTTAAACCGCCGGAAGGCGCGCACATCGTTTTTATCGACGAAAACGGAGTAGCAGACGAGGACGTATACGTCAGCGGCAGGGTGAAAAGCGGATGGGCCGATTGGGAGGAGGTCGTTCTCTGGACGCTATACCCGGACGATCCCGCACAGCCCGAGACGGTGAGCGAGCCGGAGTGGCTGCCGCTCGACGCGGAGCATTGGCCGGCCGAGGGCGCGCTGGTCGTGCTCAGCTACGAAACCGGCCTCGGCGGCAGCAGCTACCTTGTGGCCCGCTGCGCCGGCGGCGCGGATGATGAGTACCCGTTTATCTCGACGGACGCGGGGACCACGGTCGACGACATCGTCGAATGTCGCTGCGACCGCTGGATGCCGCTTGCCGAGTGCAGGCGCGGAGGGGAGGGCGCATGAAAAACGCTTACGCAAAGGAGCAGGCGGAGCTGCGGCGGCAGCTGCTCAACTACGGGGCGCTGGTCGGACAGCAGTTCAACGTGGACATGATGTGCCTTGCCCTCAATGAGGAGGGCTTTGGTCACGACCGGATCATGCGCATCATCCACCGCGCGGAGAAGCACGGCGAGTATTTTCACGAGTGCCTCGCCTACGGCGTGGAAAGCGACGCGCGGTTCGAGCAGCTTGACCAGCGGCTCCGGTACATCTGCCGCGACCACCCGGAGGACTTCGTGCCGCGTGAGGAGCGCTACCCCAACGTCAAGGTGCCCGGCATGGGCAAAAAATTCAAAGCGGAACCGATAGGAGGATGAACATGAAAAACGAAGAGATCGTCAGGGCGCTGCGGTGTATTTCCACCGCAGGCGGAGAGAATGCCTGCGAGCATTGCTCGTACTGGAAGGAAGAGGAAGTCCCGGAAGAAGAACGGCCCATATACGGAGCCGACACGATGCATTCATGCGATGTCGACCGCGTTGGACTGGACGGCGCGGATTTGATCGAGCGCCTGACCGACCGCTGCGCTCGCTACGCCGAGGAGATCGCCGTGGCGCATACCCTCAGGAGAGATGAATCTCTCGAG
>ERZ772886.2451-NODE-2451-length-14816-cov-7.680103_pt1 | contig 14816 bp, 10 predicted proteins | sample MGYA00512128_ERZ772886 | MGnify/ENA primary metagenome ERZ772886 (study PRJEB29015, sample SAMEA2737698) | human gut metagenome | biome: human gut; feature: human-associated habitat; material: faeces | place: China | collected 2012 ... | reverse complement strand
CGCTGCTGACAAGGCATCTGATCGAGATGGTGCAGGATGCCGCTATCAATACAAATCATGCACAACTCATCTTCACCACGCACGATACCGGACTTCTCGACCTGACGTTGCTGCGGCGCGATCAGATCTGGTTTGCAGAAAAGGATGAAAAGACCATGCAGACCGACATTTATGCCCTGACCGAGTTTTCTCCCCGGAAAGGTGAGAACATCTCCAAGGGCTATCTGCAAGGACGATATGCAAAAAACAGTTCAAGTCGAATTTAGAATATTAAAATCTTTTTAACACTTTTTCAGTATTCAACCATCAAATTTCACTTTTGTGGTTTGGATTTCATTTTTTTGAGCGTTCATTTCACTTATTGAGCGAAAAATTTAATGTTTCTATCGAAATTTCATATTTGATTTGACTTTTCTACTTCAAATTTCAAAAAACAATTTGATTTTTTGATTTTTGCTATTGACCATAGTTTACCTTGTCTATCCATCCAAACATGGTATAATGGGGCAAAGGAGCGTGATACCATGAGCCCAATTGAAGTCCCTGCAAAAATCCAGTTGGTTGAAAAGCGTGAAACACGGACGAGCCGTGGAATGCTCTCAAAGGGCTGGTATCATGTAGATGATCAGCTTGTTATGGTCAAGGGCAACTCCATCACAGAGGCCGGAACCGCTGGGTATGAGCCGTATTCTGAGGTGATGGCATCGCTGATTGCACAGGTGCTGAATTTGCCCCATGTAGAATATACGTTGATGCCTGCCAAACTCTTTCCCGACATTCAGACCTATTCCTGCGATGTGGTCAGCGTCTGCCCCAAGTTCACAACGGACGATGAACAGCTGTATCATTTTGCAGACTTGGCTGATGCCCATTTCCTTGCCAGCGGTCGAGCCGCTTCACCGGAAGCATTGTTCCAGTATGCGATAGAACTATATGGTAAGAAGTGGCTTTATCAAATGCTGGCATTTGACGCCTTTATCGGCAACGAAGACCGCCACGAGAACAATTTTGATGTAATCGTCCGGGATGGAAAAAATTATGCTCCGCCTATTTACGACAATGGCGGCAGTCTGCTTGCATGGGCGATGGATGAAGAATTGACTGACACGAAGCTCCGTTATCAGTTCGATAAATCGAAGCCATTCCGCAGCCATCACGCCCAGCAGATCAAACTGGTCGACGAGCCTGTGCTGCCGGTGTGTGATCTGGATACGCTGTATACAGAAATCATTCAGGCTATTTCGCCTATTCTTGCATTGTTGAGCGAAAAAAGAGCATCTGCGATCCGTCAATACCTGAAATACCGTATGCACTACCTGAAATCTGCCATGGGGTGATAAAATGGCCTATCTGAAATTGATGATGGATGAAAAAGAAATCGCACACCTAAGCGAAGATGGGCAGTCTCTTTGCGCAAATGAGGGTGTGCCGCAGTATGACCTCCCACTGAACCTTTTCATCGGTGACAAACGTGAAGTTCCATTGGTCGATGTGGTGGTTTGGGCAAAGAAACGAATCTTTCCGAAAAATCGGATGGACTGCAAGGAAATTCTGAAAATGATGGGTCTGCCGGACTACAATGCATGGGAAATCGTCAAACGCACCAACGCCTGCCTGATGGAAGACCCCTATTGGCTGCGATTCAGCGAGGATGAAACCTTTGAGGACACCACGCGCGGACGAGCCAGAAGAATTATGAACGAAAATCAAAAGAGCAGCTGATACCAAAAAGCCAAACCTCACCGTACATCCTGTACAGCTTGAGGTTTGGCTTTTCTCTTATCATCCTTCACCAGCGCGAGCGATGGTTGATTATTTTATCAGCTTAATCCAGAGAGTGACCGCATTACAAGGTCGATGTCCTGATTTTCCAGTTCCTGAATGATGTGCAGGTAGGTTTTCTGCGTGGTTGTCATGCTGGAATGCCCCAGCCTCCTTGCTACGCTTGCAATGGATACCCCTGCAAACAAAAGCACCGAAGCGTGGGTATGCCGCAGACCATGTACCGAGATGACCGGGATCTTGGCCCGGTCGCAGTGCCGTTCCAGAACATCGTTAACAGTGGAATTGTAGGCGTGTTCCTTGAACACGAAAATCGGCTTATCTTCAGGAACGTCTTTTACCAGTGCTGCGAACTGAATCACCGTCTGCCAGTCAATTTGAATTTTACGGACAGACGATTTATTTTTTGTCGGCAGAAATCCGCCGTTCCCCTTATAATCCCATGTTTTATTGATGGAAAGCATCTGGTGCGAAAAGTCAAAATCCGCAGGAGTGATCGCCAAAGCTTCGGAAAAGCGGATGCCGGTTTTGGCAATCAGCAAAATCATCCAGTCCCAGTTGAGTTTTCCTTGTAGATCCAAGTCGCTCAACAAAAGATGCAGTTCAAACTGGTTCAGATATTTCACCTTTTTAGGCACCGGGGGCTTGCCTTTGATGATCGCTTTCCGGGTCGGGTCTTTCACAATCAGACCATCATCCACGGCATCCATGATAGCCCCTTTCAGCTGATGGTGGAAATCCATCGTGGTCTGACGCTCATGGCCTACGGCATAATCGTTCAAAAGCTGCTGATAGGTCACTCTGGAAACCTCACAGAGTTTCAAAGTAGGAGCGAGTTTTTTTACCCAAGAAAGGGTCATTTTGTACTTATCCAATGTAACCGGGCGAACTGCACCCTCTTTGTATACAGCAACCCACTGCTCATAATAATCGCAGAACAGGTTGTTTTCATTCATTTCGTTTAACACGTTTTACCTCCAAAATCGGTTTTATATGCTCACGCTGATGAAGGGTGATAAGGGTATCTAATGCCGTTAGAACCCCGGAAATCTTCTCTTGTTCTTGTTTATCCGGCAAAGTGCTTTTTAACTCAACAAGATTTCCAACTGCCAATCCCGGTTGAGCAGATTGTCCAGAATACTGCCCCAAATCCATCGTTGAAAACAGATAGTACAGAAAGCGAGTTTGGTTTTTTTTATCTGCTCTTACAGCGATAGCGTGTTCAGTGAAATATGATTTTCCTACGGCAAAATTCACGTTCCCACAAAGAGCCCCTTGACGACCAATCAAAGTATATTCTCCATCATGGTTAAAGCGATCTGTAAAACCGCGCAATCCGTTTCCTCCAAAAACAGGGTATTCTCCAGTCTCTGTAATATCTGATGCACTAATAAACTCACCGCTTCTGAATTCTACACATAAATCTCCTAACTTACGCTGTTCCCAAGTAGGTGTGTTTTGGGATTTTGGCGCGAAAAAAGAGCCGAGGACGCGCCTCGGCTCTTGGTCAGCAGGGTGATTTTGCACCCATTTTATGATTCTTTTGGCATTTTCAAATCAAATCCGCCACTTACGATGAACTCGCGCAAGAGTTTATCATACTTGACAGGCACCTTGGGCGGAATAAGCTTTGTGCCCTCGATTGCTTCAAAATATGCCTTTGCTTTTGCCTTATCTACGGTAGCTTTCAGGTCATCGAAACGGCCAAATTCGTTAATGTTGGCTTCGGTAATGTTTGCACGCATGAATGCCCGCAGCTTCTTTTCGTCCAAGCCGAAAACTTCAGCTACTTTGTGGATCTGGTCGTTCTGCTTTTGGGCGATGTACTCGGCAATGTACTCCCGCAAGGTCTTTCCCGGCTGCGGAACCACTGCGCCGCTTTGAATGTCGTGCAGGAAAATATTAGCGTACTTCTGCTCTTCCTGCGAGAGGGTGGCAAAGGTCTTGTGCAGCTCCGTTTCGGCCTGATGGATGGCTTCCGCTTCTGCACCCTCCTGATAGAAAATTTTCAGGTACTTTTCAAAGCGGGAGTTCATATAGTCCGTGTCGATGTCAGCAGTATCAATGGTGGTCAGATAGCTGTTCACCGCATAGGGAACGTCATCGTCCGGGTCATTTTCACCGCCATCTGGATTCGGCGTGAACAGCTCTTTATAGCGGAGTGCCAAAACTTTGAACGCTCTCTCGTCAAAGTCTGCATGAAGTTCTGTTTTCTCATCTGTATCCTCGTTGACGATCACAATGGGCTTATCCCACTCGAAGCCCTGCACCTTAGCTGCTTCCAGATTTTCGTTGAAGGACTGGAACAGGTCGGCAAACTTTTTGCGCTCTGCCATATCCGCAGGGATCTGCGAAAACTCTTCAATGCCCGCCGACACAAACAGATCTTTGATCTCCGCATAGAGGGCATTCAGTTTTTCCACGTTCTTGTCCAGTTTATCTACAAACAGGCCAAACGGTTTATCGCCGGAATACTCTTTTACCGCATCTGCGATGTTTTTCTCCATCGTGTGCGGACGGCGGTAATACTTGATGGTGCCAAACTGTTTGTCATCGCCAAACAGTCGGTTGGTGCGGGAGAACGCCTGAATCAGATTTTCGTATTGCAGCACCTTATCCAGATACAGTGTATTGATCCACTTGGAGTCAAAGCCTGTCAGCATCTGATCCACCACGATCAGCAGATCAAGCTGTTTTTCCGGGGTGCGCTCGATGCGCTGGTAGGGCAATTTGTGCGCCAGCCGTGCCGCAATGTCCTTTTTCATCTTGGCAAAGGTCGGAATGCCGAAGTCCTGTCCATAGCGGGCGTTATAGTCTTCTACGATCTCTTTTAGCCCTTCTTCTTTGGTGATACCTTTGCCGTTGTTGTCAATGTTGGGGTCAAATAGTGCGGTGACTTTCAGCCATGGTGCAGCTTCTCTGAACCTCTTGTAATATTGGATGGCTTCCGGGATGCTAGAGGTTGCAAAAATGGCATGAAATTTGCTGTTGCGGCTCTGGGTCTGCCAGTTCTCGCAAATGTCCTCCACCACGGCTTTTTGGTGTTCTTCGCCCTCATACTGGGTGTTGGGAATATAATCCTCGATGCCCTTTATCTCCTCACCGAGCGCATCTTTTCCGCCTGCCATCGGCAGATTCAGATACTTATAAAACACCTTGCTCTTCTGTGGGTCGGCCAGAGCTTCGTCCACAGAATATGCCTTTGCTTTTTCCAGTGCGACCGCTTTCCGCAAGTCGCTGTCCTTGAAGGTCAGCACCTTGTAAGGGTCAAAGCCCAGCACGTTGTGATCACGGATGCCGTCTGCAATGCTGTACCGATGCAGTTCGTTGCCGAAAACGGTGGCGGTGGTGCTCATTTTCTTCTGGTTTTCGCCTTGGATCGGCGTACCGGTAAAACCAAAGAACAGTGCTTTCGGGAATGTATGCTTGATGGTCTGCATCATATCGCCAAAGGTGGAACGGTGGCACTCGTCCACGATAAAAACCAACCGCTTTGCGTTGATCAGCGCAATGTCGTTGGGGTTCAGCTTGTTTTGTGCATCATCCTTGATATTGCTCATCTTCTGGATGGAAGTCACGATGAGCGTATCGGACGGCGAAGTACTTTTCAGCTTGTCCACAAGAACATCCGTGTTCTCGGTAGCCTGCACCTCCTCGTTTTCCTCTGCAAAGTTGCGGTATTCTTTCAGGCTCTGAGTGCCCAACTCGATTCGGTCCATCAGAAAAATCACTTTGTCCGCATCCTTGGAAGATGCAATCAGTTGAGCGGACTTGAAAGAAGTCATGGTCTTGCCGGAACCTGTGGTGTGCCAGATGTAGCCGCCGCGCTGCTGGTCATTCTCCCATTTCGCCTTGGAAACGGCATCCGAAATTTTGCTGGCAGCGTAGTACTGATAGCTGCGCATCACCTTCAAAATGCCATCGGAACCATCGGCAACGGTATAAAAGCCCACCAACATATGCGCCATCGGGATAGACAAAAGTGCCGTTGTAACGTCTTTCCAGTCGTTCATCGGCTCGTTGTAGAAGTCCGCCCAATGGAAATAGTAGCTGGGGTTGAATTGTCCTTCCGGGCCGGGATTGGCAAAGTAGACCGTTTCTTCCGGGTTCATGGCCACAAAAATCTGCACCAGCGAGAACAGTCCCGTAAAAATGCCCTCTGCCGCGTATTTTTCAATCTGGTTGCAAGCCTGTTTGATGGAAACACCGCTCTTTTTCAGTTCCATGTGAATGACCGGCATACCATTGATGAGCAGCATCAAATCGCCGCGGCGGTCATTCAAAATTTTGGACTTGGTGGGGAACTTTGGCTGCTCTGCAATCTGGTAGCGGCTGAGTCCGGCTGCAATTTCCAGACGGTCATAGATTTTCAGGGACACTTCTTTGCCGAAATTCAGCTTATCGTCAGGATTGTCACGCTTGATGAGCACACTTTTGCCGTTGATAAATTTATTCAGCTTCATCGGCGTTTTCGCGTTCATGACCTGTTCCATGATCTGCTGCATCTCGCCATCCGTCAGCGGATAATCGTTCAGTCGGTCAATGCCACGGTTGTTTTCAAAAAGGATGTTCGCCCAGTTCTGGATCAGCTGCTGTTCGGTGTAGTTCTTCAGCACACCATCTTTCCAGCCGCGTTCTATCAGGAGCTTTACCACCGCCTCTTCAAAATCGGCTTCTTTTGTAAACGCCATAACGAACTCCTTTCGACTTTGCAAAAAGCACCTCTCTGCGAAGGCTTTTCTAATTTGTACAAGCTTTTTCAGCTTACGCTGATGAAGGGTGATAAGGGTATCCAACTCTTCGAGAATTGTTCCAATTTTTTCTTGTTCGGATTGAGATGGAACGTCAACCACCATATTTTTGAACTTTGCATGTGCAAGAACTTTTTGACCGGTACCTTCTGCCGCCATTGAAAGCTGCTTTTTTATTCCGTGATTCAAGCGCCTTAGAAGAAAGTTTGAATCACAAGATTTAGGAGCAAAAACCGGATAGTAATAGCTAATAATCCCCTTGTCTACGATGTTATTTCGGTTGAAAACAAATACATCCGTATCGCTTCTGCTTCGATAAGTAAAATAGCCCTTAGGTAGTACATAGTAGCCAACATTATTATCCGTTGTTACCTGTCGATCTGCAAAATAATCTTCTTGAAGGACAATTCCCTGTTGCTGGGATGATGTCAAAACCGGATATTGATTCTGAGTCACAGTTTTTTCAGTATAATCTTCAATCAGCGTTCCGACCTTACGCTGTTCCCAAGTAGGAGCAAATGCACACTTTCAGCAGCTATTTTCCACCGCCTACCGAATGTTCGCTGAAAATTTCACTCTCGGTTTTGCGTATTCGGTTCAAATTTTGATTTTTGACTCCCGATAGCTTTAAAACGCAGCAGTTCCAAGCGTTTGACGTTGCCTTGATTTTTATTCATCAGCCTGTTTTGCATATTCTGAACGGGCAAGAGAAATTGCGTTGCTCCCTTAGCCAAACAACAAACGCCGATACGTCCATCTTCTGATTATGGGCAAATTGCACCACTTATTTTTATACAAACATCTTTTCAAGACAGGATTTCTTGATGTTTTGCAGCTTTTCCAACTTACGTTGATGAAGGGTGATAAGGGTATCAAGTTGTGTCAAAAACTCGCCAATCTTCTTTTGCTCTTCTATATCTGGTGTTGGAATCGGCATTTCAAAGAACACACTATCCTTGATGGAAAAACGGTCAGACCTCGCACCGGAATCGCCGTTGAAATTCATGAAGGAATGCCAATATCCACTTTTGAAAAAGTGTTCGAGGTAGGTCGTATCAATGTCATGCGGTCGAAATACAGTATAAAGCGGCGACATTACGCCAGTTCGTCCCAGTTTATTGCGGTTAATTGGGCCGACTGGCGCGGTAACAGAAATTCGTGGATTATAAACAAAATCCTCATTATGAACAACATAATAGCCATCCAAACTTCCTATTTTTGAAATATCATGGTCAAAGAAATCGCGCTGGCTGATAATTCCAAATTCAGCAGAGTTTGTGAATGTCTCTATATATTGCAACCCTGCGTTTTTCTCTGTAACCTTTTCAACAATATCTGACAGCTTACGCTGTTCCCAAGGGTCAGTAAAACCCTTGAAGCGAATTTCCGGTACAGATGCCCCATTTTGGGGGAACATCTTGTCCAGCATGGACTTTTTGATATTCACTAGCTTCTCATACTTACGCTGATGAAGGGTGATAAGGGTGTCAATACGTCTAAGGCAATCTGCAATTTTTTGTTGCTCTGCTTTATCTTTCGGGTATTTCACTGTTGTTTTTTGAACATTGGTTTTACTAAGGGATAGAACTTTAATGCCCTGCATCAACGGTAAAAGCTGGTGATGATAGGAGCTTGAATTCATGTAGTAGCCGAAATAGCCTTCTGCTGTTTTATTTTTGGGACGACACACCATCGTATGAAGTCCTGCCACAACATCTTTATCCTGAATATTGACGATTTCACAGACTTTTCCGGTCGTTTCATCTTCAGCAGTATCAGCAATGATGATATCTCCGTTTTGCAGAAGTGCACCTTTGAAATCGTCTTTGCTTCTCCCGGTTATAAACGGAAGTTCATCGTTCTGAGCGTCTAACACAGAGCCATATTTTATCAGGACATCGCCATAGTGGACATTCCGAACAGAACCACTTTCTTGGTTTAGTTCAGCACGGGAAAGCGTATTATTTGGAACTGTAAAATCAAACGCTTCATCCAGCTTACGCTGTTCCCAAGGGTCAGTGAAGCCCTTGAACCGGAGGGCAGGTTTCTTCCCGTTATCCTGCATAATCATTCACCTCCCAGCAACTTTTTGAGTTCTGCAATGCCCTTCATGTCAAATTCATTTCCCTGCAAATCGTCCAGCAGCCCCAGCAATTCGTGCTCGGTATCGGCAATCTGGCTCTCTACGTCCTCAAAGGTGGTTTCGTATTTCTTGCAGACGGCATCCAACTGCTTCACAAAATCGTCCAGAACGGCATCCGGCAGGCTGTTCAGATTTTCCATCAGGGGCAAGATCCACTTGCGGTGCAGCAGGTCACACACTTCTTCATCGGTCAGGTGCTCGATCACGCTCTTGGTGCGCTGATGGAGTGCCGCACTGTCGTCCTTGACTTTCTTTTTCAGGGTCTTTTCCTCGGCAAACAGCGCGTCCACATCTTTCAGGATGCTCAAAGTGGCAGGCTCTACTTCCCGCGCCTTGATGGCCTTTTTGACCTCAGCGGCAACAAAGGCGTCCTTTGCGTCATTCACAAAGTTCTGCTCCTTGTCCTCCTCGCTCAGTTCGTCCAGATGGCTTTCATATTCTCCGGCGATTTCGGAGAGTCTGGTTTCCTTTGCCCGCAGCGCTGCTACTTCCTCGTGCATTTTAACGTTCTGCACCAACTCAAAGGGCAGCACATGACCCACCCAGCCGTCCTGTACTTCGGCATCCTTTTTCAGCACCATGTTGGGGTCTACCTGCTTGGTTGCGGCAAAACCCTCGGTCTGGATGATTTCAAGGTCAATGGCGATTTTCTTCCAGTCATCGTCCAAAAGCTGGTATGCTGCATAGCGGTCAACCAGCGGAATTCCTGCCAGCCGTGCAAAGATCTCCCGGCTCAGGCGTTCTTCCTCGCCGGCAGCATTCAGCTGCGTCATGCCGTCGATGAGTGCGGACTTCAAGTAGGCATCAAAGTCACCGAAAGCATTCTGGAAAGCGGTCTTGAACGCCACCACATCCGGGTGGTTCAGAACTGCGTTTTTCAGGTTTTGCACATTCAGATGGCAATACGCTTCGTTGTCCGGGCTGAACAGAGCCGCTTTCAAGTGCGGGAATGCAGTCCAGTATGCAGATAGGTCTTGCAGTTCGGCCTCGGGAATGCCGCCAAACATGGAAGCGTAAATATCCCAGCTCTCAGCCTTTTCCGAGGAATCCACATACCGGGGGATGTTCAGGTTGTAATCATTCTGGATAATCTCTGCGCGGGATACTCTGCGTGCGAACTTTTCGATTTTCTCCGGGCGTTCCTTGTAAGCATCCACAATGCGTTTGATGTCACAGGCACGCAGCTTGTTGTTTTTGCCGTCCTTCTCAAAGCCCTTAGACGCATCAATAATCAGAACGTCCGAATCCTTTTTATTCTTCCGCAGCACCATGATGATGGTGGGAATGCCTGTGCCGAAGAAAATATTGGCGGGCAGACCGATGATTGCATCAATGTTGTTGTGGTCAATCAGATTTTTGCGAATTGTACCTTCTTCACCGCCACGGAATAGAACACCGTGGGGCAGAACGATGGTCACAATGCCGTCATTGCGGATGTGATACAGGTCGTGCAGCAAAAAGGCGTAGTCTGCCTTGCCTTTGGGGGCAAGGCCGTAATCCGAAAAGCGCGGGTTGTTCTCTTTGTCGTTCGGATTCCACGCCTGCGAATATGGGGGATTTGATACCACCGCATCCACAAACAGCGGGTCGTAGGTGTTGACCGGGTCGTTTTCTTCAAAGTACGGCCAATCTTCCTCCAGCGTATCGCCGTTGCGAGTTACAATGTTGTCGGGCAGAATGCCGCGCATGACAAGGTTCATGCGGGTCAGGTTGTAGGTGTTTTCCTTCAACTCCTGTGCGTAGTATTTGATGTTGTTGCCATTGCCCATATACCGTGCGGCACACTGACCAATGTTGATCAGCAGTGAGCCGGAACCGCTGGTGGGGTCGTAAATTTTGATCTCTTCCCGGTCTTTCAGGTGGTACGCCACGATTTCAGACATGAGCAGCGAAACTTCGTGCGGCGTGTAGAACTCGCCGGCCTTCTTGCCTGCGTTTGCTGCAAAGTTGCTGATCAGATATTCGTAGATAAAGCCGAGAACATCATAATCCTGCTTGCCGTCCATGGGAATATCTTTGATGAGATAGATCAGGTCGCGAATGGCCTTTGTCCGCGCACCGGAGCTTTCACCCAGTTTGGACAGGCCGGTTTGCAGCGTAGCAAAGACACCGTCAAACACCTTTTTGTGGTGCGGGTCAATCAAACGGCTGAATGCCTGCAATGCTACCGTTACGTCGTCAGCCTTGAAGTCGCTGCCTTTGCTGATCCATGTGGAAAACAGATTTTCATAGGCGATAAAATAGCCGACATTCTTCCGAACGGTATCCAGCGTTTCGGCATCGTCTTCGGTCAAATCCGGCAGATATTCGTCTGTCCAGTCATTCTCTTTCAGCCATTTGACTTCTTTGTCCGACAGAAATTTATAAAACATGAAGCCCAGAATGTAATCCTTGTACTCGTTGGCTTCGATTTTAGAGCGCATCTTGTTGGCAGATTCCCAGATTTTCGATGCGAGTTGCTGCTTGTTCATGCTATTCCTCCCAGTGGCCTGCAATAGCGCATTTTTAGAATTTTTAATCGGACAGCCTCTCCGATTTTATGCGTGTGTTCATTGAACCAATTATACAAAAGTGCCACCCGGTTTGCAATGCGAATGAAAAGTTTCTCAATCGCATTCGCAGAACCATAACCGTGGCAAGCAGAGCCTTTGTGCGCACAAAGGCTAAATTCGCACGCAGAATTAAAATTCTGCTGTGTTCATTCGCTTGTTGGGATGCAATCCCAATCCCTGTAATCATCACAATTCCGTGATGGCTGCGCATTCCTGTGGTGTGCTGAAAGAGCGTTTTGCAAAAAACGCGTAGCCTGCATCCATCGGATGTAGTTCAAGGGTTTGGGATTTCCCAACAAGCATTTTGCAACGCAAAATGGTCTTTGTATATACGAAGACACTGCTTGCTACGGCTATGAAAGCCTTTTGAATTGCAAAATAATTTTTCAGTTGCTATACTGGGCTTATCAAAGTTTTTTCGGGAGGACGCCGCAATGACCGCACAGACAATGCAAATCGGGAACAGACCTTGCCGCATTTGCGGCGAAGCCTATGCAGAATACCTACTGCTCCAAATGACCGGCGAACACGAACTGCAGAGCATGGACCATGAAGTGGCAATGATCGCGCAAAGCAGCCGGAATTTTCTGTTTGCGGCAATTCCCGTGGAAAGTTGGAACGATGAACTTTCTCCATGGGAAGCCCCTGCTGTGTGGGGAACGCAAGGGTTTGGCGGCAATGCTATGGACACCCTGCGCTTTCTGATGGAACAGGTCATCCCCACGCTGAAGCGGCAGTTTCATCTCCCGGAAAACGTCAAAATCATTCTGGGCGGCTATTCACTGGCCGGGCTGTTTGCGTTGTGGGCATCCACCCAGACTGATCTGTTCTATGGTGTCGCCGCCGCATCCCCCTCTGTTTGGTTTCCGGGCTGGATGGAGTTTGAACAGCAGCATCCGATACAGGCACAGCACATTTATCTGAGCCTTGGCGACAAGGAAGAGCGCACGAAAAACGCTGTCATGGCTGCGGTGGGGGATAATATCCGCACCCTGCACAGCCGACTTGCAGAGCGTGGCACAGACTGCACGCTTGAATGGAACAGCGGCGGGCACTTTAAGGACGCTGATTTGCGTACCGCGAAAGCCTTTCGGTGGGTGATGGAGGAACACACATGACCATTTTGATTGATGCAGACGGCTGCCCGGTGGTGGACCTGACATTGCAGATTGCAAGACAGTTCGGTGTTCCGGTCATCATCCTGTGCGACACCTCGCACCAGATCGAACGTGAGGGTGCACAGACGATGGTATTCGACAAGGGTATCGACAGCGTAGACTTTGCGCTGGTCAACCGGGTCAAACCGGGGGATGTGGTCGTAACACAGGACTACGGGCTGGCGAGTATGTGCCTTGCCAAGTGCGCCCGGGTGCTGAATCAAAATGGCTTGGAATACACCGCCGACAACATAGACGCTCTCATGCTGCGGCGTTATGAAAACAAAAAGCTCCTTCTTGCCGGAAAGCACCCCAAGGGGAGCCCAAAGCGGACGAAGGAGCAGGATGTCAGGTTTGCCGATACGCTTGAGAAGATCTTGAACTGCAACCATTGATACATACTATTGGAAGTCTGGAGAAATCCAGTCTTCTTTTTTCATGAGAAAATTGTAACATTTTTTGCAATTTGGTTGCGTTTTGAGGGGGAGTGAATCGGCCCCGTCGTTCTTTCGGCTCGTTTTCTTGCATCTGCTTTCCCGAATCTGCTATACTGAAGTCACTTTTTTAATCGGAGGCTTTCATGACAACCCTTCTTCTCCTGCGCCATTCCATCCCGGAGCGCGGCGGTTCCAGCCCCGACCCCGGCCTTTCTGCCGAAGGTCTTCAGCGGGCCGCCGCAGTCTTTCAAAATGACGCTTTCCGCACGGTTTCGCTCGTCTGGTCGTCCCCTTCGCTGCGTGCGCTCCAAACCGCACAGCTGCTGGGGCTTCCCGTCCGGCAGGACACCCGCCTTGCCGAGCGCCGCACCGGCGACACGACCGGGCAGGACGCTTCGTTCTGGAAACGCCAATACGAAGATCCGGACTTCAAAAATCCGGACGGCGAGTCCTTCCGTGAGGTCAGCGCCCGGATGGCAGACTGCATCCACGAACTGCTGGATTCGCTCCCGGAGGGGCAGAACGCCCTTGTCGTCTCCCACGCCGCCGCTATTTGCAGCTACTTGCAGCGCTTTTGCACCGTTGAGGTGACCGACGCCGCACAGAAGCTCCGCCGGATTACATTTCAGGGCGAAGTTCTGTTGGATGGGCACTTTTGGGAGGCTGATGGATTTGTGCTGCACATCGAAAATCGCCGCCCTGTTCTCATCCGCACCTATGCGCAGGAATGCCACGAGGGTGCAATGACCATTACATACTAAACAGACAGGACTGCTCCACAACATTTTGTGAGACAGTCCTGTTTGCTTAGATGCAAAGATTATTCTTTAAGTAATTATTCTTGACAGAATAATTTTTGAGGCGTACAATGAAGCTGAACCTGTCATCAAATCAGTCGTGAGGTGAGCCGCTATGTTTTTTGTTGACCGTGTACAGGAAATGTCCGTATTACAGACCGCTTATGAAAAGCCGGAATCTTCTTTGTTCGTTCTCTATGGTCGTCGCCGTGTAGGAAAAACCACGCTTTTGTCAGAATTCTGCAAAGAGAAGCCGTCTCTTTATTATCTGGCAACGGAGGAAAGCATTCAGGCAAACCGAAACGCCTTCCGGTTGATGGCTGCTGATTTTCTCCAGAACGATTTATTGAAAAGTGCAACCGATGCAAGCTGGGAGATGATTTTTTCCGTTCTTCTCTCTGCTCAGGAAAATAAAAAACTGGTCATTGTGTTGGATGAGTTTCAGTATCTGGGCAAGGCAGACAAAGCATTTCCTTCTGTTTTTCAAAAAATCTGGGATACTATTCTGAAAAACAAAAATGTAGAAGTGATTCTTTGCGGCTCTCTGGTTCACATGATGATGGAGCAGACTCTTTCTTACTCCAGCCCTTTGTATGGACGCAGAACGGGACAGATTCGGCTGAAGCAGATTCCATACGCTTATTACGACCGATTCTTCCCTGATCTTGATGAACAGACCCGCATTTTATATTATGCTGTCACAGGCGGTGTTCCGAAGTATATCGAATTATTTCATCCATGTGCCGATATTGATACCGCCATTCTGCAAAATGTAATGACTCCTCAGAGCTTTTTGTATGAAGAACCTGAATTTTTACTGCGGCAGGAGGTTCAGGATGTCGGAAGTTACTTTTCCATCATCCGTGCGATTGCCTCTGGAAACATGAGGATATCTGATATTGCTTCTGCGCTGTCGCTTCCAGCCACCAGTTTGTCAAAGCCCTTAAAAACATTGTGCGATCTGGATATTCTGGAGCGAGAAGTGCCTCCCACCGAAAAAAATATTGAAACCAGCAAAAAGGGGCAATACCGCATTAAAGATAATTTTCTTGCGTTCTGGTTCCGATTTGTTTACCCCATGCGCTCTTTCATTGAAAGCGACCACCCGGAAATCGCAATGACAAAGCTGAAAACCGGGTTTATGTTGTTCTCCTTGGCAAAGATTTTGTCTTCACCAAGTTTGTTGCCCAGAACATT
>ERZ772886.2450-NODE-2450-length-14825-cov-5.327962_pt1 | contig 14825 bp, 11 predicted proteins | sample MGYA00512128_ERZ772886 | MGnify/ENA primary metagenome ERZ772886 (study PRJEB29015, sample SAMEA2737698) | human gut metagenome | biome: human gut; feature: human-associated habitat; material: faeces | place: China | collected 2012 ... | reverse complement strand
CAGGGCGGCATAGACCTCGTCCAAATGGGTGCGGATGGTCAGAGCGCCTCCGTTGTTTGGTGCGGTTGGAAATCTGGGCAAATTCTGCTTTCTGGCTGCCCATTTTGGTGACTGTATCCAGATTTCCGATGAAACAAATTCCAAGTGTCTGCCCCCGGTCGGCAAAATAATCCGAAAAACTCCGCAGCACCTCAATGGTTTTCAGATTCAGATGCTGGGCTTCGTCAAAAATCAGCACCATGCCGTCTTTCAGTTTTTGCACGATGGCATACCACAGGGCATCTTTAGAGCGTCCCGGTGACAGATTCAGCTTGTCTGCCAGCAAATTTAAAACCGCTTTGATGTTGATTAAACAGGGGTTCATGGTCATTAAAATGCTGTTTTCCGGGTGCAGAGCCACATAATGCCGGGCGGCTTTGGTTTTTCCAATGCCGGCATCTCCGGCAGCAACTGCCAGACCGCCTTTGATCTGGCATACACTGATCACATCATAAATTTCCTCGGAAATGCTGGTATCTGCATAAGGCACTTCCCGGTAAGTCAGTTCGGTCTGTTCTTTTACACCAAAATAGGATTCCAGGATGTCAAACATCCGCTGTGGATCAGCCTGATATTTGCCGTTTCGCAGCTGGGATAATGCAGTGCCGGAAATCCCCAGTAATTTTCCAAGGGCATTCTGGCTCAATTGTTTTTCCTGCTGTAGAGCAGTAACTTTTTGCAGCAATGCCTGCTGTTGTTCTGTATATTCCATACGTTACCTCCGTTTTTGCGAATTTTTCTGAATGCGTTTCAAATTGACAACCACCGTCTGTTTTTCTGCTCCGACTGCCACTGCTGGCTCCAGCGGTTCTTCCACCCGAATCGGCACAATATTCTTTGGCATGTCGATGTGAAATTGTTCCGCTTTGGCTGTCTTTGCGTTTCGGACAGTCATATCCAGCATGGTGATTCGCTGTTCCGGTGTCAGGCTGGCAGTCAAACCCTTTGCAACACTGCGGATAAATTTCCGGCTGTGGTGGGCAACTGCCTGGGCATCGGCAATCTGCTGCTGTTCTGTTTCCAAATACGATACCAGCAGGGTATCTGCAAGACTCCAGGTATACAAATATCGGTCTTGTTCATCATAGAGCCGGACGCTTTTCAAATCTGCCGGGTCATACCGAACATAGACCGATTCATCCAAGTGCAAAATGGTCTGTTCCGGATGCCGGTACCAAATCCGTTCGCCGCCATAAACCACATATACGCCGTTTCGTTTGATTTTTTGCAGCCGGGTTGACCGCATCAGCATCAAATTCAAGTCTGCTGCATTGGCTTTTCGGATGGATTCAATTTCCTGATTCCAAACATCCAGACGGCTCATTGTCCGGTACTGGGATTCCACGCCACCATAGGGTTGCAGGTTGTAATCTCCATCAATCCAGTCCGCCAATGCTTCCCGAATTGCAAAGTCCTTAGGCAGCTTGCCGGCTTTGATGCGTTTTTTCAGGCTTTCCGGTTTCTCCAGCACATTGCCGCCGCAGAATCCGGCGGTTGCTCTGGAAAAATGTTCTTTTACCGTGCGGAATGTCCGTTCAATCGGCTTTGCCTTGGCATTGCACACAATTGCATTATGCACCTCAATTTGCAGCCGGTTTAAAATCGTGGTCGGGCTGTTCTTTTCTGCATTGCTTTTTCGTTTACGGTTGCCTTTTCCACCTAAGTCAAAGGTTGTAAATTCATGTCCGTTGTCGAAATAGACTGCTTTCGGGATTCCGAACCGCAGGATGCCATGCCGCAGGGCAAGAATCGTAGACTGGGAATCGACTGTTTCTGTGATGTTCCATCCGACAATGACACCGGACTTTGCATCCTGAAAAGCGGTCAGATAGAGTCGATGCCGTTCTCCGCTGCTGTCCACTGTTTGGATGTCCAGCGTGTGATTGTCTGCAATCCAGACATCATTGGGCTTCAAGTCGTCATACATCCGCATAATGTACGGCATGCAGCGGTCAGCAAATGCCTTGTTTCCGTTCCGGGTCAGTTCTTTGACTGCCTTTGCAATATCGTTTTCTACATGCCGCCGGAAACTCCGTTCCGATGGGATTTCTCCCAGCAATTCCGGGTAAAACAGTTCCGTCCAGTGCAGGGTAGATTGATAGCACCTGCTCAGCGGCGGTTTGTTTTCTTCTAAGTAATACCACAAAAATGCTTCCCAGACGGGTTTCGGGATGGTACTGCTGCCTCTGTTCCAGGCACCCCGCAGTCCCAGCAGCCCGGCAAAGTCGTTTTCTTTGTAGGCTGACCATTTCCGGTACAGAATGTCAGTCGAGATTTGCAGCTCCGGATGTTCCAGCTGGCATTTTGCCACATACAGGTGGTCAAATTCCGTCTTTTTCTGGTACTGCTCCCGCTGTCCCTGCCAGTCCTGCAAAATCGCCGTCCAGAGATTGATCGATTTTCGCTGCTCTGCTGTGCAGTTTTCAAACGTCAGAAGCCGTTTGGCTTTCTGTTTCTTAGGGGCAGCCGGTTCTGGCATCACGCCATTTTCCGCACGCTTTCGCTGATAGTATTTCAGCTGCAATTCTTCTGGCAGTGCTGTGATGGGAATCATGTAACACATTTTATGATTCTGTGGATGTTCTTGCTGTTCTGCAAAAATCTTTCCATCTTTTGCAAGTTTCCTTATATACTGTGGTTTGCATCCTTTTAATTCAGCCACATCTAAAATTGATAGATAATCCAAAAGATTCCTCCTTTCCAGCAGAAAAAATCTGCCAAAGCACTTGACAAAACCTGCTGTTTCTGCTATACTATATCCGTCACTTTAGCAATGGTAATTCTTTGCTAAGCGTGAGGATCTCCAGTTGTACGGCTTTTGCAATCTCGTCAAGATGGTAGCCGTATGACTGGATTTTTTGTATTTGCAGCAACAATTTCTGGTTCCATTCCAAAAACTGTAATTTACAGGTGCGGACAGCTGCAAGATTCAGTTCCTGCAAGCCGAACTGCTCAATAAAGGCAGCAGTTTCTGTTTCTGCATCCAGAACACTCTGCATCAGTCTGCTCTGCAATTCGATGTTGTCTTGCAAGTCTGCACAGAAAACCGTCTGTGCCATTGCAGCAACGGTTTTTGTAACCATTTGCAGTGTCCAGCCCATACATTCCTCTAACTGCATTGAAAACACCTCTTTTCCGGTCTGCCTCATCAGTGCCGGTAGACCATCTCCGGCAGACGGCGGAACAAGTCCACCGTTTCGGCTTACAGACATTCTGCCGTCGGGCAGTTCAAATTCAGCGATGGGAAACACCAGTCTGCATAGAATTGTTCCGCCTCTTCCTGACTGGGAAAGTATGTGCCGCCCCAAACCCCTCTGCCATCGCAGTCAATATGCCATACTGCATATTCTCCATCCGGTGCAATTGGTCTTGCCAGACAGATGCCACTGGCATGCAGACTGTATACGATATGTCCGCCGATGACAGAGCCGATTTTTATTTTTTTCATCTTATGCACCTGCTTTCTCATGGGGTTCTGCTGCGGCAATCAGGGCTTCCGGCGGCAGCTGCAAACCCTTTGCCAGTTTCAAAATGGTAAACACGGACGGGTAAGAAATGCCTGCTTCAATTCTGCTGACATGTGCCTGTGAGAGTGTGCTGCGTTTAGACAGCTCTGCCTGGTTCATTCCCAGTTCCTTTCTCCGGTTACGAATCAAAATGCCGATTCCTGTAGATTGTTTCATCATAGATTCCTCCTTGTTGTTCCAGCTGTCTGTCCAGCCTGTAATTGTGTATGCGAAAAGCAAATTCGCTGATGATTGCCGCAGTGCCGAAAATCAACAGCAAGACGGTCTGCACGGCATCGCCTCCTTTTTTTCTTTTTGGTGGGCTGCTGCGGAATTGCACCGCACAGCAAGACAGCGGAAACGAAATAGACAATGCTCCCTGTCGGAGACAGCTGTCACGGAGTTGCACCGTGCATTGTCCAGAGGCTTCTTATCTCAGCTGGTCACTCAGACGCATCCCAATTATGCGGTGATCCGCTCACCGCAAAGCGTTAGTATAAAGGCAAAGAATGAGGTGTTTGTCAATGGCTACGATGCTGCCACATCGTTCTGGTAATCCCAATAGGAAAATCATTTTGTATGCCATGTACAGAAGCAATCCAACACTCGCACAGATAAAGCCAATACAACAAAGAATAAAATCTTTTTTGCTCATATGGTCACTCCATCAATCAACATCCACATACGGACGTTTGGTAGGCTGTTCCAAAGGAACAGCAAGGTCTTCTAATGTCGTATCTCCAATAGTGATTGGCACTTTTACAGGCTGGCTTTTCTGTTCATTCATCTTCTGTGCAAGTTCCTGCTCTTTGGCAGCATACTTTTTTTGCAGCCGCTTTCTGAATACTTCCAGTTTTTCAGTGGCTACTTGCAGTACGCCAGTTTCAGCAAGAATAACCAATGAAACAGCTGTGATGGCGATGATTTTCTTTGCATTCATGCTTTTTTCCTCCTTTTCTATTTACTTACACAGCCCTTTGTGATACAATTATCATAGGGCTTTTTCTGCCCTGTGGCTTGTGTATATGTATATTATAATTCTGATTTCGGAACATGTCAAGCCAAAAATTCCGGAATTAGAATTTTTCGTCATTTTGCACAAGGAGGGCGTTTATGTTTTATGAGATTTTCGAAAAAAAGTGCAGAGAAAATGGTATTTCCCCAACGGCAACACTTAAGAAGCTTAAAATAAGCACGTCAAAATTAACTGCTTGGAAGAATGGCTCCATGCCTAATTCAGAGTTTTTGATTCCGATTTCGGAATTTTTGGGTGTATCTATTGATTATCTTCTTACTGGAAAAGAAAAGGAATCAAAGAGCACTGTAATACTTTCAGACATAGAAGAGAAACTAATAAATGATTTTCGCAATCTCAGCCCACAGGGACAAGACTACATCCGGCAGCAGATGTTCATGGCTCGTTAGGTCTATAAAAAACAGGATTTACCTCAAGCAGACCTGAATGCTGGATAAGCAATCGGTTTTACTCAAAATGAAAAATAAGAAGGGGATAGCAACTACTTGCCATCCCTTCTTTTTTTTGTTGCTATCTTGCTATCCAATTTTCATGACTTTTCAGATGCAGTTTTTAAGAACCGTTTAAAGACCGTTTTAAACTGAAAAGCGAAAAAATGCCGATTTTACGTGGTTTAAACGGTTTTTTGATTTCTTAAAACGGTATTTAAACGCTTTTAAACAGTTCCCGGTCAAAAAAATAAAATCGCCCTGATCCGAGGATTTTTCCTCAAAATCAGAGCGATTTTTTTGACACATCTTTTTTTGTTCATTTTTATTTTTCCGCCGGATTCAATCTGAAAAACAGCGTATTTTCGGCACTTTTCGCACCTTTTTATCTTATTCCAGCCTTTTCAATCGTTTTAAACCTTTTTTGTATTTCCCTTGTCAATCTACATCCTATTAAAAGATGCTCTTTTATAATAAGTAATATAGCCATCTCATAGAGATGGCTATATTACCTGTAAAAATATAAATGACGGTCTCGGTTAGTGCTATTTTTCTGCCTGTACGGTTTTATCTGCTGTAAAAGTTGTACCGCCGATGCCGAAAAACCGTTCAAAGAAACGCTTTAGCTGATCGACAACACTTTGTTTTTTCTTTGCTCTTCCAGTTCCGCCAAAGCGTGAAACAGGAGGGAGAATTTTATCCAACTCAGTACCAGTCGTTTTTACTTCGCCATCACGGAACGCATTTTCCAAAAACTTTCTGGTTTCCATGTCTTTTAATTTTTCTTCTTGGATGATCTGTTCCAATTCCTTTTCCCGTTCTTCTGTAACATATTGATGCCATTTCGTCAGAACATCATCTACATCATTGATTCCAGCTAAAAATGTGTTGATCAAGTTTTTCTTACTGCGAAGTTCCGGACTAGCATCAATTGCCTTTTGAATCGTGATCAGAACTTCCTTATCTTCACAGTGTGTATCATGGTATTTTTTCACGAGCATCAAAATGTAGTCGATGTTAATCTCAATCTGACGGATCAGTTCTACTTCAAACACAACATCATCGCTGATGTCTTCTTTCTCTCCAACCGGTCTTTTTTTCCATTCATCCCGCAAATCCTGATATTTTCCCAGGTAATCCTGTAGATCTCGTTCCGGAATCTTTTCTTTCTCTGCAAAATCATCGAAGGAAAGCAGTAAGTTTCTCATCCGGAGAATTGCACCAAACAGAGCAATGAAGTCTTTCTGGTTTTGTTCTCCTTGTATCCCTGTTTCATCAACAGGGAACTTTTCGTAAAGTTCTTTTACCAGATCAGCGTAACCAGGATGCCGTTTTCCTGCTGCATCCTGATAGCCATTGTAGTAGTCATCAAACTTTCGCAGCAGAACAACCCCACCTGCACCTTTATCTCCAAAAAGTGAGATTGCAGCATCTACACGCTTCTGCAAATTACGGAAACAAACGATGTTGCCAAACGTTTTGATGCTGTTTAAAATGCGGTTGGTTCTGCTGAACGCTTGAATCAGCCCGTGCATTTTCAAGTTCTTATCTACCCAAAGTGTATTTAGTGTGGTTGCGTCAAAACCGGTTAAAAACATGTTGACTACGATTAGCAGATCCAGTTCCTTGTTTTTCATGCGGAGCGAAACATCTTTGTAGTAATTTTGGAATCGGTCACCGTCTGTAGAGTAGTTGGTGTGAAACATCTCATTGTAGTCTTTAATCGCACTATCCAAAAAATCCCGACTGGTCTGATCCAATTGACTAGTATCCTCACTATTTTCTTCATCCAGAACGCCGTCTGCCTCTGCTTCATTAGCACCGTAGCTGAAAATCGTTGCAATGCGAAGTTGCTTAGACGGGTCTTCTGCCATCTGCCGTTTAAATTCTTGGTAATACAACTTTGCAATCTGAGTAGAAGCGACGCAAAAAATAGCATTAAAACCGTTTACACGCCGTTCCTGTTTCACCTCCCCAACTGTTCCGTTCGCAGCAGAAGCAACCTGTTGGATGTTGGAAAGCACTCGAAACTGATAGCTTTTTTCATTCCGGTAGGTCTTTTGATTAAAGTGTTCCAAGATGTATTTCGTCACCAGAGAAATTCGCTTAGGTGCCATGAACGCTTTCTCCCGATCGATGTCCCAGACTTCTTTATCATCAATGTCCGGATCAGAGTCCATGGTTTTGATGTAGTCCACCCGAAACGGCAACACGTTCTTATCGTTAATGGCATCGACGATGGTGTAAGTGTGAAGCTGATCGCCGAACGTTTGTTCTGTTGTGCGAAACTGTGGATTTTTCGACGCTCCGGCGTTTGCGGCAAAGATTGGCGTTCCGGTGAACCCAAATAGATGATACTTCTGAAAACTCTTTACAATTGCGGTGTGCATATCTCCAAACTGGCTGCGATGGCACTCATCAAAGATGATGACCACATGTTTTTGATAGACATCATGCACCGGATTCTTTTTGATGAACGTTGCAAGCTTCTGAATCGTTGTGATGATGATTCTGGCGGTTTCGTCCTCTAACTGTTTTTTCAAAATCGCTGTGCTGGTATTGCTGTTGGCAGCACCTTTTTCAAAGCGGTCGTATTCCTTCATGGTTTGGTAGTCCAAATCTTTTCGATCTACCACGAACAAAACTTTGTCAATGTATGGCAGGGATGAAGCAAGGCGAGCCGTCTTAAAAGAAGTCAGTGTCTTTCCAGAGCCAGTCGTATGCCAGATGTATCCGCCGCCTGCGATGCTGCCGTACTTTTTATAGTTATTGGCGATTTCGATGCGGTTTAAGATTCGCTCTGTCGCTGTGATCTGGTAAGGCCGCATCACCATCAGCAGATTTTCCGAAGTAAAGATGCAGTATTTTGTAAGAATATTCAAGATGGTATGTCTTGCAAAAAATGTTCTCGTAAAGTCCACCAAATCTGTGATGACTCGATTGTTGGCATCTGCCCAAAACGAAGTAAATTCAAAACTGTTGCTGGTTTTTGTGCGTTTTCCTTTTCCGGATCCAGCTTCTTTGATGGCGTTAAAACGGGTGCTGTTAGAGTAATACTTCGTGTTGGTGCCATTGGAGATGACAAAAATTTGTACATATTCATACAGTCCGCAGCCTGCCCAAAAGCTATCTCTCTGGTAACGGTCAATCTGGTGGAACGCCTCTCGAATCGGCACGCCACGGCGTTTCAACTCGATATGCACCAAAGGAAATCCGTTCACCAAAACGGTCACATCGTAACGGTTGTCATGCCTTGCTCCCTCAGCTTGGGAGATTTCGTATTGATGGATGACTTGCAGAAAGTTGTTGTGGATGTTTTTCTTATCAATGAGAGTAATGTTCTTGGAAGAACCATCATCCCGCCGAAGCACCTGCACATTGTCTTCCTGAATTTTTCGGGTTTTCTCTACAATGCCCTCGTTCTGGTTTGCAAGCGTATCTTTGAAAAAGCGGTTCCACTCGTTGTCAGAAAAGGTGAAGTGATTCAGCTTTTCCAGCTGCGTCCGCAAGTTGGCAACAAGGTCGCTCTCTTTATGGAGTGTCAGACGCTCGTAGCCCTGTTCTGTCAGCATCTGGAGGAACGCTTCTTCCAAATCATGCTCGGACTGGTAGCTGCTGGACTGCCGCTTTTGCGGTTCGTATTCTGTCACAACGGTGTTTTCTGTGGTCTGTGCGACAAGGTTAAAAAAGGGCATGGCATTCCCCTCCTATCAGGTAAGTTTCGGGAACGAAAGCAGCCGATCCCGATAGTATTCGTATTGTTTTTGTCTGGCTTCGATTTCGGCAGGCAGACCAGCGGTCATGTCGTTGCAGAGGGTTTCAAAACGGTCAAGAATAGAAATGATTTTCTTTTGCTGTTCGAGCGTTGGAACAGACAAAAGAATACTTGCAAGATTTTCGCCACTAACATGAGGGACTCCTGCACCACGTTTCATTGCATTAAGCTGCTTTTCTTTATTTTTTAGCGTATAGAAAAGATATTTCGGCAGCATCAGTTTTTCATCTGCTTCATAACCAAATCCATCTGTAATAAAAACAGCTTCATTCCAGTATGAAACAAAACCAGCAGATGCACCACTTCGTGCAACAACAACAATTTCACCAACATGATTTGATTCATGGATGAAGTACGCAGGTTCTTGTCCGCCGAGAATCACAGGAACATTTCCTGGTTTTGTTGACTTTTTGGTGATGTATTCCCCACGGAAACAAGTTGCAACTTCAGAAAGAGGCATCATCACGTACCCGAAAACGTACTGGAGGAGCTTATTTAGTGCTCTCTCTCTCTACGTTAACAGAGTGTGAACAGTTGAAAGAAAGCAGAGCATCCCGATAGTACTCATATTGCTTTTGTCTGGCTTCAATTTCGGCAGGCAGACCAATGTTTAAATCGGAACAGATTGCATCAAAGTTATCAAGGACTTCTACAATTTTTTCTTGTACTGGAAGCGGAGGAACAGGGACATGCAATTTTTTTATTTGTCCTGCAGTAATAAGTGGTTGCCCAGCTCCTTTAGCAAATTGTCTTAAATTCATCTTTTGCAGCTGATAAAATAAATATTTGAAATTAACTTCACTGTTTGAGAACACAATCAAGGTGTTATCAGATACATCATATTCGCCAACCGCTATTTGAACATACCCTGCATTTGCACCAACCCTTGCTAATAATATGGACTTATCATGATATACAGCTTGATCACAATATGCAATGATTCCAGTAGAGCCATAAACAGGATATATTCCTATAGCTTTCTTTTCTTTATTTTTCCCAGAAAATATATCACAAACCTCCGATAATGTTTTCCATTGAACTTCACTTGTCCCCCCCCCGTGGACATCAAACGTCAGGAGTTGGTCTCTGTAATACTCATACTGTTTCTGTCTCGCTTGCAGCTCCGCTTGCAATTTTGTTTGTAGTTCTGCTGTAAGCGAGGTGAAGCTGTCTAAAATCCGGACGATTTCTTCTTGAACTGGGAGAGGAGGAACGGGAAACTGAAAATTTGCCATTACACTCATGTTTAGATTATTGATTGTAGTGCTATTTAACGCATATTTCAAATATTTTTTAAAAATATCACCAGTTAAAATATGATACATATACCTACTGTTTAGTTGGCTATCACATCGTATTACAGCCATAAACCCACCAAATGTATACTCCATATCAGATGTTATAAAAGCAACTTTTCCAATGTGTTCTTTGCTACCACTTCCGGCACAAATAAGTATGTCATTTTTCTTTAAAAATTGTTCTTGTTTAACCTTGACATCAGACTTTATAAGTTTAATATCGTCAAAATTTAATGTGTTTGAACTTAAAGTAATATTATTAGCTCTTAAAACCTTCCATGGGTTGAAATCATTTGCTTTTGCTTCTTTCGACTTATTATAAGTAATTCCACGAATATAAGCACATATCTTATCAAATTTTACATACTCCACCCCATTCGGGCAAAGTTCTGCAATCAGTTCCTTCAGCTTGCTCATTCTCCCACCTCGATTTCCTCAATGATTGCATCAATTGCCGCACGGAGTTTCTCTTCCCGCAAAACGATTTCAGCAATCTCGGCATTCAGCTTTTGGATGTCAATTTTTTCCCGTGTGTCCTCTGCCTCAACGTAAGTAGAAACGGAAAGATTGAAGTCGTTCTCTGTGATTTCCGTGATGTCTGCCAAGTGGGAGAAGTGGGCAATCTCTTTTCGCTCTGCAAAGGTGTCCACAATGCGGCTGATGTTCTCCGGTGTTAGCTTGTTGTTATTTGTCACCTTGATGCACTCACTGGTCGCATCGATGAACAGCGTCGTGCTGTCGCTCTTGTTCTTCTTCATGACCATGATGCAAGTGGCGATGCTTGTTCCAAAAAACAAGTTGCTGGGCAGTTGAACCACGCAGTCAATGAAGTTGTTTTCGACCAGATACTTCCGGATTTTTCGCTCTGCACCGCCTCGGTACATGATACCCGGAAAGCAAACGATCGCTGCCGTGCCGTTCGATGCCAGCCAACTCAAGCTGTGCATGATGAACGCCATGTCAGCCTTGCTCTTCGGTGCCAGCACACCAGCCGGTGCAAAACGTGGGTCATTGATGAGCAGTGGATTTTCGTCGCCCTCCCACTTGATTGAATACGGCGGATTGGAAACAATTAACTCAAACGGCTCGTCGTCCCAGTGCTGCGGATTAATCAGCGTGTCTTCACAGGCGATGTTGAACTTATCGAACTCGATGTCATGGAGAAACATGTTGATGCGACACAGGTTGTAGGTAGTGATGTTGATTTCCTGCCCAAAAAATCCGTTCCGAACTGCATCACGGCCAAGAACTTTTTCCGCTTTCAGCAACAGAGAGCCACTTCCGCAAGCCGGATCATAGACTTTGTTGATTTCCTTTTTTCCGACTGTTCCCAGTCTTGTCAAAAGCTCTGAAACGTCTGCCGGCGTGAAGAATTCCCCACCAGATTTTCCGGCGTTAGAAGCGTACATCGTCATCAGATACTCATAAGCATCCCCGAACGCATCGATGTCATGCTGCTTTACCTCTCCGAGGTTCATGTTTGCAACGCCTTTCAAAAGCTTTACCAGCTTTTCGTTCCGCTTAGAAACCGTTGAACCCAACTTGTTGCTGTTGACATCGTAGTCATCAAACAGCCCTGCAAACTGTCCTTCAGAAGTAGAACCTTTTGCCGATTCTTCGATATGCCGAAATACGCTTTCCAAAGTTTCGTTGAGGTTTTCGTCGTTGTCGGCACGTTTCAATACATTGCAGAAAAGTTCACTGGGCAGGATGAAGAATCCTTTTTCCTCTACCAACCCGTCCCGGGCTTCTTCTGCTTCATCGTCTGGCATCTCTGCATAGTTAAAGTCGGGGGTTCCGGCTTCGATTTCACCGTTGTTGATGTAACTGCAAAGATTCTCTGAAATATATCTGTAAAACATCGTGCCAAGCACATAGTTTTTGAAGTCCCAACCATCTACAGCTCCACGCAGTTCATCCGCAATCGCCCAGATAGCACGGTGTAGTTCATCACGTTCTTGTTCTTTTTTCGTGTCAATCATACTTTTCCTCCAGTGTTTCCTCTTCTCTGCATCCTTTTTCTCAAAAAGACATATTTCTGATTCGATTATACCACAAAATTGCCAAATAGTCAATATTTTTTCACTATATAGAAAAAGCCGCCTCCCCGTATCTTGTAGATACGTAGGGAAGCGGCTTTTTGATTTAGGATTTTTAAATTGTATGATTATTTTTCAGTAGGCTGTACAGGCAGGTCATCAATCAGCAGAATAATAAATTGCATAAGAGCAGTTGTATCCTGATCATTCAAAACACCATCCTGACAACAATCCGCATTTGCTACTTGAGCATCCGAAAATTGTATCAGTGTTGCGAGATATTTGTTCAAGAATACTGCATCTAAGATGTCTACCATTCCATCCAAATTGACATCGCCATAGGATGAAATGGTTGTGGTGGTTGTAGTTGTTGCCTTGGTTGTAGTTGTCTTGTTTGGTTTTGTTGTAGTCGTTACCTTTGTTGTGGTCGTCTTACTCGGTTTAGTCGTAGTTGTTGCCTTGGTTGTTGTAGTGGTTGTAATCGTGGTTGTCGTTGTTGTAACTGGTGCATTTACGATGAATACCAGATTCATTTCCTTTGTTGAGTCGTTCTCCGCAGTCAAAACAATCGTTGTTTTCACAGTTGCAGCTTTTTTCGGTGTGCCGGAAAGCATGCCATCTTCTGTCAGTTTCAATCCATCCGGCAGTTTGCTGTCTGCATCCAACTGGAACTGCACCGGTTTCAAATCCGCAAAATTTTTGAGATACTCTGTCAAATCCAGCGTCATTTTCTTCTGACAAGTCAGCTGAATGGTATCGATTTCAGAAAGTTCGATTTCGACTGGTACTCTCTTTACAGTCATTTTTGTGTTGCCAGTCAGTGTATAATTGGGTTTTTCAATCTGCTTTCCATTCACAAAATACTGATACGTATACGCTTTATCCGGAGAAGTTTCCAACGCAATTGTATCTCCTGCAATGTGGTAAATTTTGTTGGTAGTTGCATCTTCACCAAAACTTTCATCATAAATCATTTCAAGCTGCATCACTACTTTGGACTTCTGATTCAGAGTCGGGTATTTTTCCTTCGCAAGGTTTTGATAAAAAGCACGAACAGACTGGTCGCCATTCAGTAGATAGGTCACTTCACCGCTGGCAAATTGTTTCGTTGTTTTGCTTTCTACGTTTTTCACAACCGCAGACGATTCGTTTTGAGTAATCGCATCCTTATCGCATATGTTGCAATCATAGTAACTATTTTCAATTTGCCCTGCATTAAGATTACAAATATTGTTATTTACATCAGCACCGCTGACCTGCCCAACATGATAACAATTTTCAATACGACCAGAGGAACCATTAATATTACAGATGCCACTTGCATAGCTTTTTTCGTCATTTTCATCAATAATGGTGCTATCCGTCATCACAATAATATCGTTGTTATTATAGCAATCTTTCATGCTGCCTGCATTCATGTTGCATATACCAGCTACTAACCCAAAGCCACGAATCACGCCTGTATTATAGCAGTTTTCAATGCTTCCGTTATCTGAATTTTCTATACAAATTCCACTGGCACAATATCCTAAAATTGTTCCTGCATTGTAGCAATTGACGATTTGTCCATTATTTGATGCACAAATACCAGCAGAAATATTATAATGATTGAGATAAGAATCCTCTAAACCAACATTTTGAATGATTCCTGCCGAAAGGCCAAATAAACTGGCACACATAACATCACTCTCATTGGAATCATTAGAGAAGTACAGTCCACTAATGGTGTGTCCCTGTCCGTCAAATGTGCCTTTGAAAATGTTTTCAGCATCATCGCCAATCGAACGCCACATTCTTAAAGTGTCAGGGTCTGCTCCAAGAGAACCATCTGCTGCAAGAACGGTTTCATTTACAACAATGTCCGTAGTGAGAACAGCATTTAAAGATGCATTTCCGCTGTTCACCTGCTCTGCAAACCAATATAGCTGACCGGCGTTGGAAATTTCATATTTTTCGCTTTCCTCGTTATAGGTTGCCGGCTGGTAATGGGTATCATCATTTTTGCAGAACCCATTTTTGTCATAATTGTGTTTGATGTTGGGAATGGTGATTTCTGATAATTCCACTGCCTTAGCAGTTTCCGGATTAGAATCATCCGATAAGAAATACTTTCCGCAGTGTTCGCAAGTCCAATGTTCGATGTTTCCGTTTTCGGTACAGGTTGCAGCTTTTGCTTCTGTTTTGTTTAATGTGTGTGATGTATAAGAAACCAAATTCGCTTGATCGCCGAAATCACTTCTTTTCAAGGAAGATTTACAACTCAGAGAAATGGTTTTCAAGCTGCTGCAACCATAAAACGCAGAATTTCCAATGCTGGTAACGCTATCTGGAATCGTGATGCTGGTTAAGTTGCTGCAATTCTTAAACGCATAATCTCCGATTCTGGTAACACTATCTGGAATCGTGATGCTAGTTAAGCTGCTGCAAGCATAAAACGCACCCTCTCCAATGCTGGTGACACTATTGGGAATTGTGATGCTAGTTAAGCTGCTGCAAGCATAAAACGCACCCTCTCCAATGCTGGTAACACTATTGGGAATTGTGAGGCTAGTTAAGCTGCTGCAAGCATTAAACGCAGAATCTCCAATGCTGGTAACACTATTGGGAATTGTGAGGCTAGTTAAGCTGCTGCAAGCATTAAACGCAGAATCTCCAATGCTGGTAACACTATTGGGAATTGTGAGGCTAGTTAAGCTGCTGCAAG
>ERZ772886.2445-NODE-2445-length-14857-cov-5.046548_pt1 | contig 14857 bp, 9 predicted proteins | sample MGYA00512128_ERZ772886 | MGnify/ENA primary metagenome ERZ772886 (study PRJEB29015, sample SAMEA2737698) | human gut metagenome | biome: human gut; feature: human-associated habitat; material: faeces | place: China | collected 2012 ... | reverse complement strand
AAAAATCTGCTACCTTTGTTTTTGTTATTAAAATGTTGTCATATTATGAACAAACGATTGAAACTTTCTTGCTTGTCACTCTTCCTGGCATTAGTGATTTGCAGCTGTAGCTCACAAAAGAAGTATAGCTACGAAACAGTGCCCAATGACCCGCTAAAAGCCCGCATTTACACACTGGACAACGGACTAAAGGTTTACCTCACCGTAAACAAGGAAACTCCGCGCATACAAACATTTATCGCAGTAAGAGTGGGCGGGAAGAATGACCCGGCAGAAACGACGGGACTTGCCCATTATTTCGAACATCTCATGTTTAAAGGCACCGACAAGTTTGGCACAAAAGACTACGCGGCCGAAAAGCCTCTGCTGGATGCAATCGAACAACAGTTCGAAATTTATCGTAAGACTACGAATGAAGCGGAACGTAAGGCGATCTACCACACCATCGACAGCCTTTCTTACGAAGCTTCCAAGTATGCTATCCCTAATGAATATGACAAATTAATGGCAGCCATCGGATCTACCGGCAGCAATGCTTATACCTGGTATGACCAGACGGTCTATCAGGAAGACATTCCTTCCAACCAGATAGAAAACTGGGCGAAGATTCAGGCAGATCGTTTTGAAAACAATGTAATTCGTGGTTTCCATACTGAATTGGAAGCTGTATATGAAGAGAAAAACATGTCACTCACCCGTGACAACAGCAAAGTACAGGAAGCTATTTTTTCTTCTCTTTTTCCCAAGCATCCTTATGGAACGCAGACTGTGTTAGGTACACAGGAGAACCTAAAGAATCCTTCTATCACGAATATCAAGAACTACTATAAACAATGGTATGTGCCCAACAATATGGCAATCTGTATGTCTGGCGATTTAGACCCGGATGCAACAATTGCATTAATCGATAAATATTTTGGTGGATTGAAACCCAATCCGGAACTCCCGAAACTGGACCTTCCGAAAGAGGCGCCAATCACGCAACCTGTTGTAAAAGAGGTGTTAGGTCCGGATGCCGAAAGCGTCGCATTGGCTTGGAGATTCCCCGGTGTATCCGACAAGGATTTTGAAATCCTGCAAGTCGTTTCGCAAGTATTATACAATGGAAAGGCAGGACTTATCGACCTTGACCTGAACCAGCAACAGAAGGTCTTGAATAGTTACGGTTACCCGATGGGACTGGCAGATTACTCTGCATTGCTGCTAGGAGGACTTCCTAAACAAGGACAAACACTGGAAGAGGTAAAAGACTTGCTACTCAGCGAAATCAAGAAGCTCCGTGCCGGAGAGTTCGACGAGAAAATGCTGGAAGCGAACATCAACAATTTCAAGCTCGGTGAACTGCAAAACATGGAAAGCAACGAAGGACGTGCCGATATGTTTGTCAACTCATTTATTAACGGCACAGACTGGAAAAATGAAGTTACTGCCATCGACCGTATGGCCAAACTGACCAAAGAAGACATCGTAGCGTTCGCCAACAAATACCTGAAAGAAGATAATTATGCCGTTATCTACAAAAAGCAAGGAAAAGACCCGAACGAAAAGAAGATGACGAAACCGGAGATTACTCCTATCTTCACTTATGCAGACGGAAAAACCGTTTCCGCCGAATACAGCCCGTTCCTTGTGGAGGTACAGGAAAGCGCAGTCAAACCGATTGAACCAGTGTTTCTCGATTATCAAAAGGATATGAGCCAATTAAAGGCAAAATCGGATATTCCGGTTCTTTACAAACAGAATGTAGCCAATGACCTGTTCCAATTGATTTATGTCTTTGATATGGGAAACAACCATGACAAAGCTTTGGGAACAGCATTCGATTATCTCGAATATCTCGGTACTTCGGACATGACACCGGAAGAACTGAAAAGTGAATTCTATCGCCTGGCTTGTACTTTCTATGTTTCTCCGGGTAACGAACGCACGTATGTCGTACTTTCCGGACTGAATGAGAATATGCCTGCTGCCGTACAATTATTCGAAAAGCTACTGGCAGATGCGCAGGTTAATAAGGAAGCCTATACTAATATGACCAGCGATATACTGAAAGCCCGTTCGGACGCCAAACTGAATCAGGGACAGAACTTCTCCCGTTTGATGAGCTTTGCCATGTACGGTCCCAAATCCCCTGCCACCAATCTACTGACGGAGGCGGAACTGACAAATATGAATCCACAGGAACTGGTAGACCGGATTCACAATCAGAACAGCTACAAGCACCGTATTTTATACTACGGCCCAAGCAGCAGCAAAGATTTACTGGCTACCATCAACCAATATCATCAGGTTCCGGCAGTCCTGAAGGATATTCCTGCCGGAAACGAGTATGCTTATCTCGAAACTCCCGTTACTAAAGTTCTAGTAGCTCCTTATGACGCCAAGCAAATATACATGGCACAGATATCCAATCTCGATAAGAAGTATGATCCTGCCATTGAACCTATCCGCGCATTATATGATGAATACTTCGGAGGGGGCATGAACTCTATCGTCTTCCAGGAAATGCGTGAAACACGTGGATTGGCTTATTCCGCCTGGGCTAGCATAATGCCGCCGAGCTACTTGAAGTATCCCTATGTACTACGTACACAGATTGCCACGCAAAACGACAAAATGATTGATGCCGTCACTACATTTAATGACATCATCAATAATATGCCGGAATCCGAAGCTGCTTTCAAACTGGCTAAAGATGGATTAACCAACCGTCTGCGCACCGAACGTATCATCAAAGGTGACATTATCTGGAGTTATATCAATGCACAAGATTTAGGGCAAAACGTAGACCCGCGCATCAAGCTCTACAACGACATACAGAACATGTCGCTAAAAGATATTGTCGATTTCCAAAAGCAATGGGTAAAAGGACGTACGTATGTTTATTGCATCCTGGGAGATAAGAAAGATTTGGAGCTGGATAAATTGAAAGCTGTAGGTCCTATTGAAGAATTGACCCAAGAACAGATTTTCGGATACTAAAAAGAAACGAGCCGGCCATAAATAATTAGCAGGTGTCAAAGCCCCCCCTAAACACAAAGTTTACCCCTGTTACAAATTGAACTGTAACAGGGGTAATACTTTTAAAGAGAGCTCCAATACACTCTTTATTGTTTCCGATTTATCATTTACGGTTTATCGTTTCATTTTTAACGATAAACCGCTTATCGCCTATTTCTCACTTTCTTCGTACATCTTCTCTATCTGCTCACTATAATTCTTGGCAACCACCGCCCGTTTCAGTTTCAGTGTATTAGTCAATTCTCCACGTTCCATGCTGAATGGCTCAGGCAGTAAAGTGAAACGTTTGATTTGTTCATAGTGCGCAAATTGTTGCTGAAGTGTATCGATCCGGGCACGGAACAATCCTACAATCTTCGGATGCTGCAACAGTTCCGTCATATCCTTATATTCAATACCCTTTTCTTTGGCATACTCTTTCACAAATCCATATACAGGAACAATCAGAGCCGAGACAAACTTACGTTGATCGGCGATAATGGCAATCTGGTCGATATAACGGTCAATGACCAACTTCGTTTCCAAAGCTTGCGGAGCGACGTATTTGCCGTTTGATGTTTTGAATAAATCTTTAATACGTTCCGTCAGGAAAAGCTGTCCATTTTTAAAGTAACCGGCATCACCTGTATGGAACCAGCCATCCGGCTCAATAGCGGCAGCTGTGGCTTCCGCTTTTTTGTAATAGCCTTTTGTGATCGTCTTACCCCGAAGCAGGATTTCATTGTCTTCACCGATTTTCACTTCAATCCCCGGCAGTACAACACCTACCGAACCGATATCATAGCCAACCGGCAGTGTACAAGATACAGTAGCCGTAGATTCCGTCAGTCCATATCCTACCACCATATTGATTCCTACCGAATGAACGAATTCATTAATCTCATCGGGAACGGCAGCACCGGCAGTCGGGAAAAAGTTACCGTTCTCAATACCGATTGTTTTTTTCAATAGAGAGTAGATTGTCTTTTCGTAGAATTTATATTTCAGTTGATTCATCACCGGAGGAGTCTTACCCAAACGCAGATAATCCAGATTATGGATTCTACCTACCCGGATAGCATCCAGCATCAGTGCCTTCTTCAACCCGGTTGTTTCGTTTATTTTTTCCTGTACCCCTGCATACACCTTCTCCCAAAAACGGGGAACACTGCACATCAGTGTCGGGCGAATTTCCTTAATGGTTGTTTGTATATCTGCCGGACGGAGATTGATACAAATCTGCACTCCTTTATGAATACAGAGATAACACCATGCTTTCTCAAACACGTGTGTTAATGGAAGGAAGTTCATCGATACATCCTTATCCGACATCGTCGTCAAACGGTCATCATGTGTATGAAACTGTTCCAGATAACAGGAATGATGAAGCATGACGCCCTTCGGTTCACCCGTTGTGCCGGATGTATAGAGAATGTTTGCCAAGTCATCGTATGAAGCCCGTTCGGTACGTTCTTCTACCGTATCATTGTGAGGCAATCCCTCTCCCATCGCCATAAACTCATCAAAATAGATAGACGATACGTCGCGGGGATCTTTCACTACCGAACGGTCAAAAATAATCAGTTGTTGCAGAGAGGTGCAGAAACCAAAGATGCTGAAAGCAGCATCATACTGGTATTGCTCGCCTACAAAAAGGAAACGAATCTGCGCATCATTAATGATATATTGCGCCTGCGCAGGTGAACTCGTTGCATAAAACGGAATAGTAACAGCCCGATTGGCAAACGCGCCAAAGTCGACATAGAACCATTCAGGTTTATTCTGTGAAAATATACCGATATTCTCTTGTTCTTCCACTCCCAACGCCACGAAAGCATTAGCTGTTTGTCGTACAGTTCCCGAGAACTGATTCCACGAAATAGGAATCCATTGAGCTGTCTCATAGTCGCGGTATTTTAAGGCTACCTTGTCGCCATATTTTTCGGCCTGACGATGGACCAGGACAGATAAATGATGATAAGTCATACTCTTTGTATTAGTAAATATGGTACAAAGGTATTGGTTTTACTTCATTTAGGCAACATTAATCCAAGAGTTTTGCAACGCAACATTATGAATCAGACATTTGGCAATAAAAACCAAACGGTTATAAACCAAACTATGCCAGCAAAGCCTACTTCATCTTTACCGGCATAGTATAAATTACATTCTACTGCAAATTAGGAAAAATAATCATATTCCCTAACTCCTATCGATACAACCGTATTTCAGCACATAATGCATTTATAGACCCACCATTAGAGAAATTATCCAGTACATGCACTGTCAGATATCGCACTTTTATGGGCGAATAAAAAGCTATTTCCCAAGGAGTATGATCAGAAGGCATTCCTGTTGTACATGTCGCTATACCTATGCGCGTCAAATTATCCGGCTCATCCCCACCTAATAATTCCACTTTTGAATAATCCAAATTCCATGCTCCCCAATAACCAGCAGGAGTAATTGAAAGCCCTATAATTTCCTGAGGCTCATGCATATGAAATGGTATTTTAGCATTTGGATAGCCAATATAACTCATTAGGAACGTGTTCATGTTATCATCACTTAAATCTTGTGTAGGAACTCCATATCCTCCAATCACATCATAAGAAGTAACATCAATCATTGTTTTATCTTTCAAACTGCCATTCACATCTATATTCGTGATTTCCTTATTCACTTTCCATAAATATGTACTATAATTTTCACTTATCTCAACTGCATCAGTAGTTACCAAAGACAAAGCTACCATTCCACTCTCAGCAAGTTCCTTAAGTGAGCCAGATTCCTCATCAAGCGTGAAGGATATCATCTCCTCACTTTCAAGTTCTCCCTTTTTGATGGTAACCGTTTGATTCAGAAAGGAGATTGCGTCTTCTCCCAACCATGTTACATCATCCTCTCTAGCATCCGATACCGAATTTTCCACTTTCATCGAAAAAACCAAATCCTGGGGAGCAGCATTGGTCAGTTGCACCCGGAGATCCACCTGTTCGGAACCCGCAATCAAATCTCCTCCGTTTCCTGTCTGCACAACTGTAGATTCCATATAATTCTTGGGATAAAAACAACGGTTGTCAATAAATGCTTTGACAATGTCACCACTGTTTTCTTCCGGAAAAAGAGTGCTTCCCACTTCCCGTTCACTTTCACATGCAACAAACCACAATGGCAAAAGCAATACCATCGAAGTTATAATATTCTTCTTTATTGATTTCATGATATTTCAATTATAATACATTATTTAATTGTTAGCATTGAGGCGAACATTATCTCTCCATTCAACAGGATCAATACACCATGCCTCATTTCCATTTCCTGTAGCATCGGTAAACCTGTCACCTTTCCCTTCATTGAATTTAAAATAAGCAAACAAGGCATTGGAGTGAGGATCGGTCGCATACAAGTTGTTGGCTATTTCCCGCTGAGATAAAGCCCGCTTCCATAAGCGGAATTCACTCATCTGAACATCTGCTTTCAAATATTCGGTATTTCCGATTTTACATTTCGTTTTACTGAGATTCGTCACTTTACCCGGTACATCTATCGAATTATCCAATTTTCCGTCAACATACAGATACAACTTGCTGCTTGTACATACCCAAGCTATCTGATACCATTTATCCTCTTCAAACAACGTTGCACTGTTCATCTGTAAGCCTTGCGTCTTTATCTGCAAACGGTTTCCTTCAATGGGGGCATCACCAAAACGAGTATAAATCTGCCCGTCCGATTCGCCCAAACTGCTTGAACCATCAAAAAGGGCCTGATTATTCAATTCCCCAACCTTCTTCCCAAGTTTGCTCATATTGACACAGAACTCTAAAGTCCATTCGCTTAAAGATAAATCTTCAATCAAACTGAAAGCAACATTATGTCTAGAGTTGAAAACCGGGACTGAAGTCACAATGGCCGGGTCAAGCAAATAAAGTATAGTACTTCCGGGTTTCAAGACCTCTGTTGTACCATCTTTACTCTGAAGTGTCAAAGCAATGGCGTATTTATTTCCGCTATCTTTCATTTCCTGCGTCAAGGGAAGAATTTCCAACCCTGACGATTCCGAAAGAACCTCTCCCTGCTTTATCACAGCCTCTTTCCCCTTAAAATTATACTGTTCGGCAGGAAGAAATTTATAGGATGTATAATTAACTTCATTATACTTTGCCAATAATTCAGCATCTTCCACAAACTCAAAATTATAGTCTTTCTCTGCCGGATCGGAAAGACGCACATTCAAATTGGCTGTCACCAAATCTTGATCAATAAACACTTTTAATGCAGTATTCGGATTCGTACCAGTTTGTGAAATATAGGCCTGATTATGTAACACCGAATATTCGGCATTATCACAACCGACAAACAGACATGTAAAGAATAATAGTCCGATTATATTTTGTTTTAATAAATATCTGTTCATTTTTTATTCGTTTTTATTTACTTAATACTTGGATTCTGAATTTGTATGGCTTTACGCAACGCCGGATAAGTTTCGCTCCCTTGTGCATTCACTTTATACTCATATTCCATATGGTAAGTTCCTACACCGCCTTTGCGATATTGTATGCCACCAACCGACGGATTCCAATAAGCAAAACCACTAAGTGAATTTATCTCCGTGCCGTCAGGAAGTATAAAAGCCGCCCCACCAGTCTTGGCATGATCCTCAAAATTCTCACAGATAATAATCTTTTTCGCAATCTCTCCAGCTGTCGCCACATCTTTGAAGTGGGCATACTGTTTGTCGAAGCGAGCATCCAGCCGACTGTTGTCTTGCTTATAATAAGTTGTATACGTTTGCAGAATCAGATAATCAAAATGGTGAAACAGCTCAGCAGGCAGTGCATCCGGTTCACCATCCACAACCAGCATTTTTCCCGTACCAGACTTCGGACCGACTCTCTTCGACATCGTTTCCACAAACTTCGCGATTACTTGACCGTTATTTTGCCAAAGTTCCTTATCGGTAGGAAACGGATGCTGTACATTCGGTTCAGCATCAAAATCGAACCCATCATAATTATACTTTTCGATCGTATCACACAAGGCGTTCGCATATTTCTCCACTGCAACCAACCGATTCTCCAGTGAATAGTCCCACCCCCAGAACTTATGTCTCCAGTCTTCTATAGATGTACCATTGTTTATTTCCTCCTGTGGCATCGGCGGTGTAATCTGGTCGCCAATATCAAGCACCAAGAAACAGAACAATACCTTCGTTCCCTTTTTTTCTTGCACATAACGTAAATCTTCCATCATAGCAGGTGACGGATTCTTCCAGTTTCCCCACAATGACACAAAATCTACACTATCCGGCAATCCTTTTAAGGAATTCTCATAAGAAGCACCGGTTCCCGTCCAGTTACCATACCATCCGAACGCAACCGGATGGTCACTCTTTTTATATTCACGCAGACGGGCATAATAAGCCTCATCCTTATTAGATATAGTCAGATTCGCAGGATCTTTAATTTCCGTATCCAACCAATCATCACAGGCCGTCAAAGCAAATGATATTCCTAAAATTCCAAAGAAATATTTATATAATCGTTTCATTTTTATAGTTTTTTACATTTAGATTTCTTACTTGTTACCGCCATTTTGCCACCACATCCTTGCAGCATAATCATCTTTCCCGCCTAACATTTCAACAGCTTTCCGATAATTTTCCTGATTATTGCCATTCATCTCTCTCGGATCAAACGGAATACGATTCGGCACATCCAGATCGTATCCATTGGTGGACTGAGCCACAGGAAATACGCAAGGATAACCGGTACGACGTATTTCATTCCATCCTTCCTGACCATCAGGAAACAAAGCAATCCATTTCTGTACAATCAGCCTTTCCATTTTTCTTTCGGGGGAATCATTATCATCCCACTTCACCGTGATTGTACTGACAGGTGCATGATTGCCTCCATATCCATCCGCAGCATCATAATAATACTCTTGTGTGTTTTCCGAATTTTCCAAGTAGTAATATTCCTGGCCGGCCACCCCCCATTGTTCAAACGACAAACGAACCGCCTGATTATAAAGCGCACCGGGAGTTCCTCCCATATCCCAACCTAACATCGCACCTTCAGCCCGGCAAAATGTCATCTCGGTAGCCGTCATCCACATTCCCCTTGAGTCTTCCTCAATATTGGCAGCAGAATATTTTTTCATAGCAAGGTCCTTATTGGTCACGTTGGCACCTGCACGGCAACCCACAACCGAACGTCTACCATATTCTTCCGTATTTTTAAAATACTGATAAATACGCGGGTCGCCAAAACCATTCATATAACTTTCCAAATCGGCACAGGCACGACTGTCTCCCCAGTCGACAGAAGTCTTATACTGTCCATTGGGAATATATGTTATAGCGCAATTGTCCTCGTTCTGTTCAATAACTCCCGCTTTATACGCTTCCACAGCAATTCGCTGAGCTTCATCCTGATTGACAAATCGCATGCGGATGGCCATACGCAACTTCAACGAGTTTGCAAATTTACACCATTGATTCATTTTACCTCCATACACCTTATCCGCATCCGCTTTCAAAACCAATCCCGGATTCGTCTCCACCAAAGGAGTTATGATGGAAATTGCTTTATCCAGAGTCTCTATGAGATGGCTATACACTTTCTCTTGAGAAGAATAAGCATTGGCATCTTCTTCCACCCCAATAGGAAGAGGACCGTATGTATCAGTAAAACGCAACATTAACTGCGCACGTAAAATTAATGCCAATGCATACATGGGGCCCTCTTCTTGTGTGAGGACAGCCACAGCATTAAATGAAGACGTCGCTTTGGCAAACACATCCCGCCACGGTACGATTTTCCAATCGTCCGATGCATTAAAACAAGTATAATTCTTCACCGAAAAATCCGGCTTCACATAAGTCATGTAACGCCCCAAATAATTACCAATAAGATCTTCCGTATTTTGATAAGTATTCTCCTGTTCAGGAAAAGCAAAGTTCTGCAACTCTGTGATAAAAGAGGAAACCGCATAGTCGTCTCGTCCAAGCTCTTCCAACGAAGTCTCATGTCCCGGACGGTTAGCATCCTCAAACCCCGCAGTACAAGAGGTAATCCCGAATAGAACAAATGAACCGATCAACCAACTTCTCACTATATTTATTTTCTTCATCATCTTTCTTTTTTTTAAGTTAATATCAAAGTTTCAATTTGATGTTGAATCCCAGGGTACGCAAACTTGGTTGCATAAAATAATCAAACCCTTGATAATAAGTCCCTGTTGACGCAGTTGATTCCGGATCAAACGGAGCCTTCCTGTATATCATAAACAGATTATTGGCAGTCACTCCCAAGGTCAGTTCTTTACTCTTCAACCATTTTCTAGGTAAAGTATAGCTAATATGAGCTTCCTGTAAACGTACATTGGTCGCACTGTAAATATATTCGGACCATATAGGGTTGTCTCCACCTACTACCGCATAATATCCTTCGGCTGAGATTTTTCCGGTATTTACTGCTATACCACCATTATTTCGTGCTTCAGCACTCACCGCTGAAACGCCATACTCATCCAGAATAGCCTGTGTCTGTGACATACATATACCTCCCAGGCGCGCAGTCAGGACAAATCCCAGATTCACACCTTTCCATGAAAAATCATTTGAAAAACCAAGATTGCCTTTAGGCAATACCGAACCCCGGTATTGTGGATTGGACAAGTTGGTCTGCATCACATTCCCGTTGGAATCAAGAGCGATATTCCCCTCAGCATCACGCTTAAAGTCAGTATATGTATAAATATCGCCCATACCGCCACCTTTTTTCAGGACTACTCCGCAACCACTAAGTCCTGCCTGCCTTACCACCTCGTTAGGATTCTCCAACAGTTCTACTATTTTGTTACGGTTCATACTGTAAGCCAATGAAGAGCTCCATGTAAAATCCGCCCAGGATTTAGTATATCCCACCGATAATTCCAATCCACGATTCCTGATATTACCTGTTTGAATATATTCCTTATTAAAACCTGCAGCTCCAGACGTAACATCCCGCAACAATGTCTGTTTGCGTGTATTGGATTGGTAAACAGTCAAGTCAACAGACAAAGCATTTCCAAACAAGCGTGCAGTGACACCTGCCTCCCATGAATCCGTACGTTCCGGATAAAATTTCTTCGGAAATTTGTAAGTTACTGTTTTATAAGTTCCCAAAGCGGGATTATATTCATACCTCCATGCCGATGACAGATTAGGCTCAATAGCCGAACCGACAGACGCCCACGAAGCACGTACTTTCAAATAATTAATCATTTGTGGCATCTTCGCCATTTCCGAAATAACCGCAGATACCCCTACAGAAGGATAGAAGAATGATGTTTGTGCGGTTCCATGCAAAGCTGAGTCCCAATCATTACGACCGGTCAGAGTCAAGTAAAGCATACTTCTATACCCCAACTCGGCACTGATAAACATTGAATTGATATAATGTTTGTAGCTCTCAAAAATAGGACGATTGTCATTGGTTGCGTTTCCATAATCTATAGCATTCGGTGTAAACACATTAGAAGGAGCTTTCAGACCTCCCTGAAAACCGGTAACATCATATTTCAAACGGGAAAATGAAGCACCCATATTAGAAGAAATGCTAAAATTCTCCCCTAATGTCTTATTGATATTAAGCATCAAGTCTCCATACAATGTCTGATCATTAATCTTATCATAGCCATAAAAACCGTAATCGGAAGGTGCAAACAACTTTAATGTAGAGGCATACCGTTTATCTTCCTGCTTAGTGGCAGCATCATCCCAGCGCAAACGCCCGGTAACATTCAGCCAGTCTAATATTTCATATTTCAGGCTGGCACTCACCATATAACGATTCCGGTCATTAGTGCGATTCATACGGTTTGCCACCCAATAAGGATTCTGCATCTTAAGAGCATCTCCATAGTTCCAATTTTGCACATATATCTTACGAACAGGATCATATACCTCAAATGTACGGATTGCATCAAAACTTTCTCCCCTCGGGAAAAGATAAAGAGAAGTCAAAGGGTTAAACCACTGACCTTGAGCCATCAGATTTTTATCTTTCTCACGAATATAATTAAAGTTAAAATCACAAGTCATCTTATCATTCAAGAATGAGGTGGTATTACGAAACGTAAAATTATACCGATCATATGAGTTATTAGGAATAATCCCTTGTGCATTCGTCGTACCCACAGAAAGATATGTCTGATTCTTGCTAGTACCTGCTGTCAGTGAAATATTGTTTTGAATATTAGTACCCGTATTAAAGAAATCAGCCGGTTCATAAGTACCGAATTCCGAAGTAGCTTTATCTCCCCAAGTTTTTATCTCCCCCGGACGATTCACATATTGGTCCTGAAACTTTGGCATTACAAATGGATTGGCAAACTGTGAACTATTAGAAATCGTGACGGACACTTTTCCTTCTTGCCCCTTCTTAGTAGTAATCATAACCACTCCCTGAGCAGCAGCCGAACCGTAAAGAGCGGCAGCAGCCGGTCCGCTAAGCACCGAAATAGACTCGATATCTTCCGGATTGACATCCGCAATACTTTCTGTCCCCGGCTGATTCGCATACATCATTGCATCCCCCTTCAATTCTCCCTGGCTTCTACCAGTCACAGGAATACCATCAATAACATAAAGAGCCTGATTACTTTGGCTGATAGACTTCGGACCACGCATCACCACACGGGCAGCGCCGCCCATACCAGCTGAGGAAGCATTGATATTCACTCCTGCAACCTTACCGGACAATGAATTCATGAAATTGGCACTCTTCACAGTAGTGACAGCATCATTGCCCACTTTCTGAACATTATAACTTAATGCTTTCTCTGAACGCTTAATTCCTAAAGCCGTAACGACCACTTCCCCCAGTTCCTGAGCTCCATCCTCCAAAACAATATTGACAATATTTTCTGTAGCATGAGTCTCTTTTGTCTGATAACCTACGTATGAAAAAACAAGAACAGGCGTTGCAGTCTTAGTTGTTATTTTATAATTGCCATCCAAATCGGTCACCGCACCGTTAGTTGTTCCTTTTTCAATCACTGTAACTCCGATTAACGGTTCTCCTTTCGCATCTACAACATTGCCGGATATATTTCTGCTTTTAGCCTTTTTGATATTTTGTTCCGGCACAATCATTATATAATTATCTTTTATCAAATATGTAAAACCTGTTCCTTTAAGAATTACTTTCAAAGCTTGCTCCAAAGGTTGTTTTTCAATATCTAAAGATATTCTATTCACAGGAAGTTGAGAATCATTATAAGAAATAGACATGTGGGTTAACTTCCTGACTTCAGCCAATGCTTCCTGTAGTGAAATATTTTTTCTTTTTATTGTTATTTTACTACTATTCTGAGCATAAATCGCTGACCCTACTAATAGCAGACAAATTATTAATATACTTTTTCTAATGTTTTTCAGATATAAATTCATATCTTAGCAGCGTTTTAGTGTTAAAATCATAATATTTTCTCAAGTCAAACAAAGGTAGTAAACTATTTTTTACACCATTTTAATACTAAACTTATTTCATATCCGGAGTAGGTGGGGCCTTCTCCGGATATTTTTCTACATAGGCGGAGTAAATTGAGCGTTAAATAATAAGAAAAATATTCATTACCAAATTATATGGCAGGCATTGTCTTTCAAACGATAATCAAATTGGCCGACAACCACTTGCATCACTTCCAAAACTTCTTCCAGCCCTGCATTTTCTTTAAACACAAAGTTGTAGCGATCCTGATTACGTTTCTTCGTAGAAACATAAAACATAATTCCAAAATGACGCTCCAATGTCTGTATAATTTCAGCAATTGTGGCTTTATTAAATACAATTTCCCCTCGTTGCCATGCCGTTACATCTTTCATGTTGGCAGTCAGCACTTGGCAGTCAGCTGTACATTTATTATACACAACCTGATATCCGGGAGTTAAAACATAACTAATCGTATCATTACAGTCCACTCGTACTTTCCCTTCGATCAAAGAAGTGGTTATTATATCTTCTTCCGGATAAGCTTTCACATTAAACTCTGTTCCCAAGGCAGTTATTGCCATATTTGATGATCGCACAATGAAAGGTTTCTCCGGATTTTTTGCCACTTTAAATTCGGCTTCTCCCATCAGATAAACCGTTCGGGTCTTGCCCTCCAGATTTTCAGGATAAAATACATATGAACCAGAATTCAGACATACGGTAGTTCCGTCCGGAAGACTGATTGTCTCTCTGGCCCCATTATTCACATAATGTTCCACCATTGCGATATTGTCCCTGTCAAAATGATTATAACTTACCCACAAAGTAGTTGTCACAGACAGAATGACGATAACAGCAGCTGCCGCAACAGATTTCCACAACTTCCAACGATTTACATTTGTAACCATTGGAGTATATTCAATGCCGATTTTATCCAATACCTGCTGAAACGAATGCTCCATACCGTGTCCAAACTTTCCTTTCGTCTTAAACCATAAATTATGAAGCGCCATTTCTTTCTCTTCTGCAGAATCAGGACTAATCATCCAACGATGAAATCTGTCGATTGTCCGCTTTGAATAATCAAAGTCAATAAAAGAGCGTAGCTGTTTTTCCAATTTACTTTTCATCTATACCAAATCAAGTGTTACATATAAGAGACAACTTGCCAGACATACATACTTAGTCTAAATAGAAAAAAAATAAAAATAAAATGATTTTTTTTAGATCTTGAAGGGCTTTATAGATATGTTGCTCAACTGTACGAACCGAAACATTCAACTTCTCAGCAATTTCCGGTGAAGTCATCCCTTCCTCTCTGCTCATTAAAAAAACACGCCTGCGCTGTTCCGGCATGCGTTAGA
>ERZ772886.2441-NODE-2441-length-14871-cov-4.886272_pt1 | contig 14871 bp, 9 predicted proteins | sample MGYA00512128_ERZ772886 | MGnify/ENA primary metagenome ERZ772886 (study PRJEB29015, sample SAMEA2737698) | human gut metagenome | biome: human gut; feature: human-associated habitat; material: faeces | place: China | collected 2012 ... | reverse complement strand
AACAGGCCCGCGCCCACGACCACCAGATCGGGATACTCCACCGCATCAGTCATAAGAAAACAACCTTCCAAACGTTATCGATGCTTATCGCAGCCACGCAAACGCACAGGGGTGGCGTGCGATTCCTTCTCAAGTGTACCCGTGCGTCTAGTCGGTGCGGCGAGGTCCGGGCATGGTGTAATATGGCAAGAGCCTCCGCGTGGCGGTATGTCACCCAACTCCCCCAGGGCAGGAATGCAGCAAGGGTAAGTGGCCTCTTCCGGGTGCGTGGAGGTTTTTCTATATCTTCTCCGATTCGTTCCCCACAGTAGGGGCGATGCCGTATTCTCGGTGACTATGACCAACGAATTCAAGCCACTTGTCCGAGATCCACAGCAGCCTGTGAACATGCTTCAGCAGCCCACGGCAGCAACGCCTGCGGAACCGTTGGAATCGTTGTCGTTCCCTGATATGCGCGAAGTCGAGGCGGTGCTTTCTCCGCAGGATGTCAACAAAGGCTTGGCTCAGGCGGATCCGCTGACCCGCCATCCGCGCGTGTCCAGCATCGTGCTGTGCGTGGTGTTCGGTCTGCTGATGCTTGCCGCTTCCGCCGGCGTCTGGTGGCTTGGCGTACGTACCATGGACGGCCAAAGCTATGAGGATATCGTCTGGTCGAAATTCGATGCCGCGTTGCCGGGTTGGCTGGCGCCGGTCGTGCACGTCTTCGCCATTTCCGCAGTGGTCATCACCGTCAGCGTCATCATGGGGGCAATCGCGTTTGCCGTGCTGATCGTGCGCAAACGGTGGCTGTCGATCGCGCAGCTCGCTGTATTCGGAGGCCTGTGTTTCGCCGCGGCCGAACTGTTGAAGCCGCTGCTGCCACGCCCGTATCTTATTAATTTGGAATCGAATCCTAATAATTCCGCGCCTTCCGGGCATGTCATCCTTGCCGCTGCGGCAAGCGTGATGCTACTGTGCGCCGTGCCGCGCGTGCTGCGTGCGCTGGTGGCGGTGATTGGTTGGGCGTATACGGTGCTGGTCGGATTGTCGGTGATCGCGGCGCAATGGCATCGTCCGACCGACGTGATTATGGCGCTGCTGATCGTCGGCGGACTGGCGTTGCTGGCGCTTGCCACCACGTTCGCCAGCGGCATGGATGAGCCGGGCACGCGCGTCTCGTCGGCAAGTGTGCAGATCGTCGGCAGTGTGATGCTGACGATTGGCGTATTGGGCATCCTGTACGGCGCGTATATCATCTGGCAGATTCAGCCGGGACTCGCCATGAGCGCCGAATGGACGAATGCCGGCGCGTACGTTTCCACGGCGCTGCTGACGGCCGCCGTTTCCGCGCTGGTGCTTGGCATAACGCTCGCCATGCGTCAGCTGACCGCCTCGCCGTTGACGAAACTGGGTTTGGTGGGAGCGCCGCCCGCACCGCCGAAGCGCTGAAAACAGCCGGTTCCGGGCATGCTGCCGTCCATGCGCCACACGGGCGGTTTGCCATTTCTCCGTATTCAGTGAGTATTATTGCGTTGCAAACACTAGTAATAAGGAGTGGCTATGGCTACCGGCAGCAAGCTCGTTATTGTGGAGTCTCCTACCAAGGCGAAGAAGATTGGCGGATACTTGGGCTCCGGATACACGGTCATGGCATCGGTCGGCCATATCCGCGACCTTGCCCAGCCCAGCCAGGTGCCGGCGGCCGAGAAAGCCAAGTACGGCAAGTTCGGCGTGGATATCGAAGACGGATTCAAGCCGTATTACATCGTGGACGGCAACAAGAAGAAAACCGTTGCCGACCTGAAAAGCGCGCTGAAGAAAGCAGACACCCTCTACCTCGCCACTGATGAGGATCGCGAAGGTGAGGCGATCGCATGGCATCTTGTGCAGACGCTGAAGCCGAAGGTGCCCGTCAAGCGCATGGTGTTCCACGAGATCACGCCGGAAGCGATCAAGGCGTCGCTGAACAACACGCGTGATGTGGACGCCGCCATGGTGGACGCCCAGGAAACCCGTCGTATTCTGGACCGTCTGTACGGCTATGAGCTGTCCCCGGTGCTGTGGCGCAAGGTCGGTCCGGGCCTGTCCGCGGGCCGCGTGCAGTCCGTGGCCACCCGTCTGATCGTGGAACGTGAGCGTGAGCGCATGGCGTTCGTGCGTGCCCCCTATTGGGATGTCACCGCCACGCTGGAAGCGCCCGACGCCGACGGCAACAATGTTGCGTTCGATTCTCGCATGGTGTCGCTTGGCGGCCGTCGTTTGGCCGGTTCCAAGGATTTCGGCGATGATGGCCAGCTGACCGCCGCCGGCGTCAAAGACAACGTCGTGCAGCTGGACGAAACGCACGCGAATGCGATCGCGCGATCGCTGGAATATGCGACGTTCACCGTCTCGTCGATGGAAACCAAGCCGTACCGTCGCCGTCCGGTGCCGCCGTTCACCACGTCCACGCTGCAGCAGACGGCCGGCAATCGCCTTGGCATGAGCTCGCGCCAGACCATGCGTGCCGCGCAGGGGCTGTACGAAAACGGTTTCATCACGTATATGCGTACCGATTCGGTGACGCTGTCGCAGGAGGCGATCGCGGCCGCCCGTGAAGCGGTGTCGCGGCACTTCGGCGAAAAGTACTTGTCCGATGCGCCCAAGCAGTACGCCACGAAGACGGCGGGCGCGCAGGAAGCCCACGAATGTATCCGACCGGCGGGCGCGCATTTCCGCGATCCGGCTGAAATCGCCACCAAAGTGCCGGCCGACCAGCTCAAGCTGTACACCCTGATCTGGCAGCGCACGCTGGCCTGCCAGATGGCCGATGCAACCGGTTCCACCGCCACCGTGCGTCTGTCCTCGCCGACCGAATCCGACGGCGAGGCCATGTTCCAGGCGTCCGGCACCGTCATCGAATTCCCCGGCTTCATGAAGGCCACCGGCGAGGGCCGCCGTAGCGTTGTCGACGCGAAGAAGAGCGCCGAGGCGGCGGGCGTGAAGATTGGCGATAAGGCCGAAAAGTCTGCGAAGGCTTCGAAGAAAACCGATGACAACGTTTCCCTGCCGCCGATGCAGCCGGGCGACGAGCTTGCCGCCGTGGACGTTGCCGCGGACGGCCACGAGACCCAGCCGCCGGCGCGCTACACCGAAGCGTCGCTCGTCAAAACGTTGGAACAGAAGGAAATCGGCCGTCCGTCCACGTATGCGAGCATCATCTCCACAATCATCGACCGCGGGTACGTGTACGAGCGTGGCCGTGCGCTGATTCCGTCCTGGCTGGCGTTCTCCGTCACCAAACTGCTTGAAACGAAGTTCCCGAAGTATGTGGATTACGAGTTCACCGCCGATATGGAAACCGGCCTCGACCAGATTGCTGGTGGCCATGAGACCGGCAAGGCGTGGCTGACCCGCTTCTACTTCGGTTCCGGCGATGGTGCGGCCCAGTCCGCCGACGAGGCGCATGAGGGCCTGCAGCAGCAGGTGGCGCAGCTTGGCGAGATTGATGCGCGTGAGATCAACACCATCGATATCGGCGATGGCCTGCACGTGCGCGTCGGCCGTTATGGCCCGTATCTTGAGGACATGAAGCATCTGGATGCGGAAGGCAATCCGAAGCGCGCCTCGCTGCCGGATACGCTCGCTCCGGATGAGCTGACCGTCGAGGTCGGCCACGATCTGATTGAAAACCATTCCGGTGGGCCGCGTGAACTGGGCAAGGACCCGGTGTCCGGCGGCACCGTCGAGGTACGCAATGGCCGGTTCGGCCCGTACGTGGCGTTGGTCATGCCGAGCGCGGAAGATGCCGGCGATACCGCTGCCGAGTCCGCCGCAGGCAAGGCGGGCAAGACGAAGCGTTTCGGCGGTAAGAAGGCGGCTTCCGACCGTCCGAAGATGGCGTCGCTGTTCAAGACGATGAGTCCCGAATCGCTGACGTTGGAAGACGCGCTGAAACTGCTGAGCCTGCCGCGCGAAGTCGGCTCCTACGATGAGGCGAACGCCGAAACCGGCGAAATGCAAACGGTTACGGTCATGGCCAACAATGGCCGTTACGGCCCGTACCTGACCAAGACCGGTGCCGACGGCAAGTCCGACACGCGTTCGCTGGCTTCCGAAGACGAGATCTTCACCGTCGACTTGGAGAAGGCCAAGGAACTGTTCGCGCAGCCGAAGTACGGACGCGGTCGTGGACGTGGCGCGGCCAAGCCGCCGCTGCGCGACTTGGGCACCGATCCGGAAACCCAGAAGCACGTGACCATCAAGGACGGCTTCTACGGCGCGTACATCACCGACGGCGAGACAAACCGTACACTGCCGAAGCAGTATGCGCCCGAATCGATCGAACCGGCCGAGGCGTTCCGCCTGCTGGCGGAGAAGCGCGCGCAGGGGCCGTCGAAGCGTCGTGGCCGCAAGACGGCTGCGAAGGGAGCCAAGAAGGGCGCTGCCAAAGGAGCGAAATCCGCGAAGAAGGTGAGCGCGACCGAACAGGCGCGTGCCGACCGCCGTGCCAAGGTGCGTGAACTGGCCGACAAGGGTTGGGCGAATACGCGTATAGCGAAGGAGATCGGCTCCACCGCGTCCACCGTGAAGGCTGACGTCGACTGGCTGACCGCCAACGAAGGCTACGCGCGTCCTGAAGTCGTTCCCGCACGCTGACGTTATGCGGCGCGCGAAACGTCGCACGATCTGATGTTCCGCAAGACAATCGGCATCGTGCGACACCAAGCCGTGGGCCGAATGGCCGGGCACGGCAGGGGCGCACGGTACAGTGAAAGGCATGCAGGGCACTTTTATCTCGTTTGAAGGCGTTGACGGCGTGGGCAAGACCACGCAGGTCGAACGGTTGCGCGCATATGTTGAATCTCAGGGCCGCGAATGCGTGGTCACGCGCGAGCCGGGCGGCACCGCATTGGGCGTGGCGATTCGCAAAATGCTGTTGCACGGCGTGGATACGGGGGATGAGAACGATTGTGCCGACATCGCCCCGCGTACGGAGGCGCTGTTGTTCGCCGCCGACCGCGCGCAGCACGTCGCGGAAGTGATTCTGCCCGCTCTGCAACGCGGCGCGGTAGTCATCACCGACCGGTATCTCGATTCCTCTTTGGCGTACCAGGCGGGCGGCCGCGAGCTGACGGCCGCGGAAATCCGAAACCTGAGCATGTGGGCCACGAACGGTCTGCTGCCGGAACGCACGTATCTGCTGGATATGGATCCGGCGCAATCGCATGCGCGGCTGCAGCATGCCGAAGACCGCATGGAGGCGGCCGGCAACGACTTCCAGCGTCGCACACGCGTCGCGTTCCTCGACTTGGCTGAACGTGAGCCGGAACGGTTCCACGTCATTGACGCAAGCCAGTCCATCGAAGACGTGTGGGCGCGTATCAAAGCCGATTTCGACACCGTGAGCACCGCTGACGGGGGTATCGCATGAGCGTGTGGAACTCCATAGTAGGCCAAGCGCAGGTGGTCGAACAGCTGAAGGCCATCGCCAGCGGCGACCCGAAGGCCATCGCGCAGTCGTGGCTGATCTGCGGCCCTCCCGGATCGGGCCGTTCCAACGTTGCCCGCGCGTTCGCCGCCGCGCTCGAAAGCCCTGATCATGGCCTGAACGATGAGCCGACCAAAACCACCGAGCAGGTGCTTGCCGGCACCCACCCCGACGTGAGCGTGTTGGCCACCAACAAAGTGACCATCGGCATCGACGAGGTGCGTGACATCATCACCACATCCGAGCAGATGCCCGGCACCGCGCCGTGGCGCATCATCATCATCGAAGACGTCGACCGCATGATGGAACGCACCACCAACGTGCTGTTGAAGGAAATCGAAGAGCCGAGCCCGCACACCATCTGGCTGCTGTGCGCGCCCAGCGCCCAAGACGTGCTGCCGACCATCCGCTCGCGCACGCGCATCGTCAACTTGGCCGTACCGTCCAACCAGGCGGTGGCGAAATTCTTGGAATCGCAAGGTTTCGAGCCGAATATCGCGGCGCGTGCGGCACGATTGTCGGAGGGGCACATCGGCATCGCGAGCCTGTATGCCAAGGACGAACGCGTCATGACGGACCGCGACGAGCTCATCGTCGGCGTGCTCGGCTTGCATCGCGCGTCGGATGCCGTGCTATTGGCCGGCAACCTCATCGACAACGCGAAGGCGCAGGCCGAAGCGGAAGTCAACGTCAAAGCGTCCGAAGCGGAAGCCGATTTCCGCCGCATCAACGGGCTCGGACCCAAAGACCGCATACCCCCGAAACTGCGTGGCGCATACAATGCGATCGCCAAAAAAGACGAGCTCAAACGACGCGCCACCAGACTCACGCGTGACGTGCTCGACCGTGCGCTCAATTCGGCCGCCAGCATCTACCGTGACGTGGCGGTGCTGCAGAACAACGCCGAGGACGCGGTGGGACTCATCAACCTCGAAAACCGTTCCGCCATCACGGAATTGTCGGTACGGCTCGACCGTGCCGGAGCCGTGCGCCGGCTGGAGAACATCGCCACCGCGCGCCGCAGGCTCAATGGCAACGGCAATCCGGTTTTGGTGTTCGAAGCGCTGTTCTGCGCGCTGATTCCATGATTTTCGTAATTTCCAGTAATTACCGGCGATTCGATTCGCGATTCACCGGCGGAACACCGAGGAATCCCGCACAATAAGCTGCGGGGCGAGCATGACGCGGGGCGCGCGCACGTTGCCGCCGGACGCATCAGTCGTCTCAGCCGCGCCTCCGGCAGGGCCGGAAGCCAGCAATCGCAAGCATTCCGACACAATACGCTCAAACGGCGCACGCACCGACGTCAGACGGGGCATGGTGGTACGCGCGATGGCGGAATCATGGTAGCCGACCACCAGCACGTCCTCCGGCACGCGGATTCCCAACGCGTCGAACGCCACCATCACGCCGAACGCGATCGCATCGTCGGCGCAGACCACGGCTTCCGGCTGTACGAGCGGCCCGTTGAACAGCCGCATGGCGCAATCGAAACCGCGCTGCACGGTACGTTCGCCGAACTGGTTCCAGTTTTCGCTGGTGGCAAGCCCGTAAGTGCGCATATGCGTGTGGAATGTGGCGAACAGTTCCGCCGATTCGAAAGACAGCTCGTTGCCGGCCATATACGCGGCGGACGCGATGCCCTGCTCGGCCAGATGTTTGACGATCGCCTCCATCGCGGCGTTCTCGTCGATGCCTACCACGGACACGCGCGGCGCGGTCTGCCGTCCGCAGATCTGCACGATCGGCAGCGTGTTCGCGTACTGGTTCAGCGTTCCGGCAAGGTCAGTGCCGGCTGCGGGCACCACGATCAGCCCGTCCACATGGCGGTTGGCCAGCGATTCGATGCGTTCCGCCTGCGCTTCCTGCGTGGCTCCGATACCCAGCAGCAGTTGCTGCGATTCGGTGTCGATGATCGGCTCGATCTCGTCGAGCAGTTGCGCGGCGAACGGTTCCGTGGCGCTCGGAATGACCAGACCGATGGTTTTCGTCACGTCGCTGCGCAGCGCGCTCGCCGCGTAGTTGACTGAATAGCCGAGTTGTTTGGCGGCTTCGCGCACGCGGCGGGCGATATCGTCGTCCTTGCCGCGTTTGCCGGACAGCACGCGTGAGACGGTGGCGATGGACACGCCGGCCGTCGCCGCGACGTTGGTGATTGAGCTGCCGCTGTCGGTTCTGCCTGCCATGCGCTGTCCTTTCCGTCGTGTCCGGCTTGCGTTTGCCGGCTCCCTAAGTGTTTTTCAAAATGCCCTAGAGGGTGCCCTGAACCCCTGTGTGCTTCTCGGTCAAAGGTCTGGTCTGATGAACCGGTTCGAGCCGCGAAGAGCCTATTAAGAATAGAACGACCGCCCGTCGAATATGGCGGGCGGTCGAAACGTTCGTACGTCAGTGCGTCAGTGCGTTATGCGCGGTGCGTCACTCGGCGTTGACGAGGATGTTGGCCAGGTTGTCGGCCACGGCCTCGGCGTTGTCGCCTTCGACGTTGATGACCACGGTGTCGCCCTGCTTGATGCCCAGACCCATGATGGACAGGATGGAGCCGGCCGGAACGGCGTTGCCGCCTTCCTTGGCGATGGTCACGGTCTGGCCGGAAGCGGTGACGGCCTGTGCGAACATGGCGGCCGGACGGGCGTGAATGCCGACCGGATCGTTGATGACGAGATTGCGGGTTGCCATAATGGTCTCCTTTGTTGTGGTTGGTGGTTGGTTTGCTTACGTTGGGTTGTCTCGATATTTACACGTCGATGTATATCGATTTTTGCATATCGATTGCATTATGCGGCTTTTGCCGGCATCTGCATTTCTTGCGATTATCATAGCACAGTTTTTACGAAACACAGAAAACGTTTACCGGTTTTGTTTTGCGGGAATTTCGTGTATACTAATCGCAGGCTGAAAATGATTTACCGGCAAAGACGGTGGGGATCATTGCAGTAACTCACCTACGCAAGGCAGGCATAATCCTGCAATCGTTTGCGTATCCATATTTTTTCCCAAGGAAACAGGAAAAGGAGTTCTCATGAACATTAAGGGTGTTGGTATCGGTCGTGGCGTCGCAGTCGGCCCGGTCATTCGCATGGCCGCTCCGCTGCCGGAACCGTCGGACGCTCCGCGCGCCGAAAGCATCTCCGCGGAAACCGAAATCGCCCGCGTCGAAAAGTCGCTCGCCCTCGTCAACGCCGACCTGAACCGTCGCGCCGAAGAGGCCGCCAACGGCGACGAAGGCGCCAAGCAGGCCGCCCCGATTCTGCAGGCCATCGCCATGTTCGCCTCCGATCCGTCCCTTGCACAGTCCATCAAGGACCTCATCAACCAGGGCAAGACCGCCGAGCGCGCCGTGCTGGAAGGCTTCGGCGCGGTCGAAGACATGTTCCGCGCCATCGGCGGCTACCAGGCCGAGCGCGCAGCCGACCTGCATGACGTCGGCCAGCGTGTGATCGCCGACCTCATGGGCGCTCCCGCTCCGGGACTGCCGGTCAGCGAAACCCCGTTCGTGCTCGTCGCCGAAGACCTGTCCCCGGCCGACACCGCCGCGCTCGACATGAGCAAGACCCTGGCCATCGTTACCTCCCAGGGCGGTCCGACCTCCCACACCGCCATTCTGGCGCGCGCCCGTGGCATCGTCGCGGTCGTCTCCGCCGCCGAAGCCGCCGAACTTGAGAACGGCACCAACGTCATCGTCAACGCAGCCAAGGGTGAGATCGTGGTGAACCCGAGCGAAGACGAGATCGCCGCCGCCGAAGCCGCCAAGTCCCGTGCCGCCGCAGCCAAGGAACTGCGTGGCAAGCCGGGCGCCACCAAGGACGGCCATCTGATTCCGCTGCTCGCCAACGTCGGTAAGCCGTCCGATGCCGCGAAGGCGCTGGAATACGGCGCCGAAGGCGTTGGCCTGTTCCGTACCGAATTCCTGTTCATCGGCAACTCCGAGCCGCCGAGCGTCGAAGAGCAGACCAAGGCCTACACCGAGCTGCTCAGCCAGTTCCCAGGCAAGAAGGTCGTGATCCGCATGCTCGACGCCGGCGCCGACAAGCCGCTGCCGTTCCTGACTCCGGAAGACGAGCCGAATCCGGCCCTCGGCCTGCGTGGCCTGCGTACCCTGCGCGCCCACATGGACGTGCTCGAAGGCCAGCTCAAGGCGCTCGCCGCCGCCGACGCCGCAACCGACGCGAACCTGTGGGTCATGGCCCCGATGGTCGCCGACCAGCATGAGGCCGACTACTTCGTCAAGCTCGGCAAGAGCTTCGGTCTGAAGTTCGTGGGCGCGATGGCCGAAGTGCCGTCGATCGCCCTGATGGCCGACAAGGTGGCTGACGTGGCCGACTTCGTGTCCATCGGCACTAACGACCTGACCCAGTACACCCTTGCCGCCGACCGTACCCTCGGCTCCGTGGCCAACTATCAGACCGCATGGCATCCGGCGGTGCTGCGCGCCATCAAGATGATCTGCGACGCGGGCAACGCCAAGGGCATGCCGGTGGGCGTGTGCGGCGAGGCCGCGGCCGATCCGGATCTGGCGGTCGTGCTGGCCGGTCTCGGCGTCAACTCGCTGTCCATGACCCCGGTGGCGCTGGACGATGTGCGCGCCTCCCTCGCCGAAGTCACCTTCGAAGAGGCCAAGGCCAAGGCGGCTGCAGCCCTCAATGGCGACTTCTACAAGCCGGCCGAGTGATTTCCCTTCTTTCCTTCACTCGGCTATTCCGGACTTTGCGGCTGCGTCATCGCGGCCGCAGGGTTCCGCCACTGCAAATGTGCCTATGAGAGCGATTCGGTTCTGATGGGCCCTGTTTCCCGGAATGACCCCGTTCCGTGCGATCGCCGCGCGGACGGGGTCGTTTCGGTTGCGGGTTGTGTCGATTGCTGCGATTGCGTCGATTGCGCCACCGGCGTAGACGCGTCATACGGCCGCGTCGCGTCACGCGCATGCGCGATACTGGAAGCATGAAGATTTCCGCAGATTTCACCGTCATTCCCGACGTGTTCGCCAAGGCGGCGCCGCCTGAGAACTGCATCGACGGCACTCCGATCGTTTCCTTCCCCTTCTATATCGACGAGCTCGACCCGTCCGTGCAGTTTCTGCATTGGGAATTCGTCGATCCCGATTCCATTCCGGTGTGCGGTTTCCAGTGGAACCATTGGTCGCTCGCCAATCTGCCCGTGGACGCGCTGATGTACGATTTCAACGATTCACATGCATTGGTGATTCCGGCCGATTTTTCCCGCACGGTTTCCGCGATGATTCCCGAGACGGTGCAGGGACGCACGTCCGCCGCATCGCCGTTGTTGAAAGGCCGTAGCGGCGATCCCGCCGTCACCATGCGTTACAACGGTCCGTATCCGCCTGATCGGGATCACGAATACTACCTGCACGTATGGGGCACCACCGCGCCTCTCAATGGTCTCAATCAAGGCTTCTGGCTCAACGAGATGGAACGCGCGTTGCGTAATTCCGGTGCGATCGCGGACCAAGGCGCTATCTTCCTGACCGGCAAGGCGTGACCGGCGAAACCGGCGAGAACAGCCGGCAAGGCGCAAACCGCGTAATCGCAAGATAATACCAAAGAATACCGCAAACGTAAACAAAACAAACGAAAGGAACCTACATATATGGCATGCACCACGATTCTGGTCGGCAAGGACGCAAGCTATGACGGATCGACCATCATCGCCCGCAATGAGGACAGCGCGAACGGCGAATTCTGCCCGAAGCGCTTCATCGTCGTCAAGCCGGACGAGCAGCCGCGCCACTATAAGAGCGTGCTGTCCCATGTGGAAGTGGATCTGCCGGACGAGCCGTTGCAGTACACGGCCGTGCCGAACGCGGATCTGAAGGAAGGCATTTGGGGCGAAGCCGGCGTCAATGAGGCGAATGTGGCCATGAGCGCCACCGAAACCCTCACCACCAACGAGCGCGTGCTCGGCGCCGACCCGTTCGTGGAACTCACCCCAGCCAAAGGCAAGAAAGGCGAAGACGGCTACGAGCCGGAAGTGCCCGGCGGTATCGGCGAAGAGGACTTCCTTACCCTCGTGCTGCCGTATGTCAAGACCGCCCGCGAAGGTGTAACCCGTCTCGGCGCGCTGCTCGAACAGTACGGCACCTACGAGATGAACGGTGTCGCCTTCTCCGATGTGGATGAGATCTGGTGGCTTGAAACCGTCGGCGGCCACCACTGGATTGCCAAACGCGTGCCGGACGAAGCATACGTGACCATGCCGAACCAGCTCGGCATCGACGAATTCGACCTTGGCGATGCCCTCGGCGACCAGGAGGAGCATATGTGCTCCGCGGACCTCGGTGAATTCATCGAACGCAACCACCTCGACCTGGCCGTGGAGAACGTCACCCCGTTCAATCCGCGTGACGCGTTCGGCTCCCACTCTGATTCCGACCATGTTTACAACACCCCGCGCGCTTGGTACATGCAGCGCTTCCTCAACCCGTACGACGAGCAGTGGGACGGTCGGGACGCCGACCACCAGCCGACTTCGGACGACATTCCGTGGGCCCGCCAGCCCGATCGCAAGATCACCATCGAGGACGTGAAGTACGTGTTGAGCTCCCACTATCAGGGCACCCCGTACGATCCGTACGGCAAGCTCGGCGACCAGCATTCGCGCCACATGTTCCGTCCGATCGGCATCAACCGTCAGAGCCAGCTGTCCGTCATGCAGATTCGCCCGTACCGCCCGCAGGTCAACCGTGCCGTGCAGTGGATCGCCTACGGTTCCAATCCGTTCAACACGCTCGTGCCGTTCTTCCCGAACGTCGATTCCACGCCGAAGTATCTTGAGGACACCACCACGCGCGTCACCTCCGAAAACTTCTACTGGGAGAACCGCATCATTGCGGCCCTGTGCGACGCCAGCTTCGCCGACACCGCCAATGCCGTCGAACGCTACCAGGAGAAGACCGGCGCGATGGGCCACCGCATGGTGTCCACTACCGACGGGCAGATCGACCGTCTGGTGGAAGACGTCATCGACGAATTCGACGCGGACGACGAGACTGGCGACGTGCAGCCGATGGAACCGGACGAAATCATCGAAGCCGTCCGCAACAACGAAGCCCGCGAAGTGCTCGCCGCCGCCAACGAGACCATGGCCGCGCAGCTTAAGGCGGAAACCGACAAGCTGCTCGACTCCGTGCTCTACACCACCAGCATGAACATGAAGAACGGCTTCCACATGTCCGACTTCTGATATTTTCTGCGATTGCGCAATCGCAAGAAATTCTACGAAAACCCGCGTAGCAACCGGCTTCCGCACAGCGTTCGCCACAAACAGTTCCGTATGACGGTCGGCGCGCGTCCGCTGTGCGGGAGCCGGTTTTCTTTGGTGGCGCGTGCTTATTAGAATGGCGATCGTCTTTGCTTTTCCGCTCGTGCCGGCGCGCGTTGCATAGGCGATGTCTGTCGCGTACGTTGTGCGCCATACAGCGGAATGCTTTCCCAAGAAAGGAACCCAGTGACCAGCATTGAGGATTTCACCAGCCAATACGGTCTGGTGCAGAAGATTGATGCGTTCGGCTATCTCGATTACCTGAAGAAGAATCCTGATGCGCCGCGCAAGCATGGCAAGGTCGTCCTCGTCACCGCCGACACCCCGCTGAAGGCGTCCCGCGGCGAAGGCAAGACCACCACCACGATCGCGCTGATCGACGCGTTGCGCGAACGTGGCATCGACGCGGCAGCCGTGCTGCGCCAGCCGAGCATGGGCATCACCGCAGCCGGTTCCAAGGGTGGCGCCTCCGGTGGCGGCAAGGCCTCCCTGACCCACCCGGAGCTGATCGACTGGGGTCTGTGCGGTGAAATGGGAGCCATCGAGGCCGCCCAGAACCTGTTGGTCTCCTTTGCGGAGAAGGCTGTTGACGACGGCAAGCTGGACACCATCCTCGTACCGCGCGTCTCCGAAGTGCCGTCCCGTTCCCTGCGCCAGATCGCAGTGGACCGTGGAAAGGGCGACGTGGCTGAGCGTGTGGTGCTCACCCCGACCTGCGAGCTCATGCAGATCGTTGTGCTGTCGCGTTCCATGGATGAGATCTCCGAGCGCGTTGCCAAGATGGTCGCCGGCACGAAGGATGGCAAGGCCGTGACCTTCGGCGAATTCGTTGACCTGTGGCGTATCACCGGCATCCTCGGCGACGCCGTGAAGCCAGCCAAGACGGAGACCGTGAACGGCTCTCCGGTGTACGTGCACGGCGGCCCGTTCGCCAACGTGTCCATCGGCATTCCGACGCTGGTTTCCGTGGAGATGGCGTGCGCGCTGCATGACGTGGTCATCGTCGAAGCCGGCTACGGCACCGACGCTGGTGCGCAGAAGTGGCTCGACATCGCCTGCCGCGAATACGACGCGCAGTGGCCGTCCGCAGCCATCGTCGTGACCCGCGCTTCCACGTGGCGCGACGATCCGGATCTGGCATGGCGCTACCCGTTCCACGTCCAGCGCCTCGAAGGTCTTGATATTCCTACCTTCCCGCTTATCAACCTGTGGGATGGCGAGGATGATCAGATTCCGGCGCTCAAGGACACCGCCAAGGAACTGGAATTCCGCGACCCGATCATCGGCAACCTGTACCGCGACGGTGGCGACGCGCTCGCCCCGCAGCTCGATGCGTTCGTCGATGCCGTGACGAACGGTTCTATGCCGGCCGAACCGCACAGCCACAAGGGCATGGCTCTGGTGGAGAACGTGCGTTGGGTCGCCGAGCATGCGTATGGCGTTCCGGCCGACCGTGTGATTCTGAAGGACGGTTTCGCCGAGTCGTTGCAGGCCGCCGAGGGTCTGTGCGCCAGCGCGGGCATCGATTTCGGCTCGCTTGCTCTGGTCGCGGTGAAGTCTCCGGCCACCATGACCGACAACGACCGCGCTCCGGAAGCCGAGCGCACCGTCACGCTGAAGAAGGTCGAAGTGCATTCCGGCGCGGGCCTGGTGCACGTGAACCTCACCACGTCGCTGACCACCCCGATGCCGAAGATCGTCTGATTTTCTTGCGATTGCGCCGCGTGGCGGTACGTCCCGTACCGTCGAGGGCGCTCGCTAATCGTTGATTCGGCGTAAATACAAAGCCGCTGGTCCCGTTCGGGCCGGCGGCTTTTTTCGTGGGTGATACCTTTACGTTGTCCGTTTGTGGGTGCGGGCGTGCTTGCATGTGTGCCCCCTTTTGCTCACGAGTTGCGGAATGGGGCGATTTTTCTCTCTTATGAGCAAAAGGGGGTATGATTACTGACGATTTTGCCGGTTTTCATACCCCTTTTCGCTCACGTCCCGTAGAAAAGGCCCGTTTCTCGCTTTTGTGAGCGGTCGGGGGTGCTGATATTGCGATTTCCCTGCCGTAGTCAGGCGAGCTTCCTAGACGTGCTTCCCGTAGGTGTCACGGAGATCGCACGTCTCGCCTACGAGGGCGGCGATTATGCCAAGCGGCTCGA
>ERZ772886.2423-NODE-2423-length-14961-cov-3.501208_pt1 | contig 14961 bp, 19 predicted proteins | sample MGYA00512128_ERZ772886 | MGnify/ENA primary metagenome ERZ772886 (study PRJEB29015, sample SAMEA2737698) | human gut metagenome | biome: human gut; feature: human-associated habitat; material: faeces | place: China | collected 2012 ... | reverse complement strand
ATGCTCGCGATCGGCAAGGCCGCAGAGAAGATCGCGGAGCTCGGCGATACACTCGTGGTCGTCGGCAGCGGCGACGCGCCGCTTGCGGCGCAGGCGGCGATCCGCGCACTTGGAAAAGAGGGGAGTGTCCGGCTGATTTTTGCGGGCACAAGCCTGTCCGCAAGCGCCTACGAGCAGCTGTGCAGCCGGCTCGAGGGGCAGGACTTCTGCCTGCTTCTGATCGCACAGAGCGCTGTCGATATGGAATGCGGCGTCGCTTCCCGCGCCGTCCGCTGGCTGCTTGACCGGCACTACGGGCCGGAGGCCAGGCAGCATATCTTCGTCTGTGCGCCGAAGGACAGCCTCCTGCATGGTATGGCGCAGGAGGAGGGATATACCTTCCTGGCCCAGCCTGCGCAGCTCGGCTGCGCGGATTCGGCACTTTCGCCTGCGGCGCTTCTGCCGATGGCGGTTTCCGGGATCGAGCCGCTCAGCGTGCTTGAGGGCGCGGGACAGGCGTATCATGATTATGACCTGCGCGCGTTTGAAAACCCTGTCTGGATGTATGCAGGCGCACGTCACGCGCTGGAGCTGCGTACGCGGCGCACGGAGCTTCTCGGCATCTTCGAGCCGGACTGCATGGCACTCGGCCGCTGGTGGGCCAGCAGCACGGCCCGGCGCAGCTGCCGCGGCGGATACGGCGTTCTGCCCGTCCCGGCAGAGCTTCCCGGTGCGCTCGACACGCTCGACGCCATGCTGGACGGCAGCCGCAGCGCGTTTGAAACCTTCCTGCGCATCCCGCTGCCCGCGAGACGGCGCAACATTGAGCTTGACTGGAAGGATTACGACGATCTCGGCTATCTCTCCGGCCACTCGGTCGGCGAAGCCGAAAGCGCGATGTTCGACGCGCTCGTGCAGACCCACGCCTCGCTCGATATCCCGCTGATCATCCTCTCCGCCGGGCAGCTGGACGCGCCGCAGCTTGGCGAGCTGTTCTACTTCCTGGAGCTGACCGCTGCCCTGTGCGCCGCGGCTGACGGGCTGAATCCCTTCGACCGCAAGCGCAGTTCTCCGACCAGAGCGCAGGCAGCCGCGCTGCTGCGCGGCTGAAGCCTGCTCCTGTTTACGATTTTTTCACAAGTAGGTTCTTGTGTTTCCGGCAGAAAGCTGGTACAATGAAGCTGACCACATGAGAAAAGGAGGAATGCCCGTATGGTCAATATTATGATGGGCCCCGAAGGCTCGGCAAGACGAAGCTGCTCATCGGTGCTCTCAATCAGGCAGTTCAGCGCGAATCCGGCAGCATCGTCTGCATCGAGAAGGGCGATACACTGCGCTTCGACGTCGACCACAAGGTTCGGCTCATCGACATCAAGGAATACGCTTACGGCGGTTATCCGTTCCTGCGCGGCTTTATCAGCGGCCTGCACGCGGGAAACTTTGATATCACGCATATTTTTATCGACAACCTTTACAAGCTGTCGCAGGACAGCGACCCCAAGGAAACCGAGAATTTCCTTGACTGGTGCAGCGTCTTCTCCGCAGAAAACAGCGTCGCGTTTACGCTGACGATCGCGGGCGAAGCCAAGGATGCACCGGAATATATCGCAAGATATATGGACTGAATTTGAGATCGCAGGCGCTGCGGGCCTCCCACAGCGCCTTTTGAACGTTGGCAGAGGGGGCGCGGCATGGAGCAGCAGGAATATGCGCAGCGGGGCTATCTGCGCGAGGATTTTCGGCTCTTTCACCTCAAGGGCGCGATGGAGGAACAGCTCGACTGGCACTACCATACCTTCCACAAGCTGATCTTCTTTCTCGGCGGCCAGTCCGGCTACGGCGTCGAGGGGCGCAGCTACCCGCTTGAGCCCGGCGACGTGATCCTCGTCCCGCAGGGCTGCGTCCACCGGCCGGAGGCCGCGCCCGGCGCGCCGTATGAGCGCGTCATTCTCTATCTGTCGCCTGACTATCTCGCCCGCGCAGGCACGGCGGAGTGCCCGCTCGACAGCTGCTTCACGCTCGCCACGGCCCGCTTCCGCTTTGTCCTGCGCCCGCAGGAAGAGCGGCAGGCGCTGCGCCGCACGCTCTTCGCACTGGAGAGCGCCTCCGCACAGCCGGGCTTCGGACAGGAACTGCTGGCAAAGTCCCTTCTGACGCAGCTGCTCATTCTCCTGCGCCGCGCCATGGACGCACAGCCGCAGGCTGTGGAGAGCCTTGCGTCCGATGAAAAGATCGCGGCCATCATGCAGTATCTCTCCCAGCACCCGACGGAGTCTGTCTCCATCGACGATCTGGCCGCCCGGTTCTATATCAGCAAATATCACATGATGCGGCGCTTCCGCGCCGAGACGGGCTATACTGTCCATGCGTATCTGACCGGCAAGCGCCTCGCCCTCGCGCGCGAGCAGATCGCCGCCGGGACGCCCATTCTGCAGGCGGCCAGCGCCTGCGGCTTCGGAGATTACTCCGCATTCTGCCGCGCTTACCGCCGCCAGTTTGGCCAGCCGCCCAGCAGCGCAAAGCAGGATGCCGCCGAAACGCCGAAATCGCGAAAAAAGGCTTGACAGCGGGGCGTCAATATGCTATGATTCTAAGGCTGAATTTGTCAGAGTGCCTGCGGGTGTAGCACAACGGCCAGGGCACCAGCCTTCCAAGCTGGGGACGCGGGTTCGATTCCCGTCACCCGCTCCATTATGCGCCAGTAGCTCAGCTGGATAGAGCAACTGCCTTCTAAGCAGTAGGTCGCGGGTTCGAGTCCCTCCTGGCGTGCCAATTCAGCCGGGCTAAAAAAAGAAAATTTCATATGGTGGGTGTAGCGTAGTTGGTTAACGCGTCAGATTGTGGCTCTGAAGACCGAGGGTTCGAGTCCCTTCACTCACCCCATTTTCTTTTTTTATGCAGGATTTTGCCGATACGCGCACGGGGATGTCGCCAAGCGGTAAGGCACAGGACTTTGACTCCTGTATGCGTAGGTTCGAATCCTGCCATCCCTGCCATAAGACCCGCTAGCTCAGCAGGCAGAGCACCTGCCTTTTAAGCAGGGTGTCCGGAGTTCGAATCTCCGGCGGGTCACCAAGTAAGCTGAACACTATGGATCAATTGGCGAAAAAGCCAGTTGTTCCATAGTGTTTTCAGCTTTTCGAGGCCGAAAATTTTCTGAAAACTCCATGGCTCAATAAACGCATTCCAGAGGTTCAAACAGGATTTGAACCTCTGTTTTTCCATATCCAAGGGGAATTTTATGAGCAGCGCCCTTTTTCGGCGGCTGGTCAAGAGCTGAAATCAGAGAAAATCGAAGAAAAATCTTTCACAAAGTTATAGGCGCTGGATTGTTGGTTTTGACGAACCAACAACCGGTGCCCTTTTTGTTTACCCGGACGTCCAAATAGGGCGCTGAGAATGGAGGAACTCATGAACGAAGAAAAAGCAATGCAGAAAGAGCAGTTTCTGCGGGAAACGGAACAGAAGCTCCGTATGGCGCAGGTGGAGGCAAAGCTGGAAGCGGACGATTTGATCCACGCTTCGTGGAACGGAAAACCGCTCTGCACGGTCGATACGAATGGCACGGTTCGCTTCTCCCCTGCCGATATCCGGGGCGCGGACGAGGACCGGCAGCTTCAGACGGTCACGCAGACCGTCGCCCATGTCAAAGAGTATTTGCGGATCATGGAGCGTGCGCCGACGCTCAAGGCGGTTGACTTGGACGAGAATTACAAAATCCTCGCAGAGTTTGACGATACGGTGCTGGCGGGTCGGATGAGCAAAAGCGGCGCCAGATTTGTAACGTGGGAATATGATTTTGACCGCCGCGGCGTTCACACCGGTCACTATTTCATGCAGGATTACGAAAGCGCAAAGCAGGACTTCGCCGTTCGCGCTGGGCTTGTGGAAAGCCAGCGCCTTTTCTCAGACGAACAGCTCGCCGTGATCCAAAACGCCTGCGAGTTTGCGCTGGAGGATGACGCGACGCTCTCGTATGCCGAGGAAAAGCAGCTCCAAAGTGTACAGGAGCAGATCGGGCATCTTCTTCCAGAGCCTGAACAGGAGCAGGAGCAGCAGCCCACGATGGAGCAGACAATGTAATATTTCGCAGAGAGCCGGGATTTCTTTTCAGAAGTCCCGGCTTTTTTGCGTTTCAGGGAGGAACTTTATGAAACACAGACAAGAAGAATATTGGAAGCCACGCTTCCACGCGCCGCCGCTGCGGTCACACCCGGACCCGCCGCCAACCATTCAGTGCAGTTGGTATCCATATGAAGGTCAGTGTCCGTATCTGCGGTTGGCGCTGGTCTGCTGGCGCAGCAATGGCGAGTGTACCTTTACGGATATGCAGAAAATCGAAAATCGAGGTGAGAGGACTTGTTTGAAGCAACGCTGAGAAACCGCAGTCAGCTAGAGTTGGGATCGCTGACGATTTCATTTCCAATCCCGGAAGAACGATACGAGAACGTGATTTTTGCTTTGAAAAATCTCCAAATCGGAGATGAGAGAAAGCAGGACTGCTGTATCGACAGCATCCGCGCACCGGACTGTCCTGCCCTGTGCAGGATGTCTGGAACACTTGCAAATGTGGATGAACTGGATTGGCTGGGCAGGAAGCTGGAGAGTTTCGACCAATATGAGCTGCTGCAAGTTTCGGCTGCGGCGGAGCGATTCGGTCTTTGTTCTGCGGACGAGCTGGTCGACCTGTCATTTTGCGCAAACGAAATGACGGTCATTTCAGATTTCAGCGATCTGGAAAGGGTCGGTCGAAAGCACTATCTGACCGTCCACGGTGCCTGTGATCCGAAAAAACTGGAAAATCTGGATGGAAAGGAGACGGCTTTGGCGCTGATCTCCGGGCAGCCCGGCTATGTAACGAGATACGGTGTTGTGTATGACAACGGCATGAAGCTGGAGCAGACGTATGACCGCAAGCATCTGCCGCCGATCTGGATGCCAGAAAGCTGTATCATGGAGCTGAAGCTCCGAGCCACAGGTGAAGATGATCCAAAGAAGCAGGAGTGGGTGCAGCTCCCGGCAAGCCGGATGAAGCTGGAGCGCACGATGCTTCGCGTCGGGATCGCCTCCTGCGGCGAAATGCAGATGCTGGTCACAGATAGCCGATTCCCGGATGAGGTCGACTGCACATTGGATGTTGAACACGGGTCGCTCTTTGAACTGAACCGGCTATGTCAGATATGTTCCAATTTCAAGGAACAGGATTTCGTGAAGCTCGGCGCGGTCTGCCAGATGGCGAAGCCAACGTGTGCAGCCAATATCCGCCAGCTGGCAGAAAACCTCGATCAATTTGATTTCGCACCAAATGTCCACACGCCGGAGGAACTCGGAAAATACATGATCCAGCAGTCCGGTCATTACGAATATGACGAGAACCTTGAAGATTTCTATAACTATGGCGACTACGGTGTCAAGCGAATACTTCAGGAGGACGGTGTATTTGTGGATCGCGGCTACGTTTCCTACCACGGCACATTGACGCTGGACGAGCTGATGCGGGATGACCCGGCAGAGAAGTATCAGCAGGAGCAGGAAGCAAAAATGGAGGGAATGGCATGGTGACGCTGTTTTTAAGGCAGGGCGAAAATGGGAAGCAGGTGCTTCTCTCCTTCCCTGCGACAACTCTGACAGAAAAAGCGGACGTGGCTGCAACGCTGGAAACCTTGAAATCTATGTCCAAAACGGTCACGATCCATGGCGCGGCAAGCGAGGTCATGAATTTGGGCCTGTATTTGAGCGGCGTAGATCTTGCCACGGATGGAGAGGTTGATCGCATAAACCAGCTTGCCGAGCGGCTGGAGCATATGTCGGAGGTCGATTGTGACAAATTCGTGGGGATGCTGGATGCAAACAAAATCTCCGGCACAAAGGACATTTTGCAGTTGACAGAGCATCTGGACGATTACGTTATTCTGCCCGGATGCAGCAGTGTGCAGTCCATCGGAAAGTATCTGTTTGGCTGCGGCGCGTTCCTTGTCCCGGAAAAGCTGATTGGGTACATCAATTATGAAGCCGTTGGAATTGAATTTTGCGACGCGCATGGCGGCGCAACGTGCAGCCGTGGATTCGTTGTGCGCAAGGAGGGCTTGCCGAAGGCAGTTCTGGATGATCTGCACACCTCAAAGCAGACATACGAAATGACGTTATAGAATGGAGGTTTTGTCATGAAAAAAGCAATTGTAATTACACTTGGCGTGATCATTGGCGTGACCGGTGTTCTTGCCATCTGCGCGCATCTGGCGGATGCCGCAAGGCTGGCGCTGTATGTGCCGGAGGATGAAGATGACGAAGACATCTACTGACGCGCCCGCTTTTCGTGTCCGGCCAGCGCAGCCGGAGGAAGCGGGCGCTTTCTTTGCGCAATATGCAGATCAAGACGAACAGATGGGGGCTATCGGCCACGTCCGTATAGACTTCGGTAGTAACGGTAAGGAATTCTTCCACACATGGCATCCACGTGGTCGGTTGGAACTGAATACGCTGAAATTCAAAATAGATCTCCAACTTGTCGTGGATAAACTGCGGGAAACGGTTTTGAAAGACCTTTCTTCTATGCGGCATTTTTGCCACGAAATCGGCGGCGATATTCCCGGCGGCTGGTCGCAGAATTATGGCTACGTCGTAGAAACGGAGCATTACGAATACTGCCTGCGCTGCAATCCCGTGCCGGGAGATTATCAGGCATATCTAAGCTGCTATGATCTGAACGAGCAGAAGATCAACCATGCCTATCAGCCGCTGATCGGTCGGGTGCATTTCATCAATGGCGATGCGCAGCAGTTCACAGACGCCAAAGCATATCTGGACTGCATCCGCGAGGAACTGCCGCATGAGGCGACAACAGGATTCCGGTTCCGCACGATCACGGAGGATCCAGCCGTTCGGAAGGCGGTAGATGATATCGTGTTTGATCTTTATGGTGAAGAAAATCCGTGCAATGAAGAAGATTATAATTTAGCCCCATCTGAGGAAATACAGATGGGCGGAATGTAAAAGGAGAAACGAAAATGGAATTTCAGGTGATCAACCGGAGCCGCAATGCCGTCATCCCGGAGAGGATGTTCAAGCTCTGCGGGATGGAGGATGCAAAGTTAATTTCTATGGTGCAGCTCAATGGCGGCATTCTGCTTATGCCGGAGAGTGTGAGCACCTATCAGCTGCTCATGCTCATCGATGCGTTGAACGAGCAAGCATGCGAGTTTCTGGAGGCAGTCGCCGCAGAGTGCGGCCCGGCAGAGGCAGAACACCGGGACATGACGCTGGACGAGGTGCTCCGAGAGTTTACGGTTGCCGTGCCGGACTGGGCGCGAGAAAAGGCTGGGATCACGGTAGACACCAAACTGGATTGCGAGGCCAGCGAGGATGCTGGTGTGATTGCCGTCTATCCGGCATCGTACAGGCATGATCTGACGGATGTGCCGCGCTCGATCCTGCAATGCCTGCTGGCCTCCGGGCACAGCCTGTACGCGCTGAACGATATTCTGACTGCAGAAAGCGAGAACAGTGATGCAGAGTAAAATCCCGGTTTATCCCTACAACGCCAAAACCGCACAGGAGCGCGGCGAACTTGACAAGTGGCGCGAGAGCTTCCGCGAGAATTGTGCCTGCGCGGGCGGGATCGATGTTCTCATTCGGGAAAGTTTCGACGGGATGCATCTGAAGGACGGCACAGTGGAAAAGATCGTCGAGCTTTACGGCTATAAGCGCGTGGAGCACGTCCTTGCGAACACCGTGCAGGAGCGGCGCGGCGATGGACGCTTCTGCCCGGACAACCGGGAGTGGGCAAACAGTCATTACATTCCACCCGACGAAATGCATAACTACTGTTTTGCAGCCCGAAGTCATTCCGCCATTCTGGACGGCTTCATTTCACATTATAGAAAACTTGTGATAAACCTCGGAATGTTTGATCAGAGGCAGTGCGAATCGGATTCGAGCGACCTGGACTACACCGGAAAGGTGCTTGTCCTCTCGCCCAACACCCTGAAAGAAGAATACTGGTCGCCCCAGAATCAACTCTGGCTGGTGAGAAGCGGCTTCGGATGCAGCCCGACTGCACGCGGCCGCTCCATTCTTTGCGTCTGCCTTGGCGATGGAGAACAGACGCGCTGGGACCGGAATGATTTTATCGGTGCTCTGAAAGCCGAGTTCCTGCCGGATTGGGCAAAGGAGAGCATCAAGCAGTATCAGCGACCAGAGCAGACCAAAACACAGGAAATGGAGATGGGAATGTAAAATGGACAGCAAACTGGTGAAATTCATCCGGGAACAGTTTCCACCCGGAACGCGCGTGCGGCTGGATTCTATGAATGATCCTTACGCGCCAGTAGCGCCCGGAATGGAGGGCGAGGTGGACTATGTGGACGATGCGGGGCAGCTACATATGAAATGGGACAACGGCAGAACTTTGGCGATTGTTCCCGGCGAGGACCGATTCACGGTGCTGCCGCCGAAATTGTCGCCGCTGAAGCTCTACGCGCCGTTGACCGCAGATTACTATCTGTCGCGCGACGGCGACGAGAGCATCGGTCTGGACGGTCAGGCGCTGCTGGAATATCAGGATCAGATCGCAGCAGCGCTGCTCAAAAACCGCGCGCCGGAGGAAGCAGAGCGCGGCGTCATGCACTGGTACGGCAAAGTGGACAGTGTCCGTGATAAAGTCCAATCCACCGTTTTCACAGCGGAGGAGCGCGACGGTCAGCTCTGGGGCGTGGCGGAATGCCACGTATCGGGCAAATTGACTGCCGAAGAACTGATGACTCTGAAAGACTACCTCACGGGTCAGATGTCGGACGGCTGGGGAGAGAGCTTCGAGCAGCAGGAGATTCGTGTGGATCGCCGAAGTGCGCTGTACGTCCACCTTTGGAACTACGGAGATTGGAGCATCCAGACCGAGCAGGAACGATTTGAGCAGGAGCAGACAGGAGGAATGACCCTTGCGCAAAGTATGTGAGGTCTATCTGGTAAGCAGCAGCGCATCTGATGAGCGCGGCGTGGAGCTGACGTTTCCTGTCAGTCAGTACGAAATGATGGACGCCTTTGAGCAGATTCACACGAAGTCGCCGGGTGATGTCTACTGGCAGGTGGATGAGTTTTACTGCTTTGACTATCTCGCCCCGCATCTGGACGAGAGTATGTCCGCCTTTGAATTCAACTCTCTGACGGAACAGCTTTCCAAGCTGGATGAGCGTCAGGAAACAGCGCTGGAAGGTCTCTTGCAGATGCAGGTCAACAAGCATATGCAGGAGAACAACGGACCCATCACAACGCAGGAGCTGATGATGTTGGCTTCCAATGTGGATCATTGCCAGGTGCTTGCAGATGTGCATTCGAACGAAGATCTCGGAAAATTCTATGTAGAAAACGGCTTTCGGGAGGATCTGGATGCCCTGCCGGACAGCGCCTATGCCCTCCTGGATTACGCCAAAATCGGCAAACAGATGCGCGAAAGTGAAGCCGGTGTATTCACGCCGCACGGCTACGTTGTCCGCACGGAGGAATTGCAGCCGCTGCCGGATCACGAGCCGCAGCGGGAAATTTCCTATATGATCCGCCTGACACTCATGAATCATGAAAATGAGCAGAAAACAGCCGTTCTGGACTTGCCTGCGACGGAAGAACGCTTGTTGGAAGTGCAGAAGGAACTCGACGCACCGGAATGGTTCGACGCGCAGTTCACCGGCTGCGATGCCATCGCGCCGCAGCTGAACAGCATGCTGACCGACGTGGAGGATCTTCCGAGGATCAACGAGCTGGCACAATCCCTTCAGGAGCTGAAAGCCAGCGGACAGCTTACAAAATTCAAGGCCGTAGTCAGCGCGACGCAGTGTGAATCACTGGACGATGTCTTCGACCGGCTTGAAAAGCTGCCACAATACTGCTTCGAGACAAAGATCTGCGATAAGGACGCGCTGGTGCGTGACGAGCTGGAATTCGTTCTCGGCGGCAGGGATGCAGACCTGATCTACAAGCACCTGAACCGCGAAGCCTACGCAGAAGACGTCCTCAAACAGTACGGCGCTGAGATCACGCCCTACGGCATGGTCAACCGCGCGGACTTCGGTCCGCTGCACGAGCCAATTCCGGAACAGCAGCAGGAGCAGACACTGGAACCGCAGATGGGGATGTAAAAAGCGCCTGCCGAAGCAGACGCTCATCCTATTTCCGTATTTCCATCAGCCGTTCCACTGGAACGCCGAGAACCTCCGACACATCCAGAAGCAGACCGACCGTCGGCTTGCAGACGGCGGTTTCGACGCGCTGCAAATGATTGCGCGAATAGCCCGCCATCTCGGAAAGCTGATCCTGTGTCAGCCCCTGCTCTTTGCGGTACCGCATGATATTCAACCCGATCTGGATGTAATCCTTATAGTGCTTATCCATGACGCACCTCCCTGCTGCCTCTATTTTACGAGAGATGCCTATAGTATTCGTCGATATACTTTGCGCAAATACGCGGACTATGTTGTATTTTGGAGAAATTCATGGTAAAATACCACACAAGACGAGTATATGCTGAAACTGTGTGGTGAAAAATCATGATGAGCAACGAATTTGAAAAGGCGCTGGACGCTTTTCTGGAGGGAGCCGAGGCGGACGAAGCGCATCAGGCGCTCTATGACATCATCCGCGCTGCGTTCCTTGCCGGATGGCGCTCGGCGGGCGGCGATCCGCCGCAGGAGCAGAAGCTCTTTGAATTGATTCCGAGCGGGAAGCCGCTTGAACCATCCAAATGAATAATGAAATTGCAGAAGGGCCGTTTTCCCGGAGAGGAAAGCCGCCCTTCTTTTTTTGCGCCCTTTTCCGGGAAATCGGCCCGGAAAGGACTTTTATGAACGATGAAGAACTGCGCGACTATCTGAAACGCTTCTGCTTTGGGCGTGAGCATCTCATTTGCAGCCGTGACCTCGTGCGGCAGAAAAATCTCCGCGAGAGCGACCTCCGCAAAAAGGTCAACCGACTGCGGCGCAAGGCTGTCCCCATCGCCAGCAGCCGTGAGGGATATTTTTACGCCAGCAACGCGGCGGAACTCTACTCCACCATCCGGCAGCTCAAGGAAATGCGCGCCGGTCTGGATGCGGCAATTTGCGGCTTGGAGCAGGCAATGGAAACCTTCACCGAACCCTCGGACGGGGGTGGCCGGGATCGCTAGGCCGTTTATCCCTTGGATCGGCAGCAAGGAAAAGCTGATCCCGTACATCTGGCAGGTGTTCCCGTCAAACCCGAAGCTGTACTTAGAGCCGTTCGGCGGCGGTGGAGCATTGCTTTTGGGTATTCAGCCGAAAATCAGCCGCATGGACATCTACAATGACTTCAACTGCGACCTTGTAAATCTCTTTTTGTGTGCGCGAGAATGTACGATCCAGCTTGTGCAGGAGCTGAAATTCCTGCCGCTCCATTCGAGGGCCGAATTTGACCTTCTAAAAGAGTTCATGAAGCACAAGGAGCTTTTGCAGCAGCGCATTGCAGACGAGCGAAATGCCGTGATGGAATGCTTCACAGGTGAAGAACGCGAGGAACTCCTGCAAATTTTGCGGGAGCGAAGCCGCCTGTTCGATGTCCAGAGGGCGGCCGCGTATTACAAGGTCTGCCGCGGCAGCTTCAGCGGCACGACCACCTCTTTCGGCGTGAAGCCGAACAACCTGACAAACTTTCTCTACCTTTTCGACGATGCGTCCAAACGGCTGCAAGATGTCATCATTGAAAACAAAGACTGTCTGGACATCATCTGGGAACGTGACGGGCCGGACAGCCTGATCTACTGTGACCCGCCGTATTTTGATGCCGAGAGTCTATATGCCGTCGACTTCCCGAAGGAAAAGCACGAAGAATTGCACTGGATTCTCTCACAATGCAAGGGATACATCGTCGTGTCGTACAATGACTGCCCGTTCATCCGCAGTCTGTACGGCGATTTTTATATCCTTGCGTTTCGACGCAATAACCCTCTCTCGCAGAAAGCCGGTGCAACCTACGGCGAACTCATTATCACAAATTACGACCCGCGCCCGTACATCCAGCCGCAGTTCAGTATGTTTCCAGCCGAGATCGAGAACGGCGATCTCGTGCTGGTGCATGAACCTGCCTGCGGCTCGCTGCGGGAGATCGATTCCAGAAGAAGGAGGTGGGAATATGGACGATCACAATGAAATGTATGAGATCGGGCTGACCGCCCCGATGGAGATGGCGGAGGAATATCGACTGGATGAAATGCTCCCAATGATGGGATTGAAAATTGGCAAGCGATGCATCATCCTGATCAGCAATTCGGTGAACGCAGAGGAAGTCCTTGATGCGCTGGAAACGCTGCGTTGTGCAGAAGAAAAGCTGATGGTGGTTTTGGAGGATGCCTGTGGGCGCTGCGATTCCGTCTGTGAGGCACAAGCCTTTCCAACGGACAGCGCCGAAAAAGAAGTGCTGCAGAAGATCCCGGACGTGCTAATGTTCGGTTTGCGTGGGCGCGGTCTGTGCCTGCGGCAGCTTGCACGGCATCTGGTGAAGGGTGATACCATCTATGAGAAGTAAAACGGAGGACAGAAATCATGTATGTAAAAGCACCGATCCCGTCCGAGGTCTACCACCTGACAAAGAAAGCGAATCTGGAAAGCATTCTGGATGACGGCGCAATCCGGCGCTTTGATGATACGGAATGCTGGTTCTGTGAAAGCCTTGCAAAAATGAAAGCATACATGGAGCAAACAGTTCTTTGCGAAGGCAAGCCGTATTACGGCGCTGGCGGTCAGCTCTGCCGTTATCCGAAATTCGAGCCGGATGAGCACATCATCCTGAAGCTGACACCGTGCCGCCGCGAAGGAAACTGGTACCGCTGGAATCAGGAGATCCCACTGAACAGCCCTCCGGAGCTGGTGCAGGTCGCAGCGGAGTTTTCCAAGCTGAAGATCGGTTTCCGCGGGGATCTGCCGTTCCGAAACGCAGAGGCAATCGATGTCGCTGAATTTCTGCATGGCAGCATTGTTTGCCGAAACGTGCAGACCACATCCGAGCTTTGGAAACGGCTTTCGGAGAAAGTTGAACAGAACTGGCAGACATATCAGAGAAATCTGTATGACCGAAGCCCCGGCGTGCTGATTGGCATAGCAGATGAGATTGCAGCAACCGCAACTTGCTATTCGGAATTTCTGTGCAGCGGCAGTGATCTTTCCCGCAGGGATCTTTCATATCTGCTGCAATTTGAAAATCCATTGGATGTGCTGCGAGATCGCTGGGTACTGGATCAGAGCACGGAACAGGGAACACGGTTTCTCGGTATGTTGGAGAGCTTGCGCAGCGAAGGTCATGCCGAGCAGGATTATCCGCTGGATGAAGCGTATGCGCAAACCCAGAAAAATGAAATGACAATGCAGCTATAGGAGGAATCAACCATATGGACTTTTCTAACATGGAAGTTACAATCGACCACATTGCCGACGCGGGCGCGAAAATCAAAGCCTACGCAACCGTCACCTTTGACGGAATGTTCAAGGTACACGGCGTCCGGCTGGCAGAGTCCAAGCAGGGGCTGAACATTTTCATGCCGCAGAAAGCATTCAACAAGAACGGAAAGACACTGTACACGGATGTTTTCCACCCCCATCACGTCCGGAGCGCGCACAGCGCTCAAGGAAGCGGTCATCGACGCTTACAGAAAAGCGACGAAATAAAAAGCAGGAGGTTTCCAGTGAAATATCGCATTCATTGTCTGCGTCCGCCCTGAAGGTGGGCGCTTTTTTCATGGGCAGACAACTTCGCCCAGCAGGAAGGAGGCTTGACCTCATGACCAAACATCCATCATACCGGGCGCGCGACCAGCCGCAGAACGGTTCCGCGTCCCAACACAGAAAGGAAATTGTTATGCACAAATTTGAAAAGCGGGACGCAAAGTCCAGAACTCTCGTTATCCTCGCCGTTGTCGGCCTTGCCGCTGCGCTCACGCTCGGCATTTTTACTGCCGTCCGTATGATCCGCAAGCCTGCTGCATCCAAGGATGATCCCAAAACGAGCATCGTCTATGATTCCAGCGCCGTCGAGGGCGGCTGGGATAATCTCAGTCCGGAGGAAATTGCGGAGAAGCTGAACGAAAAGGTCGCGGAGGGCATGATCAACATCAGCATGAACACCGCGCCGTACTTTGAAAACGGCACGGCGGAGGGCAATGTCATGATCGTGAATGAAGCTATCAACAACTATCCCCAGCAGGTCGAGTTCATCCGAAACGATAGCGGCGAACAGATCTTCCAGAGCAAAGCGATCCCCGTGGGCAGCAAGATCGAACGAGCTGCCCTCGATGTGGAGCTTTCGGCTGGCACATACGAATGCACGGCTATGTTCCACAACCTTGATCCGGTCAGTGGCGAAATCATCGGCACAGCCGGTGCTATCATCAACATTACCATCAAAAACTGATTATCAAAAATAAGGAGATTTTAACTATGAAAAACACCAAGAAGATTCTTTCCCTCATCCTCGCCATCTGCATGCTCGCGTCCCTCGCCATTTCCGCCTCTGCTGCCAACACCGTGGACGCTTCGGGCGGCACGGGTACATCCAGCGTCACGCTGTCCAGCACCGCAGACGGCAGCATCGGCGGCGATCCCGCAGCCACCAAAATGAGCGTCACTGTTCCCACCGTCCTGCCCATCGCAGTCGGCACGGATGGCACGGTCAGTACCGCAACGGACGCGAAGATCGTCAACAATTCGTTCGGCGCAGTCAAGGTCAACTCCGTCAGCATCGAAGCCGCACAGGGCTGGTCGCTGGCAGCGTTTGGCGATAAATCCACCCTCGCGCATGAGAAGGTCAACTCCAACAAGTTCGGTTTCTCCCTCGCACTCGGCAACGGCGAAAAGAAGCTGACCGACGACAAGAACGCTTCCAAGCAGACCCTTCTGGACGCTGCTGTTGAAGGCTGCTTCATGTCCGGCGTGGGTGTGCGGAAATGGCAGTCTTCTTCATGTAGGAATGCCACGAGTTCCTTTCTTGACT
>ERZ772886.2421-NODE-2421-length-14962-cov-7.355672_pt1 | contig 14962 bp, 10 predicted proteins | sample MGYA00512128_ERZ772886 | MGnify/ENA primary metagenome ERZ772886 (study PRJEB29015, sample SAMEA2737698) | human gut metagenome | biome: human gut; feature: human-associated habitat; material: faeces | place: China | collected 2012 ... | reverse complement strand
TGGTGCGACCGGGAGGATTCGAACCTCTGGCCTTCCGGGTCGGAGAACTACGACACGGCACATAACTCGATGATATATAGTAATTTCTTGTTGGTTCTGCATCACTCTGGCACACTTATCACAAGCAATATAAAACAATGTGTCAACGATAAAAACTGACCGCAGACAGCCAAAAACACTGCCGGTGGTCAGTTGGTGGTCAACGGATAGACTTTTTCAGCGCCGTCTGGTGAAAATACGCATCGTGGCTTTAGGTGATAATTTCTCGAGTTTGCATTAACAAGCGTTTTATAGACAGGAATTCTTTTTTCTCTTGCAATGTCCAAAAGCAAGCGCGCATATATAGGAGAAATCTTTCTACCAAGATAGATAGCACTCGCTTTTTTCTTTACAAATGTGTGTTCTTCTGAAAGTAGCGCGGGTGTTGCGAAAGTCCCCATAAGGCGCCATTCATGCTCGGATTTCCACTCTGTGGATTTATGTATCATTATTTTGATGGGTGCAAGCATATCGGGGCACGGAAGGATTTTAGCTGCATCAAGTATGTTTCCCTGACTGGAAAATGTCTTAAAATAGTCGTTTACAAGAGAACATATTAAAAGCCATTCGGCATAAGGCGTTGCGTCGTAACGCCTTGATTGGTAAATAATTGGGAACAATTCACATCGAGTGGGCAACTCACTGTTTCCTTCACCTACAGAATCAACACATGGAAAACCTCGAAAGTTATATCCAATGGAAAATCCTGTACTTGAGGATGCATAATGTCCCCACATATTTGCAGATGTAATCGTATCAGAGAAACAGGCAAATTTTAATGTATTTTGCGTTAAAACCGAAATTTTCGGAGAGTATGCTTTAATAGCATTTTGAGAAAATGCTTCAAAGTGTCGTAAATAAGTTTCCATATCCTTTGCAGTAATATGCGCAACGGATTCTCTCATCTGGCAAAGAACTTCACGCGGGAAAAAGCGTTGTACTACCTGCGGAAGTTCTTCCCAAGAAACTTTTCCCGAAGTGAACCGTGAAAATTCGTTTATAGCCTGTAAAACGTGCGCGGTGATTTTTGCTTTATCAAAATACAGCAACGCATCATAATCATCATTCATGACATTTCCCTTGGAAAGCCAGATTTTATCATCCCAAAGGGCTTGAAGAGAAAGTTCATTACAGGAACGATAGCGAAATAGCATTGGCGGAATCATCGATTGAATGCCGTCCAATAGGGGTTTATACAGACGATTATGTTCCTCATTCGAAAGATTGCCTTGAAGTGCGGTATCATTCATCAGCTTCGCGTATTTTCTGAGAGTCACTACATTCACCACCTTTTTATAGATCGCGTTATAAATTAACGAATCCTGCGGTGCCTATTATGCGCCAAATTGTAGCTGAGCAGTTTTGTGAAGCGGATAGGCATTGATTGGTATTTCATTACTGTATGTTCCGAAATGCAATCACTGTACTCATGTTTTCAGCCGATATTTACGCGCACGTCCGGCGCCTTCTGCAACAACAGCCTCTTGTTCAATCAATTCTGCCAAATACATTTTCGTGCGGGAAACCTGTAGTCCAACCGCCTCGGCGATTTCTTTGCTTGCCGCTTCAGGAGTGTCTGTCAGGTACTGTAAAATGTCCGCTTTGCGATGTTCAGCAATGCCGCCACGTTTTACCGCCACTTTTTTACCGCCACTTTTTACCGCCATTTTTGCGGCGGAAAGCGGTAGTGTCAGCGTTGTCCGATCCGGATTAAACGCTTCTACAATCTCTGGCACCTGCCACCCCTGCTTTTGCCAAACGGAGCGAATACTTGGCAATCCGCTTCCTGCACGCTCGCCAACATTTATCAGGTTGAACATTTTAATGAGCGACTCGTTTCGCGGGTCGGATACGCCACCGACAAGAGCCTCCTGCACATTGATACGGAAAGCACCCGGATTTGCAATACGAATTTTATCCGGCCATTTTTGAATCACCAGACCGCGTCGGTCATAGTAGTCGGCATGAATCAAGGCGTTCGCTAAAGCCTCGCGCAAAGCCTTATGCAGAGGAGTATCGTCAATGCGATCTGTACCCTCCAGCTTAAAAGGTACTTTAATATCCTGCGCGATTCGGTTGTATACACGGAAGTAGAAATCGCAAATATTACCACTCCAATCGCCGGAACTGGAGACTATACGATCTGTCCACCGTTCATCTTCTGTAGCCGAACGGTCATGCTCTTGATAATCCAGAAAATAATGTGGGAACTCGCGTACAATTTCGTATTCATGGCCGAACATAAGCAATCCGGCAGCAGTGGGGCGCAGCTTGCCATCTGCGTCTCGTGCCATAGCACCGATGCGGTGCAGAAAATCCTCCACAGCTAATTCTGACCATACATGACCGGGGCGGAGATTATCCATGCGCTGGCGATAGCGGCGGATGGTGTCCCTGTCAAGGCAGTCTATTGTCATAGTATCCATGACGCGGGCGTCCTGCGAAATATCCGCCTGATCCCGCATCATGGCGCGCACTTCATCCTTGGTGCAGCGGTAATCACCCTCGCCATTCCGGCGATATGTTCCCGTAAAAGGATCGACACCAGTATAGACGGGTTTGTCGTGGCGGTCGGCGCGGGGTACTTCGATGACAACAATCTGGTTGTCACCGCTTTCTACGATTTGTACATTGCGGTCAGAAAGGATATTTACATTGACGATGGAGTGATTATTGACGCTGTTCCAGAAATCAGAAACAAGTTTTTCGGGGGCGGGGAGCGGCACACTGGAAAAGCTCTTGTCTGCATTTTCTACAACGCCAAGCAGAATATAACCGCCGAAAGTATTGGCAAAAGCCGAGTATGTCTCCCAGATGCTATGGGGCAGACCGCCTTGCGCTTTTTTGGCTTCTATGCGGTTGTTCTCCTTATATTTGCTTAATTGTGTGAGATTCAGCATATGTAGTGCGCTCCCCCTAGTGTAATGTAATCATATTATACAATAAAGCGTATTAAAGTCAAATATAAAGTATATAGAAAAGTGGCGATTAACTTTGTATGACGGGAATCTCAAACCTGCGGGGTCCCTGAACATTTCCAGATAAACCATGCTCTTTCAGATATAACAATGGGTATGTTTCAGGTGAAAAGCTGCAAATTAGCTGAAGCTCCATATATTTTCCATAATGTTGGTATCTTTCTCCGCTGATAACAAACTTACTGTCGTCAATTGTAGAAAAAGGCTTATTAACTGCAACCACCCTGCACTTGAATAATACCGCCTGAATTGGCGCTCCAACATATATAAATATCGTATCTCCAATCTCCACATTTTTCATGGACTGTTTCCAATCAATGACGGCAAAATTTTGAAAGGCTGCGCAAACGTCATACAGCTTTGGATTACAGGGAATAAGCCAGCTATTCATGCATTGTCTCCAATCTGATTAAGAATCTTAATTTTGTTTGCAGGTGTACCTATTAAGCAAACTTTTGTTGCAATCCGATCTGATACAGAATGATTCTGTCTAGACAACACATTATTTCTTATAAATACACCTCGAAAAACATAGCCCGCCTTCTGCGAATCTTTTGCAAAAATCAAGTCATAACCATCATAATGTTCCGTATTCGAATTTTCTGAACCCTTCAGATCGTCAAAAACGAGCCTATTCCAATCCGGTGAAAGCACATTAACACACCCAAATGCCGCAGCATGAGGTTTTCCATTCTCATAATGTGCAAGCTTAGGAAACCACAGACGAAAGCTACCATTGCCCATTGCATTAGGCCAGCAGGCTTTCATCCACCCTGCGTAGTTAGTTCCGATTACGGCGTTTATGGCATCTTTTATTGTGTTAAATTCGATTGGCTGATTTGCATCAAGTATGATCTCTCGTTCAGGCTGATTACCTACCATCATAAGAAAATCCTCCCAACAAAATTGACATTGTGACATCATTCGATTAAGTCTACGTCGCAAGACAGCAAAACTTTCAACATCGAGATGGGATCTCTACGCAGAGGTGCCTTAGGGTTTAGACTTCTAACCATCAAGGCACAGTCTTCCTTCGTTGCATTGGAGATAATTTCCAAATTTCTCCGCGCACGAGATGCACCCACATAGAAATACATAGCTCCTTTGTCAAAAGTGCTGCTGTCAACGTCAATCAAAATAATGGCATCTGCTTCGAGTCCTTTGAACTTTGAGCAATTGGAGAACAGGCACTCCTTTCCCTTATGGGTATAATGTCTGCTGTAATCGCCGACACTTTCACATTCCGTATAAGGTGACAGAATACTATTATTAAGTGTGTTTTTCACGCTGAGAATAGTTATGCTTTCACAGGTGTCTTTCAAACTGTCAATGGCTTTATTGATGTACTCGATTTGTTCGTCACTGTTTGCTATTGCATACATATGAGGCTTAATGCCACTCTTGGGACCCTGTTTTGCCGTAATATTACGGTCGTTCTTGGGCAACGGTTTGATTGAAGTAGTTGCAATTTCGTATGTGTTGCGGCAATTTCGATGCAGCGTCAGCTTGCATTCTGAGTCGGAGATGCAGGCGGGAAGTTGTGCATCAGCGCCAGCGCCCTGAACAATTTGATTGCGGTCACAAAATAGATAAAACGTCCCCCCGTTGCCCAATGCCACCAGTTCCAATATATCAATAATTTGGCAGCCATAACTTGAATCTTCGTTTGCTGAATCATCAACACCAAGCAAGCCAAAGTCTTGCCCTTCATCAACGATGACGTGTTTGTAGCCAAAGACTTCCTTTTTATCATAGCAATCGGACAACCATTGCTCTAGATCTTCCAAACCGTTCATATCCCCGGCAACTTTATAGGCCAACGCACTAATTGTCATGAAATCAACGTTTTCAAAATCTTTTTTCAGCAGCCCGCTTTTGTATTGCTGGTTCAAATGATCTCTGAGCATACGGTTAAAGCACAGAAATAAGACCGAATCTCCCTGCACACTATGTCGGCGTGCCTTTTCAACAGCAACCATGGTTTTACCTGTGCCTGCGGCACCATTTATAACAGCAGTTGGTTGCTCATCGAGAAAATCCAGAATCTTGTATTGCTCTTTCAACAGCATATTGAACTGCATTTCTACAAGTCCACGTTCCACTGATGGCATTTTAATGAGATGAAACTTGGGGCAAATCACATTGTTTACCAGAAGATTCAAGTCTGCATCCGTCATGCGATTTTCAATATAGCTATTGCCAATTGAAATCTCGATTGCCATAATTCGTTCTATGGCTGGTCTCGGATCAACCAAATCGTCGTAGCACAACGTGATTTTTTTATTGGCGTCGCTCCCGAACGGTATACGATTGACACGATCCTGTGCCATATCCGGAAACCACACAGCGCTAACAAATTTAATGTGATTTACCATACTGGCTACAGCCGGGTTGGTGTGATCTTTGACAAGTCTACGCAAAGTCGCACTGGCTGTCCGTGCTTGCCGGTAAGGTCCACCGTGCGGCATCAGCAAACCACTTGTGTAATGCCATTGACCATCATCATAGTAAATTCCATCTCCAGCTTTTACTTCAATGGTAAGCGCACCAAGCTGTTTATTTACCACCAAGAAGTCCGTTTCCTTAGCAAGCAATTCGTTCGTGTCGGTAACGGCAACCGTTTCAACAGAATGGAATACATAGTAGCTATCCGGTAGCTTTTTCAGCGCCTCAAAAACAATGCCCTCGTGGCTCCGTGCATCGAATTCTTTGGGCTCAGCAGGTATCATGTGTGCCATAAGTTCATCACCTTATTGTTGTGTTGCGGATAATTTCTGCAAATTTCTCCGGCGTAAGTGTGTCATCGCCTATTTTGTAGGCTTTCCAATCGCAGTTTGGCCAGTTATCATACTCATCGGTATTATCAGAGGTATACAATGCCAATTTCAAATTGGGCCAAGCCATATCCGGCCATAACTCATCATTACTACGTTCCACTGTGATATGTGCGGATTGCACCGGGAATGGTAGAAAATCTCTTTCAGCAATTTTTTGAAGCGCGCTTACCCATTCCGCATCGCTGTCGGTTAATGGGAGGTTTTCGATAATCTCGTTCCATGATGTTGAATCCTCATCATATTCACAGTCTGTATGTAGCACGGTATCTAAGGAAGAATTGCGCTCGCATTCGGCTGTTGTAGCTTCTTCTTGCTGTTGTTCCTCAATGGGTTTCATCACGCCAAGCCACGGCTTGATGAAGTTGGCAGCGATGTGCCGATCCAACTGATCATGGATTTTCTGGTTGTAATAATTGCGCAGACACTTATAGCACGAAGTATCGCAGTCACAGCCTTGTACAAGATCGTAAGCCGCGTGCAACACATTTTGGAATGCAGCGCCATCTTTTGTCACGATTCTGCGTACATGCCCGGCACCACCGGCCACAGCATCATACAAAATGATGGAATAAATCAACCTATTATTCCAGTTTACCTTATGCAGAGTACCTTTTATGTCGGTTCGCTCAATGCCAAGGGCGGTTGACATTCCTTCCAGCAATGCGTAAAGCACAGACAGCATCGTGTTCGTGTCGCTTGCGGCAGGTGTCTGAAAAACAATCTTTGCAACATCGGTCTTGAAATCATGGGAAAGAATATACTTTTTAGAAATAGCTTCTTCATTTTTGCAGTAATATCCATACGGATTTTTATGCTTTTTAGGGAACGGATCATCCGTAGCATATCCGCAAACAGGGCACACAGCGTATTCCGGGCTGCGAACTACCACCACAAGAGAATCGTTGGAAGTAGATTCAATTTCGATGTTGTTCTCATTGACAGAGAAACTCAGGGTATCAATCACATTACGTGTAGGATCACCGATGTAATAGTCATCGGATTTGTACTCACGTTCTGGACGATGCATTGGAACATCTTTACCCTCTCCATTCTCGGCAATAAAACCGCGTCTAGGCTCCAATGTCGTCTGCCAAAATCTCTTTTTAATGGGAAAATGGCAAGAAACGCATTCACGACCTTCGCTGGGAATATCCTGCTTTGTGAAGTTTGGCTCAGCACATTCTTTGTTGGGACACTTACAAAAATGTCCTATCTCCCATCCATTCGAAGATGCTTTAGACGGCATTTTGCGGATATAGCGGCTTGTATACATTTTGCCATCTGCTATTACCTGTGAACCGGGCGCATATTCAGCAATTGCCATTTGGAGATCACGTGCCAGCTGCAATGCCTTGTTGCTGCCAACAGCCGAGACATCTGGTAGCAGTTCAACGGTATCCACAGGAAATCCATATTTGGGGAGAACATTGTTGCGCACAAGGAAATCTATCAAGCTCTTTTTGCCCTCTCCGTCTTCCCTTGCACAGCGGAACTTTTGCAGCTTCCTTTCATAGTCTCCTGCGTTTTTGTAATCCTTTACACGGGCATACGCTTTCATTTGTTTTTCATAGTAGTCAATCGTGTCCCGATATTCTTTTACTGCAATTTCCAAACAGCCATCATCGCCAATCAGAGAGTCAATCCATGAATAATCATCAATGCCGAGTTCTTTATGTACATCGGCAGGAATCGACTTTTCCAGTAGATTTTTCAAGTGCTGTGGTTTTTGCCGGAGATAATCTTTCAGCAGGTCATAGCCGCCTTCGTTCAAAAGTACCGTCTGATTATCCCCATCATATACTTTAGGGTAAGCGGTCAAGAACGAGCTCAGTGCAACTGCATAAATATGTCGGTTAATAACCTTGCGGTTCTTGATCTCAAAGACCGGTGCCTGTATCAAACCGCTGATCATCTTTTGCGGATTGTTATAGAACGTAAAATCGTGAGAACTTAGCTTTGCATAGGTCATTACAAACGCCGCAGAGTGCAATGCACGGCCGGCACGACCGGCACGCTGTACATAATTCGCGGGGCTCGGCGGAACGTTACGCATATATACAGTTTCCAATGAGCCTACGTCAACACCCATTTCAAAGGTGGTCGAACAGCTAAGCGCGTTGATCTTGCCGTTTACAAATCCCTGTTGGTAAATCGTCTGTTGATCTTTCGCCAACTGTGCCGTATGCTCTTTGATGAACAAGGGCGACATCCGAGTGTCCCTGTACAAATTAGCATAATGGTTGTTCTGCAAGTCGATAGTGGGATCATATTTTTCCAACGAACCGTCACACTTCACGGAAGAACAAAATTCCTTGCAATAATATGGCGTAACTTTCCCACATTTTTTGCAACGATAAAAATGTAGTTTGCTATCTCCGCTAAGGCGAATACTGAAATCTTTTGTAGAAATCGTAGTTTCTTCGTTTCGCTGCTTTGCGAATACATTATCCCAGTAACTCAAAAGAATCTCATTTGAATAATCCTCATCGCGTCCGGAAACACGGCATACACGGGCAAGACGAGCATTAGGATAATAGTTCCCGTTAGAACGCTTTCTAGCAGCCCAACCCATTACCCAACTGCGTTGGGAATCTTCCGCTGTTTTGATTGCCTTCATATAGCGCTGCTTTGCGGCAAAGAAAATATACTCCCGATCTGCATCCGTCAACTTAAAATCAGGAAGAATTGCTCCAGCATAGACCGCATCCATTACGAGCAGATTTAAGAAGTCTTTGCTTTCGGCGTCAGATATTCCGAATTCGTCTGCAATGTCACTGCAAACTTCAGTATTTGGATCATACTCAAATGAGAGCAAGCCCATACTCGCCAAACTTGTGGAGCGGCGTGCATTATACATCTCATTCAGCACGGCGATCCAAGCGTTACGCTTACAGGCGAGATCAATGTCCTGATTTTCAGGCTGATCCCATTCAGCAAAAGTTTTGTTGGCATTAAAATAGCGACTCAGTCGTTCCACAAAACTGCTGACGCTCAGGAAAGTCTTTCCTTCTTTTTTGCATTCCTCAATAACGTGCCAAATACCGCGGCGGCGCAGAAATTCCTGATAAGACTTTTCCATGTAGCAGGCAAAAAACGCAGCCTCGCTTCGACTATCGGAAAAACACAGGAATTGCCGATGCTTTGTTGTTGTAGTAGTAGTCCGTGTATTGCGGGCCGCGAACAGCCCTCTACCGGAAGTTCGATTTTCTTTCGGTATCGGCGTTTCTTCTGTCTCAGGGAGAATATCAAATAGTTTTGTTCCAAGAACGGATGTTGCAGCTTCTGCGCCCAAATAGAATCTGCGCAGGTGTCCAAATCCACAAGCACTGCACTTGATTTGCTTTGTGTTTTTGACGGTCACCTTGGATAGCTTTATGTAATTAGATGCCGCGTGATCACAAGGCGCTTCCAGTTTGGCATCAGCCTCACCGCTGATGGCTCCGCAAATGGGGCAAATCACATAATCATTTTCTGCACAGCCGGTTTCATCATCAATCGTGACAGCTTTCTCGTCATCGTCTTCATCAAAGATATGGGCTTCGCCTTGTTCTTTGACAAGGTAATACTCTGCCTTGTCATCCCACTGCTTTACATTTTCCAAATGGTCACCAATCGTTTTTCCGACGATGGCAGTACGTCCGCAGTCAGTGCAAATAGCGCACTCAAACACAGCCTGTTGCTGAGAACCATTTCCCGTGAATAATTTTCTCTGCAAGAACAACTGTTTGGGGGTATTTAGGGTAATATAAGCCCCCTCAAGTGCGCGCACAAAGAAGTGATACCGTGCTTTTATCAGCGAAACTTTACATTTTTCTGCGCGGGTACATACGTTGATAAACGCCACAAGTTCCTCTTTGCTGAGCGTAAACTGTCGGTCTGCCAGCTTTTGGAGCAGTTCATTGACAGACAGCGGACCGCTTTGAGAACAAATTCCTCTGACTGCTCCGAACAAAGGACTATGCAATAAAAGTTCGAATAGGCGTTCATCCTCATCAGCAGCATCCATGGTGAATCCATAATCTGCAAGAATCTCACTCGGTACGCGTTTGTTTTCCGCAATTTCCGTAAAAAGTTGATTGGGAATTTTCCAAGTGTCTTTTAAGGCTGGCTGTTTTTCTTTGGAACGGATAATATTCTCCCGCAGGAATGGCGCACCGCACAAACGGCTGGCAAAAGCAATAATATCGTCATCCGCATCATATCCACCAAGAGTGGCGCTCGTCAAAATATACTGTACACTGCCCGGCGTACTGATGCGGGCGCGCAGCCTGCGCATCAGTAGGGAGGTTTCCATTCCTGTTGCACCTTTATAGATATGGGCTTCATCCAATACAATATAGCGAAGCTGAGCCCCAGAAAAGACTTTGTCATCTTTGGGGCGCAGCATCATATATTCAAGCATCGAATAGTTGGTGATCAGTATGTGCGGAGGATTTGTTTGCATCTCATCGCGGCAAATAACTTCGTTGGGTAGAGGATGTGCATTCCTGCCGTTGACACGCTGATACTCCGCCAACGCACGGTCTTTGGTTTGCTCAGTATTGCCATTATAAAGTCCAAAACGAATTGTAGGGTGATCCTTCAGCAATTTTTGCAGACGCTTAATCTGGTCATTAGCCAATGCGTTCATCGGGTAGATAATAATGGCACGCACAGCATCGTTCAATGTTCCGGCTTCTTCTTCCTTCAGGAGAGAGTCTATAACGGGAATCAGAAAACACTCGGTTTTACCGGAGCCTGTACCGGTCGTAACAACAAGATTTTTTCGTGCGTTGGCCTTTTCCAATGCAGCGATCTGATGGAGATATAACCCACGCTGAATTTTCAGTTCCTTGTCCTTTTCGGCGCAGTTTTCAAGTGTGTCGAATAATGGACTGACCTTATGCTCAGCAATCAATTCTGCAATCGATTCGCCGCTTTCATACGATCCGCTGACTTCAAGATATGGTCCTTTGGCAACTGCGCCAGACTCCTGAATAGATTTCTTCAATTCATCGGCATAGTCCGGATCAGCAAAGTCAAATGTTGTGGTAATATAATCTGTAAATGCGTCTTTTATTTCCTGTGAAGCGGTAATAGGATTAAACATTTTTACAACCTCATTTATTCTTTACCATTTCATATTCAAATTTATCGGGAATTTGAAGGGCTTCCTTCTCGGCACGACTCAATGTGCGTTCGGCTTTATTTAGTATAGATCCATGACCGGCATCGATATATACAGCATCCCCGGTCACAGAATACATGGCAAGGAAATGCTCACTGATCAGCCAAATATCAATCGGATTTATTAACTCAAATTCTGTTTTGGACGAATCATTGCAGAAAAAGAACCATGACGCTTGTTTTGTATTCCAAAACTGAAGAGTTCCCTGATAATGTGGACACTTTCCGTCTTCTTCGGCAGGAGCATCGGATACATCAATATACTTCAAATCCACAATTCGGGTCATTGAATCTCGCAAACCAAGAACATTATAAACACCTTTTTCCCAATCCCAGCAGGAGGCAGACTTCAACTTCAAAATGGCATTTCGGTAGTTGAAATCGTATGGATTGCCAACAACCAGTTTGCCTGAATAAATTTCAGATTCCTCTTTTTTGAACACGGACTTTTTAATCGTTGTGACGGAAAAGCTATAAGCACCATCTGCTAAGCTAAGATTCTTTTCCAGCTGTTCATCTTTTCCATAGACGAAGTAGTTGTAGGGCTCTTTCTCCACATCATAGAGATATACATGAAAGTCTTGTCCCTTGTTTCCAATAAAGTTATCCTCAATTTCCCAGTAAAGCGCTCCATTTTCATAGATAAGCGGACACCTATTGAACGATGGCTTAAAGTGAACCGTCAACAAATTGTAAAAGACTGGTTTATTCATTCCTCTTTCTAAGCGCACAAAAAGATTTGCATTGCTGTCGGTTCCTTTATGCATCTGGAGAAAATTTCCGATTTCATATAAGTGATTGCTCTTAGAGCAGACGAGTTCATCATTGCCCATGAAGAACTTCGCAACCCAGCCTTTGGGACAATCGATACTGATAAAAGAATCAGCTTTCAAGTCATCAACCCAAAGGTCTTTGTTTTCCAATGTGAAAAGGTTTCTATGCTGGTCACTTTGCAATAAAGTGGCGTGAACCACTGGCAAGGATAATTGCAGTGTTGCCATGGCGGTAAATCCCGGTATTTGAATGGTATTATTTCCCGGTTCTGAGTAGATTGTGAATTCACGGTGCCCATAATGAGCATCAAAGGTCTGTACTGTTACGGTTTTTCCTTCATCAAAGAATATCGGATAATTTAGTGAGTAGGTGAACTCTGGAATCACAAAATAATCATATACACACGCATTCTTGCCGCTGGCTAAGTCAAAAATTCTAATGCTATGCGAACCCGATTCGCCTATGATTGGCAGATAAAAATCTTTTTCCTGTAAATAGGCTGCAAGAGGGAATGTCTTGCCATCCAGTTGAATTTGATATTTTTCAATTTTTTCTTCTTCCGGAAGTTCAACGTCTACCGCTTCAATTCTGCTATGAACGGTGTACATAGCATTCTCGGAAAGCGCAAATGCAGAAGAAATTCGTTCGGGACGAACTTTAACTCGTACGCGACTTTTGGTGCTCGAATCCGCATAAAGTTCGATGCCGTTTACGGTTAGGCAGTGCAGAGCATTAACATCCAATGCGAATTTTTGTGCAAAATCGCATTCGACTGTATAAATGTCCCCAGAATCCTCATCGAAGTCAACATCGCTTTCCAAAGGCGTGAACAAATATGCCGCACCGTCCGCCGTCTTTTGAATATTACGGATTTCATGTCCCATATTTCGGCTAAGAATCAGATAATCTCGATACAATGTTTTGTGAGAATCATAGATTACATGATTGTTGTCGCCAATTATAACCTTGACGGAGAAGTGAAGGTTTGCGCTTTGCACTTGGTTCAGGAGAAATCTGTATTCTCGGCTGGTAAATACTTGATTGCCAAAGATCTTCATGGGTTCGGTATAAATTTCTTTACCGTCAAGTGAAATTACTACTTGAGGCCGGTTCCCATTCGCAATTAGTTGGCAGTCACTTTCTTCAAATCGAATTTTAGGGAGAACAATATAGGCAATTCCATCTATCAACTCATAGCTGGCATGAATATCAGACCGATGGATCGCCACACGATCGTTTCTATGATTCTTCCGGCTATCCTGCGCCTGTTTCCGCTGCCCTCTGGACTGTTGTTGGAACCACCGGTAGATAAGCAAGTCAAGGCGAAAGTGCTTTGTATCCAGTTGTTCATGGAGATTTCACAGACCGCCAAGCTGCTGTATGCGCTTTTATTAGACCGCTCCACCCTGTCACAGAAGAACGGCTGGCAGGACGGCGAGGGCAGGATATTCATTGTCTACCCCGTTGCGGAGATAGCGGAAATGCTGGACAAGGGTTGTACCGCCATCAAGGGAGCCTTGAAAGAACTGGACGCAGCCGGGCTTTTAGAACGGGAACGGCGGGGCTTCTCCGCACCCAATCGGCTTTATGTGAAAGTGCCGCCTGTCCCAGTGGTACGGTTTTCCGACCAACTGATGGCCGGAAAAGCGACCCTCATACAGTCGGAAAAGCGACCTTATGACGGTCGGAAAACCGACCCTATGATGGTCGGAAAACCGACCCCTAACAAAACTAATATAAACAACTTAATAGAGAACCAAACAATGAGAGCGAGTGGGGAGCCGCCCACAGCTTATGGCCGATATGAGAATATTTTTCTGTCAAAGGACGAATATGACGAGTTACAGGCAGAATACCCGGACAGGCTGGAACGGCTGATTGAGGAAATGAGCCATTACCTTGCCGCCAGCGGGAAAGCCTACCAGAATTATGCCGCCGCCTTGCACAGATGGGCGGCCAATGACAAAAAGGGAGCCGTAAAACAGGGCATCCCCGACTATACCTGTATGGAGGGAGAAAGCTTATGACAAGTGAAATCAAAGATATTTTGGAGAACATGACAACCGCCGCCCCGGAGATGGAGGACTATATCGGCGAGGACGGACTGCTTTACTGCGGAAAGTGCCATACGCCGAAAGAAGCCTACTTCCCGGAGGGTAAGGAGCTGTTTGGCCGTGACCGCCACCCGGCAGAGTGCGACTGCCAGAGAGCCGCCCGTGAGCAGCGGCAGGCCGCCGAGGAACACCGCCGCCATGTGGAAGCCGTGGAAAATCTGAAACAGAGGGCTTTTGCCGACTCAGCCATGCAGCAATGGACATTCGAGAACGACAACGGCAGAAACCCGCAGACCGGGATTGCCCGGCGGTATGCGGAGCATTGGGAAGAAATGCAGGCCGAAAACATCGGCTGCCTGTTCTGGGGGAACGTCGGCAACGGGAAAAGCTACCTTGCGGGCTGTATCGCAAACGCCCTCATGGAGAAAGAAGTCCCCGTATATATGACGAACTTCGCCGTTATCCTGGGCGACCTCTCTCCCGGCTTTACAGGCCGGAATGAGTATATTTCCCGCCTTTGCCGCTATCCGCTGCTTATCATTGACGACTTCGGCATGGAGCGTGGCACCGACTATGGACTGGAACAGGTATTCCATGTGATTGATACCCGATACCGCAGCAACAAGCCGCTGATCGCCACCACCAACCGCCCGCTGGACGAGTTGAAAAAGCCGACAGACACGGCCCATTCCCGGATTTATGACCGACTGCTGTCCATGTGCGTCCCGATACGCTTTACTGGCGTCAACTTCCGGCAGGAAACCGCAAAGCGGAAAATGGAAACCATGAAGAAACTGCTGGCTGAATGAAAGGAGTATTGCCTATGGAGAATATCAAGCAGCACGACCACCGTACCACCCGCCGCCCCGACTGCGTGACGGAAATCCGCATGGGGAATACCGTTCTTGTCGTGTCCGGCTTTTTCAAGAAAGACACCACCAGCACCGCCGCCGACAAGATGGCGAGGGTACTGGAAGCGGAAGCCGCTGCTACACAAAAAAAGGCGATTTGACAAGCTGTAAAGAAGCAGATTTATCACTTTTACCGCTGTACAGCCGCCCCTGTTCCGTGGTACAATGAAACCACGGAATAGTGGGGCTGGCTGTCGGAAACG
>ERZ772886.2420-NODE-2420-length-14965-cov-4.535278_pt1 | contig 14965 bp, 14 predicted proteins | sample MGYA00512128_ERZ772886 | MGnify/ENA primary metagenome ERZ772886 (study PRJEB29015, sample SAMEA2737698) | human gut metagenome | biome: human gut; feature: human-associated habitat; material: faeces | place: China | collected 2012 ... | reverse complement strand
TAAAAATTTTTTTCAAAAACATTTTTCCTTCAAATAAAAGCAAATTCACAAAAAATACACAAAAAGACTCCCATTCACTTTTTACGCAAAAACTGATGAATCAAAAATTGGATACAGAAATTCTTTCGTCATTTTTCACAATCGCGGAAAATGGCTTTAAATGTCTTGAAAAGCGCCCAAAACGGGAGTAAAATAGCCCCATCAATCTCTGGGAGGTTTCAAACATATGGAATATCAGGAAGTTTTGCAAAACGCCCGCACCTGTATGGGACCCTACTGCAAGGCGTGTCCCGTATGCAACGGTCAGGCGTGTAAGAATACCATCCCCGGCCCAGGCGCCAAAGGCTCCGGCACCGGCTTTGCCCGGAACTATCAGAAGTGGCAGGAGCTGCGGGTGAATCTGGATACCATCGGGGAAAACCGTCCCGCCGACACGTCCTTCGACTTCTTCGGCCATCGGCTGGCCCTGCCGGTGATGGCGGCTCCTGTGGGAGCCATGCAGCTGCACTACGGAGATAAGTACGACGACCTGACCTATAACCGGCTGCTGCTGGCGGCCTGTGCTAAGGCGGGCATCGTGGCCTTCACCGGCGACGGCGTGGACCCGGCGGTGATGGAGGGCGCCACGCAGGCCATCCGGGCCCAGCAGGGCTGCGGTGTGCCTACGGTGAAGCCCTGGGACCGGGAGACCCTGATGCAGAAGCTGGAACTGGCCCTGACCGCCGACCCCATGGCCATCGCCATGGACATCGATGCCGCCGGTCTGCCCTTCCTCCGCAACCGGATGCCGCCTGCCGGCAGCAAGACCGTGGCGGAGCTGCGGGAGGTGGCGGAGTACGCCCGAAAGCCCTTTATCCTCAAGGGCATCATGACCGTCCGTGGGGCGGAGAAGGCGGTGGAGGCCGGGGCCTCCGCCATCGTGGTGTCCAACCACGGCGGCCGGGTGCTGGATCAGTGTCCCGCCACGGCGGAGGTGCTGCCCGCCATTGCCGACGCCGTGGGCGACCAGGTCATGGTGCTGGTGGACGGCGGCATCCGCACAGGGCTGGATGTGTTCAAGGCGCTGGCGCTGGGAGCGGACGGCGTTCTCATTGGCCGTCCCTTCGTCACCATGGTCTATGGCGGCGGCGAGGAGGGCGTGGCAGCCTACGTCCGCAAGCTGACGGATGAGCTGTCGGATACCATGGCCATGTGCGGCGCCCACAGCCTGAAGGAGATCAACCGGGAGATGCTCTGGCAGGGCTGATGCGGACTGATGCGGTCTGATGCACACATCATTCTATTCGGCTATCATGGGAACATATTCTGCTGCTATGACATTTTGATCGGATTTGTTCCGATCTTCTAAAAATTCGTGACAGGAGGCGCTTATGTACATTACATGGTTGGGCCACAGCTGCTTTCGGCTGGAGTCGGCGGGCTACGGGCTGGTCATTGATCCCTATCGGGTTGTGGCGGGCTATCCGCCGCTGCGGGTGGAGGCCAACGCCGTTTATATCAGCCACCACCACTTTGACCACGACTGTCTGGAGGCGGTGACACTGCTGCCCGGCGGGGAAAATCCCTTTACGGTGGAGACGTTCTCTACCTTCCATGACGACTGTCAGGGCGCTCTCCGGGGCGATAACACCGTTCATATCTTCCGGGCGGAGGGCATGACCGTGGTACATCTGGGGGACTTGGGCTGCGCCCTGACAGCGGCGCAGGAGGAGAAAATTTCGGGCTGCGATGCGCTGATGCTGCCGGTGGGCGGCACCTATACCATCGATGCCGCTGCGGCGGCGGAGCTGGTGCGTCGGCTGCACCCCCGACTGGTGCTGCCCATGCATTTCCGGAGAGGGGAGCAGGGCTTCCCGGAGCTGACCACGCTGGAGGACTTTCTCTCCCGCCTCCCGGAGCAGCCGGTACACCGACTGACGGGAGAGACGCTGGATCTGACGTCCAAAGGGACGTCGGGTGTTGTGATCTTCCCCCGTCGGTAAGGGAAAATTCTGTCCGGTTTTTGTCCGGAAAATGTCCAAAAACCAGAGTAGGTATAAGCCCCTCCGTTTTCGTGTACACTGAGGTATCAGGTACATGGAAACGGAGGGCTTTTACATGGCAGAAAAACGGTGGCGCACTTGGGAGACGGTGGGCCTGCTGGTGGTGCTGGCGGCGGGGAACCTGCTGCACTTTGTTTACGACTGGACGGGGCAGAGTCCCATAGCGGCACCGCTGGCCGCCGTCAACGAATCCACATGGGAGCACATGAAGCTTTTCATCACTCCGTGGGTGCTGTGGTCACTGGTGGAATGCATCGCCCTACGGGGCCACGGCGCCCTGCTGCCCGCCCGTGGATTGGGGCTGCTGACGGGCCTTGCGGCCATCCCGGCGCTGTTTTACACCTATCAGGGAATTTTGGGCCGGGGGATCATGTGGGTGGATGTACTGATTTTCCAGCTGGCGGTGCTGCTGGCCTTTTGGGTCAGCTGGAGCGTTCAGGCCCGGCGGGTGCTGGACGGGCCGGTGTGGCAGATCTTAGGCGGCGTGACGCTGCTGGCGGTGTGGGGGCTGGCCATCTGGTGGACCTACGCACCGCCCCAGCTGCCGCTGTTCGTGGATCCCACCGACGGAAGCCGGGGCATCCCACTGCGGTAGGTCTGCGGGTGGGGGAGACGGCTTGCAAAATGTGATAAGCGGGCAAGGGCAGGCACGCCGGAGGGCATGCCTGCCCTTGCCGATTTGCCGCATCCGCTTGCCGGTGGGAGAGCATCGTCCGGGTTTCGGCGACCGGAGGGGCGATGACCCGATTGGATGTCCCGATATTGGGATTTTTTCTTGACCGGGAGGAGCGCATGGGGTATAATCGAACCAACTGTATATGACAGGTCAGAAACGGAGGCGTGCAATGAAAAAGATCGTGCATAAATCGGCTGCGCCCATATACGCAGCGGCGGTGGTGTGGGTGCTGTATGCCCTGCTGCTGCCCCTGTACAAGCCGGGCCACTTTATCATGGCGGCTGCGGCGTCGGTAGTGGTATTTCTCATCGCCCGCATCTTCTGCAAGGACGTTGTGGAGGAGGTGGAGGAGAAGCCCCAGCCCACCGGTAACCCGGAGCTGGACAAGATGATCTCCGACGGTGAGCTGGCCATCCGGGAGATGAAGCGCCTCAACGACAGCATCAAGGACGAGACCATCAGCCGGCAGATCGACCGGCTGGAGGAGGTCTCCAACAAAATCTTCGACTGTGTTAAGGCAGATCCCAAGAAGCTGCCGCAGATCCGTAAATTCATGAACTACTACCTGCCTACCACGCTGAAGCTCCTCAACGCCTATGACCGCATGAGCAGTCAGGGCGTGGAGGGTCAGAACATCAGCGGCACCATGGAGCGGGTGGAGAGCATGATGAGCACCATTGTCACTGCCTTTGAACGGCAGCTGGACAGTCTCTTTGGGGATCAGGCGCTGGATATCTCCACGGATATCACGGTGCTGGAGAACATGATGGCCCGTGAGGGACTCAGCGACGACCCCATCCACCAGACCCAGAAGGAGACTCCGGCGGCGGAGGAGAAGGAGAGCGGCGAGGACGGCGACGGCATCCAGCTGGAGCTGTAAAAAGACCCTGAGAGGAGGGCGGCCCATGGGGCGGCGTCTTTCGGGAAATGCGAGTAAACAAACAATATGAGATAGAAAGGAACTATGACCATGACAGACAACATGATGCCTGAACTGACCCTGGAGCCTACGGCGGCGGCCGAGGCCGTTCCCCAGCTGACGCTGGAGCCTACGGCTCCCGAAGTGCCGGAGCCGGAGGAGAAGAAGATCGAGCCGGTGGAGATGGATGAAAAGCTCCTGACCGACGAGGAGAAGAAGGCGGTGGAGGAGTTTTCCCACAAGATCGACGTGCGGGATACCAACATGATCCTGCAGTACGGCGCCGCCGCACAGAAGAGCGTGGCGGGTTTTTCCGAGAGCGCCCTGAATAACGTTCGTAGCAAGGATCTGGGCGAGATCGGGCAGGACCTGAGCCGTCTGGTGGTGGAGCTGAAGGGCTTCGGCGACGGCGAAGAAAAGAAGGGTCTCATGGGCCTGTTCAAGAAGGCCGGGAACCGACTGGAGAGCATGAAGGCCCAGTACGGCAAGGTGGAGGCCAACGTGGAGAAGATCGCCCAGTCTCTGGAGCAGCACCAGATCACGCTGCTCAAGGACGTGGCCATGTTCGACCAGATGTATGAGCTGAACCTGAAGTACTACAAGGAGCTGACCATGTACATCCTGGCCGGTAAGAAGCGTCTGGCGGAGGTCCGCGCCACTGAGGTGGAGGAGCTGCGCAAGAAGGCGGAGCAGACCGGCCTTGCCGAGGACGCCCAGGCCTACAACGATCTGGTGAGCCTGTGCGACCGGTTCGAGAAGAAGCTCCACGATCTGGAGCTGACCCGCATGGTCTCCATCCAGATGGGTCCCCAGACCCGCCTGCTGCAGAACAACGACACCCAGATGATCGAGAAGATCCAGTCCTCTCTGGTGAACACCATCCCCCTGTGGAAGAGCCAGATGGTGCTGGCACTGGGCCTGGAGCACAGCCGGCAGGCCACCGCTGCCCAGAATGCGGTGACGGAGATGACCAACCAGCTGCTGAAGAAGAACGCCGACACCCTGAAGATGGGCACCATTGCCACCGCCAAGGAGGCCGAGCGCTCCATCGTGGACATCGAGACGCTGCAGCACACCAACCAGCAGCTGATCTCCACTCTGGACGAGGTGGCCCGTATCCAGAAGGAGGGCGCCGCCAAGCGCAAGGAGGCGGAGGTCGAGCTGGGTAGGATCGAAGGCGAGCTGAAGCAGAAGCTGCTGGAGCTGCGGAGCTGAGAAACGAAACCATCTCCTTTGGAAAGGGGAGCGCATATGAAATTTTTTGAAAAGCGCGGCATCGCCTTTGCCGCACTGGTGCTGGCCATCGCCGCCGCCGTGTTTATCGGCCAGAGCCGCAAGGCCGGCTACATTGAAAAGCAGCCGTCGGAGCTGCCGCAGGTAGAATATCACCAGTGGATCTGCGACGATGCGGGCATGCTGACCGACACCACAAAGGATGCCATCCGACAGTACAACAGTGCGTGGGACAGCAAGTATTATGCCATCGTGGCCGTGGCCACGGTGGACAGTCTCACCGGCTGGACGCCGGAGGAGGCCGCCCTGCAGCTGGGCGCCGATTGGGGCCTTGGCGCCAACGACATGCTGCTGCTGATGGTGCGGAACGACGATTACTATGTGGCCTGCGGCGACAATGTGCTGTGGGTGCTGAGCAATTACGACACCATGCAGGCCAAGCTGAAGCAGGCCATCGAGTCCGCCTATTACAGTGGTGACTTCGACGCTGCGGCGCTGGCGTTCTACCGCCAGGCCGACGTGTTCTACGGACAGGCCCAGTTGGGCAGTACGTCGGCAGACACCGTTTGGACGGAACCTGCCCAGCCTGGCGGTGTCGACGTGCTGGGCGTTATCCTGCTGATCGTCGCCATTTTTGTGGTGTGGATGCTGCTGGACGCCGTGCGCTATCGCCGCTACCGCCGCCGGTACGTCACCGGCGCGCCGGTGGGCGTGGTACGGCCTATGTACTATCCCATCTTCTGGGGACGGCCCCGCCGCCCCCGTCCGCCCCGTGGACACCGGCCCCCACCGCCTCCTCCCATGGGCGGCGGCCCCCGGCCCTCCGGCGGATACAGACCCTCCGGCGGTCCTCGCCCATTTGGCGGACCCGGTGCCCCACGGCCCGGTGCGCCGCGACCCAATAACCGCCCCGCCGGCGGCCCCCGGCCCGGTGCGCCCAGACCCGGCAGCTCTCGTCCCAGCGCTCCGCGCCCCAGCAGCCGTCCCTCCGGCGGCAGCAGGCCCTCCGGTGGTTTCGGCGGCGGCAGCCGCGGCGGTGGTTTCGGTGGCGGCGGCTTCGGTGGGAGCCGCAGCGGCGGCAGTCGCGGCGGAAGCCGTGGCGGCGGCTTTGGCAAAGGCGGTTTCGGCGGCGGCAGACGCTGAGAAAACCCATTTTATCGCAAAAAACAGGACCTCCCAAGAGGTCCTGTTTTTTCAGTTCTCCATGTTTTTGCCCAGAAAAGCGGCCACGGTCTGGGCCAGCTTGCACTCGGTATCACCGGCCAGACGGCCCTGATCGGTGACGAACAGCACCGCACCCAGCACATCGCCCTCGCAGAGGACGGGGGCGGCCACGGCGGCGGTAAAATTGGCGTTGTCCTGACACACCGGCGGCATGGCGCCCATCCCACCGAAATGATAGACGCTGCGCTCGGTCATGAGCTTTTCCAGCTGGTCGGAGACGGGCTTGCCCAGCAGCTCCCGCTTTCCGGCGCCTGCCACGGCGATGACCGCGTCGCGGTCGGTAACAGCAGCGGTGAAGTCAGTGCTGCGGCTCAACGTGTCGCAGAACTGCGCGGCGAAATCCTCCAGTCCGCCGATGAGGGAGTATTTTTTGAAGATGACCTCGCCGTCCCGTGTGGTGTAGATCTCCAACGGGTCGCCCTCGCGGATACGCATGGTGCGGCGGATCTCCTTGGGGATGACAACGCGTCCCAGATCGTCGATCCGGCGCACGATCCCTGTTGCTTTCATCTATAATTTCCTCCAGTCAAAGCAAAATTTACAAAGGTAGTATCCGCGCGGCACCAAGTGAATATGCACATCCGCCGCGCCGCCATTTTTTACCGCCCACCATGGAAAAAGCGGAAACTGTAGCATTTATCACTGAAAAAATCCCGCAAAATGCATATACTATCCGCAAGAAAACATAAGGCTGAGAGGAGAGTATGGCCATGAAACAGACGAAATACGCAGGTACCCAGACCGAGAAAAATCTGCTGGCGGCCTTTGCCGGCGAATCCGAGGCCCGCAACAAATACACTTTCTTCGCCTCCAAGGCCAGGAAGGAGGGCTACGAGCAGATCGCGGCCCTGTTCCTCAAGACGGCGGAGAACGAGAAGGAGCACGCCAAGCTCTGGTTCAAGGAGCTGGAGGGCATCGGCGACACCGCCGAGAATCTGCAGGCCGCCGCCGAGGGCGAGAACTACGAATGGACGGACATGTACGAGGACTTCGCCAAGACCGCCGAGGCCGAAGGCTTTACCGAACTGGCCCACCGCTTCCGTCTGGTGGCCGCCATCGAGAAGCACCACGAGGAGCGCTACCGCGCCCTGCTGCACAATGTGGAGATGGCGGAGGTGTTTGCCAAGAGTGAGGTGAAGGTGTGGGAGTGTCGAAACTGCGGCCACATCGTCATCGGCACCAGCGCACCGGAGGTGTGTCCCACCTGCAACCACCCCCAGAGCTACTTCGAGGTCCGCGAGGAAAACTATTGAGCGTAAAAAAGAGACACCCGAGAGGGTGTCTCTTTTTTACGCACGTTACGCCTGCGTCAGCGCCCGGGCCTTCCGGATGCTGTACGCACCCTCAATGGCTACCAGCAGCACCCAGCCCGCTGCCACCGCCGCGCAGATGCCGTAGATACCCCACACGGGGATCAGCAGGTAGGACAACACCACCCGCAGCAGCACCTGTAAAAGCGATGCCACCATGGTCAGCCGCAGCTGCCCCAGCCCGCGGAAGAAGCCTTGGATGACCTCCCCCAGATAGGCGAACACGTACAGATATGCCATGGTCCCCGTGTACTTCGCCCCTGCGGCGATGACCTGCGGGTTGTGGGAGAAGATGCCCACGATGCGCTCCGGCAGCAGGAAGCACACTGTGGCCAGCACGGCAATGAGCGCCAGCTCCGCGCAGACGCTGACCCGATAGAACCGGCGGGCCCGGGCCTTGTCGCCGTGCCCCAGATTCTGGGACAGGCACACCACCATGGCGGCGCTGATGCCCTGGGAGAAGCAGAACAGGAACTGCTCCGTGCGCAGCGACATGTTATAGCCCGTGACGGTGCTGGTGCCCAGCGGCGTCAGCATACCCTGCACCAGCAGCCGTCCGATGCACACCACAGCTTGCTGCAGCGCCGCCGCCCAGGCGTAGGACAGTACCATGCCGCCGGTCTGGCGGTGGAAGCGCAGGTCGCCGCGCCGCAGTACCAGTGGCGGGCAGCGCCGCTGGGCGTACGCGATGCAGGCCGCCGCGGAGATGGCCTGGCACAGCACCGTGGACAGCGCCACGCCCCGTATGCCCCAGCCCAGCACCCCTGCAAACAGCAGATCCAGCGCGGCGTGGAGCGTGGAGGACAGCAGCAGGATGACGAACGGCGTGCGGGAGTTGCCGCAGGAGCGGAGCATGGCGGCATAGTAGTTGTAGAGGAAACAGAAGATAAGCCCCGCGAACACCAGCTGGAGGTACACCGCCGCCTGCTGGCACACGGCCTCCTCCGTGCCCTGTGCCCGCAGCAGCAGGGGGGACAGAAGGATGCCCGCCGCGGAGATAAGCGCCGTCAGCACCGCGCCGCCGATAAGGGACGTGGCATTGAGCCGCCGCATCCGGTCCCAGTCCTCCGCGCCGCAGAAGTGGGCGCACAGCACACCGGCGCCGATCGTGCCGCCGATGATGAGTGCATTGGCCACGTCCACGATGGGGGAGGCCACGCTGATGCCGGACAGCGGCAGGTCGCCCAGAAATTTCCCCACCACCACGGCGTCCACGATGCTGTATAGCTGCTGAAAGACGTTGCCCAGAATGATGGGCAGCGCGAAGTAGAGCAGCGTCGGAAGCGGTGCGCCGGACAGCAGCGCCTCGTGGCTGCCGGACCTGTTGTACATCCTACCACCTGCTTTCCTGAATTTACCACCGGTAAGCCTATCACATATCCCTCCGTTTGTCCACATCCACTCCTGTTTGTCCGCAGGGGAGCAGCGGCGGAGACCGCATGCTTCCACCACCGGCGGACGCTACGCGGTTTGCCCGAATTCTGGACGCGGAGATCTGCCGGATTTGGCAAAAACTGCATTGACCGCGGGAAAAACGTCCTCTATAATAAGTCCCAGGAACAAATTAGCGCGAAGGAGAACTACGCATGAACGAGATCTATGTTACCGGACACCGCAATCCGGACACGGACTCCATCGTGGCCGCCATGTCCTATGCCGCCCTGAAAAACGCACTGGGCGAGAAGGAGTACGTGGCGGTGCATCTGGGGACCATCAGCGATGAGACCAACCGTATGCTGGAGCGGTTCCATTTCAAGCCGCCCCGCTGCATCCAGAATGTCCGCACTCAGGTGCAGGATCTGGATTTCGACCGCCCGCCCTGCCTGGACGCCTCCGTCACCATGGACCGCGCCTGGAAGCTGATGCGGGACCAGAAGATATCCGCCATCCCCGTGGTCAATGAGGACGGTACACTCTATGGTATGCTGTCCGCCGGCGATATCGCCACCTTCAGCCTGAACACCGTGGGCGACCCGAAGGTGGAGGAGATCCCCCTTTTCAACCTGCTCAGCGTCATCGAGGGCCGCATTATGGGCGACGGCGGCGAGCTGGTGGACAGCGTCAGCGGCACCGTGTCCATCGCCCTGCCCCAGAACTGTGAGAACCTGCTGTTCGACAGCGCGGACAGCATCGTCCTCTGCGGCAGCCAGCCGGACATGATCCGCCGTGCTCTGGATAGACAGGTGGACTGCCTGATTTTGTGCCAGACCGATGTGGAGCCGGAGTGGCTGGAGAACGCGGGGAAGACCTGCGTCATCTCCACGCCGCTGGACGCCAGCCGCGTCCACCGCCTGATCTATCAGGCCACGCCCATCAGCCGCCCCTGCGCCACGGACGACCTGATCTCCTTCCACATGGACGATTATATCGACGATGTCCGCGAGGTGGTGCTGAAGAGCCGCTACCGCTGCTACCCCGTGCTGGACGCGGAGGAGAAGGTGGTGGGCACCCTGTCCCGCTATCACCTGCTGAGGCCTCGCCGCAAGCAGGTGGTACTGGTGGACCACAACGAGCTGGCCCAGACCGTCCCGGGCATCGAGCAGGCGGAGATCCTGGGCATCATCGACCACCACCGTCTGGCGGACATCCAGACCCGCCAGCCCATCTCTGTCCGCAACGAGCCGGTGGGCAGCACCAACACCATCATCACCTCCATGTATCAGGAGCACGGCGTCACGCCCTCGCCCCACATGGCGGGCCTGATGGCCTCGGCCATCCTGTCCGACACGGTCATGTTCAAGTCCCCCACCTGCACCAAGCGCGACATCGCCATGGCCGAGCGCCTGGCCCGCATCGCCAAGGTGTCTCTGAAGGATCTGGGCCGCGAGCTGTTCAGCGGCAGCAACGACAGCAAGTCCGCCGAGGAATTGCTGCGCAGCGACTTTAAGGAGTTCCACATCTCCGAGCAGGTGCTGGGCGTGGGGCAGATCACCTGTATTGACTCCCAGAAGCTGATGGAGCGCAAGGAGGAGCTGCTGGACGCCATGCGCAAGGTCTGCCGTACCCACAGCTACGACATGGTGATTTTGATGCTCACCGACGTGCTGCAGGAGGGCAGCCAGCTGCTGTATATCGGCAGCGACGATACCATCCGCAACGCCTTCGGCGTGGAGCCCAAGGACAACACGGTGTTCCTGCCCGGCGTCATGTCCCGCAAGAAGCAGGTCATCCCCATGCTCACCACCCTGTGGGGCTGATTCGTCTCCAGCCGTACATCGCAGCCCCTCCGTCCCTGTGCCGGAGGGGCTGTTTTCGCAAAAAATACCCCACGCCCCGCCGTGAGATATTTTTTGTGAAAAACAGGTGCGCTCCGCCGCGCCCTGTGGTATACTGCGCATAAAGGCGTCGCGGCGTGGCCGGACGCGGAGAGGAGAAACGCCATGGAATTCTGGAAGATGAACGGCGCGGGCAACGACTTTATCGTGGTGGACGACCGGCGGAACGCCGTGCCGGACCACCGCTGGCCGGAGTTAGCCCGCACCCTGTGCCAGCGGCATCTGTCCATCGGGGCCGACGGCCTCATGGTGGTGAAGCCGCCTGTCTGCGGCGGCGATTATCGGATGCTGTTCTTCAACTCCGACGGCTCCATGGGGGAGATGTGCGGCAACGGCGCCCGCTGCATCTGCCGCTACGGCTACGAAAACGGCCTGGCCGGCGATGTGCAGCGGGTGGAGACCACCGCGGGCCTTGTCACCGGCTGGCGCATGGATCAGCGGCAGTATCGGGTGCGGCTCAACGACCCCTGCCATATCCACCTGGACGGCAGGGCGGAGGTGGATGGCCGCACCTACGACTATGCCTATCTGGAGCTGGGCGACCCGGGCATCCCCCACGCGGCGGTGCCCATGGCGGGCTTGCGGGGCTGCGATCAGGCGGCGCTGTTCCATTTGGGTCGTCAGCTCCGGTACTACAAGGACTTTCCCAAGGGCGCCAACGTCAACTTTTACGAGCTCATCGGCCCCGACCACGTGTACGAGCGCACCTACGAGCGGGGCGTGGAGGACTTCACCTACGCCTGCGGCACCGGCACCGGCTCCGTGGTGACGGTGCTGACGCTGCTGGGCGAGGTATCCGGTAAGAACGTACAGGTGGACATGACCGGCGGACGGCTCGTCATCGACGTGGAGCGCGACGCTGCGGGCCGCGTTGCCGACCTGTACCTCACCGGACCCACCAACGTCGTCTGCAAGGGGCAGATCACCGATGAGACGCTGCCGCCGGACAGCGGTATCTGATGCGGGCCGGCTGCCGTACCGGCATGGCGCCAAAGCCGCCAAACGGCCGTACTTTTCTGCATATAAAAGCAGGGCAGTTCTGAGAACTGCCCTGCTTTTTGTGCTTTTTCAGCAGCTTTCCCCGTTCTGAGGATTGGGGATGTTCACGGCGATGCCGTTGACCTCCACGCTCTCATCGGCGGGGATGAGGATGTACTTCCGCCCATCGATGACCCGCGCCTCGATCATGGCGCTGTACTCCGGCGACACGGAGATCTTCACCTCCGGCGTAGTGATCTGAAACTTGCCGCTTTCCATCAGGTTCCTGGCGTCCAGCGCCGCGTCGTCGCCGTACTGGCGGCGGCACTCCTCCTGAAAGGCCTCGGCCTGCCGGACGGTGGCGCCGCTGCCCGCCAGCATGTCGCCCACCTCATGGAGCGTCAGCGTCAGGGGCTGGGGGTCGCGGCTCTCCTTGTGCTCCACGATGCGCTGGCGCAGCTGCTCGTGGACGGACTGCACCACATCGTAGCTGCAATCCTGCTGCAGCGTGTCGCCCAGCGCCGTACCGAAGGCGTTTTTCTGCTCCTCGGCGGACAGCGGCGGCGTCACGCGGAATACCGCGTCGATGACCTCCTGGTGGATCTCGGCGGCGTTTTTGCTGTAAAACAGGGCGTTGTAGATGTTGGCAGCGCGGTCATCAAAGGCGGGGAACAGGAATCCCAGCTCCGGCGGCAGCGCGATGTGACCGGTGGACGCGCTGTGGAAGCCGCTGTTCTCATTGTTGTATTTCAGCTCCAGCGTCGGGGCTTTTACAGGGCAGATGCTGCACAGAAAGTACTGGAACACCGTGTCGGAGCCGTCGGAAAACATCTCGTCGTCGCGGCCCTTATAGGGCACATCGTAGGTGTCGGCAGCCAGTAGGATGAGATAGTTGGTCTCGCCCATGTCCATGGCGTCGATGATGCGGCGGTACAGGGCCTCCCGGGCGTCCTTATCCTGCGCGCTGCTCTGCCGCACGGCCTGAAGCAGGCGGTGCTCGTCGCTGCCGGCCACCTGCGCTGTGGAAAATTCGATGTTGATGAGATTCCGGCCCAGCCCGCCGGACAGGGCCTTTTTCAGCAGCCCCAGGTACATCTCCTGCTCCTCCTGGGACATGAGTCCCATGGATTCGTCGATATAGGCGATGATCTCGCGGCTGCTGTTGACGTAGCAGCCGTAGATACGGCTGATGGAATTTTTATCCAGCTTGAAGCGCCGGCGTATCTCGTTGAGCTCTTTCTGATTCATAGATGCCTCCTTACCGATGACGGGGGATATTGTACCACATCGCGGCGCGGCAGGCAACCGGCGGGAGATGTCTTTTTCACCCCACCCGAAATTCCGATCATGCCAAACAAAGGAGCGGTGGAGCGGCTGCCGGCGGTGAACATACGGGAGAAACGGGATCTCCTCACCGTGGGAAAGAGGGGAGGCGGACAAGTGTATGTGCTGCCGCGTGTGACGTACATAAGAACAAAGACAGCCCCTTCGGCGCATGCCGGAGGGGGTGTCTGATATCGGTGTCAGGCTTCGCGGTAGCCCAGGGCGGCGGAGATCGTGGCGGCGGTGGCGCAGACCTGCTCCACTGCGCTGCGGAACTCGTCGGAATGGGTGCTGCGGAACATGCCGATAACGCCCACGGTGTAGCGCACGGTGCGGTCCACCGTGTAGACCGGCGCGGAGATGGACCGCAGGCCGATCTTGTACTCGCCGTTTTCGATGGCGAAGCCGTTGGTGCGGCAGGCGTCCACCTCCTGCAGCAGGGCGGATACGTCCGTGATGGTGTGGGGGGTGAACTGCGTCATGCTCTGGCGGCGCAGCAGCTTCTCTGCCTGGGCGCGGGGCATATGGGCCAGAAAGACCTTGCCCTGGGACGTACAGTAGATGGGCAGGCGGGCGCCGGCGTCCGACACGATGCGCAGCTTGTCCCGGGCTTCCACCTGGTCCAGGGTGATGACGCTGCCGCCCTCGCAGATGGAGAGCATCACCGATGCGCCGGTGCGCTGGGACAGATGCTCCATGTAGGGGCGGGCCACGCGGGAGATGTCCCACTTGCGCTCCACCTGGCGGCCGTACTCAAACAAGCGCAGGCCCAGGGCGTACTTGCCCTCCGGCGTCTGGGTGATGACATCATAGGCCCGCATGGTGGTCAGCAGGCCGAACACCGTGCTCTTGGGGTAGCCGGAGTATTCCGTCAGCTCCGCCAGGGTCAGGGGCTTTTCCGCCCGGCTCAGGGCCTGCAGCAGCTCCATGGCCTTGGCCACGGACAGTATGATGTTGCCGTCCACCACGATGCGTCACCTTCTTTCCCCTGTATCATAGCGCACGGCGGCGGGGGCTGTCAAGGCGGAAACGCGCTTGTCAAGGGGGGGGGAGGAGTGTGCTATTATACTACGGATAACTTTCCAAGTAAGGAGAACGCACCGTGGCGGAGATCATCATGGCCTTTGCGCCCCTTGTGTTCCTGATCGTCTATGCCCTCAAGACCCGCAAAATGGCGGACGCCATGATATTGGCCACGCTGCTGGCATGGTGCTGCTGCACCGGCAGCACTTTCTCACCGGCGCCATCGACGCGCTGTACGGTGCGCTGTCCAACTCGTCGTACCAGTTCGTGCTGTGCATCACCATCGGCTTCGGAGGCATGATTACCCTGTTTCAGGAGTCCGGCGCCCTCATGGGCTTCCGCGACCTGCTGCTGGCGGTGGGGGCGTTCCCCAAGGCGGGAGTGCTGAAGCGTGCCTACCGGCGGGTGGAGAGCGGCGGCCCCACGTTTGAGCGGGACGAGAAGGCGGAGAAGCTGGTGGACGTTGCCGACGTGGATGAGAGCCGCGCGTCCTCGGCGTGGAACGCCGTGGGGCCGCTGGCGTTTCTGCTGGTGGGCGGCCACGGTATTTGCCGTAGGCGGCTGCTGGGTGGTGATGACCATCGCCATCCCCGTGTTCGTGCCGCTGGCCCTGTCCATGGGCGTGACGGCGCCCGTCATCATCGCCGCCGTCATGAGCGGTATCGGTCTGGGATACAGCACCTGCTTCTACGCCGACGCAGTGTTTATGACCACAGCGGGCACCGGCGTGTCCAACATTACCATCATCAAGGCCACGCTGCCTTATGCCGCAGGCGCTGCGGCGGGGTTTCTGCTGTGCGGGATACTGGTGTGAGAGAGCCTGCGGGGCGCTTCCGGCTGGAAGCGCCCTTTTACATTCTTTATGAAACCTTAACTTGGCGGGCGGCGGGGGATATGCTATAATAAAACATATTTACAAAAAGGAGGCATTGCACATCTATGGATACTGACGGCGGTGACTA